>Ga0190359_1001439_pt1 | contig 14934 bp, 16 predicted proteins | sample 48721823_MG_FD_161269 | JGI IMG/M metagenome (GOLD analysis project Ga0190359, IMG submission 161269) | Hydrothermal vent microbial mat bacterial communities from Southern Trench, Guaymas Basin, Mexico - 4872-18-2-3_MG | ecosystem: Environmental > Aquatic > Marine > Hydrothermal vents >... | reverse complement strand
TGTTGACAAAATCAATAAGTTACATTAAAATCCTCCCATGAAAGTAGCCCTTGTTCATGATTATCTTAATCAGTACGGAGGCGCAGAGAGGGTTCTGGAGTGTTTTCTGGATATCTTTCCTGATGCTGATGTTTATACCTTGCTCTATGACAGGAGTAAACTATCAGATAAACTGAAAGAGATAAAACCAGTTATATCTTTCCTCCAGAAATTACCCTTCTCAAAAAAACTCTATGAGAGATACCTTCCCTTTTATCCCATTGCAATTGAGGGGTTTAATCTGCTTGACTACGATATAGTTCTTTCTGATTCAAGCGCATGGACAAAGGGAGTTTTCACACATGAAAGTACCCTGCATATATGCTATTGCCACAATCCCATGAGATTTGCTTATGAAAACTTTCATGATTTCACTGTTGGGGAAAGCAGGAATAAACTGGAAAAGGGTATTTTGAGACTTCTCATTAACTACTTCAGAATGTGGGATTACTCAGCAGCACAGAGGGTGGATTATTTTATAGCAATATCCCAACACATAAGAAGGAGAATTAAAAAGTACTATGGAAGGGATTCTGTCGTTATATATCCTCCTGTTGACACGGATTTCTTTTACCCATCCGAGCGAAAGAAAGAGGATTACTTCCTTGTGGTCGGAAGGTTCAAGGAGTACAAGAGGTTTGACATAGCCATTGAGGCATTTAACCGCCTTGGTATTCCACTAATTGTAATTGGCGAAGGCCCCTTAAAGGGAAAATTCATGAGGATGGCCGGGAAGAACATACATTTTACAGAGAGAGTTGACGATATAACACTCCGTGCGTATTACCAGAATGCACAGGCACTCGTCTTTACTCCCCTTGAAGACTTTGGTATTGTTCCTCTGGAGGCTCAGGCTTGTGGAACGCCAGTTATTGCATATAATAAAGGAGGAGCAAGAGAAACTGTTGTAGAAGGAAAAACAGGCATATTTTTTGAGGAGCAAACCCCTGAATCACTGATTGATGCAGTGAAAAGATTTAAAGGTATGAGGTTCAATAAGATGAATATGGTGCTAAATGCAAGACGATTCAACAGGGAGCGATTCAAAAAGGAGATAAAGGAATTTGTGATTGAGAAGTACAGGGAGTTTAAGAATGCTTGACCCGTTCAAACTGCTGGGTGTGGACAAGGATGCATCACCAGAAGAAATAAAAAGGGCATATTACAAACTGGCAAAGAAGTACCATCCAGACCATTTGCCAGAAGGTGTTAAGGAAACCTACATTGAACATTTTCTCAGGTTGACCTGGGCCTACAAACTATTGATTGATAAAAAGAGAAGAGAATCATACCTCAGGGATATTGCACTTGGAGAATTTGAACACGAAGTAGAAAAACAGAGGCGTGAGGCAAGAGAAAAACTTTTCAAAGAGGGGCTGATAATCATAAGGAATAATCCTGTGAGGGCTGAGAAGTATCTGAAGATGGCCTATATGCTTGATAAAACAAACCCATTGTTCATGAGTTACTATGGATTGGTTCTTGTGTTCCTCAACAAGGTGAAAGATGGGGTTGAACTTATGGAGAAGGCATTGCAAAAGGACAATAACATCATTGAACTTCATTTGAATCTTGCAGAGGGTCTGATTTCAGCTGGAAGAATAAAAGAGGCAAAAGGATATTTGAAAAGGGCATCAAGAATTGACAGGAAAAACTCAAGACTCTTGAAACTATTAGAAAAAATGAAAAGGAGGTAATATGGAGATGGAGGGTAATGTCTATATTACCAGATTGAGTGAGTCAACCGCACGGGTGAAGGGATGCATTGCAGGTGGTGTGGTAGGGGTTGATGGAATTGCAATAGCTGAGTTCAAGGGAGAGGACGACTTTGATACAACCATAGCCTCTGCTGAACTTGCTTCTATTATCGCAGACTCCAGAAGAATAATTGAAGACCTTAAAGGTGGAACATTCCAGGAATCCATAACAAGGTCTGAGGATTTAACCCTTGTATCCCGTCAGATAAATGATGAATTCTTTGTCTACCTTGTGCTAAAAGGTGATATTCAGAATCTTGGTATGGCAAGGTATGAGGTAAAAAAACTGGCAGAGGAGTTCGCTGACACCCTCTCCTGAGGTTAAATCCCCTGCCTTTTTTGTCTTCTGTTTTTTAATTCTGGGAAGTGCCCTGGGGACAATCTTCCCCTTTAAGGTATTTATAATCATTCTGATTACTGGATTTATTCTTTCCATGGGGTTACTCATTCTAAAAAAATGGGACCTGTCTTTACTTTTAATCCTTTTGTTATCATCTTTTTTCTATGCAGAGAAAAGCACAGAATTATCCCGGAAAAATCCAGTTCATCTTTTTGGTCTAACAATAGAAAACAGGATAATAAGTTTTTCAGGGAACACATATTCAGTTAAAGGCAAAAAACTGGAAGATGGCGTTATAGTGGATATTGTGGGTGATATGTATTCATACAAAAACTTCAAGCACTTAAAAATTAAGGAATTACGGGTAATTTCAACCTTCTTTTCCCCTGTTTTCAACTGGAGAAAAGAGATAATAAATTCTATAAGAGCCTCACTCCCTGGTGTGATTGGTGATATTGGAATAGCCCTACTACTTGGTGAAAAACGGGCAATGCCCGATTTTATAAAGGAAAGATTTCGTTCCTGTGGAGCAGCCCATCTCCTTGCCGTGAGTGGACTTCATACCGGCATAATCTTCCTTATTTTCACTGTGGTCCTTTCAATTTTGCCCATAAAGAAAAACTTCATCCCGATCATTGCCTCAACACTCCTTGTACCTTACCTTTTCCTTACAGGTTTCAGGGTATCGGTTGTCAGGGCATTCATCATGTTGTTTATATACTCACTGGGGAATCTGCTCCAGAGAAAGACAAATCCCCTTAATGTTGTAGGTGTTGCTGGATTAATCCTTATTCTTATAAACCCATTATCATTAATGAGTATTTCGTTCCAGCTCTCTTTCCTTGCTGTAACAGGTATAATCCTATTAACAGATATATTCAAAGACCTTATTTTAATAAGAAGAGACCTGTTTCATAAGTATATTCTCTATCCAGCATTCATCACAACATCAGCCCAGATTTTTACATTCCCTGTTGTATTCTATAATTTTGGATACATCCCCCTGTACTCTGTAATTGCAAACATAATCCTTATCCCTCTTACGAGTTTGTTCATCTCCGGGATGATATTGATGGTCTCAGTCCCCTTCCTCAAGCCCCTCATATCTTCAGGCGTCTGGTTTATTGGCATGATTTTTAACAAAATAATGATGGCCTTCCAGAGAATGCCGTACTCAGTGATAACTGGAAGGCCATCAATCTATGTTTTTCTTATTTATCCTCTACTTCTTTTACTCCTGTTCCTACCCAGATTCAGGAACTCTCCCTGAATCTATTCTCAAGTTTTTTCAACACCTGTGGCATGGTTGTATATTCCATCTCACCAAGTGGAAGCCTGTGGGGTTCAAAGGAACCCAGCCTCCTGAAGTAATCCGCAATCTCATTCGCCATCTGCCTTGCGTGGTCAAAGCCAGGGTCATCAAACATATCCCTTGGGCCAATAAGTTTTTCCTCTGTTACCTGATAACCTGCTGCCGCAACCCTTGGGGGTCCATCAAACCTTGAAGGTGTTGCATCCTTGAATGAGACTGGCATGAGTGGGCCATAATGGGAGCCTCTCATCCAGCCAGCAACAATGTGAGGGAATGTGAATGGTTCAAGAACCTCTCCGACAGCAGGAAATCCACTCTGAGCCCTGACAATCATCACAGGGTCATCCTTCCCAACATACTTACCGGCAATAAAGTTCAACTTCTGGGTTGATGTGACTGCTGCAATATCCCTGTCCTTTTTTCTCCTTATTGACTTAATAATATAATGCTCCATTGCACCAATAAAGACAAGCATATCGTAGAGTTCCTCAGGGGTAGAGAATTCAACTGTCTTATTCTCATAGATATCAAGCACCTCAAAGATAAACCCTTCATGCATGCTCGGGTCTATCACAAGACCAGCAGTGTTGAATGGATCAGCAAACATCTTGTAGAGAGGGAAGTTCCATGCACCAGGAGATGTCTTATCTGCCATAAATACAATCACAGGGTCGCTCTTCCTTGGTTCAAACTCCATCTCTGCAACACCAGGTCCCATCCCCTTAACATTACCACTGAAGGCATCAGAAAGAAGGTCCTGACCAGCTCCATACAGTTTCAGTTCCTTTGCCTTTTCTGTTCCTCTGGAGAACGCCTCCCATGCAAGTTGATGTATCTCCTTGTTATCAGTCCCTTTTGTATGTAGCATCACAAGGTACATATCATCCCCGCATGTCCTCAGGTCGTAATCCCTCAAAAGGCCTGATTCAAGGGCATCCTTCAAAACCCTGCCTGTCACCTCAAGTACTTCAGGATGGCACGCAGTATGCCCCACAAAACCACCAATGTCTGCTTTGATTACGGATAAGGTAATTGCCATAATTCCTCCTTTTTTTTATCTTCCTATCAAAAGTCTCTCACCAAGAATCTCAGGAAGACCTGATGCCACGATCTTCCTTTTTGTTTTTTCTGCATCATAAGGCACGCGGATTATTCTAACCTCATTTGAATCCGTGTCAAGTATACATGCAGTTGCGTCAGGATTCCCATCCCTTGGCTGACCAACACTACCACAATTTATAATGAACTGAGAACCATCATCCATCTCCACAAGTGACCTGAACAGTGTTTTTACCCTGCCTCCTGACTTAATAAATATTCCAGGAACATGTGAATGACCAACAAAACCCGCCATGGTCCTCAAGTAAAGGAATTCCTTTTCTGCATCACCAGGACCAATTATATAAAACCATTCCTCAGGAACACTGAAACAGGCGTGAGCAAATGTATATTCTCCTTCTGTGTGTTCAAGTGGGAGTGAAGCAAGGTAATTCCTGGAATCTTCAGAAAGGTGGTCTGATGTCCAGAGGATTGCCGTATATGCAACAGGGTTAAAACCATCAATGGATGTCTTACCTATTGCACCCCAGTCATGATTACCTGCAACAACCACATCTGCCTTCTCCCTTACCATCTCAACGCAGGGCTCAGGATCTGGTCCATATCCAACTATATCACCCAGGCATATAAGCCTTTCCACATCATCAAGTTCAAGAAGTACTGCCTTTAATGCCTCAAGGTTTCCGTGTATATCAGATATAATCCCTATCCTCATATAAGACCCTTCTTCCTTGCAATCCTGTCAAGAATCCCATTTATAAACCTACCTGCATCTGTGGACACAAACTTCTTTGCCAGTTCCACTGCCTCATTTATTATCACTTCAACAGGGTTTTCAGGGAAAAACTCCATTTCAGCCACACCCATTCTCAGTATGGACAATTCAACCAGTGGTATTCTATTCAGTTCCCAGTTTTCAAGAACATCTTCAATCAGTTTATCGGCTTCTTTCTTGTATTTCAGGGTTGTGAGGAGAAGGCGCTTTGCAAAGACAAGGGATTCTTCCTCAATTCCATCCTCAGAAGACAATTCCTTGAATTTATCTTCAGGATTTCCCCCATCAAACTCAAGGGAGTAAAGGGTTTTAAGAACGGTCTCCCTTGCCATTCTTCTCAAGCATTCCTCCCCTTACCCAGGTCATCAAGCAGGTTCATCACCTCAAGCACACTCATGGCTGCATCCCATCCCTTGTTTCCCTGCTTCATGCCTGCCCTTGCAATTGCCTGTTCTTCAGTATCCGCTGTTATAACACCAAATCCTATTGGTATATTCAGGTCAAGGGTAAGTCTTGCAATACCCTTTGATACCTCTGTTGCAACATAGTCAAAGTGGGGAGTATCACCCCTTATCACTGCTGAAAGTGCAACAATTCCATCATACCTTCCCTTTTCAGCAACCCTTTTCACAACAAAGGGAAGTTCAAATGAACCAGGAACCCTGACAATATCAATCCTCTTTTCATCAACCCCATGCCTTATAAGGCAGTCAAGTGCTCCCTCAAGGAGTTTCTCTGTTACAAGGCTGTTGAATCTTGATACAACAACTGCTACCCTTTTACCCTTACCAGTTAAACTTCCTTTATACTCCATATTCACCTCCTAAATCTTTTTCAGGATATGTCCGAGTTTGTCCCTCTTTGCCTTCAGGTAACCCCTGTTGATTTCATTGGGTGGTATTTCTATTGGGACTCTCTCAACAATCTTCAGGCCATAACCTTCCAGCCCAACTATCTTTCTTGGATTGTTGGTCATGAGCCTTATTGTGGTAAGTCCAAGGTCTTTCAGTATCTGTGCACCAATCCCATAATCCCTCAGGTCTGGCTTAAATCCGAGTTTTATGTTCGCTTCAACAGTATCGTACCCCTCTTCCTGAAGTTTGTATGCCTTCAGTTTGTTGAGCAGACCAATTCCCCTGCCTTCCTGCATCATATACAGGAGAACACCCAGTCCTTCCTTTTCAATCATCCTCAATGCATTTGACAGCTGGCTTCCACAGTCACACCTTTTTGAGTGAAAAATGTCACCAGTTACACACTGGGAATGAACCCGAACGAGAACATTCTTCTTTCCCCTAACATCACCTTTAACAAGCGCAAGGTGTATGTGGTCATCAACCTGATTTGAATATGCATGGAGCATGAAGTCACCAAACTCAGTGGGAAGGTGCACAACAACTTCCTCTTTAACGAGTTTCTCCCTCTTCTGCCTGTATTCTATAAGGTCCTTCACCGTGATAATTTTCAGATTGAATTTTCTGGCAATCTCAAAAAGCCTGGGGAGCCTTGCCATTGTACCATCCTCATCCATAATCTCACATAGAACACCAGCAGGATAGAGCCCGGCAAGCCTTGCAAGGTCACAGGAGGCCTCTGTATGTCCTGCCCTCCTTAAAACACCTCCCTTCTTTGCCCTCAATGGAAAGATGTGTCCAGGCCTTGCAAGGTCCTCTGGTCTGGTTTCAGGGTCAATCAAAACCTTTATGGTCCTTGCCCTGTCAAAGGCACTTATTCCGGTTGTCACTCCCTCTCTTGCGTCAACACTCACAGTGAATGCTGTGCCATGCCTTGCCGTTATGTTACCCGTCATCAAAGGCAGGTTTAGTTCTTCAAGCCTCTCCGGGAGGAGCGAAACACATATAAGCCCCCTGCCTTCCCTGGCCATAAAATTTATTGCCTCAGGTGTAACCTTCTCAGCAGCCATCACAAAGTCACCCTCATTCTCCCTGTCCTCATCATCAACAACTATGATAATCCTGCCATTCCTTATGTCCTCAATTGCCTCTTCAATGGTGTTAAACCTTTCCACCGTCCACCTCCATTATCCTTTTTATGTACCTTGCCACCACATCCACCTCAAGATTCACCCTATCCCCTGTTCTCTTGTATTTGAGTGAAGTATTTTCAACTGTATATGGTATGAGTGCAATGGATAGGGTATTTTTGTGTATCCCTGCTATTGTGAGACTGATTCCATCAATGGCAATGGAACCCTTTTCTGCAATATAGGGTTTGAGTTCATCAGGGTAGTCTATTGTGAGGATGACCTCCCTTTCCCCCTTTGATAATCCCCTGATTTTCCCAGTTCCATCAACATGTCCAAGCACAATATGCCCATCAAACCTTCCATTAACAGGTATGGCTCTTTCGAGGTTCACCTTCCTTCCGTTCCGCACTTCAGCAAGTGTTGTTCTTTTTATGGTTTCATACACTGCATCAAAGACCCCTATACCCTGTGAAAACTTCTTCACTGTTAGACACACACCATCCACACTTATGCTGTCACCCTCTTTTACCTGGAATGGAAGCCTGATTGTAAGTTCAAGGCCTGAGCCTGTCTTTCTCACCCTTATAATTTCACCAATACCCTCAATTATTCCTGTGAACATTCCTTCCCTCAACAAGTATGTCATCACCTATCTTTCTGCTCCTCTCAACCTGCACAACCATTGAGACATTTTCTATCATCTTTATACCATTCCCCTGCAGGATTGGGGCATAGAAAATCTTAATCTCCTGGAAAAATCCCTCCTTTATGAATGTAGAAAAGACATTCCTTCCACCTTCAACAAGCAATGAATTCACACCCCTTGAATAAAGGTTCTTAAGAACATCTTCAATCTTTAACATGCCCTTTTTTGTTCCAACAGTCACAACCTCTCCTGAAGGCAGTTTACCACTCCTCCTTGAATAAACAATCACATCACCCTCTGTAGAAAACAATTTTGAACTATGTGGAATCCTCAGGTTAGTGTCAAGCACAATCTTCAAGGGTTGTTTTACTGGTTTTACAAGTCTGACATTCAACTCTGGATTGTCCTTTAGCACTGTTCCAATCCCCACAAGAACTCCGTCAACCTGATTCCTCCACCTGTGAACCAATCTCCTTGATTCCTCACATGTGATGTATCTCCGGGAGAATCCTCCAATAAAGCCATCAAGGGTTGAGGCAATCTTCAAAATTACATATGGGATTTTGTTCTTCACTGCAAATGCATAGAATCTATTTATCTCCCTTGCCTTTTCTTCAAGAATCCCTGTATGAACTTTAACACCATGGTTCAACAGATACCTAATCCCCTTCCCGTTTACCTTTGGATTAGGGTCAATCATCCCTATGTAAACCTCTTTTATACCTGCCTTCACAATCTCTGGTGCACACGGAGGTGTCTTCCCATAGTGAATGCATGGTTCAAGGTTTACAAAAAGTATCCCTCCCTTCGCCCTTTTGCCTGCATTTTTTAGTGCCTCTATCTCTGCATGGGGCTTTCCTGCTGCCTTATGATAACCCTCACCCACAATCTTCCCCCTTTTATATATAACAGCACCAACAAGGGGATTTGGAGAGGTTTTCCCCTTTGCTCTGAGCGCAAGTTTTATAGCCCTTTTCATCAATCCTTCAATATCCATAAATAAGAAAAGACGCCTTCGGGGCGTCCTGTTCATTAACACATCCAAGGTGTTCCTTCTCCCATCCGGACTTTCACCGTCGGCACCGGAATTCCACCGGTTCTGTCCTTTAAGGACTCGCGGGCTTTCACCGCCGGTCGGGGATTTCACCCTGCCCCGAAGGAACAGTATATTATACAATAAATAAAAGATTGGTCAAGTATAAATCCAAGGTTGACAAAAAAGTCTATTCTGATAGAGTTCATAAAAAAATCAGGGAGGTGGTAATGAAGGCATTCCTGAGTGGTAACCAGGCAGTTGCAAGGGGAGCATATGAAGGAGGATGCCATGTTGCAACTGCATACCCTGGAACACCAAGCACTGAAATACTGGAGAACATTGCACAGTACAAGGAGATTCATTCTGAATGGTGTACCAATGAAAAGGTCGCACTTGAAGTAGCAAGTGGTGCAAGTTTTGGTGGCGCAAGGGCACTAACTGCCATGAAACATGTGGGGCTTAATGTTGCAGCAGACCCACTGTTTTCACTCTCCTACATTGGTGCAACAGGTGGTCTTGTGATTGTGAGCGCTGATGACCCTGGCATGCATTCGTCCCAGAATGAGCAGGACAACAGGAATTACGCAAAGTTTGCAAAGATACCTCTTCTGGAGCCATCTGACTCACAGGAGGCAAAAGACCTTACCATTCTTGCATTCAAAATCAGTGAAGAGTTTGATACCCCTGTCCTATTGAGACTGACAACAAGGATAAGCCATTCAAGCGGTATTGTTGAACTGGGAGAGAGGGAAGAAGTCCCTGTGAAGGCGTACGAGAAGGACATCAAGAAGAGGATAATCCTTCCTGCACATGCAAGAAAAAGACATCCAGTGGTGGAGGAGAGGCTCCTGAAACTGAAGGAATACTCAAACACATTCCCCTACAACAGGATAGAAGAAGGGGATAGGAGCATAGGCATTATTTCCGATTCTGTATCATACCAGTATGCAAAGGAAGTCTTTCCTGATGCCACCATACTGAAACTCACGATGACATGGCCGATGCCCGATGAATTGATCAGGAAGTTCGCATCCATGGTTGACAAAATCTATGTTATTGAAGAGAATGACCCGTTCATTGAAGAGTATGTGAAACTCATGGGGATTGATGTGGTTGGGAAGGACAAAATACCACTCTGTGGTGAATTGAATCCATACATTGTGGGTGTTTCGCTGGGGAAATATGAAGAGAAGAAAACAATGGATAAATCAGAACTGCCTCCAAGACCACCTGCACTTTGCCCTGGCTGTCCCCACACAGGCGTATTCAATGTGATAAGAAAACTTAAACTCATAGCAACAGGGGATATTGGTTGTTACACCCTTGGTGCACTTCCTCCTTTGAATGCTCTGGATACATGCGTTGAGATGGGTGCGAGTATTGGAAATGCATATGGAATACAACTGGCAATGAAGGATGATAAGAGAAAGAAGAAGGTTGTTGGTGTTATTGGTGATTCAACATTCTTCCACTCCGGTGTTACTGGCCTTATGAACATATTCTACAACAGAGGTATAACAACCATTATCATACTTGACAACAGAACCACTGCTATGACAGGACATCAGGGCCATCCTGGAACAGGAAAAACACTCATGGGTGAACCAGGTAATGAGATTGAGATTGAATCCCTTGTTAGAGGAATGGGGATTGAGCATGTATATACAATAGACCCTTACAATCTTAAAGAGATAACAGAGGTTCTGAAAAGGGAAATAGAGAGGGATGAACCATCTGTTCTTGTTGCAAGGGCACCCTGTGCACTGCTTCCAGAGGTAAGGAAGGCACCAAAGAAGCCTTTTACAGTGATTGCGGACAAGTGCACTGGTTGCAAGGTCTGTCTCAAGGTTGGTTGTCCAGCCATCTCCTTTGATAAAGAGAAAAACCTTGCTATTATAGACAAATTCTACTGTACAGGTTGTACACTCTGCGCTCAGGTTTGTCCCTTTGATGCCATTGTCAGAGAGGAGGAATAATGGAAACGAAAACTGTTCTTCTTTCAGGTGTTGGTGGACAGGGTATAATCCTTGCAAGTGATGTCCTGAGTATGGTTGCAATGGAGGAGGGGCTCGATGTGAAAAAGAGCGAGGTTCACGGCATGTCCCAGAGGGGAGGGGAGGTGGTATCCACTGTCAGGTTTGGAGAAAAGGTATATTCACCTATAATAGGGCCTGGAATGGCAGATTTTCTCTTTTCCCTTGAGAAACTTGAGGCATTGAGAAACGTGGATTACCTGAAACCCGATGGGATTGCTGTTGTGAGTGATTACAGGTTTGACCCCCTTCCCGTTGCTGCAGGTCTTGCAGATTATCCTGAAGGTGTTATTGAGAAAATAAAGGAAATGGTAAAGAATGCCCACATTGTCCATGCACTTGACCTTGCACTTGAGGCAGGAACGATAAGGACAATGAACATTGTTATGCTGGGGGCACTTTCAAAATTCCTCCCATTCAAAAAAGATACCTGGTTCAGGGTGATTGAAAAAAGGGTGCCCCCCAAGTTTGTTGATATGAACAAAAGGGCATTTGAACTTGGTCTGAATGCAGTATGATTGTTATGGCCTTCTTTAAGAAAAGAAGGAAGGCAAGGGTATTTTTGAAAAATCTTGAGAAAAAAGGCCTTACACAAAAAGGGTTTGTTGTAAAGGTTGATATGATAAGGTTTATCGGGAAACTGGAAGAAAAACAGGGATACACTGCCATCTTTGAGACAGAAACGGATATGGAGGCGGTAAAAAAACTTGCCGCCTCCCTCTTTCCAGAAGATAGTATTGAGTTCATCTCATGGGATTGACCCTTATTTTCTCCTTTATCATCTCCTCAATAGTAACCCCCCTTATGATACTTCTGGGAAAGAGGTTTAACCTGCTTGACAAACCAGGGGGGCTTAAAGGACATAAGGAACCTGTCCCTTTCTTAGGTGGCATCGGGATATTCATTGCATTAATGTTGAACAAACATTTATACGTATCACCCCTTATCCTGACATCCCTTATTATTATCTTCCTTCTTGGTTTTATTGATGACCTGAAACACCTCAGCCCATACACAAAACTTGCTGTCCAATTCCTTGTGGCAGGTATCCTTGTATATTCAGGTATAAGGACAAGACTTGTTTTCATTCCTGAATGGGCAAACATTGTTCTGTCAATCCTCTGGATAGTAGGTATCACCAATGCCTTCAACATTATTGATGTGATGGACGGCATTTCAGGTGGTGTTGCACTGATTGGCTCCACCACATTCATGTTGCTTGCACTGAAAACAGGAAACCTGAAAATCGCCCTCTTTTCAGGAACACTTATGGCTGGAATCCTTGGATTTCTCCCTTACAACCTTCCACCAGCAAGGATTTTTCTTGGTGACACAGGAAGCCTTGTTATTGGGCTGGTTCTCTCCATCATATCCCTTGAGATATCCTATTCCATAATAAATCCAGTTGCTGTACTTGTTCCAATCTTCGTCCTTTTCTTTCCTATATTTGATACACTCTATGTTGTCTTTATCAGGCTTGCAAGGAGAAAAAACCCACTTAAAGGTTCACCTGACCATTTTGTTTTGAAGTTGAGAAAACAGGGACTGGGTGTTCCTGAAATAGACGCAATTGTCCTGCTTCTTACCATCTCTCTGTGTGAAGCCTCTTACATTGTTACAGGGGTTGGACTGAAAGGAGCAATTGTTGTTCTTTTGGTTATTTCAGCAATCTTCACCCTTTTTGGTGTAATCCTGCACAAAAGATGAACGTAATTATAGGTGCTGGTATATCAGGACTTACAATCGGGTATCTCCTCTATAAAAAAAATGAAGATTATATTGTCTTTGAAAGGGAAGAACCAGGTGGATGGTGCAGGACATATGAGATAAACAAATTCCGGTTTGATGCTGGTGGACACTTCTTCCATTCAATGGATGAATCTATTGAATCACTCATAGGTGATATTGGAGTGGACATGAACAGGGTTGAGAGAAGGGCTTTTGTTTACTGGAATAAAAGGCTTATAAATTATCCAATACAATCAAACATTGCCCTGTTCAACTTTAATGAGAGATTATTTGCATCCCTTTCCTATATTTTCAGGAGCAGAAAGACCCCTGAAAACCTGAAGGATTTCTTCATGACAAAAACAGGTAGATTCATCTGTGATAGATTCCTTTATGGGTATAATAAAAAGATGTGGGGCAAAAACCCTGAAGAACTTCCACCATACTTCCTTGGTAGATACTTCCCTGAAACAAGCCTCTTTGCTCCCAGAAAACAGACAGGATACAACCCTGTGTTTTTCTATCCTTCACATGGAATTGGAGAGGTGATAAAGGGATTTTTAAATAAGGGGGTCAGGATAAAGAAGGGAAACCTTGAAGAGGTTGGAGAGGGTAAGGTAAGGGTTGGTGGAAGATGGATTCGCTACAGGAATCTCTATCTAACGGTACCACTTCCTGAGATTGTTAAAATCACACCTTTTCTTAAAGAATTCAGGAAATACACATTTGATTATGTTGGTATGAAGATTTTACTCCTTGGTGTAAAGGGTAAACTCGTAAATAATGCACACTGGATATATTTTGCCCAGGACAATCTGCCATTCACCAGGGTGGGTTCTTTCACAAACATAAGCAAAGAAATGAGCCCAGAAGGTTATTCGAGCATCTGGATTGAAGTGCCTGTGAGAAACAAAATCCCCGATGATAGGTCAATAATTGATGCAATCAAAAGCACAGGTCTGCTTAGAGGTAAAGTCCTCTTCACAAGATCCCTTCACTTCCCATATGCATATCCCATAAGAGATGGTGTGACTGATATGGTTGTTAAAAAAATTGAAGGAATACTTGAAAGAAGAGGGATTTACCTCTCGGGAAGATTCGCAAGGTGGGAGTACAACACCATGAGTGATTCAATAAAGAGGGGGATGGAACTGGTATGAAAACCATCCAGATGATGGCAAAACTTGAAAGGGGTGGAGCACAGAAGATTCTCATAAGCCTTGCTGAAAACTTTGATGGTTTAATTATCTCAGGAATGGGTGGAGAGCTTTTTAATGCAGTGAGGAAAAACTTCGGGGATAGACACATTGTGATTAAGGAACTGAAAAGGGAAATTTCACCAATTGATGATATTCTTGCAATTTTCAGGGTTAGAGAGGTATTAAAAAACATTTCAAAAAATCATAATGGACTGATCCTTCATACCCACGGCTCAAAGGCAGGTGTGATTGGTGCACTTGCCTCAGCAGGGTTGAAATCTGTAAGGGTTGTGCATACAGCACACGGTTTCGCCATCCATCCGTACAATTCAATTATTGTAAATCTGGTCTATTTGTGGCTGGAAAGGCTGGCCTCTATGTTCAGAGACCTGCTCATATTCCCCTGTGAAACCACAAGGATGAAGGCATTGATGTGGAAAATTGGTAAAGAAAAGCAGTACAGGGTTGTTCTGAACGGGGTTGAGATTAAGAAGAAAAGTCATTCAAAAAGTAGAAAAATTATTATAGGAACCGTTGCCAACTTCAAGCCTCAGAAAAATCCCCTTCTCTGGGCAGATGTTGTTGAAGAAGTCTTAAAAAGAAGGGATGTAAAGTTTGTTTACTGTGGTGGTGGACCACTTTTTGACTATGTAAGAGAAAGATTCAGGGATGAAAAAAGGGTTATATTAACAGGATGGGTTGACAATCCTTATACATATATGAAGGATTTTTCTATTTTCTTCCTACCATCAAGGTGGGAAGGACTCCCCCTTGCCCTGCTTGAGGCAATGTCGCTGGGTATCCCTCCTGTTGTGAGTAATATTGACGGAAATGCGGAGGTTGTTCAGGATGGTGAAACGGGTTTTCTGTGTCCTTTAGATGATGTAGAATGTTATGTTGAAAAACTTCTTTACCTGATTGACCACCCGCTTTTAAGGAGTAAAATTGGGGGAAATGCAGAAAAGGTCATAACAAAAAGATACACAATGGAGAAGATGCTCAATGGATACAGGGATATTTACA
>Ga0190359_1001438_pt1 | contig 14938 bp, 12 predicted proteins | sample 48721823_MG_FD_161269 | JGI IMG/M metagenome (GOLD analysis project Ga0190359, IMG submission 161269) | Hydrothermal vent microbial mat bacterial communities from Southern Trench, Guaymas Basin, Mexico - 4872-18-2-3_MG | ecosystem: Environmental > Aquatic > Marine > Hydrothermal vents >... | reverse complement strand
TAGTGGCTCTAGGCGTTTTGGGTCAAAGGGTATGTATTTTATTTCGTCTGCGTGGGGCTCGTAGAGTTCCCGGTTTGTGCATACGGTGATGATGTATTCTTGGGGATTTTTGGGGTTTAATTCGAGGCTTTTGGTGGCTCTTGCGAGTCTGATGAGTTTTATTCTGTTGAAGGGGTCGTCTAGATCGTAGTCTTCGGCTCTGTTGTAGTTGATCTCGGTTTCTCGTTTGGTGTCTGAGTATACGATGAATTGTTTGTCCATGTGTTTCATCTGGATGGGGTAGAAGAAGCGGCGAAAAACACGGAGGTTGATTCTTTGTCCCTCCATTACTACGGGGAGTCCTTTTTTCGCCATGACTCCATTTATTTGGTTTTTGATGATAAAAAATCTATCATACCGGTTTCGTGAAGTACGTTTTTGTACATATTTGGATTAGAAATTACGTATTTTTAGGCTTCTTTCTCAAAAATTAAACCTATAATGCGTCTGATATACGCCCCCCTCCCCCGGTTAGCGGCCATTCTAACTTGGTACTGATTAACCGGCGTTTTTGTATAGATCAGGATCAAAAATAAGCCGTTTTCAAGCTTTTTTCATTGAATGAAGGCTGGTTTCGCGTTAAACGCGTTCACCCCCCCCTCCCTTATTCAAAGAACATGTGTAGAATATTGTATGCTGCTTCTGGGTCTAGACTCTTCATTATGAATGAGCCGCTGGCTATCATGTTTGCACCCGCAGCCACAGCTAAACCAATGGTCTTGTCACTCATTCCCCCATCAACCTCGATATTGATAGTCTTTGATTTCTCGCGAAGGGCTCTTACCTTTGCTAATTGTTCTGGGAGGAACTTGGCTCCATATTGACCGGGGTTTACTGACATGATTAGTACGCCATTGAGTTTCTCTAGGTATGGTTCCACTGTGGATACTGGCGTTTGTGGGTTTAACGCGATGAATAGCTTCAAGTCTTGTTTCTCTGCTGCTGCGATGGCTTGCTCTATGTTGTCGAGGGCCTCAGCATGGATTATCACGGTATCTACTTGTGGAGGTATGATCTTGATGCGTCCTAGGGGATCTACAGCCATCATGTGAAGTTGGTATTGCTGTCCTTCAGGTAGCTTCATTGGAAAGTCCAGTGATGAGGATGCAACGAATTTTCCGTCCATGAGGTCAAGCATTATGTTTTCCGCGAAGGGTATCTTGTTGAGCATTGTTGTGAGTTCTTTTTGGTTTTGTGCGATTATTGCCGGGAGTATTTGGTTCTTGGGTGGCATTGCTTAATGGGGTTGGTGTTTGGTTTTTATATTTATCCACAGAGGTTTTTGTCTCAAGAACTTAAAATCATCTCAGTATAATGATGCAAAAAAGAGTGTTTTTCTTCAATAGTACAAAAAAATACAATATTAAGAGCAAATTAACATAAAGATGAAAACAAAATATCAAAAGAGTGTAATACAAGCTAGAAATAAATTATATTCCAAAGATTATTAACTATAAACACCCCAATAACAATTCACATAATACCTATCACTGTGAACAATATGACTGGTGAAAAACCTCTTAAAATTCTGCATGTTGATGACGAGGAAAACCAGCTCGAGTTCACAAAATTATTCTTAAAACAAATCGAGAACGACGTAGAGATCGACTCAGTAACAGACCCACAGGAAGCCCTTGAGCTTCAAGAAAAACAAGGCTACGACTGCATAGTAAGCGATTATAAGATGTTCAAGATGAATGGCATCGAGCTAGCTGAGAAAGTTAGAGAAAAAAGCGACGTACCATTCATACTCTACACCGGACAAGGCAGCGAAGAAGTAGCAGAACTAGCGTTTTCCGCGGGGGTAGACGATTATCTACGCAAAGAGACTGAGCCAACTCATTATCAGGTCTTGGCGAAACGCATCAAACACACTGTAGAGAAACGCCGCACAGAGGAGTTATACAGGAAGGTAGTTGAGGAGAGCAGAGACGCCATAATAATCATTGTAGAGAATAAGGTTGCTTTCATGAATAGGGCTGCCTGTAAGCTGATGGGCATTGAGAACCCAGATCAATGTGTTGGAAAGGATGTCTTTGAGTTCTTCATAGATGAGACAGAGAAGATTTTCCCACCGAGTCTCGATGATCAGGGCAACTATGTAATTGAGGTCAATTACAAACCCATTAATGGAAGTATAAAGAACGCCGAGGTTGGCATAAGCAAGACCAACTACAGAGGCGATGAAGCATATCTTTGCTTTATTCGAGACGTTACAGAACGGAAGAGAAACGAGGATAGACTCAATGCCATTTACCAACAAGCTACTATACTGGGAACAGCATCAACGACACAAGAAATATCCGAGACAACTCTCGACATAATGGAATCAGTGTTTGAATACCATGCAATAACATTCCACGTTGTCGAAGGAAAACGCCTTGTCCTAATGGGTACAAGAGGCGCTCCGACTATTGAGATGAATATGCCTCTCACGGGTCCGGGTATTACTACAAAGGCTGCGCGGGAATCTCAGAGTATACTGGTGTCTGATGTTTCTGAATGCAGTGATTTTGTTCGTGGAGCCACAGATGCAAGCTCAGAGCTTGCTGTACCCGCTGTACTCAACGATGAGACAATCGCTGTTTTAAACGTGGAAAGCACGGAGAGAAACGGGTTCAATGAAGATGACCGCAAGCTACTTGAGACCCTCGCTTATCACGTAGCTTTTGCTTTTAACAGGATACAAACAAAGTCTCTCCGAGATAGAGAAAACAACGAGAAGAAAGAGCGTCTTGACTATGCACTTGGTGTACTGGATAACGCTGAAAGAGCCAACATGTTGGTGACAGGCGATCTTCAAAGAAGCATCTTAAGCATACTGAATGCCACTGGAATTCTCAGACTAAAACCAGATATGCTGCCTCAAGCAATAGCAAGCATTGACCAGAAGGCAGACCAAGCTCAAAGGGTGTCCGAACTTATCAGAGAGACCATAGCTGAGTCTACAATAATCAAGGGATTCGTCGAGGTAAACCAAAATGTACGGGGCATAATGGAGAAAAACCACTTCCCACGCAATATCAGACTCAAAACCCAATACGATGAAGGTTTAGTAATTGTCGAGATAGATGAAGATATCTTCACCCGAATAATAGACAACCTATTACAGAACGCAGTTGAAGCGATGCCGGGAGGAGGCTCACTAGGAGTCAAGATTACAGCCAAGAAAGAAGAAGTCTACGTAGACATCAACGATACAGGCTCAGGCATACCAGAAGAAAGAATAGAGACTATATTCAAGCCATTCAACAGCACTAAGGAAGGACACAGTGGGTTAGGACTTGCATTCTGTAAGAACGCCGCCGAGACAGCCGGTGGTTCGTTGAGTGTAAAGTCTTCAAGCAGTAAAGGAACTACTTTCAGACTCGTCTTACCGATAAGAAAAATTGTATAAAATTTGGGGATTAAGCTTTCTTCTTGCTTGATTTCTTTGCAGTATTAGCTTTCTTCACTGTGACTGATTTCTTCTCAGCCAAAAGGAATGGGCTCTCTACACCAGCGAGTACAACTGTTGCCCTGATCTTGCCGTCAAGCGCTGGGTTAATCTTGCTACCCCAGACTACACGTGCATCCTTATTGATGCTATCCAAGACGAGTTCTCCAGCCCTATTGACCTCTTCCAGTGTCATATCCTCACCGCCCTCGATGTGAACGAGCGCTCCGCGTGCGACACCAATGTCCTCGATGTCTAGGAGCTGGTTGTCCAGTGCCCTGTTGACCGCGTCCTCTACCTTGGTTCCTCCGCTGCCCTCGCCGAAGCCGATGGCGCAGATTCCGCCGCCCATCATTATTGCCTTGATGTCTGCGAAGTCGAGGTTCATGATGCCTGGTACGCTGAGTGTCTCGGTCATGTTGTTGATGAAGTCTGTGACTCTTGCGTTTACCACTGCAAATGCTTCCCTTACGGGGAGTTTGCCAGCTAGGTTTCTTAGCTCATTGTTGTCAATGACTATGACGCTATCACAGATATCTACGAGGCTGCTTAGACCCTGCTTTGCTTTGTTTACTCTTGTTCCCTCGACGTTGAAGGGGATGGTTACAACGCCGATGGTGAGTGCTCCAAGCTCTCGTGCTACTTTCGCAACGATTGGGGAAGCGCCTGTGCCTGTTCCACCGCCTAGTGCAGATGTTACGAAGACAAGGTTTGCGTCTCCTATTGCTTGCTCGATCTCATGGGCTGATTCCTCCGCTGCCTTTGCGCCCTGCTCTGGGAAACCACCGCAGCCGAGACCTCCACAGAGGTCATATCCGAGGAGTACCCTGCTCCCTGCCTTGCTTGTTGTTAGGTGCTGTGCGTCGCTGTTGAGTGCTACCGTGCGGGCGCCGATGACTTTTTTGTCCATCCAGGTAACCATGTTGCTTCCGCCACCACCTACGCCAAGAATCGCTATTTTTGGTGTGGCTTCCTTTGCGATGTCCTCTATGCTTTTTGCTGGGACTGCGTGAGGCGCCACTTCGATTTCAACTGTCATTGAGTATTTTCACCTGATTGAAGATAATTCATTGATTTTGGTTTATAGGATTGTGTAGGTGTAACAAGTTACACACATACTTACTCCGGGGAGAATATCAGAGGTCCATAGCGGACTTCACTAATGACTGATACTGAGGATCAAGCTCAACTGCCTTTTCAAGGTGTTTCCGGGCGTTTTCCTTCATTCCATGGCTGCTTAGATGAATTCCGTAGCTAAAATGGGCTCTCGCGTTATTTGGGTCCTGTTCTAGGGCGATCTGGAAATGGCGGTCCGCTTGCTGGGGTCTCCTCTGCCGAGACAGGAACTGAGCGTAGTAGAGGTTCAACTCAGGGTCGTTTGGCGAGTATTCCAGCCCCTCGAATAACTGGTTCTCAGCTTCCTCGTCGCGCCTTGTGTCTACGAGTAAACGCGCATAGTAGAGGCGTGGATCTGGTGATTTTGGGTCCAGTTCTATGGCTTTGAGGTATTTTTCCTCCGCCTCATCATAGCGTTGATGGTTCGCCAAAAAGAAGCCATAAGCGAGACAAGCGGTCGAGTTTTTTGGCGCTATTTCAATAGCCTTAACATAGTGGGCTTCCGCGGTTACAAGGCTGTTCTTTTTTGTTAACAGCATAGCGTAGTGCAGATGAACATCAGAGTTATCTGGGTTCAGATGAAGTGCCTCACGCAGCATCTTTTCAGCTTCATCGAGTTTACCCAGCTTGAAGAGAACTACGCCTCGGCTTAGATATAATTCAGGGTCGGTGGGTTCGGTTATGCTAAGGTACTCGAACTGTCTGTTGGCTTCATTGTATTGTTTTTCCTCTGCGAGGAACTTGATGTAGTTGCGTCTGTAGGTTAGATCTTCTGGGCTTAGATCGATGGCTTGTCTGAAGTATATATCGGCTTCATCGCTACGTTTCAGGCTCCAGAGCAAGAGAGCATAGTTGTTGAGGGTATCAGGGTTATCTGGGCTTATCTTGAGGCTCTGCTTGTAGAGTTTCTCTGCATCTTCCTGTTTCTCCATATCAGTGAATATGTTTGCTAGGTTGTTCATGGCTGTGGGGTCAGGGTCCAGCACAAGTGACTCCTTCAGGTGGTTAGATGCTTCCTCCAGCTTATTCGTCTGATAGTAGAGGAGCCCCAAGTTGTTGTGGACCGTGGGATCGCTTGGATCGATGTTTAATGCCTCAAGATACTGGTTGATGGCATCATCGATTCTTTCATTTTTCTCAAGGTACTGGGCGTAGTTGATATACGCCTCCGATGACCCGCCACTCACCTCAATAGCCTTGATATGATGATACTCGGCGTCCTCTTGTTTATCTAGCGAACTATAAAATCGGGCATAGCTAAGATGATTCTCCATTGTATTCGGGAAAATCTCCTTCCGCGTCTCTGTAGTGGAAGGCTTTGCCAGAGTGTATTTTTCTTGATTCTTGATAGCGGTCTGATGAGATTTCTTTGTCTGACTCAGTTTCTCGGCTATCTCGTATAAACTTCTCATCTGAGAAGGCGCTGCAATAGTCTGTGCCTCAGCTATCTTGATTAACTGTTTAGCAATAGTCTCGTTTTTTCCATCGTTCTCGGCTACCCAAGCTGCTAACTGGATGACACCGTCGAGATCGCCTCTGTTTGCCATCCGTTCTATTAGCTCAGTGTAGACTGTCAAGGGTAGCCCTACAGTCAAGATGCCTCTGTGTTTTTCTTTTTTGTGGGTCCCAGTTCATTTTGTCAATTGCTTATAGGCAAACTGGATATAGTCATTATCTTTGATCATCTGAAGGTTGTTAGCGCAGAAGTATTTTGAGCCATTCTGGTCTAGGATAGTCGTATCCATTGATAGAAAATCTGACTCGTTTGTAATCATCAGGGAAAAGTACTCTCCCGAGGACAGGGACCCGATTTTTACACCATTCAGATTAAGCGATGATTCCAATTCCTCTGGCAACCCTATCAAAGAGATATTCAATTTATGAAAAAACCCAAAATCTGAGGACTGAGCCACAGTCAATGCCCAGTTATTGCGGGCAGCCCAGAGTTTTGATAACTTTTCATTACTGAGATAAACATAAGGTCCCGTTTCTCTTCCTACGGGTGGATTCCATGTTGTTGGCCAAGGATCATTGATGAATACTCCGGTCTCGTTATAGCCTACTGCTACTACGTAGTGTGCTTCTTGATATGTTTCGTCAAACCAGATTAGTAGGATTGGAGCATATCCTGATGCAATTCTCTTCCTTAGCTTAGGAAGAGACATGGATTCATGGTTAATGATGGAAAAGTCTCGCAGTAGAAAAGGGTCATCCATGTACTCGCTAAGTGTGCCAGTAATAGTTTCCAGTTCCTCGACTAGGGTATCTTGAGATAATGATTCGCCACTAGTATACTCAATTACCATGCTTACTGAGGCGGGGCCACAATAATAGCTGGTTTCTTGACCATAATATGGTACTGCGAGTAGGCAGCTATCAGCTATGTAGGCTCTGTTATCAAACTGGGGGAAAAATACAAGGAATATTAAACAGAAGATTAGTATAGTTCTCGGCTTGACTATCCACTTTCGTTTTTGTATTAGGCTTCTTATTTTTTCGATAAATGGATCGTCCATTTAATATCTGTTTTTTCCTGAAAACTCCCTTTTAATGGTTAGCTAATGATGATCAAAGCCAAAAAATACTATATTTCCCATAAATATTGTAATTTAACCTACTTTTTTCGGTTCCACTCTTCACGCAGAATGCTGTATATGGCTCCATCCATGTAGACGCCTTGAATATACGCGGCTTTACGTTTCAAACCCTCATAGGTGAACCCTGCTTTCTCCAAGACTCGTACCGATGCACGGTTCTCTGGGGTGCACTCAGCCTGTATCCTAACAACGTTCTTTGTGGAGAAAAGATGGTCAACAAGAAGCTTCACAGCCTCTGTGGTGTAGCCTTGCCCCCTGTGATCGGGGTGAAGAATATAGCCTAACCAGTAATAATCGCCTTGTGGCCCTGTGATAATCTGCCCCATGGGCTCGCCTTGTTTATCTGCGATGACCCATGACTCTGTTTTCTTCTCCGAGTCAAACCATTTCTGGATTTCTTCAAGTGTGTTGTTTTCTAGTGGCTCATATGGTCCCTTGTACTCTGGGTCATTATTCCACTCTGTGAACCATTCTAGGTCGTCTCTCTGTAATGGTCTGATGTTTACCTTCTCACCCATCAGCATAGACAAAGATACGGGGCCCTTTTGTTAGAAGTTTTTGGTTAATTATTTAGACTCAGACATCAACACTAGATTATGTCAAATGGTCAAACCTACAAGAGCCTTGTAATCCGGGATACCATGATCATCAACGGTAAAGGGGTACCACCCTATGGGCCCTGTGATATTGTGGTCGAAGACGGGAAAATCAAGGAAATAGTCAACGTAGATACCATCAGTCTCACAAGGTACAAGATCAAACGCCCCGAGGCAGAACACGTAATCGAGGCAAAGGGAATGTACGTAACCCCGGGTCTCGTGGACATGCACATCCACATCAACATAGCTGATGAGAAATGCGGACCCAAAGGAACAGAATACGCCTACAAGCTATGCCTAGCCCATGGTATTACGACGATTAGAACCTGTGGATTCGGAACCGATAAACAATTACTCGAACACAAGAAGCTGAGCGTTGAAAACAAGATAGTAGCACCAAGAATCATGGTTCTTGGTAGTTGGCCCGCTGAAGCTCACACGGTAGAAGAGTCAAGGAAAGCTGTGCGTGATTTGAAGCAGCTTGGTGTGGATGGTATCAAGATGATTCCACGTCCCCATGTTACAGCTGAGATGTTGGAAGCTATAGCGGATGAGATGCGTAAAGTTGGTCTACGAACTGGTATCGCGATTCATCACGCCCAGAACAGTGAATTAAACGCACTGATAACCAGTAACGCTGCGAAGGACAAACTGAGCATCGAACATACGTATGGTATCCCACAGGCAGCACTCCCGGGTACCCAGAACTTCCCACCGTTCTATAACTATAGTAACGAGGTGGACAGGTTCAGGAATAGTGGATATATCTGGACCGAGGCAGACCAGTACCCAGAACGCGTGAAGAAAGTGTTTGATACTCTTCTTGAAAACAAGACGGTCTGGGACCCAACTATGGTGGTCTATGAGGCGCATCGCGACTATGAACGATGCAAGACCTTGCCGTGGCACGAGAAATATACAGTGAGACAGTTATGGGAGGCATATAGTCCTAGCCCGGGTAGACACGCGACACACTTCTTTGACTGGAAGACCAGCGATGAGATCGCTTGGAAGGAAAAGTACAAGATATGGATGAAGTACGTAAAATACTTCTTTGATAACGGTGGAACCCTCATAGCGGGAAGCGACACCGCCTTCATCTATGCCCTATTCGGTTTCGCGCTAATCAGAGAACTTGAGCTATTCCAAGAAGCAGGCATACACCCCATAGATGTACTGAAAATAGCCACCACAAACGCCCAGAAAACACTTGGCAACGAGGAGCTGGCAGGAGGCATAAGACAAGGAGCACCAGCAGACCTAGCGATCATCGATGGCAACCCACTTGATAACTTCAAAGTGATGTACGGCACAGGAGTCACCCGGTACGCTGAAGACGGGTTATCCATGACTCGTGGCGGCGGAGTTCGCTGGACAATTAAGAATGGAATAGTCTTTGACTGCAAGGAACTCTTGGCTGATATCGAGGAGTATGTCAAGTCTCAGGGACCGAAAAAACCCTAATTCCTTATTTCATCAGCTACTAGATAGCCTACTCCAGATTTTTTCACACGCACATTAACAAAGCTACCCAATGGGGCATCTGTTTTCACCGCGATAGCCTTGTAGACATAGTTGCGCCCCACCTTTGTACTACGTTTCCCATGCTCAGTGACGAGTATCTCGCCCTCCCAGTCAATCCAGCGTTTCCCGACATCAACGGCGATCTCTTTCCAGAGCTTGGTCATCATTCTTGAACGCTCCTTGGTTTCTCGTCCATGGAGTCTTCCGGGCATCTTGGCTGCGTCTGTACCGGGACGTTCCCAGAACCTATTGATGTTAAGAACATCGGGTCTAAGCCACTTGATTAGGTCCAATGAGTCTTGGAACTGTCCAGGAGTCTCACCGGGGAAACCGCAGATGATGTCTGTGCTTATCCCTATCTCGGGTATGGCTTCCCTTAGCCTGTTTACCACGTCTTTGAACTCTTGGACTGTGTATCTTCGACGCATAGCTTGTAGTATTTTGTCATTACCTGCCTGTATTGGGATGTGTATGAACTTGTAGAGCTTAGGGCTCTTCATGGACTCTATCATATCGTCCATTATCTTTGAGAAGCTGTTAGGGGTAGTCATTCCGACGCGTACCCTGAAATCACCTTCAAGTGTAGTGATTCTATCGAGTAGCTCTGGGAGCATGACTCCATTATCGTTGTATGTGGCGGTGTCCTCTGCGGTTACCCATATTTCTCGGCAGCCTTCACTGATTGCTGTGGCTGTGTCTTGGACTATTTTTTCAGCTGGGAAGCTGTAAAGGTGTCCACGCGCAAATTTTACAATGCAGTAACTGCAGTTACCGAGGCAACCTGTGCTAATGGGAGCTATGTGTATGAGCGGGTTTTCTCGTACTCTTGGTAGGCAGGTTCTGTCTGTTGCTTCCCCATCGATGTAGATGACTTGTTCTCCGCTTAGTGTTTGGTTTACTGCTTCTATGATATTCTCAAGGTCATCTGGTCCGACTAGGCTCGCTAATGGTACGAGTTTCTTGACTTGTTGGGTCATGCTTTTTGGCATGCAGCCGGCTACGATGAGGGGTTTTCCCGATGCTTCTAGTTGGCGTAGTTCTTTGCTGACTTTTTGTTCTGTTGGTGTTTTGACGACACATGTTAGGATTATGTTGATGTCTGCCTCTTCTGGGGTGTCTACTAAAGTATGCCCGTTTTCTTTTAGAGCGCCTCGTGCTATCTCTGCGTCTGCTTTATTGGCGCTGCAGCCATAGGATTTTACGTGTACGTTTGGCATCTGGGTTCCTTCTTTGGGTGTGTTTGGTTGTTTTTAAACGGTGTGGGGAGGGTTTGTATTTAAACGGTTTTTCGGTTTTTGGGTTTGGGTTTCGGGGTGGTTGAAAGTTTTTATAAATTAGTGTGAGTTTTCTGTGTATTTGTGGTTGTTTTTTTGGTGTTATTTTTAGTGTTTATTTGATTGTTTTTTGCTCTTTTTTTGTATTGATGATTTGGTTTTGACCTTGGTTCCTATGCCGGAGTTACTCTCATGTGATGAGAGTGTTGTAAAGTTACTCTAAGATATTGAGGATAATTAATATGTTTAATACAACCCAGTATGTTAAGCTATTGGGAGATGTTATTAGAAATATCATACATTACAAGCTCAACGCCGATGTACACACCTTAATGAGACAAAACAGGTTTGTGCATGACATTATATGTCGGGCAGATATTGGGGGAGTAATAAGAGACATGGTATTAGTAGAAAGGGCGCTCAACTGGGCGCGAACCGACCTCGTAGGCGAGACAAAAAGAATCATTCTCGGTGAACCAAAACCAGTTCTCGACTTAACTGGACTAGTCAAGGGGGTAATGGCACTGGAAAACCTAGGACTATACGAAATGGAACCAGATGTTGGAAGATCAACCACAAAAATTGACCTAGGAATCGAGCTCTACGATATGGAAAACTGGGATTAGACACCCAGTACCCTTCTTTTCTTTCTAAAATTCTTACTAAGCCACTCAGTGAAACGAGTATATGTTCCACCCACACTTGTACGCCCAAGCCGTATCGCCTTGATTACATCATCCTTACTCGGAGAATCAGCCTCAACCACCGTAAAAGACCGCCCGATTGTCTCAGGAATATGAGAGTCGCTCCCCCCAGTCATAGGCAATCCCAATTCCTCAGCTAGCCGTCTGTTTTTTCCACAAATATAATCATAGGGAATCTGGGCACTGTTCGCTACTTCGATGGCATCGAACCCCGATTCACGAACCTCGTTTATCTTTACCCAGCTTTTTGGTAACCCATAGGGGTGTGCCAGTATTGCTGTGGCCCCTTGATCGTGAATATGTTCAACGGTCTCAGCCATACTCAGATAAGGGGGCACTAGATCCGTTGGGTCGAATGCAAGTATGTGAACACCTTTTGCTGAGACTTCAAGCGCGGGTATCAGGGCGAGTTCTCCTGCTTTTTCTATTGCCTCTGTGTGTCCTTTGATTGTATCATGGTCTGCAAGAGCGTATCCATTGAAGTCTTGTTCTTGGAGACGTTGGTGTATGGTGTCTATTGTGTTGAAGCTGTCCGGCGAATATGTGCTGTGTATGTGGAGGTCTAGGCGTAGCTTCAACGTGTTTCATCCCTGAATATGCTTGGTAGAATATAGTTTTGATGAAGCTAAACTAGCTTCATGTAATCAGTCTCGAACTGTTTCCTAAGTTGCTTCTTCTCTTGTTCATCTATGAAGCTGGTCTCGATAGAGTCCAATCCTATATTGTATAGCTCCTCTGCTGTGAACCCAAGCTCTCTATGAAGCATCAGATACTCAGTGTTCATATCGGTGCCAAACATAGGGGGATCATCAGTATTGATACTGACCTTGACCCCCGCTTCCATAAAGCGCCTGATGGGGTGATCTTTAAGACTTTTTACGGCCCCTGTTCTGAGGTTGCTCATGGGGCAAGTCTCAATGCTGATCCCCCGCCTTGTTAGTTTAGATAACAAGTTGGGGTCTTGTGCTGCGGAAACACCGTGACCGATACGCTCAGGCTTCAATTGCTCAATACATTCCCAGACGTAATTGGCTCCCGCTGCTTCCCCCTGATGTGCAGTAAGGCGTAAACCTTGTTCTCGTGCTGCCTCGTATACTTTGGCGTATGTTCTCGGTAGTACGCCTTCCTCGATTCCCCCTGTGTCAATGGATACAATGTTATTGCCATTAGTTTTGATCTCGTCTAGGAGCATCAAGGCTATTTCTGGTCCATAGTTTCGTACAACATCTACTCTAATGTTGCAGGTTATCCCAAAGTCGCGTTTCGCTCGACTTATACCCTTATTGATGTACTCAACCATGTCAGAGAAATCCAGTTCACGGTGCATATGATCATATGCCGAGAAGATACACTCAACGTGTTTTACGTTGCAGTTGTGCTGGTTCTGAAGCATCTCATAGGTGATAATCTCATAGTATTTCTCGTGGGTGATTAGCTCATTCACCATGCTGTAGACGTTGAGGAAGTGCTCGAATCCTTGGTAGGCGTAGAAATCTTTGAGGTCGTCCAGTGTCTTGTAGGGTAGCTTGATCTCACCTTGCTTATTGAGCCATAACAGGGTTTCTGGTCGAACTGAGCCTACAATGTGAACATGCTGCTCGATTTTTGGTAGCTGTTTGATGGTTTCCTCGATGGACATTAACAGTTTTTAGTGAAAATGGGATAAAAGTTCAGTGACTGAGTCCGCCATATGGGTCATCAATTCTTAGCATCAAGACGGGGACAAGAAGCGCGCCAATCAACAACATAATGTTAGACGCCCAATAATTGCCTGTAATGTCTACGAGACCACCATAGATAGGAGATAATAGACTGATACCTAACGTGCAGACAGCGTTGATGAGCCCCAATCCGATACCAGACTCGTTTGCTGGTAAAATCTCAGGCACCATGCTGAAGTAGAGCACCCAGTAACCCACACTGATATACATCACAGCATTCACAGCGCTGAACAACACGACTGAACCAGCAGGCAACACCAAGATCAAAGCATTGGCAAGGAAAGTCATGAACGCAAAGAACAACAATGGTGTTTTTCGTTTCTTGAGCCTATCACTGATAGCGGCAACCACAATACAACCTGGTATGGCGGCTAGAGTTCCAATGCTGTTTATCTGACCGGCTTGAAGATATGTGAAGTCTTTGGCGTCTATTAGGAACTGGGTTAGCCATATTCCTAGGACGAAGTTGGTGCTTCTGAAGGCGTAGCTGATGATATATGGCTGCATCTTGGGGTTCTTTATGACCCTGATCACGGATTCAACCATGTCATGAATCTTGAGTCCACCGTTTGGAGGATGCCTATCTTTTAGCAGGAAGAGGTTCATCACCCAGTTGAGTAAAAGGATGACACCTACTATGATGTAGAAGCTACGCCAGTCACCATATCTTTCATACACCAATGGGAACCCCATGTAAGCTAGGGTATTACCGATACCACTTGAAGCACTCATAAGACCCACAGCAGTAGCCTTCCAGCTGGGTGGGAACCACTCCAGCATCAGCTTCACCGAGTTAATGTAAAACGTGCTACTACCAATCCCCACTAGAAACTGAGCAACGAATAAGACAGGATAGCTTCTGTTTATCCAGAAGAGGAAAACGCCGACCACAGTGACCGCTGTACTCCATATGATAGTCTTCCTTGGACCATAGCCCTCACCCAGAATACCAGCGGGTACCTGCATCAAACCATAAACAAGGAAAAAAGCAGTAGTCAATAACCCCATTGCGCCGTGGGTTATCCCAAGTTCTTCTATCAAAACAGGGGTCAAGGCACCTGCGGCGCTACGCAGAAAATTCTCTACAATGTATGTAATGCATAGCGTTGTTAGGAGTATCAGGGCGAAGCCTGAAGCCTTGTCTTTACTCATCTTTCGCGATTCCGCCGTAACACTCCGTGATAAAGAAGTAGAATATGAACGGCATTATGGCGGCGCCTGCCTGAATCATTAAGTTGCTACTAGTATAACCTCCAGTGACGTCAACCAAGCCACCATAAATTGGGGTGATAAAGCTGAACCCAATAGTTCCAATACCATTCACAAGACCCAAACCAACCGCCGCCTTGCTTGGAGGCATTGTCTCGGGTATCATACTAAAGTAAAGCACCCAGTAGCTTGCTGCAAAGTTTAGCAAGAAGTTGATTACGCTGAAAACAGGTACTCCAAAGCTTCCCGGTAGGTTTACAATGGTAATCAGTAAGATCCCGAAAAGTATACTGAACCCGATTAGGGTGTTTTTACGGTTCTTAAACCGATCACTGATAGCCGCCACGATAATACATCCGGGAATACCGGCGATGGTTCCCGCGCTTGCGATCTGCCCCGCCTGCAGATAGGTGAAGCCCCGGGTATCAATGAGGAATTGAGTCATCCAGTTCATGAAAACCCAAGCCATGCTGCTCATCACGTATCCTAATAGGAATGGCCAAAGTCTTCTGTCTTTAAGGGTGATAATAATGGATTGGAGTATCGCTGGTTTCTCAGCGCTTGGAGCATTAACAAGCACCTCTTCTTTATCCTTTAGCAAGAATATGTTCATCACCCAGTTAGCCACCAAAATAATACTCATCCAAAGATAGAGAGTTCTCCAACCACCGAGACTTGACTCAGCGATAGGAAACCCCATGTAGCTGATGGTGTTCCCG
>Ga0190359_1001437_pt1 | contig 14940 bp, 12 predicted proteins | sample 48721823_MG_FD_161269 | JGI IMG/M metagenome (GOLD analysis project Ga0190359, IMG submission 161269) | Hydrothermal vent microbial mat bacterial communities from Southern Trench, Guaymas Basin, Mexico - 4872-18-2-3_MG | ecosystem: Environmental > Aquatic > Marine > Hydrothermal vents >... | reverse complement strand
CAGGCCCAGGTAGGCATTGGCCGCGCCCAGCACCGCGGCCATGATCACCCCCAGCAGGATGGCCTTGAAGGTCAGCTCCTTGGGGCTCTGGTTGGCTGCCACGTAGGGCTTGAAAGCGTCCTGATCGGGTTGGCTCATGGTCTCACCTCGATAACGGTTCGGGTCCGACTAATGCTTTGCTTCCCTGAAAGTGGGCGCATAATGGCACGGATGGCAGGGATTCGTCAACGGAACATGGGGACCGGGCGGGAAGCGGCGCCATTGCTTGACCGGCGCCTGGAAAATGCCTATGGTGTGGCCTCACCTCCAAGCGGAGCAGGAGAGTGCCATGAGCAATTTGGAGAGCAAGGCCAGCAAGATGATCGGCGCCAAGATGGCCGGGCTCGATCCCGGCAGCGACCGTTACCAGGTGCTGGAAGTGGCCCGGCGTTTCAAGAAGTCCTGGATAGATCTGGGGGGCATGCTGTGGCGGGTACGGGCCAAGCGCCTCCACGAGAAGTGGGGCTTCGACAAGTTCGAGCAGTACTGCCAGCAGGAGTTGCGCATCAAGCCGCAGACGGCGGCCAAGCTCACCGCCTCTTACGCCTTCCTGCGCGAGGAGGAACCGGGGGTGCTGCGCCGCGACGGGGTGGAGAAGCCGGTGCCCGACGTGCAGGTGGTGGATTTCCTGCGCCGGCTGCGCGAGAAGCAACAGCTACCCGCAGAACGCTTCGCCGAGATCAAGCAGCAGGCCTTGAGAGAGGAAGTGCCGCCGGCGCAGCTGCGCCGCCAGGTGCGCGAACAACTTCCACCTCCGGCCCGCTCCCGCCAGGCCGTTCTGCGCCAGCTGCTCGACCAGGCCCACCGGCTGGCCGATTCCCTGGCCGCGCTGACCGGCATTCCCCATGCCATCGTGGAACGGGCCCTGGCCCTGGTGGACGACCTGCGCTCGCTGGCGGATCCCGGCGGCAAGGCCGACTGACAATCTTTTCCCCGAACCCGGGAGGCGCTCATGAAAGCAATCCCTGTTTCACTGGTATTGTGCCTGGCCGCGGCGGGCTGCCACCAGGCGACCCGGCCCGCTGCCGCACCGTCCACCCCGCGCTCTGCACAGGAGGCCGACGTGGAAAATCCGCTGCTGGCACCCTGGCCCGGTCCCTTCGGCGGCGTGCCGCCCTTCGACCGGGTACGGGTCGAACACTTCAAACCGGCGCTCGAATCCGCCATGGCCGAGCAGCTGGCGGCCATCGAGCGAATCGCCGCCAACCCCGAGCCGCCAACCTTCAGAAACACCCTGGAGGAGCTGGAGCGCTCGGGACGGACCCTGAGCCGGGTACTGAGCATATACGGCGTGTGGTCCTCGGCCATGAGTTCGAGGGAGTTCCAAGAGGTGGAACAGGAGATGGCGCCGCGGCTGGCCGCCTTCTTCGATCGCATCGTCCAGAATACCGGGCTCTTCGAACGCATAGAGGCCGTCTACCAGGCCCGCGAGAAGTCCGGCCTCACCCCCGAGCAGCAGCGCTTGACCTGGCTGGTGCGCACCAGGTTCGTGCGCGCCGGGGCCAAGCTCGATGCTGCCGCCAAGAAGCGGGTAGCCGAGATCAACCAGCGCCTGGCCTCGCTCACCACCCGCTTCGCCCAGAACGTCCTGGCCGACGAAAACGAACGCTTCACCGTGCTGGACAAGGCGGAGGACCTGGCCGGGTTGCCCGAGGCGCTGCGGGCTTCCTTTGCCGCCGCCGCCGCGGAGAAGAAACTCCCGGGCAAGTGGGTGGTGCCCAACACCCGCTCGGCGGTGGAGCCATTTCTTACCTTCTCCAGCCGGCGCGACCTGCGCCGTAAGGTCTGGGAGGAATTCGTTACCCGCGGCGACCACGGCGATAAACATGACAACAACACGCTGATCACCGAGATCCTGGCGCTCCGCGCCGAGCGGGCCCGGCTGCTGGGCTACCCCAGCCATGCCCACTGGCGGGTGGAAGACTCCATGGCCAAGACACCCGAGCGGGCCCTGGAGCTGATGGAGGCGGTGTGGCCGGCGGCGGTGGCCCGGGTGCACGAGGAAGTGGCCGACATGCAGAAACTGGCCGCCCGCGAGGGACAGCAGGGCCCCATCGAACCCTGGGACTATCGCTACTTCCAGGAAAAGGTGCGCAAGGAAAAGTACGATCTCGACGAGAACGAGCTCAAGCCCTACCTGCAGCTGGACAAGATGCGCCAGGCCATGTTCTACGTGGCCGGGCGGCTGTTCGACCTGCACTTTACGCCGGTGACGGGGGTGCCGGTGTACCATCCCGATGTCAGCGTGTACGAGGTCAAGGACGGCGGCGGCCGGCACGTGGGTTTGTGGTACTTCGATCCCTACGCCCGGGCCCACAAGCGGTCGGGTGCCTGGATGAACGCCTATCGCGACCAGGAACGCTTCGACGGGGAAGTCACCACCATCGTCTCCAACAATGCCAACTTCGTGAAGGCTGCCGCCGGCCGGCCGGTGCTGATCGGCTGGGAGGATGCCGACACCATGTTCCACGAGTTCGGCCACGCCCTGCACGGGCTGTGTTCCCGCGTCGACTACCCCTCGCTCTCGGGTACGGCGGTGGTACGGGACTTCGTGGAGTTCCCCTCGCAGCTGCTGGAGCACTGGCTATCGGTGCCCGAGGTGCTCAACCGCTTCGCGCTGCACTGGCAGACGGGCCGGCCCATGCCGGAGGAACTGATCCGCAAGATCAAGCGGGCCCAGCGCTTCAACCAGGGATTCGCCACCGTGGAGTACCTGGCCTCGGCGCTGCTCGACATGAAGGCCCACCTGGTCACCGGGCGCAGGCTGGACCCGGCCGCCTTCGAAAAGGAGACGCTGGCCCGGCTGGGCATGCCGCGGGAGATGGTCATGCGCCACCGCTTTCCGCATTTCCTGCACATCTTTGCCGGGGACGGCTACTCGGCCGGCTACTACAGCTACCTGTGGGCCGATACCCTGAGCGCGGACGGCTTCGCGGCTTTCCAGGAGGCGGGGGACCCCTTCGACAAGGAAGTGGCCGCCCGCCTGAAGAAGCACGTCTTCGCGGTGGGCAACAGCGTGGATCCGGCCGAGACCTACCGGGCCTTCCGCGGCCGCGACGCCGGTATCGGCGCGCTCATGCGCGAGCGGGGTTTCCCGGAGCCCCGCCCGTCGCCCCCGAAACAGCCTGCCGCCGGGGGTTCCTAACCTCGCGTGAAGCATGGAGATTCGTCATCCTCCCGGCGTTTGTCCTGGACATATCGGTCCGGGTGGTTAGAATAGGGGGAAGAGGGAGGTTGTCCGGGTGCCGAAGGATGATTACAAGCCACCGATTGCCTGCTCGTTCTGCGGCCGGCCCCAGGGCGAGGCGCGCAAGATAATTGCCGGTCCCACGGTCTACATCTGCGACCAGTGCGTCAAGCTGTGCAACGAGATCATCTCCGAGGAGTGCAGCCAGGAACCGGCCCCGGAGGAAGCCGCCGATCTGCCCACCCCCGCCGAGATCAAGCACTTCCTCGACGGCTACGTCATCGGCCAGCAGCAGGCCAAGAAGATCATCTCCGTGGCCGTCTACAACCACTACAAGCGCCTGAACAACAAGGAAGAAAAACACGAGGTGGAGCTGAGCAAGTCCAACGTGTTGCTGCTCGGTCCCACCGGCTGCGGCAAGACCCTGCTGGCCCAGAGCCTGGCCCGCTTCCTCAAGGTGCCCTTCACCATCGCCGATGCCACCAGCCTCACCGAGGCCGGCTACGTGGGCGAGGATGTCGAGAGCATCATCCAGGCCCTGCTGGTGGCGGCCGACAACGACGTCGAACGCGCTTCCCGGGGCATCGTCTACATCGACGAGATCGACAAGATCGCCCGCCGTACCGGCAACCTGCCTTCCTCCAGCCGGGATGTCTCCGGCGAGGGAGTGCAGCAGGCACTGTTGAAGGTGATCGAGGGCACCCAGGCCAACGTCTCGCCGCGCGGCAACCGCCGCAACTACCAGCAGGAGTTCGTCCAGGTGGACACCACCGACATCCTGTTCATCTGCGGTGGTACCTTCCACGGGCTGGAAAACATCATTCGCCGGCGCATCGGCGAGAAGGCCCTGGGCTTCGGGGCCGAGATCCAGAGCCAACAGGAACACAGCGTCGGCAACCTGCTCCGCCAGGTGGAACCGCGCGACCTGCTCGAGTTCGGCTTCATCCCCGAGTTCATCGGGCGGTTGCCGGTGGTGGCGCCCATGCGCGAGTTGTCCAAGCAGGAGCTGGTGCGGGCGCTTACCGAGCCCCGCAACGCCCTGGTCAAGCAGTACACCAAGCTGTTCAGCCTGGAAGGCCTGCAGCTGACCTTCACCGGCGATGCCCTGGAAGCCGTGGCCGAGCAGGCCATGAAACGCCACGGCGGCGCCCGGGCGCTACGCACCATCCTGGAAGAGTGCATGCTGGACATCATGTACGAGATTCCCTACCTGCCCGGTATCCAGGAGTGCATCATCACCCGCGAGGTGATCGAGTCCGGGCAGCGTCCGCAGCTACGCTTTGCCGAGAAAAAGAGCGCCTGATTCCCGCAGTTGCATTAGCAACTGCGGGATTGATGTTTTTCGGGTTGAATGGGTGGGCTCTGATGTCGCTTCGGGAAAAATGCCCGGAAACTACTTAGAGTAATCTCTGCAGTTTGCGGAGCATGTTTCAACTTCACTGCACCAGTAGGGGGACACCCTGAAACCCTAACGTTGCTTTTGGCAAGGCGGTCGTATTCTCAAGGCGTGTAGGTGCCGATCACCGTCACCACCACGCCGGGCTCGTCCGGGTCGTCGGAATGAATGGTGATCTGGCAGGTGTCACCGGCTGTCTGCTGGTAGGTCTCGAAGGTGACCTCCAGCGCCTGGTAAGGCCCGTCGGGAATCACTCCCGGGGCCACCGTGGCCGGCCACTGGGGCTGGCTGGTTATCGAGAAGGTGCCGTCGGGATTGTCGAAGTCGATGTTGTCCACCTGCAGGTCCTCGTCGCCGATGTTGTAGATGCGGATTTCGGCGCTCTGGCTGTGGGCCTGGTTGGCCAGGCGCATGGTCAGGTTGTCGGGGCGGACATCGATGTCGGGAGCCGGGGTGCGACCGTGCAGCTGCACGAACACCGACGGTTGCAACGGGTCGTCGTGCTGGATGACGATGCTGCCGTCGTCGGCACCGCGATGGTCGGCCAGGTAGGTTACCTCGACCTGGGCCTGGGCCAGCGGTTGCAGGGGAGCGGCCAACTGGGCGGGTGACAGGGAAAACTGCTGGCTGCCGGTGGCGCTCAGCTGCATGCTGGTGACCTGCAGTTCGTGGTTGCCGCTGTTGGTGATGGTGAAGGTTTCCACGGGACGTTCACCCAGGCTGACCAGCCCGAAGTCCAGGCTGGTGGGCTCGACCTCGATGTGGGGGGCGAAGCCGGAACCGTTCAGGGGCACCTCGATCTGCTCCTGGTTGGCGGCGTTGCTCTCCACCAGCAGGCTGCCCCGGTCGGCGTCGTCGATCTCCTGGGGAGTGTAAGAGAGGTTCACCCGCAACTGCTCGCCGGCGCTCAGGGAGGCCGGCAAGGTGGGTTGCTGCTGGACGGCGAAGTCGCCTCCCCCGTCGTCGAGCAGGCGGATGGTGCTGACGGTGACGGCGTCCGGGATGCTGCCGGTGTGGTTGATGGTCAGGGTGGCCGGCTGGGTCTGGCGCACGCGCACCGCGCCGAAATCGACCGGTACCGGGTCGACCATCAGGATCGGCTCCACGGCCTGGCCGTGACAGGCCAGGTCGTAGAACTCCGCCTCGCTGTCGCTGGAGTGGATCTGCACGACTCCCTGGTCCTGCTCGGGATACTGCCGGGGGCGGTAGCTGACGGTGAACACCACCTGGTTGCCGGGGGCGATGGGGTAGGGCAACACCACCGCCGGGGGCAGTTGCAGGGAGAAGTCTTCCTCGTTCTGGGTGACTTCCAGGCCGATCAGTTGCACCGTGGCCGTGCCCTGGTTGGCCAGGGTGACCTCGATGTTCCTGGCCGTGCTCACCGGTACCTGGCCGAATTCCACCGGGTCCGGGGAGACGGTCAGGTCGGCCAGCCGTTCGGCCACCCGGTTTCCACCGCATTCACAGGCGGAGGAGGCCAGCAACCAGGCCGGCAGATAAACGGTGTACCATAGTAGCCGCCGCGGCGACATGGTCTAGCTCCTTTTGCTGGAGGTGGCTGCCTTGCCTGCTCGCGGAGCCTGTTGTAGTTTCCCGGACAGGAAGCCGCTTGGCTCCGGGCGAGCGTTGAAGAACGGACAGGAACGACATGAGAACCCCGGCCAGGGAATGCGGGCCACGAACTGCAGGCACCCGGCATACCAGTGGCAGTCGAGATGCCGGAAGGCTTCCACCCGCTCGTAGGGAAGCGGCTGGTTGCGCTTGGGCCGGGCGCCGGGCGGCAACAGGTAGAGGCGGTATATTTCAGCCGGGGCCATGGTGCTGACCTTTCGGGTTTGCTTGCCACACGGCTTAATGGTACGGCAAAAGCAGTTGCCGGTAAAGTGCGGAGGAGGCAGCTTGCAGGAATTCAGCGGATTCGACGCCGCGGCCTTTGCCGCCTTCGAGGAATCGAAGTGGGCTTCCCATGCCTACAACCGCGAACGGTTGGAGGTGAAGCTGAACCTGTCCGCCCTGGGCCGGCAGTTGCTGGCCGGCCTGGAGCGGCGACTGGCGCCCCTGCGCGGCGAGCTTTCCGACGAGCGGCCCAGCGTGTTCAACGGTCACCGGGTCAGCAGCCTGAGCTGGTTCGGACTGCGCAACGGCAGTGACCGGGAGTTGGTGGAGAGCAACCTGTCACCGGCGCCGAGCCTGCCCCCGGGGGCCGCTGCCCAGTCACCCGCAGACCGGCACCTGCACCTGTTGCTGCGCCTGGGCCGGACGGGCCTGCTGGCGGGCCTGTGCCTGCCGGCCGGTGCCGCCGTCGATCGGGGCAACGCCCGGGAGCTGCTTGCCCGGGAGAAGGAGCGGGCGCGGTTGCAAACTCTGCTCGACCGGCTTCCCGGGGAACTGGGCCTGGCCTGGCAGCCGGGTGAGGAACCCGAGTGGTTGCCGGTTGCCGGCTTGCTGGAGTCGGCGGCGGCGCTGCAGCAGGAAGCCCCCCGGGAGTTGTTGCTGGGACGTCACTTCGATCGCCAGCGGGTGGAGCAGGCGGGCACCGGCCTGGCGGGGGTCCTGGAGGAGCTGTTCCTGTCACTGGCGCCGCTGTATAACCTGCTGGCCTGGAGCCATGACAACGACTTGCTGGGCCTGGTGGGGCAGATGAAGAAGCGCTGCCAGCAAGCGGTAAGCCAGTTGCAGGCCGGTGACGAGGTGCGCATCTTGAGCGGGCTGGCCGCCGGTCGCACCGGCGTGGTCGAGGCGCTGCAACGCAAGGGCGAGATCCAGGTGCGGCTGGGCAACCTGGTGCTGACCATGCCCGCCAGCGAGGTGGAACGAACTGGCCGTGGTGGCAAGCGGCGGGAGAGCAGATGAATACCCTGGTGCTGCTATTGTTGCTGTGGTCGAGCGGGGCACCCGGGGCGACCGGCCCGGCGGCCGCTGGCAATGGTGTTTCCGTGGCCCTGTGGCGCTTGCGTCCCCTGGGCCTGGACGCGGCCACGGCCGAGCGCCTGGAACAACTGTTGCGGGCGGAACTGGGTCGCCTGCCCGGCCTGCGCCTGCAGGCGGCGGAGCAGACCAGCACTTACCTGTCCGGTCCCCGCTGGGACCGGCTGCGGCAGTGCCCCGGTGATACCACTTGCCTGTGCGGAGTGGCCCGGGCGGCGAAGGTGGACAAGCTGATAACCGGGGTCATCGGCGCCCTGGGTGACGATTACACCCTGGACCTGAAGCTGGTGGATGCGGCCGGCTGCCGCGAAGAACGGCGCATCAACGAGGCCTTGAGCGGCCAGCAAGACCTGCTCATCGGCGCCATGCGGGCCGCCCTGTACAAGCTGGTGGCGCCGCGTCTCTACGTCGGCTCCATCATGCTGGAGGTGGCGGCCAGCGGTGCCGAGGTACTGGTGGACGGCCGGCCCGTGGGCCGGACTCCCCTGGCCGGGCCCATCACTTCGCTGCGGCCGGGGGGCCACAAGATCACCATCAAGAAGGAAGGTACTTCCAGCTTCGAGGAAGTGGTGCCGGTGCGTTTCCAGCAGGTCACCCGCGTCAAGGTGGACCTGGTGCGTTCCACCCTGGTGGGCATTTCCTACGAGCGGGAGGGAGGCAGGCAGCAGGCGCCGGCCGGGAGCACGGAACTGACCCGCCCCGCTCCGGCCCCGCCTTCCCCGGCACTGAAGATAGCGGCCTGGACGTCGCTGGGGCTGGCCGTGGCCGGGGCCACGGCGGGTGCCCTGTGCGGCTGGCGGGCCCAGGTGGCGGAGGACGAGATCGAGCAGGCCGTGCAGGAGGGAACCCTGGGCCCGGCCCACCAGGCGGTGATCGATCGCGGGCGTCGCTGGGCCCTGGGTACCAACATCTCCTGGGGGGTGGCGGCCGGGGCGGCGGTGTTGGGCACGGTGATGTTCATCCTCGATTCCCTGTCCCGATCGGAGGCGACCTCGCCGGCGGTGTCGCTGGGTGGCCCGGCCGGCGTGGTGGGCCTGGGGTTTGCTTTCTGAGGTCGGTTGCTGGAGGGAGGAAGCATGGTTTCCCGGAAGAAGACATCCTCTGCCGGTGCCGAACGACGCCGTTTTCCGCGGCGCCCGGCGGACATCAAGGTGAAACTGCGGGCCTGGCGCCGGGACGACGTGGTCTTCGAGGCCACGCTGCCCACCCAGGATCTGAGTATCGGCGGCATCTTCCTGCAGAGCGAATTCTTCATCAAGCCCGGCACCCGCCTGCGGGCCGAGTTCCAGCTCGAGGAGGGCAGCGAGCTGGTCGCCGTGGAAGGAGTGGTGGTTCGCCAGGAACGAGTGGTTGCCGGCAGCCGCCGGGTACGCTCCGGTTTCGCCATCCAGTTCGTCGACTACCTGGAAGACGCCAAGCAGGTACTGGCCCGGCACTTCCTGGCGCCCGCGGTCAGGGAGTTCGTCGAAAAGTACCTGCGCAGCGGCCGGCCCCGCAAGCTGCGCAGCGAAGACGATCGCCTGGTCGACGTGGTGGTGGCCTGGGAGCTGGATTGCTTCGACAGGGGAAGGGCCCTGTTCAAACCCTGAAGCCGTCCATGGCCTTGGCCACTCTCTTCTTCAGATCCTGGACGTCACGATAGGAATCCAGGTTGGCCCGCCGCGCCAGTTGCTGGAGCTTGTCCATCTTCCACTTGTTCATGGACAGCAGGATGTGCAGGTCGCGGTAGTTCTTGGCCAGCCGGTTGACGAAGGAACGGATTCCCTGGCGTTCCTCGCGGCTGAGGGCCACGAACTGCAGGCCCAGGCGCCCCAGACTGCGTCCGCTGGCCGGCTGCCGGCACCAGGCCACGCGGGCCATGGCGGTGATGGTGGTGGCCGAGGCCGGCAGAGTGAAGGAGACGGTAACCATGGTGTCGGGCTTGAAGGTTTTTTCCGACCACAAGGACATGCCCCCGCTGCCCACCTCGATACCGCGGCAGACCAGCTTGTGCTTGCCGGCTTGCAGCTGAACCGGGCGGTTCAGGGGAGCCCGGGGGGCTTTTCTTCTCTTGCGCAGGTGGTAGGCCATGTTTCGTTTTTCCTGGCCCGGCAGGCGCCCTAGCGCAGGCCGACGATGCCGACCTTGACCAGCTGGCGAAACGTCTGCAGGGCCTCGACCTCCTTCAGGGGACTGACCATTATTATCGAACGCAGGGTGCGGTTGCCGTCGATACGCGACAGCAGGTAACGCTGGGCCGGTGTCCAGTTGGCGCTGATGCGCAGCACGTCATCCCGCAACAGATAGGGGATTTTCTTGTCTGCCAGCAGCGATGCGCGCAAGGACTCGCTGAGGCCCTTTTCGGCCAGTTCCAGGGCCTCGCACAGCTCCGGGTCGTAGGGATGCATATCCAGGCCCTGCTTCAACAGCTTGATGGCGCCGTCGAAATCGCGGGCGGTTATCTGTTGCTGGGCCGCGGCCAGGAAGCTATCGGGCGTATCCAGGGTGGCGGCCGCCGGCGCCGTGGCCGGTGCCGGAGCCGGTTCCGGGGACGCGGCGGCTGCCTGGTCGACCGCTTCGTTGATCTCGATGATCTCCACCTCGGGAATGTCGTCGTCGGGCGGAGACCCGGCGGCGGCTTCCACCGTCAGCCAGCCCTGGCGAACCATGTCGTACAGGCCCTTGAGGATGGGAAAGTCCACCGAGTGGAAGCGCAGGATGATCTCCGCCACCGAGCTGCCCTCGCGGGCCAGCCGCAGCATGGCGGCGCTGGCAGAGCGCTGGTCGAGGTTGGCGGGAATGGCCTGGTCGTGGCAACGGAAGCGGCAGTTGTTGTCGGGGATGAGGCCGCGGATCTCCACCAGCAGGCGGCGGCGCTGTTCGCCTTCCTGGCACAGGGCCGCCAGTTCCACCGCTGCCGGTACCACCGATTGTTCGTCACGCACCAGGCCGTCCTGGAAATCGAAACGTCCCTGGTCCCAGAGGAAGGCATCCAGCAGGCTCTCGCGGATCTTCAGCTCCAGCATGCGGTGGATCTGTTCCTGGGAGACGATGCCCGTCATTACCAGGATCTTGCCCAGCATGACCTTGGTCTCCTGCTGGGTCTCGAAGGCCTTCTGCAACTGGTCTTCGCTGATGATGCCGAAGTTGACCAGGAACTGGCCGAAGTACTCCCGGGGGTCGGTGGAGGCGGCGTTGATTACCCGGCCGGAGTCCAGGGCGATGGTCTTGCTGACCTGCTGGCGGCGGATCACCAGGGTGCCGCTGGCCGACTTCTCGGCCAGGAAGCGACCCAGCTGCAAGGCCGACATGGTATCCAGGCTGCCCTGAAGACCCACGGACTACCTCCCACGCTACGTGCCGGCCATGGTAGCATTCACGTTCTTTGCCGTCAAAGTATCCGCTGCCGGTGCTATTCCTGGCGCAAGCCGGCCACCTGGCGGTAGAGCAGGTCATACTGCCGGGCCGGCCGGCGCCAGGAGTAATCCTGGGCCATGGCGGTTTGCATGAGCCGGTGCCAGGCGGCTCGATCGGCAAACAGCTCCAGGGCCCGGCGTACGGCTGCCACCATCTGCTGGGGCTGCCCGACGGGAAAGACGAAGCCGTTGCCCTCGCCCCCGGCCACGTCGTCGATGGTGTCGGCCAGGCCACCCACCTCGCGAACGATGGGAATGGTTCCGTAGCGCAGGGCGTAGAGCTGGTTCAGGCCGCATGGTTCGTAGCGGGAAGGCACCAGCAGCATGTCCGCACCGGCCTGCAGGCGGTGCGCCAGTTGCTCCTGCATGCCGGAGAAGAAGGCCAGGCGCCCGGGATGGCTGTTGGCCAGCGCCCGCAGGCCTTCCTCCAGTGCCGGATCGCCGGAGCCCAGGACGGCCCACTGGGCCGGCAACTCCAGCAACTGCTCGGCCTGCTCGATGAATTCGTCCCAGCCCTTCTGGGCGGTGAGCCGGGATACGGCCCCGATGAGCGGCAGGTCGTGCTCCAGTTCCAGGCCGGCCAGGCGCTGCAAGTCGGTCTTGCAGGCGACCTTGCCGGACAGATCCTCCAGCGAGTAACGGGCGGCCAGGTGCTCGTCGTGGGCGGGATCCCACTGGTCGTAGTCCACGCCGTTGAGGATGCCCTTCAGGTCACCGGCCCGTTCCTGCAAGAGCCCCTCGAAGCCGCAACCGAAAGCGGGCGTTTGAATTTCGCGGGCATAACGGGGGCTGACGGTGGTAAGCTGGTCGGCAAAGACCAGGCCCGCTTTCAGGAAGCTGACCTTGCCGAAGTACTCCAGCCCCGAAGGTGTGAACAGGTCCCAGTTAAGGCCCAGGGTCATCATGGCCCCGGGAGGGAACAGGCCGGGGAAACCCAGGTTGTGAATGGTCATCAGGGTCCCGGTGGCATTGAGCTCGGGTCGTTCCCGGTACTCGGATTGCAACAGGGCGGCCACGGGACCCGTCTGCCAGTCGTTGAGGTGGATAACCTGGGGAGCCAGTCCGGCCACCCGGCACAGCTCCAGCACCGCCCGGCAGAAGAAGGCGAAGCGGCGTTCATTGTCGGGATAGTCGACACCGTCCTGGCCGTAGAGCTGTTCCCGGTCGAACAGGCTGGGTTGGTCGATGAACATCAAGCTCAGGCCGGGAGCGGGACGCAGCTCGAACACTCCGCCCTGGATGGCCTTGTCACCGACCCGGGTGGCGATCTTGAGCCGGCGCCGGTTGAGCTTGTGGCCGGCCTGGAGAACCGAGCGATACAACGGCGACACCACCACCACATCGTGGCCCAGTTCCGCCAGGGCCGCGGGCAGGGAGGCCGATACGTCGGCCAGGCCGCCGGTCTTGCTGAAGGGGGCTACTTCCGATGTGGCGAAGAGGATCTGCATGAAGTACCCGCCTAGCCTGCTGCCGGGGGTTCCAGGGGAACCACGCTGTCGGCGCTGATGGTTTGCAGCTGCAGCCTGACCGAAACCACGTGTGTCTGGTTGGCTACCAGCTGCAGGCGCCAGCAGGGCAGTATCGCCGAGCCCTGGTAGAGCAGTTCGAAGCCCGTTTCCGATTGCGATACCGTCTCCACCGGGTGGCGCCAGACGGTGGCCGGCGGGTCGAACTCCAGGCGTACCCGCAGGTGCTGGCTGTGGTCGACCAGGGCGAACCAGGTGGCCTGGTCCAGTTCGCCCATGCTGCGCATGCGCGGGCCCGGACCGATCAACCCGGCGAACTCGTAGAGCCGGTCGGGGGAATCACCGGCCAGCAGGGTCAGGTTCAGCTCGGGGGCGAAGCACAGAGACAGGGGTTCATTGCTGGTGTTGCGGAGACGGTACTCCACTCGCAGATCGGCCCGGTCGGCGGCCACCACCAGGCGCTTTTCCAGCAGCAACTGCCAGCGCCGTCCATCGCGCTCGATGCAGCCCGCCCGGGTCATGAGCATGATGAAGTCACAGTCGCCGTCCTCGTCGATGCTGGCCTGTTCGAGGTGATAGGGAGCATCCAGGAAGTCACCTTCTTCCCGGTAAGTGCCCTGGTAGAGCTGCTCCAGGGTGGTGTCAGGAGCCGGGAAACGGTCCAGGAAAGAACGCCGCCAGCAGTTGTCGGCTACCAGTCTCTCCCCCAGGCCGGGATCGATCAGGCGAACCCGGTCGTGGATGCTGGCCGGCGGGGCCTCGTCCTGGTCGCCGGCTGGCTGGTGCTGCTCCCCGCTGGCCTCCAGGATCTCCCGGTGGTAGCCCTCGATACGCCTGGTCAGGGTGTTGCTGAGGCAGAAGCGGGTGGGGCGATGATCTATCTCGGTCAGGCAACCGCCCCGGGAAGGATCGACGTAGACGTTCAGCCAGCGGTTCTCGACCAGGATCTCGTCGGCCCGGTCACCGTCGAAGTCTTCCTCCTCGAAGCTGATCCAGTCCTCCTCGCCTTGCTGCAGGCGATCGATCTCATCCTCGGCGGCTATCAGGTTACGGTATATGGCATCCCGCAGGTGGGGCAGGTACAGCCCGCCGAACAGGCCGTGCCAGTAGGCGCAGTTGCACTGCCCGCGGTAGAGCAGGCGCCGGGCCTGCTGCAGTTGGGGAGACTCCGGGTCGAGTTCGTCGGCGGCCAGGGCCTCGGCCAGCTTGCCGCTGGCGTGCAGCATCTTCTTGTGCAGGTGGTTGGCCTCGGGGTACTTGACCATGAAGTTCTGCCACAGGCCGCCGCGCAGGAAGGGCCGGGCCTGTTCGAGCAGCCCCTGCCGCTCCAGCTCGGCCTGAAGCTGCTGCAGGCGAGCGATGGCCTCGGCCGGCAGGGCCCAGGTGAGCATCTCCTCGTAGGAGGCGGTGGGCAGGTAGATGCGTCCCGAGGTCCGCTGGCGATCCAGGAATCGTCCCGGGGGCACCGTCTCCACCCGGCTCTGCTCCAGCCGGGTCAAAAAGTCGTCCAGCCAGCCCTGGCCGAACACCCATTCGTGGGTTCCCGGCCAGATGCCGAACTTCTCGCCGTCGTCGCCGTAGACCAGCCCGCAGGTTTCTTCCCGCCCGTCGTCTGCCCGTTCCAGCTCCGCCACCAGCTCGCCCGCCGGCCGGAAGGGGATCGCATAGCGCAGACCCTTGTCGATGGGGAAGATGGCCAGCGTCTGCCCGGCCTTCTCGGTGACGTAGTAGCCGGTGAGACGGCGAGGCTCCATGCCGGCGTAGAAGAAGTGGGTGTCGTCTACCAGGGTGTAATCGACTCCGGCCTCGGCCAGCAGGCTGGCCAGCTCGGGTTCCCAAACCCTCTCCGTCAGCCAGATGCCCCTAGCCTTGGCCCCGAAGCGCCGCTCCAGGTACTGGCGCATCATCTCCAGCTGGCCCAGGGCGTCGTCGCGGGGCAGCACCGACAGCATGGGTTCGTAGAAGCCGCCGCCCAGCATCTCCACCTGGTTGCGTTCGTGCAGGCGACCGAGCTGGTCGATGAGATCGGGCTGGTTGTCCTCGAGCCACTCGAGCAGGGGGCCGGAAAAATGCATGGCCAGCTCGACACCGGGATGGTGCTCGAGCGCCTGCAGCAGCGGCCGGTAGCAGCGTTCGCAGGCCTGCGCAAAGACGGAGTCGAAGTTGCCCACCGGCTGGTGATTGTGTATGGCCATGATGAGCTGCACCGTCATCTGCCTCGCCTCCCGGCCCGGGCGTTACCGGCACCGGACCGCTATTGCCCTAGCACAACGGCCGGGACGGTTCAATCCTTGATTTGCCACCTCGGCCGCAATCTCCGCGTCGGCGCTTGGAAAATGGTCACCGACGTATTTATACCACGGCTACTGCCGCTTTCTCACACCTCCGGGAATCTGCTGGCAGAATCGGTCGACCACAATGTAATTGTGGCGGTACGAAAAATGCTTGACATCGAGTATTTTTTTTTTTCTACACACAATTGCAATATCAACTTCCATAGGGGAGGTAGGTCATGATGAATGCCCGGGG
>Ga0190359_1001436_pt1 | contig 14945 bp, 14 predicted proteins | sample 48721823_MG_FD_161269 | JGI IMG/M metagenome (GOLD analysis project Ga0190359, IMG submission 161269) | Hydrothermal vent microbial mat bacterial communities from Southern Trench, Guaymas Basin, Mexico - 4872-18-2-3_MG | ecosystem: Environmental > Aquatic > Marine > Hydrothermal vents >... | reverse complement strand
TAGGCAATAGTATTAATCAAAAAAATCGGAGGAAATATGAAAGGATTTTTAATGCTTTATCTGGCGGTCTTCTTCGCATTGGCTATTTCGGCATCGGGCGAAGATGAAGCCGGGTGGGAGAAATCATTCAATCTCGGTCTTAATATAACTCAGGCGGCATATTCCGACAGCTGGGAAGGCGGTGAGGCGGGAAGCTTTTCGTGGGTGGCCAACGCCGACGGTGTCTTTAAAAGACAGGTCTCGCCCAAATTTAATCTCAAGAATACCGTCAAGCTGGCTTTTGGCCAGACACACAACCAGGATGTAGAAACAAAAAAATGGGCCAAGCCGGAAAAATCGACCGATAAAATCGACCTGGAAGCACTGGGGCTTTTTACACTGCATAAATGGGTTGACCCCTATGTCGCATTCAGATTCGAAAGCCAGTTTTTTGATGCCTCAATCGATACCAATAAAAGATATATCAATCCGATAACACTGACCGAATCGGCCGGTATTGCCAGGACTTTGCTTAAAAAGGACAAAGATGAAATTCTCAGCCGTCTCGGCCTGGCCATCAAAGAAAATATCAATCGTGATGCCGTTTCGCCGGATGATCCGACCACAACCGAAAATATCACCTCGCTGGACGGCGGCCTCGAATCGGTAACCGATGTTACCATGGTCTTCAATGATAAGCTGGGTTATGTCGGCAAGCTTGGTCTTTACAGGGCCTTCTTCTTCTCCAAAAAAGACGATTTTGAGGGTACCGAGGCTGAAGATTACTGGAAAGCCATAGATGTCAATCTGGAAAACACTATCACGGCCTCGATATCAAAATATATCCAGGTGACTTTTTATACGCAATTGCTTTATGATAAGCAGATAAGCAAAAAGGGCCGTCTGAAAGAAACCCTGGCTCTTGGCCTGACATATAAGCTTATGTAATTTTTTTTAGGATATTGGGAAGAAAATGGTTCGATTTATGTATCTCGAGAAGATAAATGAACCGTTTTTATATGGAGGTGAACATGCTGACAGGAAAAGGAGCCGGACCGATTCTGCTGATTATCGCGATTTTCGTGTTAATGCCGGCAGTGTCGGCGGGCGATAGCAACATGACAACGGCAGATAATATCAAGCGGTCAAATGAATTTGCGCTGAAATTCTTCTATGAGATTAATCGGGCTGACCCCGGAGATAATACTTTCATATCGCCGTTCAGTATGCGCGCTGTTCTTGCCATGACTCTCAACGGCGCCAATGGCCCGACTAAAGAAGAAATGCGGGCCGCACTCGGATTTGGCGGCCTGTCGGATGACGCCATCAATAACTATTTCCAAAAGATAACAAAAGCCCTTGAAAACACCGATCCGAAAGTGGAACTCAACATAGCCAATTCGGTCTGGATGTTGACCGATGCTCCATTTAATAGAAGCTTTCTTGATTTGGTGTCGAATTTCTACGACGCCGGAGTGGATCGGGCCGACGACCCGGAGCCGATCAATCAATGGGTTCACGATAAAACCAATAACAAAATACATAATATTATCGAGAGAATTAGCCCGGATGATCTGATGCTTCTTCTGAATGCCGTCTATTTCAAGGGCGAATGGAAAACCAGATTCGATCCGAAATCAAACACCATACGCGATTTTCAAACTCTTGAAAACGGCCCGAAGAAAACGACCTTTATGTCTCAATCGCGCAAATTCTCTTATTTTGAAAATCATGATATGCAATCGATCGCCCTTGACTATGCGGGCGGACAAATTCGAATGCATATATTTCTGCCGTCCAAAACAAACCGGGATTACAAATCATTCCTGAACGAAATTGATTCCGAGAATTGGCTGACCTGGATGCGTAAATACCATGAAAAAGAAGGCACTGTCTTTCTACCAAAATTCAAACTGGAATACGAAAAAACAGTTAATGATATTTTGAAGGCGATGGGAATAATATTAGCCTTCGATAGAGGCAGGGCCGATTTCTCCAATCTTATTGAGAACGCCAAACCGGGCGATGCTTTTATCAGCGAAGCCAAACAGAAGACGTTTGTCGAGGTCAATGAAGAAGGAACCGAGGCGGCCGCTGTTTCATCGGTCTTGATGAAAAAAATTGCCTACCCGGCAGATAATTTCGTCATGGAGATAAACCGGCCGTTTGTCTGTGCTATCGTCGATAACGAAACCGGTGAGATACTCTTTATCGGCTCGATCGTCGATCCCATAGAGTAAAAGAGAAGCGCTGTCAGTTTCCGTAATCTGACAGCGCAATTGATTTCGAACATTAATATTTGAAAAGTCTCACTTCCCCGAATAAACCGCCTTTCCGCCCAGAATCGTGTGGCTGACCTTGCCGGAAAGCTTCCAGCCGATAAATGGAGAGTTTTGCGATTTCGAGTGGAATTTCTCCTTTTTCACCGTCCATTTTTTATCCGGATCGATGATTGTGATATCGGCCGACGAGTCTTTTTCCAGCGTCCCGACCGGCAAACCGAGAATGCGCGCCGGACCAACGGTCATTTTCCGAATGGCATCGGCCCATGAGAGATACCCCTTATCGATAAGATACGTCTTGACCAATCCCAGAGTGGTCTCGAGACCGATCATACCCGGCGGTGCCTGATCGAATTCTACATCCTTTTCCTCTTCGCAATGAGGCGCGTGATCGGATGCAATACAATCGATAGTGCCGTCGACCAATCCCTTTATAACGGCATCGACATCCTTCTTTGTCCGCAATGGCGGGTTGACCTTCAAATTGGTATCGAACTCTTTACCGATAGCATCGTCGGTCAGGGTAAAATGATGCGGCGCCGCCTCGGCCGTCACATTGAGACCTTCTTTCTTGGCCTGCCGGATCGCCTCGACCGCTCCGGCCGTCGAAACATGCGCCACATGAAGCCGCCCACCGACAAACTGACAGAGTTTTATATCTCTCAGAACCGCGATTACTTCGCCCACCGCTGGCCTGCCTTTCATGCCCAACCGGGTGCCCTCGAACGATTCATTCATGACTCCGCCCGAGCAAAGGTATTCGTCTTCGGCATGCGTGATAATCGGTATATCGAACATCTTGGCATACTCAAGCGCCCGCCGCATGATCTCCGGATTCTGCACATAGGCGCCGTCATCGCTGATAGCCACCGCCCCGCCTTTTACAAGATCGCCGATTTCGGCCAGCTCGGCCCCTTTGAGATCTTTGGTGATCGCCCCGACTACATAAAGCCGGGCATCGGCGCCCTCGGAACGGGACAGTATAAACTCGATGGTCTCCTGATTATCCACCGCCGGTGATGTATTGGGCATACAGCAGACCGTCGTAAATCCGCCTGCGGCCGCCGCCCGGCAACCGGTGATAATCGTCTCCTTGCCCTCGAAACCCGGTTCCCGAAAATGCACATGCATATCTATCAGCCCCGGACAAACTATCTTGCCGGAGGCGTCGATTATATTTTCTTCCGGCAAAGAGGAGATTTCTTTAAGCGTTACTTTTGATTCTCGGGCAATCTTTGCAATTCTTCCTTCCTTGACAAAAACATCGGCTTCCTTGCCAAAACCAAATGCTGGATCGATTACGCGGCCACCCTTAATAACTAAATCGTATTTCGGTTTTTTCATCTTATTCCCCCTCCTCCCGTTTCTTGCCTGATAAGAGATACAGGATTGCCATTCTGACCGCCTGGCCGTTGGTGACCTGCTCAAGTATCACCGATGATTTGCTGTCGGCCACATCCGAGGTGACTTCGACCCCGCGATTGATCGGGCCCGGGTGCATGATTGTGTAATTTTTGTTAAGCAGTCTAAGCCTGTCTCTGGTTACACCAAATAGATTCGTATATTCCCGCATCGAAGGAAACAGCCCGGCCTGCTGGCGTTCAAGCTGAATTCGCATGATATTGACCACATCGGCCCCGTCCATGGCCTTATCGAGATCGGTGTAAATATCTACACCAAATTTCTCGACTTCGTACGGAAGTAGTGTCGATGGCCCGCACACCGCCACCGAGGCGCCCATCGCTTTCAACCCCCAGATATTGGACCTAACCACCCGGCTGTGTTTGATATCGCCGATCAGAACCACCCTGAGACCATCCAGTCTTCCATATTTCCGGCGTATCGTGAACATATCCAGAAGCGCCTGGGTTGGGTGCTCATGCCGCCCGTCACCGGCATTGATAATATTGGAATCGGTACACTGGGTCAAATAGTAGGGAACACCTGAGGATGAATGCCTGATGACTATCATGTTTATTTTCAAGGCTTCAATATTCTGGACCGTATCTTTGAGCGTCTCCCCTTTGGTTACAGATGACATCGATTTGGAAAAATTGATGGTGTCGGCCGAAAGACGTTTCTCTGCCAGTTCGAACGAGATTCTGGTCCTTGTCGAGGGTTCATAAAAGAGGTTTAACACCGTCATACCGCGAAGAGTCGGGACTTTCTTGATGGGCCGTTCGATTATCTCTCGAAACGACTCGGCTGTATCAAGAATAAGCTTCAACTCGTCGCCCGCCATTCCCTCCAGTCCCAGCAGATGTCTTGATTTCAATTTCATTTCTTTTTCCCCCCCTTGCCGCTTGCCCTGCCGCCGGATCTGGCTGTCTTCCTTTTCAGCCCGGCGATCTCGATAATCACCTCTTCACAATTATCGCGTTCCTCCAGTCGCACAAGAACCCGGTCCTCCTTGGACGTGGGAATATTCTTGCCGACATAATCCGGCCTTATGGGCAATTCACGGTGTCCGCGATCGATAAGAACCGCGAGCTGGATTGAGCGCGGCCGTCCGAAATCAATGATGGCGTCCAGTGCCGCCCTTATTGTCCGCCCGGTGAACAGAACATCATCTACCAGTATCACATTGCGATCTACAACATCGAACAGTATTTCTGTACGCTGGACAATTGGCTGATCGAGCCGGGAGTGAAAATCATCGCGATAAAGATTGATATCCAGCAGTCCCACCGGAACTTCAACACCCTCGATCTGCTTGATCCTTTCGGCAATCCGTTTGGCCAGATCGGCCCCCCTCCTGAGAATGCCGATTATGACCAGATTCTCCGCACCGCTGTTTTTTTCCAGAATCTCATGAGCAATTCTTGTCGTGGCACGAGTGATTTTCTGGGCATCAAGCAGGACTTCTTCTTTTTTTCTTGGCAATGTGCCTCCTTATTAAATGCATATATGTATTTGTAGTCACTTCCGTGTTACTAAAGAAAAAACGTGTCTACTGTATATTGCGGGATATGTCTAAAAAATGTCAGATTCATGGTTCCTTTTGCCGCCTCGCCGGACGGCCTTAAAAGGTTACGTTTGTATGATTATAAGAATTAATGAAATATGGTCAAGACTTAATTATGCACCTGAAGTAATTTATTATCTACTCTCGCTATCTTATTGCAAGTAGTTGTCTTACCTACTATCATACTTGTTACTCAATAATTCGGCTTCACTCAAATATTTGACTTCTCCCATATTCTCCAATTGATAGGCCAGCAAATCCGGAGTCGAAAGGTACTCTGAATAGTCATATCCCATAAAAAAATCTTCCCGGCTCTTTATCATATCGATTCTGCCGTTCTTCAGGACAATCACCTCATCTGCCAGATTGAGAATAACATCTCCGAAATGAGATATAATGACTATCCCGATTCCCCCCTCCCTGAGCTGCCCGACAAGCCGCCTAAACTTTATTACACCCGGCCAGTCAAGCCCGCAGGTGGGCTCGTCAAAAAAAATAAATGAGGGTTGCAATGAAAGAATTGTCCCGAATGCAAGCTTTCTTTTCTCGCCGCCCGAAAGCGAAAATGGATTGCGCCCTGAATATATCTCCCTGTCCAACCCGGTCAGATAATAACAGCGCTCGGTAATACTCTCGATTTCCGGCAGTTCCAGATTCTCGGCCCCGAACCGGATCTCCGCCTCGACCGTATCAAGGAAAAACTGCCGCTCCGGCTGTTGGAATGAAACCGCCATTCGCCCCGGCTCCGCTTCGAATCCCTCATAGTTGACTTTGCCGGAATCAGGCTTCAACAGTCCCGCCATCAATTGAACCAGCGTCGTCTTGCCGCTTCCCGATGGACCGACCAATCCATACACTCTTCCTGATTCAAGTCTTAGTTTAAGTTTATCAAATAACATATTATTATTACCATCATTATAGCTAAATGATACAGAGTCCAGCTCTATCGCCAGGCGATCGCTCGATCCTTTTTCGGGTGTCTTGTATTCTCCCTGAGATTCTGCATCTGTATCGCTTTTCCGATCAATTCTATATTTTAGCGGGATACTCACCCCGATAGATTCCCGCCGGTCGGCTTTCCTGAAAATATCATCGGGATTGCCGTCGGCGGCAATTTGACCATCCCTGAACACCAGAAGCCGATTATACAGTGCGGCTTCATCAGAATATTGCGTGATTCTCAATACTGTCAAACCCGGCTTGTCAGCCAGAAGGTGATCGACCGCCTTATTGAGAAGATTCTTCCCCGTCTGATCGAGATACGATCCCGGCTCGTCGAGGATCAATATATCAGGCTCGGCAACCATCACCGCCGCCAGAGCCAATCGTTGTTTCTCTCCACCCGACAGGTCCGAGGTCAGCTTCTTTCGGAATTTATTCAATCCAAAAAAATCCAGCATTCTGTCCACCCGATTTTGCATATCATCAAAAGCGACATTCATATTCTCAAGCGAAAAGGCCACCTCCCTCTCGACCGTGGTCGAAACCAGCTGATTATCCGGATTTTGAAAAACCAGTCCGACTTTATGCTTGAGCTTAAGATTGTCTTCGTTTCTGGATGGATTCAGACCATCAACCGAAATGCTGCCCGACGATACCCTGAGAACTCCATTTATAAGAAGCGCCAGGGTAGTCTTACCTGAACCGTTGTCGCCGACAATGGCCAACCGCTCGCCTCGCCCTATATGAAGATCGACATTATTCAGAACGGTCGTGCCGTTGGGATATGCGTATGTGACATCTTTAAATCGAATCATAAAAAAACCGCCGATGGCTTAATAACACCATCGGCGGCAATAATCAAGCCAAATATAATCTAACCTTTGTAGCTGACATCCAGTTCTCGAGCCGCTTTGGCTTCATTCAGACGCCTGACCGGGGTATTGTACGGCGCATGATGAAGTTTCTCCGGATTGGTTTCAGCCTCTTTGGATATGGCTATCAGCGTCTCCGCAAATTTCTCCAGTGTTTCCCTCGATTCGGTCTCGGTCGGTTCGATCATGAACGCCTCCGGGACAATCAGCGGGAAATAGACTGTTGGCGCGTGAAATCCGTAATCCAACAGCCTCTTGGCAATATCGAGCGCCTTGACACCCTTTTTCTTCTGGCGATTGCAGGACAGGACAAATTCATGTTGACATGTTGTCTCATACGGCATATCAAACTCATCTTTGAGCAATGCCCGAAGGTAATTGGCGTTTAATATCGCATTTTCCGACACCGCTCGCAGACCCGATGCCCCGAGTATCCGAATGTAGGCATACGCCCGGACATCGTTGGCAAAATTACCGTAAAAAGTATGCATCCGGCCGATCGATTTCGGTCGGTCATAGTCAAGCGATAACTTACCGTCGATTTTGGTCACCATCGGGACCGGCAAAAACTGCCCCAACTCTTTTGTAACCGCGACCGCACCGGCGCCCGGTCCGCCGCCGCCATGCGGCGTCGAAAAGGTCTTGTGCAGGTTGAAATGCAGGATATCGAATCCGATCTTGCCCGGCTGATAAATCCCCAGCTGGGCATTGAGGTTGGCCCCGTCCATATAAAGAAGTGCCCCGACATCATGCAATATCTTTGCGATTTCCTCGATATTGGATTCAAACAGACCGACCGTATTCGGATTGGTCAGCATCATCCCGGCCACTTCTTCATCTGCGACCGCTCGGATATCCTCGGGAGCGATAATACCGGCCTCATTCGATTTGATCTGAACCACTTCGTATCCGGCCAGAACGACCGAGGCCGGGTTGGTCCCGTGGCCCGAATCCGGTATCAGTATTTTCTTTCTGATATTTCCTTTGTCTTTATGATAGGCGCGAATGATAAGAAGACCGGTAAACTCACCCTGCGCGCCGGCTGCCGGCTGAAGCGAAATATCATCAAATCCTGAGATTTCCTTGAGGTACTCGCCCAGATCATACATGATGCGCAGCGATCCAGATGCTGTATGACGGGGAGTCAGCGGATGCAGTCCGGCGAAACCGGGCAGCGACGCCGCCTTGTCGTTTACCTTTGGGTTGTACTTCATGGTACACGATCCAAGCGGGTAAAAACCCTTGTCAATATGATGATTTTTGGTCGAAAGACCAATATAATGCCGCATCAATTCCCCCTCCGCCACTTCCGGCAGAGCGGCATCTTCCCGGCGGCGGTACTTCTCGGGAATCAATCCCAAAAGCTCATCCGCGGGGCGCGATGTGTCCGGCATGGGACACCCGATCATCCCCGGCGATGACTTGTCGTAAATCAGAACTCTATTACTCATTGTAATTCAAAACCCGACCGATCAACCCGCCTCGGTCGGAGGCGGATTTTTCAGTTTTTCTATTGTTTCCTTTATCCTATCGGAATTTTCAAAATCAGAGTAGTTCTTCAGAAACGCCTCATAATGCCCGATTGCGGCCGCAGTGTCGCCCTTTTTGCGAAGCGCGTAACCCAGCCACAGTTCGCCATCGATAGCCGTTTCTGTATCTTTATACTTATTTATGACTTCCCTGAATTGATCGATTCCCTTGTCATATTCTTTATCGCGGATATATAAACCGCCCATGCTGAGCATGGCATCCCCGGTGTATCCTTCCCTGTCATCGGGATCGGCATCGATCACCTTTTGGTAGTACGTTTTGGCCTCTTCGTACATGCCGCGGCTCTCGTATTTCTCGCCGATAACATAATTGACCTCGACCGTGGCGTTGGTGTCGGCCATACGCAGATAATCGGCCAGCGTACCGACATCATTCAAATAATCATTGACCGTCTGAATAAACTCCTCGGCCGGCAGAAAGCCGCCGATTCGCTCGATCTCGGTGCCGTCGCTTTCGGCAATGACCACGGTCGGATAACCCGGAATAACGTACTTCTGAGCAGTCAGGGTATCCACCTCAGCATTGATCTTGGCAAAGACCATCGACTTTGAAAATTCTATAACTGCCGAATCGGAATAAGTGAAAGTATCGAGGCGTTTGCACCAGACACACCAGTCGGTGTAGAAATCGATGATTATTTTCTGGTCCTTTTCCTGGGCTATCTCCAGTGCCTTTGCGTAATCCGTAACAAAGTCAATACCATCTGAACTGACTTTGGCCTCCTCCGCTTTTTGACTGCACCCGATCACAATCGCCAGACCCACAGCCATGATGATCGCCGCAACCATCAAACTGATTTTGATACCTTCGCGCATGATGTCTCCAATCATTGGTGTTGTTCGCTATTCTTTATTTTCCGTCTTTTCCCACCCATCGCCCAAAATCATAGTCAGTATATTTTCTGCCTCTTCCCGTAATTCGAAAGGCACATGTACCTGAAATTTCCCGATACCTTTGCCCGTTACCGAAGGCAGATTCAAACCCACCTGACCAAAAAAACCGGATTCCGAAATGACCACCGCCGGAATCTGGTAGGACGCCAGGGTTTCCCTGGCATAATCGGCGGCCGTCTTCTCATTAATCCGGGCCACCATTACCCAGCCTTCCTTCTCATCTTCGGGACGGCTGAATTCATGGCCGCATTTCGGACAGGAGGTCAGATCCCCCGTGAAATGCTCATCACATTTGGGACAATACGGCATCTGTCGAAAATTCTCCAAGAGCCGCGCCAAGCGACTCGATTTCGTTTTCAGTACGTCTTTCCGTACAGGCCACCAGCAAGGCATCATCCATACCGGCGTAAAACCGGCCCAGATTGACCCCCGGCAGTATGGCATTTTCCGCCATGACTTTTTCAATTAGTTCTTTGGCAGGAACCGGCGTCTTTACCACAAACTCCCGGACAAAATCACCACTGAAATAAGGCTCAAATGATTTTAGACCAAACAGCTTCTCGGCCGCTTGATGCGCCTTTTCAACGGAAAGCAATGCCACCTGCTTGAGTCCCTGACGCCCGACAAGCGACATATAGATCGTCGCCATGGTTGCGCACAGAGCCTGGTTGGTGCAAATATTGGAAGTCGCTTTCTCGCGACGAATATGCTGCTCGCGGGTCTGAAGCGTCAGGACAAAACCGGGATTACCGTCTTCATCCTCGGCCCGGGCCACCAGACGTCCCGGCATATAACGCACCAGCTCTTTTTTGACAGCGAAAAATCCCAGCAGCGGGCCGCCGAAATTCAGCGGAATCCCCAGTGGCTGTCCTTCGCCTACCGCAATGTCGGCACCGCACTCGGCCGGCGTCTTCAAAATTGCGGCCGCGATGGGATCGAGCACCGTTACAAAATGCCCATCGACCTTATGTACGATTTCCGCACCCGCCTCGATATCCTCGATCATACCGAAGAAATTCGGTTGCGCTAGAATAACACAGGCCGTGTTTTCATCAACCGCATCTTCAAGACGATTGAAATCGGTCATCCCGCCCTTATGGGGAACAGTGACGATTTCAATATTCCTTCCCGAAAGGTACGTCTTGATGACTTCCCGGAACAGAGGATTAACCGCCTCCGATAAAACAACCTTCGAGCGCCGGGTTTTACCAAGCGAAAGAGAGGCCGCCTCGGCGGCCGCCGAGGCACCGTCGTACATCGATGCATTGGCCACATCCATTCCGGTCAGACGGCATATATGCGTCTGAAACTCATATATAACCTGAAGCGTCCCCTGCGAAACCTCGGCCTGATAAGGCGTGTAGGCGGTTACGAACTCCGGGCGCCCGGTTATGGTTTCCACGGCGGATGGTATGAAATGGTCATACACGCCGCCGCCGGCGAAGATTGTCAGGCCATAATTGTTTTCATTTGAAATCTTTTCGATATTCCGCATCAATTCCATTTCGGATAGAGATCCGGGAAGATCGAGGGGGGCTTTCATCTGAAGATTTTCGGGAATAGGCCTGAGGAGATCATCCAATTTACCGACGCCAATCCTCGCCAGCATTTGACGCCGGTCATCATCGGTATTAGGTATGTATGTCATGTTGAAATTATGAATCCTATTCGACCAATTTCTGATATCCGTCTGCCGTCAGCAGACTATCGATTTCCTCCATATTGCTTATTTCAAGCTTTATCATCCAACCGTCGCCGTACGGATCGCGGTTGATGATCATCGGGTCATCCTCGAGTTTGGTATTGACCTCGATCACTTTCCCGCTCACCGGCGAAAACAGATCGGATACGGCTTTGACCGCCTCGATGGTACCGAAAGCATCCATTGCCTTGACCTCGGTATCGACGGCGGGAAGTTCGACAAAGACTATATCACCAAGTTCACCCTGGGCATACTCCGTGATTCCCACAATGGCCGTGTCGCCTTCGACCTTTATCCATTCATGTTCTTTGGTATATTTTAATTCGGCAGGAATATCCAATCTGCACCTCCAAATCCTATTTGTTTAATTATCCATCCACACCTTAAGTGGTTTGAGCGGACTTCTCCGCTTCCTGTTCACCCAATTTCTGGATAAAACCGGTATCGAAATGACCGGCCGCAAAATCGGGATGACTCAAAATTTTCTTGTGATAATTTATGGTGGTCGGAATACCCTCGACTATGAATTCTTCCAGCGCATACCGCATCTTATCAATAGCCTTCTGACGGCTTTCCGCCCGGACTATCAGCTTGGCGATCATGGAGTCGTAAAACGGAGGAATGACATACCGCGCATAGGCCGCCGTATCCACCCTGACACCCCGTCCGCCCGGAACATGGAATGACGTAATCTGGCCGGGTGCGGGACGGAAATCTCTTTCGGGATCCTCGGCATTGATACGGCACTCCATGGAGTGACGTTTCATTATTATATCCTCTTGCCGCAATTCCAGCTTTTCTCCCGAGGCAACAAGTATCTGCTCACGGACCAGGTCATTATCGGTTGCTTCCTCCGTAATCGGATGCTCCACCTGTATCCGCGTGTTCATTTCCATAAAATAAAAATTGCGGTCCTTATCAACCAAAAATTCCATCGTTCCGGCGCCGAGATAATTGATAGTCGATGCCCCTCTGACCGCCGTGCGGCCCATCAGGGTGCGCAGTTCGGGCGTCACTATCGGCGACGGACATTCTTCAATTAGCTTTTGATGCCGCCTTTGTATGGAGCAATCACGCTCGCCGTAATGGATGATATTCCCATGGGTATCACCCATCAGCTGAATCTCCACATGATGCGGCTCTTCGATTACCTTCTCGATATAGACATCGGGATTACCGAATGCGGCTTCACCCTCATTACGGGCCATCTGGAAACCGGTTTCAAGCTCGGCATTGTCATGGCACATCCGCATTCCCTTACCCCCGCCTCCGGCAACAGCTTTTATAAGAACCGGATAACCAATTTCGGCGACTATGGAACGGGCCTCCTCGATCGTCCCGACTACTCCCTCGGAACCGGGAATAACCGGGATACCGGCATCGCGCATCATCTGCTTGGCCACACCTTTGTCGCCCATTTTTCGGATCATGTTAGGCGACGGACCGATAAAGGCTATCCCGCACGATTCACAGATCTCAGCAAAATCGGCATTCTCCGCAAGAAAACCGTAGCCCGGGTGAATGGCATCGGCATTGGTTACTTCGGCGGCCGAAATAATTCTTTTGGGATCAAGGTAGCTTGCGGCCGCCAGAGGCGGACCGATACAGACATCCTCATCGGCAAATCTGACATGAAGTGAATCCCGATCGGCTTCGCTGTAAACCGCCACCGTCTTTATCCCCAGCTCGCGGCAGGCCCTGATCACCCGAAGAGCAATCTCTCCCCGGTTGGCTATCAAAACTTTCTCAAACAAGTATATTCCTATTCTTCAAACAATTTCTAAAACTTCTGGAAATCAGGCTTCTTCTCGGCCTCTTTTCCTTTTTTGGTTTCGTCCCAGCGGTCGGCGGCCCCCGTGATGCCTTTGACTCGAAGATCGAAATCATCCGCGTTGGTACACTGCGTCATAGCCTCTTCGTATGAAATCATGCCCTCTCTATACAGCCTCATAATCGACTGGTCGAACGACATCATACCATACTGCTGTTCCCCCTGCTCGATAAGGTCGGGAATAGCCGAGGTCTTGTCCTGGTCCATAATATACTCCCGAACCGCCGCCGAGTTCACCAGAATCTCAAGCGCCGGAACACGGCCCGGCATATCTGATCTGGCCAGCAGACGCTGGCAGATGATCGCCTTGAGAGTGCCCGCCAGTAGAAGCCGTATCTGCTGATGCTGATGGGGCGGGAAAAATGAAATAATCCGCGATATCGTTTCCACCGCATTGAGTGTATGCAGGGTGGTCAAAACCAGGTGCCCGGTGTCCGCCGCCGTCAGGGCAATCGACATGGTATCGATATCACGGATCTCGCCAATCATGACGATATCCGGATCCTGACGTAATGAGTGTCTCAGGGCCGACGAAAAAGTATCGGTATCTGCGCCCAGCTCCCGCTGACTAATAATGCATTTTTTATCACGGTAGATATACTCAATAGGATCCTCGACCGTCAGAATATTATCCATCCGATTTGCATTCATGTATTCGATCATTGCCGCCAGAGTGGTCGATTTTCCCGAACCGGTGGTCCCCGTGACCACAATAAGACCGCGTTTCTCCTGCGCCAGTTTTCGGACCGTGTCGGGAAGATTCAGATCTTTGAATTCGGGGATTCTCGTGTTGACCGCACGGATTGCTATACCGGTCGTCCCCCGTTGCCGGAACAGGTTGATTCTAAAACGTCCCAGCTTGGCTACCGAAAGGGCCAGATCCATCTCGTTCTTCCGCCGAAAACGATCTTGCTGCTTTTCAGATAAAATCTGCCCTACGATATTTTCCATACCGTCAATCGTCAACGGCTCAGTTGCAATCGGTTCCAGTACACCGTTAACCCGAAGATGCGGTCGGATTCCTACCCGAAGGTGCAAATCCGAGGCACCACGATTAAGCATTTCTACCAGCATTTGTTTGAGTTTCATGACGCGATCCCCTATTAGAAAATATGTAGTTAACCTTCCGGATCAATCAGAAAGAGGACCTGGCCAAACTCAACCGGCTGCGCATTATCGACCATAACCTTGGCAACCCGACCGGCCACCTCGGATTCAATCTCGTTCATGAGTTTCATGGCTTCGACAATGCAAACCACCTGGCCCACCTCGATTCTCTGATTGAGCGTCACATACGGTTGGGCATCAGGCGCCGGTGCGGCGTAAAAAGTGCCCACCATCGGTGACTTGACCTCTACATATTTCTTGTCGGCATCAACCGCCGCCGAATCCACTTTAGAAACGGGGGCTTCGGGGATTGGAGCGGCCGGCGCCGGAGAAGGCGCGGCAACCGCCTGGACCGCCATGGCCTGGTCGAAGTGACCGTTATTGGCATTTATACGGCGGGTAATTCTTACTTTTCTGCCCCAGCTTGAAACCTCAAGCTGATCGATTCTTGAATCCTCAACCAGCTTTATTAATTTTCTAATCATTTTCTCATTCATAAATAACCCTCTCCAGGTTGTTTATATGACCTGAAAAGATAACATATTTAGACTATAGCTCCAACAAATTTTTTGGTGCTTTGTTCAGAACTTTGGGCCCTTTATTCGTAATCAGCACATCATCTTCAATTCTTACCCCCCCCCATTTGGCGATATAAATCCCGGGCTCCACCGTGACCACCATCCCCTTTTTCAGAGTGTCGGTACTGCGCGGCCCCATAAAAGGCTGGACATGGATGTAAATGCCTATCCCATGGCCGGTTCCGTGACCGAAATTCTTCTTGAAACCGGCCCGGTCAATAACATTACGGGCCGCCGCATCGA
>Ga0190359_1001435_pt1 | contig 14945 bp, 12 predicted proteins | sample 48721823_MG_FD_161269 | JGI IMG/M metagenome (GOLD analysis project Ga0190359, IMG submission 161269) | Hydrothermal vent microbial mat bacterial communities from Southern Trench, Guaymas Basin, Mexico - 4872-18-2-3_MG | ecosystem: Environmental > Aquatic > Marine > Hydrothermal vents >... | reverse complement strand
AAGAGGTAAGGATAAGATGGGGATGAGGGGCTTAGAGTCACCTCTGTTGGATAACCTGCTTCCTTCCCCAGCAGCGATAATCAGGCATTTCATCTCTAATCATCTCTCTTCCCAGCAATGAATTCTTCGGTAAAATTAAAAGCCTCATCATCGGCGAACTGTTTTGGCGGATGTTTCATAAAATAGGATGAAGGAGAATATAAGACCCCGCCTTTACCCCGATCAAGAGCAAGTTTGCAACATCTTATAGCGTCTATTACCACTCCAGCGGAGTTAGGAGAATCCTCTACCGAAAGTCTTAGTTCTAAATTCATAGGGACATCTCCAAAGAGCCTCCCTTCCATCCTTATAAAGCAAATTTTGTTATCTTTTTGCCAAGGAACATAGTCACTTGGGCCTACATGTATATTCTCATCGGCAAGTCTCTCTGCTAGCATAGATTGCACTGCCTCTGTCTTTGACTCTTTTTTAGAAAATAATCTATAGCGGTCAAGCATATTAAGAAAATCTGTATTCCCACCTGTATTAAGCTGATATGTTCTGTCTAATTTTACTCCTCTATTCTTAAAAAGAGTGGTCAATACCCTATGAGTAATGGTAGCTCCCAACTGTGATTTTATATCATCTCCAATAATAGGAATATTTCTTTCCTTAAATTTATTAGCCCATTCGGAGTTACTGGCAATAAAAACTGGTACATTATTTATAAAGGCAACTCCTGCTTCCAGAGCACACTGGGCATAAAACTTTGCAGCTTTTTCTGAACCTACTGGCATATAATTAAGTAATATTTCTGCTCCTGTTTCTTTTAATGTATTTACTATATCTTTTTCAGTAGCCTCTTTTTCTTCAGCTAAGATAAAAGTTTGGTGGTCGGGATAATCTTTCATATGGTCAGCAAAACCATCTAAAATCCTTCCCATTTGCACTTTGACCCCTGTCATAGGGATATTCTCACAAAATACTTTAGTACAGTTGGGAAGTGAAAATATTGCTTCGGAAACATCTTTCCCCACTTTTCTTTTATCAATATCAAAGGCAGCTACTACCTCAATATCATAGGGTTTATACCCCCCAATGTCCCAGTGCATTAAACCGATAGCTTCTCGGCTATCCTTATCTTTATAATAGTTTATGCCCTGGATTAAAGAACTACTACAGTTTCCCACTCCTGCAATTGCAATTTTAATTTTCTTCATTTTATACTCCTCCTTACTGTATTTTATTTTTTTATACTTATATTAATAACCAATTTTAAACTAAGAAAAAATCTGACATAATAATATCATACCTGTACGTATAGGTCAAGTTATTGGTTATTAATTTCATACTAATAATTAAAAAAGAAAGGTTGGAAAAAAGAAAATTGCTTCCCTGTGAGCCTCCTCCACTCTGCTAGGACAGGTTTGCTTCATCTCTTACAATAACATATACCCCTTTATTTATAAGGTTTTCACCAATTTTTATTAATAGAAATCTACCTCGCCAGGTATACTCTTACTTAAGGCACACGGAGAGCGTTTTTTTTGGGGCTTAAATTTTTCAAAAAATAGACCATTTTATACCCTATTTTTGGAGTATTTTTATCTTCTTAAAATTCCAAAACCTTTATAAATAGCCACTTTCAGGTTCTGGAAGGGCTAAAAATTTGGTCATAGAAGTGTAATTTTCGAGGGATAAAGTATAGCTCAAGTAAAAATTTTCTCTTATACGTATTATTTCGCAATATTCCTTTAAAAACCTTATATTATAAGGGTTTGCAGTTACAATTCTGAGTTACACCATATATCATATCACTGCAAATAAGGACTTAAAATATACAAGATCCTTCCTTATTTACTACATAATATAGAAAGGGCGATACAGTTAAATTTTACCTCACTCTTATCTGCTCGGGAGGGTATTACTACCGGGACCTTTGTCCCCACTAAGGTGTGCCCTACCTGGTAATTAGCATAGTAAGTAAGTGCCTTGCCAAAGATATTGCCAGCAGCAATATCGGGAAGAATTAGAATATCAGCCCTGCCTGCTACCGGTGAGGTGATTCCTTTTTTCTGAGCAGCAAATTCTGAAACAGCATTATCCAAAGCCAGCGGTCCATCGATAATACAGCCAGTAATTTGCTTTCTCTGATTCATTTTAGAAATCACTCCAGCTTTAATAGTCTCTTCCATATCCGGATTTATAGTTTCTACTGCTGCTAAGAGGGCTACTTTGGGAATTTCGATAGCTAATTTATGGGCAACTTCAACAGCATTATTTATAATAGCAATTAAAGTATTCACATCTGGTCTAATATTTACTCCGCCATCACTCATCAATACTAATTTAGGCTCTTTTTCTCTTCTGTCTTCAAATACAAATACATCACTTATTATTTTATTAGTTCTTAAACCCCATTCTTTATTTAACACGGCTTTTAAAAGAGTAGCGGTCTTTATCTTTCCTTTGAGGAGCGTTCCTCCTTCTTTTACCTTTTCCACTGCCTTTCGAGCCTTCTCTGCATCATCTTTTGCTTCTATAATCTCTTTTATATAATTATCTTCCCCCAAAGAAGAGATGCATTTTTCAATTTCTGCTCTATCCCCCACTAAAATTCCTTCTCCAAATCCATAATCGTAACAATCTTTTAAGGCTTTTAAGGATTCAATATCTTCTCCCCCGGCGACTATGATTTTTCTTCTTCCTTTGTTTTTCAAATTATCGAATAATTCTTTAAAGCTTTTTATCACTTTAGACCTCCTGTACAAAAATTATATTTTAAAATAAAAGTCTATTCTCAAGAATAGTTTTTTGCTTTCTCTACCCCGTTTAATACTCTTATAACTGCCTGAGCTAATGACTTCATCTCCTCTTCTCCCGGGTAAACTACAACTGTGGCTATCCAACCTACCCGCTCTTTTAGCTTATCTACTAAAACCTCATTATGGGCCATTCCACCAGTAAGAATAATTGCGTCAATTTTTCCTTTTAATACTGTAGCCATTGCCCCAATTTCTTTGGCAATTTGATAACACATCGCCTCAAAAATTAGTTGGGCATTACTATCCCCCTGTTCTATCATCTTCATAACTTTTCTTAAATCATTGGTCCCTAAATGAGAGACGAGTCCGCCCTGATGAGTAATAAACTTAATTAGTTCTTTTTCCGAATATTTACCAGAATAACACAAATGAATAAAAGCCTTATTAGGAAGACTGCCAGTCCGCTCGGGCGAAAAAGGTCCTCCATCATTGGCATTATTTACATCTACAATTCTCCCCTTCTCTAAAGGGGCTATAGATATTCCGCCTCCCAGATGAGCAACAATAAGATTCAATTCCTCAAGCTTCTTCCCCCGTTCTTTGACATAACGGAAAGCATTAGCTCGAATATTTAATGTATGAAGTAAAGACTCTCTTTTGATCCCTTTTAGACCAGATATTCGGGCAATATCGCTAAATTCATCAACCGATACTGGGTCAGCAATATAGGCAGGAACATCAATTTCTTCAGCTATTTCATGGGCAATAATCCCTCCTAAATTAGAGGCATGTTCTCTGGGAGAATTTTTTAAATCTTCTATAAGCTTATCGTTTACCCGGTAAGTTCCAGCGGCTAAAGGTTTCAATATTCCACCTCGGCCTATAACCGCTTTTATTGAACCAATATCTATCTTTCTTTTTTTTAAGGTATCCAAAATTATCTCTTTTCTAACCGGACCTTGCTCTAAAAGAGATTTGAATTGAGAAAGTTCTTCGGTAGCATGAGATATGTTCTCTTTAAAAACTTCTTTTCCCTCCAGATTAAATAAAGCAACTTTAGTAGAAGTTGAACCGGGATTGATTACCAAAATATTTTCTTTCATATTTTCCTCCATTCTTATAGTCGTTAGTATTTAGTATTTAGCAAAGAAAATTGTAAACTGAGAACTTGTATCTAAAATTAGCGACTAAATTAACCAGCCAACTAATCCTAATTGGTAAATTAGTGAATTAATTTTAACTGGTTAACTGGCAAACGGGGTGACCGGGCAACTAACTAAATACTAACAACTAGATATCTTTTCTATTCCCTTCTTTATTCTCTTTATTCCCTCTTTTATGTCCTCCAATGAAGTAGCAAAAGAAAGACGAATGTATCCTTCTCCTTGTTCACCGAAAGCAGTACCGGGAACAGTCACTACTTTACATTTTTCCAAGAGATACATAGATAATTCCTCAGAAGTCATCCTTGTTTCTTTTATATTTACAAAGGCATAAAAAGTTCCCTCAGGCGCATAACAACTCAATCCCCTAATTTCGTTTAACCCTTTAACAAGAACATTTCTCCTTTCACTATATGCTAGAAACATCTCCTTAACACAATCCTGAGAAGCTTGTATTGCTGCCAGACCTGCTCTCTGAGCTACGGAATTGGCACATACAGAAGTGTTTTGCAACAGTTTCGCTATCTCTTTCACTAAATTAAGTGGGGCAGCAAGATAAGCCAATCTCCATCCGGTCATAGCGTAACTTTTAGAAAAGCCAAATATACTAATAGTTCTTTCTTTCATCCCGGGTAGAGAAGCTATACTAATATGTTCCCTTCCATCATAGACTATATCCTCGTAAAGTTCATCACTGATTATAAATAAATTTTTTTCTTTGGCTATCTTGGCAATGGCTAACAACTCTCCTTTGGTAAAAGCAGCTCCAGTAGGATTGCTAGGAGAATTTAGGAGTATAGCCTTGGTCTTGGGGGAAATACAATTTTTTAATTCTTCTAGATCAGGATGAAAATTATTTTTGCCCCGCAGGGGGAGATGTACTGGTTTTCCTCCAGTAAAATACACTTGAGATTCATAAACCACGAAACCGGGGTCAGGAATAATTATCTCATCACCAGGGTTAGTAAGAAGGTAAAAAGAGAAGAATAAGGCTTCTGTGCCCCCTGAAGTTACTATCACTTCTTCAGGAGTAACTGGGATTCTATTCTTTTTATTTAACTTATCTGTTAAAGCCTTTCTAAGTTCCGGAAATCCTAAATTAGGAGTATAACGGGTATAACCCTCATCCAGGGCTTTTTTGGCTGCCTCTTGAATATGAGCAGGGGTAATAAAATCAGGTTCCCCTATCCCAAAACTGATCAAATCTTTTTTTCCTTGAGCTAAATCAAACAATTTTCTAATTCCCGAAGGTTTTATCTTCCTTAAATTAACATTAAATTCCAATACTTTCCCCTCCTTTTTTAAAGCATTATAAAATTCTATAACGGGTTCGATTAATCAAAACCCCCTACATTTTCACTTCTTTAAATCCCATTTCAAAGGCTTTTAAATTCGTCTCAATACTTTGGGGAGGCAAGTTTTCCTTCATAGACTGAATGATTAAATCCTTTTCTATCGGAAAATTAGGTGTAGCTACTGCTGCTCCGAGTAGAACCATATTCTCTGAAATGATGCTTCCTGCTTCTTTAGCTATTTTTTGGGCATCAATTACTAACAAATTACTTATTTTAACTCTCAATTCTTTAAAAACAGAAGAAAGATCGGGGTATTCTGAAATGCCGAGTGAAACAGTAAAAGGGATAATGGGAGAACTATTTACTATAACAAAAGATTCTTTATTTATCTTATTTAAAGCCCTTAATGCTTCTGCCGGTTCAAAAGCTATCATTAAATCTGCAGCCCCTTCTTCAACAAGAGGACTGTATGCATCACCAATTTTAAGTTCGGTTACCACAGTCCCACCTCTTTGGGACATACCGTGCACCTCACTCATTACCACATTTAATTTTTTCTTCATTGCAGCTTCTCCCACAATAGTAGAGGCCTTAATTGTACCCTGGCCTCCTACTCCGATTAACTGGATTTTATATACCTTTTTCATTTCTTCACCTCTATTGCTTTCTTTGGACATACCTGAACACAAACTCCGCAACCATCACATAGTAAAGGGTTAATACTGACCGAACCATCTTTTTTTATAAAAAAAGCCGGACAGGTAAAATTCTTAACACAAATTAAGCATTTAGTGCACTCTTCCTGCTTAATAGTATATTTAATGCTTATACCTTTTTTTCTGTTTTCCGCATCGGTAATCATGGCACAGGGATGTTTGGTAATAACTACTGCTACTCCTTTAAATTGCAAGGCTTCCTTAAATATTTCTTCTGTCTTTTTTAAATCAATTGGGTCAATAGTCTTAACAAATCCTGCTCCCGTTCCTCGGGCAATATCTTCTATCGATACCTCGGGGGCAGGATTCCCCATTCCATCTATTGGTACCCCCGGATTGGTCTGCCCTCCGGTCATCCCGGTTATTCGGTTATCTAAAATTACTATCAAAATATTATCCTTATTATGCACCGCATTAATCAGGGGAGGAATTCCAGCATGAAAAAAGGTGGAATCTCCGATGAAAGATATCACTTTCTGATTGGTTGCTTTAGCAAATCCACAGCCGATCCCGATACTCGACCCCATAGATATAGAGTAATCAGCCATCTTATAAGGTGCTTGGATGGCTAAAGCATAACATCCTATATCACTGGAATAGATTATATCTTCTTCTTTTAATTTTAATTTCTTTATAGCTTTCTTTAAAGCAAAGAAAGTTGCACGGTGAGGACATCCAGGACAGAGTACCGGAGGCCGTAAAGGTAAAGGAAGTTTGGTGCTAAATTTTTCTCTCTTGATTAATTCTTCATCTACGGCTTTAGCCATCCCTTCAGAAACAATGTCAGGATTATATTCATAAATTCGAGGAAGGGTCCCGTCTAATTTACCATAAGCTTTTTTAGTAATATTGTATTTACCTATTATGGTCAAAACTTCTTTTTCCATTACCGGTTCCACTTCTTCTACTACTAATATATTATCCACACTGTTAATAAAATCTAAGACTAATTTTTCCGGGAAAGGATGGGAAAAAGCCAGTTTTAATATTTTTACTTTCAAATTATTTTCACTTACTACATCCATCACATAATTAAAGGCTCCTCCGCTGGTCACAATACCTAGCGCCTTTCCTCCCCTATCTATTATCTTATTCAAAGGAAAATTATTAGCAACTTCTTCGATCTTCTCTAATTTTTCCATCAATTTTTTACGCATTTTTACTACATAAGCAGGCATTACTACATATTGAGCCGGATCTTTCTTAAAAAATCCTTCTTTCTTTCCTTTAACAACCGGACCTAAATCAACTACCCCTCTCATATGAGATATTCTGGTAGTAGTGCGCATCAGAACGGGAATCTTAAATTGTTCTGATAACTCAAAACCAAATTTCATCAAGTCTTTTACTTCCTGCGGGTTAGAGGGTTCGAGTAGAGGTATCCCCGCTAAGCGAGCCATAATACGATTATCCTGTTCGTTCTGAGAAGAGTACATAGAAGGATCATCCGCAGATAAAACAATCATGCCTCCTTTTACTCCGATATAAACAGCACTCATAAAAGAATCTGCAGCGACATTCAATCCTACATGCTTCATAAAAACAAAAGAACGTAATCCAGCAGATGCAGCAGCAGCGGAAACCTCTAATGCCACTTTCTCATTGGAAGAAAATTCAAAATACACACCGGCATCCTGGGCAATTTTATAAAATACATCTCCAATCTCCGAAGAAGGTGTACCTGGATAGGTACATGCTACCGAAACTCCGCTTTCTAAAGCCCCTCGAACGGCAGCTTCATTGCCCAATAAAAACAGGTTTCCTCCTTCTTTTCCGGTTAAAATTTCTTTTGCTTTCAATTTTTTCCCTCCTAATTTTTTATTTTGTATCGCGCATCGCCTAAAATCAAATATTTATAACATCTCTAAAATGGTAAACGCTATACGCTCCACGCTATTTTTACGATATAGATATAGTAGAGAACCTCGGTATCGTAATTTTTTGAGCAGTGAGAAGTAAGGAATCTACTAATTGAAGTAGTTTTTCTTTGTCCATCCTCGCTGTAGGAATACTAAAACTTAAACCAGCACAGACTCTTCCTTGATGGTCCCTTAGAGGAACAGCTATACAAGAAACTCCTCTCATATATTCTTCGCTAACAAAACTATATCCCAGTTGTCTAACCCGTTTTAATTCCTCTTTTAAACAATCTTTATCAGTAATAGTACAGGGAGTAAAAGGTTTTAATTCCACTCTTCGGAGATAATCATTCAACTCCTTTTCGCTCAAATGAGCTAACAAAGCTCTTCCCAATGCTGCACAATAAGCAGGTTGTTTAGAACCAATCTTTAGATCTAATTTAAGAGTATTATCACTGCCGACACTATAAAGATAAATAATTTCCTCTTTGTCTAGAATGGCTAAGTTGACCGTTTCATTGAATTTTTGGGAAAGTTCTTTCATATAAGGGGCTATCTGGCCTAAACCAATTTTATCTGTAACTGCTGTTCCTAATTTGAAGATTTTAACTGTGAGGTAATATTTACGATTTTGAGAATTCTGTTCAATATAACCAAGATTCTTTAGTGTACCTAATAGGCGATGAACAGTCCCTTTGGGGAGAGAAGTCTTTCTACATAAATCAGTAATCCCTAGTTCTGCTCCGTTACCAGCCAAAACTTCTAATAAAGAAAAGGCATTTTTTATTGAATTAATAGAATATTTGAATTTATTTTTATTGCTATGGAGTTTATTCATTTGTTTCACTATATAAACCTTTGGTCTTTATATTGAAACTTCTCTAATTATATAATAGCACATAACTTAAAAAAAATCTTCTTTTTTTTAAAAAAATTTCATCTAAAATATCTTTCATCTTCTATCTTCTTATTCATCATTTTTATCATTCTAAAAAAAATGTGCAAAATCTTGACAAATCTTAATTTTTGATTAAAATTTTAAACATAAAAGCATAATACTTATTATATAGAATAAGCGCTTTAATAAATTTTTAAATAGATATCCAAGGAGGCAGTACTATGAATAATAAAATTAAAATTATTTTTCTTTTCGGGCTTATAACTCTAATGTTTGCAATTTTAGGAAATAGCATTTGGGCTCAAGACAGCAAACCTGATAGAGATTTCATTCTTTATAGCGAATATACTAATATAGTTGCGGAAAAAGGCAAGTCATTAGATTTGGATATAAAACTCATTAATACCGGTAGCAAGCTGGAAGAGGTCTCCCTTTCGGTTATTCCTGATGAACAAGCTCAAGATTGGGAAGCGCTATTAAAAACCAGTGCCTGGACAGGTTTCGAGGTTCGCAAAGCAGAACTACTTGCCGAAGAACCAGATAATTCTAAGACATTAAAATTTCATATCGTTGTTCCTGAAGAAGCTGCCAGTGGAAATTATAAATTTACTATAAAAGGTATTACTAAAGATCAGCAGATTAAAAAGACTTTAGACATTATCGTGGGAATTGTTGAGAAAAAAGAAGGGACCGAAGAAAAAGAGCCAGGAAATATAGAAATGACCACTAAATATCCTACTATAGAAAACCCTGCTGGCAAAGAATTTAAATTTAGTTTAGAGGTAAAAAATAAAACTGAAGAAACCCTTATGTGTGATTTAGGCATTCAACTACCAAGGGGATGGAATGCTTATTGCACTCCTCAATGGAAAGATGAGCGAATATCTTCTATAAAAATAAACAAGGGCGGAACAGAAAATTTATCTCTTACCGTAGTCCCTCCCATATTTGTAGAAAAAGGTGAATACCCCATAACTTTTTTAGTAGGATCTGGAGAAAATAGAGCATCTATCGACCTTAAAGCAATCGTTACTGGTACTTATAAACTTAATGTAAAAACAGAAACAGGATTGTTAAATATAGATACTATCGCCGGTGAAGAAAAAACATTTATTATCTATCTTTGGAATGAAGGTTCAGCACCCATTGACAATATAAGTTTCTTTTCTACAAAACCAGAAGATTGGGAAGTAACTTTCAAACCGGAAAAAATATCTTCTTTACCTCCTGTAGCAGAAACTCAAAAACCTGAAAAAGTAGAGGTAACTGTAAAAACCCCTCAACGAGCTTTGCCAGGTGATTATATGATCAGCTTAACAACTGCTGGAACCCAAGACCAAAAAAAGGTTGAAATAAGAACTACAGTAAAAACTTCTACTAAATGGGGCTGGATAGGCGTTGGAATTATTATAATAATTTTAGCTGTTTTAATTGGAATCTTCATAAAATTAAAGAGGAGATAAATGAAAACTGTTGTTTTAGAAGCAAAAAATTTGACCAAAGTTTATAACCATACTAAAGTAGTTGACAATATAAATTTACAAATACAAGAAGGAGAAATATTTGGTTTTCTTGGGCCTAATGGAGCAGGAAAGACCACAACTATTTTAATAGCTTTAGGATTAACCGAACCTACCTCAGGAGAGATAAGCATCTTTGGTTATAATTCTACCAGAGAACCCCTTAAAGTAAAAAAGATTACTAGTTATCTACCAGAAAATGTTGGTTTTTATGAAGATTTGACTGCTCAAGAAAATTTAAAATATATTACTCGCTTAAATGGTATCCCTGAGAAAAAAGCAGATGCAAAGATAGAAGAAGTTTTAAAAAATGTGGGACTTCAAGATGTAGCACAGGTAGAAGTAGGTAAATATTCTAAAGGGATGAAACAGCGTTTAGGAATGGCAGTAGTTTTAGTCAAAGAACCAAAACTGGCAATTCTTGATGAACCTACTACGGGAATAGACCCTAAAGGAGTGGAAGAAATTTTAGAACTTATCGTGAGAATGAGTAGAGAACAAAATATAACTGTACTGTTATCTTCTCACCTTCTCTATCAAGTTCAAAAAATTTGCACTAAAATAGGCATTATTTCTCAAGGACGGATAGTAGTCCAAGGAACTATAGAAGAAATAGGTAAAAACCTTTTAAAGGAAGAAAAAGAAGATTCATTAGAAATTAAAGTTGCTAATAAATTAACTCCTACTCTTGTAAAATCGATAAAGCAAATTGACGGGGTGGTAGGGGTTAAAAAGAAATCTCCTGATCATTCCTTAGAAGAAATTTATATAAAATATTTTCGAGGGGAATAATTAAAATGAGTGGAATAAAAGTTGTTTTTTGGAAAGAACTGGCTGATTATTTAGGAAGTCGAAAATTTTTAATATTATTTGCCATTATATTAATTAGTGCAATTTCCATTGTCTATATATTAAGCCAAAATATCGGCAAATACTCATCCGAAATTTCCAAAGATTATATATTCATAAACCTTTTCACTTTATCTTTAGGTGCTTTGCCTTCGTTTATCTTCTTTGTTAGCTTTTTTGGTCCACTTATCGGCATTATATTTGGATTTGATGCTATAAATAGCGAACGCTCTAAAGGTACTATGAGCACAGTATTGTCTCAACCCATTTATAGAGATGCCTTAATTAATGGTAAATTCTTAGCTGGTCTTGCTACCATCAGTATAATGCTGATATGTATTATTTTGATTATTTTAGGATTAGAACTGGGCATTTTGGGGATTGTACCTAATTTAGAAGAAATTTGGAGAATAATCATCTTTTTTATAGCTAGTGTTATATATATCGGATTCTGGATGAGCATGGGAATTTTATTTTCTATAATATTTCGGCAAACTACAACTTCTGCTCTGGTATCAGTAATGATGTGGATATTCTTTGCCTTTTTTGTTCTTATGATTTCCAGTGTTATAGCAGACCAAGTAGTTCCCCTTAATCAAAATTCTACCTTAGAGATAATAGTCAAAAATGAAAATATTAAAAATATGATTATGCACATTTCTCCAGTTGTTTTATTTCAAGAAATAATTATTGCTCTCCTTAACCCTTCAGCAAGAGCATTTGGCATTACAGCGCTCATAAAGGGAAATAACTTACTGCCCACACCCTTACCTTTGAGCCAAAGCCTTTTGGTTATCTGGCCTCAATTTGTAGGATTATTAGCCTTAATGCTTATCTGCTTTGCAGCTTCCTATATAATCTTTATGAGACAAGAGATAAGATCTACTTAAAAATTAATAAATTATTCTATAAATATTTCAAGAATTAAGTAAAAGAAAGAATATGTTTCAGCCTTTTAGAGGTATATTTTGAATATTTTTTTTCTTTTTCAATACTTTAAGTCGGAAAAAGTCCTCTCTTTCCTTTTCTTCTAATCTCTCAGAAATCATCTTTACCAGAGCTTCGTACTTAGGTATCTGAATATTTTTAAGAGCATTAGTTCTTTTCTGGGTCCTCTTTATCTCCGTAGCAAGCTTATAAATTGAATCTTCTATCTCAGCCAGCTCATAGAGTAAATACTTTACCCGATGGAATTCCTTTAAGGCTACATCCAGAGCAGTATTGGTATGGTAAAAACTGTAATAAGGCTCAAGCTCACGCTTTTCATACTTTATTTGGGGTATCTCAACACCCATAACACTTTGAGTAAGAATAGTAAATTCAGTGGCTTGAGGTATAGACTTAGCCACTTCATTAACTTCATTTATCCCAATAGTAATATTAGCCATAATTAGGGCTTCATAGGCTTCTTTAAAGATTCCCTGCATTTTTTGCTGAATTGCTTTAGCTCTATCCATAAAGCTCATCATCTGTTTAATGAGTACGTTTCTTTTTTTATCTAAAAGTTCGTAACCTTTTTTAGAAAAAACCAGGGCTGCTTGGGCTGCTATTAAATTTGCTTTAGTTGGAGCAATGTTTTCCTGCATTAAAATCACTTCCTGAGATATTTTTTCGCCAGAGAAGGATCTATTCTGGTAAGTTCCTGTTCGGGCAAAATCCCAAGAAGCTCCCACATTAAATCCAGAGTCTGATTTATGCCCCGATTTTCTTCAAAGTCCTGTTTGATAAATCGCTCCTCAAACTGCCGCCCGAATTCCATATATTGGCGATCTACCTCTGAAAGCTCATCTTCCCCTATAATTTGAGCTAAAGCCCTTACCTCTTGAACTTTGGAATAGGCGGAAAAAATTTGGTTTGCTACATTGGGGTGGTCTTCCCGAGTATATTCCTTGCCTATTCCGTCCTTCATAAGTCGCGACAGTGACGGAAGTACATTAATGGGAGGATATATCCCCATCTGGTATAGCGATCTATTTAAAACTATTTGTCCCTCAGTAATATAACCAGTTAAGTCTGGCACTGGATGAGTAATATCATCATTGGGCATAGTTAATATGGCTATCTGAGTAATACTTCCCTTGCAGTCTTTCAACATACCAGCTCTTTCATAAAGATTGGCGAGATCTGAATAAAGATATCCCGGATATCCCTTTCTGGAGGGTACTTCTTCTCTGGCTGAGGAGATTTCCCTTAAGGCTTCGCAATAACTGGTTATATCAGTCATTATCACCAGGACATGCATATCGCATTCAAAAGCCAGATACTCAGCAGCAGTAAGAGCACACCTGGGAGTAATGATTCTCTCTATTACCGGATCATCAGCCAGATTTAAAAACATTACTACTCTATCCATAACCCCAGTCTCTTCAAATATCTTCCGAAAAAAATCAGCGTCGTCGTGCTTTATACCCATAGCTACAAAAACTACCGCAAAGTTACCAGCCTCTTCGCCGGTAATTCTGGCTTGCTTCACAATCTGTGCTGCTAATTGGTTGTGGGGGAGTCCGTCTCCCGAAAAGATAGGTAATTTCTGTCCCCTTATCAGAGTTAAAAGGCCATCTATAGAAGAAATCCCAGTATGGATGTAGTTCCGAGGATAAAGTCTGGCTACCGGATTCATTGGCCTACCATTTATATTGTAATTTTTGTTAGAATATATCTCTCCAGCACCATCTATAGGTCTTCCTGTGCCATTAAAAACCCGGCCAAAAATTTCTTTAGATAAAGATATTTCCATAGGCTTACCAGAAAAAATTACTTTCACATCATTTAAGGAAATACCCGATGTCCCCTGAAAAACCTGTATTATTACTTTCCCTCTATCAATTTGAACTACTTTACCTATCCTAGGTTCCTTCCCTGAAATTTCTATATCCACAATTTCATCATATACCGCATCCTTGACTTCGTCCATTACTAAAAGAGGGCCTTCAACTTTATCTAACTTTAGATATTTAACTTTCATTTATTCTACCTTCTTTATATATACTCTCCATGCTGTCATAGTAATCGTCTATCCTATTGATAAGTTCTGGGAAGAGTTTGGATTTTGCCTCACCGGCATTATATTTCATCATTATTATATCGGAAAAGAGTTTCTCATTTTTGATTTTGGAAAGGGGTATGCCTTTTTTTACGCAGGAATATGCCCTATCGTAAAGCTTGTTAATAACCTTGAGCATACTATGCTGAAGCTGAAGATCCGTATAGAAGTCCTGCGGATGATAGGCGTTTTGCTGGAGATACCCGGTTCTTATAATCTTGGCTATTTCTAATATCAATCTCTGGTCATCAGGTAATACATCTTCTCCTACCAGTTTTACAATGTCCATAAGTTTGTCTTCCTCCTGAAGAATCTTCATCATCTTTGACCTGAGGTTCATCATGTCCGATGCTACATTTTGTTTAAACCAATCTCTCAGCATAGGAATGTAACCACTATAAGAAGAAAGCCAATTTATAGAAGGAAAGTGCCTGGCATGAGCCAGCTCCCGGTCTAGTGCTAAAAAAGCCCCCACAATCCTCTTGGTAGATTGGGTAACCGGTTCTGAAAAATCCCCCCCTGCCGGAGAAACTGCTCCTATTACAGTAATGGATCCTTCTGTCCCGTTAAGATTTTTGAAATATCCTGCTCTTTCATAAAATTCTGCTAATCTTGACGCAAGATATGCAGGATAACCTTCTTCAGCAGGCATTTCCTCAAGTCTACCGGCAATTTCCCTTAGGGCTTCAGCCCACCTGGAAGTAGAGTCAGCCATAACCGCCACATTATATCCCATATCTCTAAAATATTCGGCTATAGTAATTCCCGTATATATAGAAGCTTCCCGAGCAGCTACCGGCATATTAGAAGTATTAGCTATCAATACTGTCCGGTCCATCAAAGGATTATCTGTATTCG
>Ga0190359_1001434_pt1 | contig 14949 bp, 14 predicted proteins | sample 48721823_MG_FD_161269 | JGI IMG/M metagenome (GOLD analysis project Ga0190359, IMG submission 161269) | Hydrothermal vent microbial mat bacterial communities from Southern Trench, Guaymas Basin, Mexico - 4872-18-2-3_MG | ecosystem: Environmental > Aquatic > Marine > Hydrothermal vents >... | reverse complement strand
TGAGAACTTCCAGAAACTTGTTGAATTCAGTGAAGCAACCCCATGCAGAATATTGAGGAGGGAAGAGGGATGGGTTCTCATCACAAGGGGTGGTGGAAGTGGTGGATGGGTGAAAGAGGATTATGTTAAGGAAGTCAATCCCTGATATGGAGATACAAACATTTATCAGGGAGAAAATAGGGGAAGATGTTCTGAGGGTGCTTGAGATTGGTTCTGGTTCAGGTTATTTTCTCAGGGAACTTTCAGAGGAATTTCCATTGGTCTCATTCTTCGGGATTGATCCGTTCATCACAGAGGTAAAAAAAGAAAATTTTCATCTCCTTCCACTAAAGGCAGAGGATATTCCAGGAATAGAAGGGTGGTTTGATATGATTTTCTCAATACACTCTTTCCATCACCTTCATAATCCAGAGGTCTTCATCAAAAACGCTCTTGAAAAACTTTCAGGAGGAGGAAGGCTTATTATATGGGACTGGAACAGGGGTGCTGATACTGGAGTCCCTGAGTATTACTACTCAATCAATGAGGTCAGGAAAATGGTTAAAGAAACAGACCTTGTGGAGGAAAGGATTGAAAACTTTGGTGATGAGAATCTGTTTGTTTTCAGAAAACACAGGTTCAATGTGGCAGTTGCCACTGATGATGGGAAAACAATATTCAAAGGTATGTTCGGAAGGGCAGGCTACTTTTACATCTTTCAATTTAATGGAAACACCTACAAACTTAAAGAAAAGAGAAAAAATCCTTACAGGGATACATTCCAGCACCTTAAAACCTATGATGTGTACTCTGTTGTGAATGACTGTTCACACATTCTAACAGGGAACATAGGTAAAAAGGGAGAGAACAGGTTAAAAGAATTAGGTGTCCACATATTTAAAGAAAAGTCACCCATTGAGGAAGGTTTAAGAAGGATTCTGGATATATTCAAATATTAACAAAAAATGGAGGTGGGTATGTTTTTCTTACTCCTTCTGGCAAACATCCATTATGGAACTTTCTCCATTGTTGGCCTTGACCCTGAAACAGGAGAAATTGGGATTGCTGTTGCATCAAGGGTTCTTGATGTAGGGTATATTGTTCCCTGGCTTGATGCAGATGCCGGGGGTGTTGCAACCCAGGCACTCTCCAATCCATACTTTGGTCCCTGGGGTCTGGCACTCCTGAAAAAGGGTTATTCCCCTGATAGTGTCCTGAAGATAATCCTGAAAAAAGACACAATGCCTCAGGACAGGCAGGTGGGAATTGTGGACCTTAAAGGAAACTCAATCTCCTTCACGGGTAAAAACTGCCTTGAATGGGCAGGCCACATTGATGACAGGTATGTTGCAATCCAGGGGAATATCCTTGCTGGTGAGGGGGTTGTTCAGGCAATGTACAGAGCATTCAAGGGCTCAAATGCACCTTTACCAGAGAGATTGCTCCTTGCACTTGAGGCAGGTGAAAAGGCTGGTGGAGATAGAAGGGGAAAACAATCAGCAGCACTCTATGTTTTGAAGAAGAGGGGCGGTTATCTTGGCGTAGATGACAGGCTTGTTGATCTGAAGGTTGTTGACAATCCAGAACCTGTGAAGGAGTTGAGAAGGGAGTATGAACTCTGGCAGTATGCCTTCCTTGCCCCTGCCTACCTCAGGCTGGCAAAGGAAGAAAAGGAGAAAAAAGATGCATTTATTGAAAGGGCACATCTCCTGATGCAGAAGGCACTGAAATCAAAGATAAACAAACCAGAGGTTTTCAACTCCCTTGCATGGGAGTTTGCACTGATGAAGATGTATCCAGAAGAGACAATAAAGGCTGCTCTGAGGGCACACAAACTTGCACCGGATGACCCAAACATAATGGATACAGTGGCAGAGGCATACTATGCTGCAGGCAAACCTGATGAAGCAGTGAAATGGGAAGAAAGGGCACTTAAACTCCAGCCTGATAACGAATTCTTCAAGAAACAACTGAAAAAATTCAGGAAAGCTGCATCAGGAAAATAATGTCATACTGTCAACCTCCGTCCCCGGAGAGTTGACTTTTTTTGACTTTGTCTTAAAGTCTTTTCATGAAGGTTACCTGGAAAAGGATTGTTTTTGGGGTCATTGTATCCGGTCTCTTTATATACCTCACCATAAGGGGGCTTAACTGGGAACAGGTGTTTGAACATCTGAAGACCCTGAACCTGTTCTGGTTTATCCTGACTGTACTCTTCACATTTGTTGCAATGTATCTGAGGGGTGTGCGCTGGGCTATTCTCCTCTCACCGTATAAAAAAATCCCCTTCCTTTATCTCTTTTCCATTGAACTGATTGGATACATGGTGAATTATCTGCTTCCGGGCAAACTTGGAGAGGTTGTAAAGTCCTATGTTGCTGGTGAGGACAGAAACATCTCAAAAGGGGTTGTATTCGGAACAGTTGTGGTTGAAAGAATCCTTGACCTTGCCTTCATTCTACTTCTTGGGGTCTTCCTCCCACCTGAATTGAAGGCCAGGGTTCCCGTTGTTAAAAAAATCTCAATAGGTTCACTCATACTCCTTTTCGTGGTGCTTGGAGGCATACTGATAATGCACCAGTTCAGGGAAAAACTAACACAGAAAGATTACAGAGGATGGATTGGAAGGATAATGCGTTCTCTGGAGAAGTTCTCACAGGGACTGGATGTGATTGGTTCACCATCTGTCTTACTAAGGGCATTCATAGTGACTGCCCTTGTCTGGTTTTTCACCTTCCTTCAGTTATATGTGCTTATGCCAGGGATGGGTATCAGACCTGACATGGCACTTTCCCTTTTTGCCATATTCCTGTTCACCCTTGGTATCACAATACCATCATCTCCTGGTGACATAGGCCCATTCCACTACTTTATAACCATTGCCCTTGTTTCAGGCGGGATTCAGAAGGACCTTGCCTTTGCCTATGCAGTGGTTTACCATCTATCACAGTTCATCACTGTTGTTCCATCAGGGATTGTAATATCTTTAACCAAAGGACTTTCCTGGAAGGAGGTAAAATGATTCTTCTGTTCCTTTCATACTTCCAGCAGTATGCATATTACAGCATAAAGGTCTCCTTTGATGATTCAATGAACATACTCACAGGTGAAGAATACATTGTTTATAAGAATAACTCACCCAATCCCCTTGATACCATCTATCTGAATACATACTTCAATAGCATGAGAGAAGGCTCAAGGTATGCAGAGGATATGAGGCGAAGGGGAAGGAAGTTTTCACCATCCAAAAAGAATGAGGGCTGGATAAGGATTACAGAATTCTATATGGAGGGGAAGCCAGCAAAGACAATCATAGATACAGGTGATGTATCCCTTGTTGTTCTACCTGAACCCATTCTCCCTGGATGGGTAGTGAAGATAAACCTCAAGTTCAAGGAGAAGATACCTTTCCTTTTCTCAAGAATGGGGCATATTGATAAACACTATGAAATGGCATACTGGTTTCCACAGATTTCTGTCTATGACAGCGCTGGCTGGCATACAGATGGATACAGGGGTAATGGTGAGTTTTACAATGAGTTTGGTGATTTTGATGTCGTAATTGATATGCCCTCTGGATATGTGGTCATGGGAACAGGAAGGGTTGTTGGTGATGAAAATTACCTGAATTTTCTTGAAAAGCGTATGAATGGTGAAAACATGGACAGCCTTCCTGAAAGATGGAAGGTGGTCTTCAGGGCTGAAAGGGTTCATAATTTTGTATGGGTTGCTGATAAGGATTATACAATAAAAAAAGCAGATGCAGGTTCAACAGATATCTATGTCCTTGTGCTCCCAGGCGATGAAAAGCAGTGGGAGGGTATGGAAGAAAAAACATCCAGGATGGTGGAGACATACAATAGATGGTATGGAAGGTATGACTATCCCTCCCTTGTTGTTGCTGATGGATATGTAAAGGCTGGTGGAATGGAATATCCCAACATAGTCATAATTAACAGGAATATCGGGAAACTGCCATTTATAAGCAGGCTTCTGCTTGAGGATGTAATTGCACACGAGGTCTCACATCAATGGTTCTTTGGTATGCTGGGCAACAATGAAATGGACCAGGCATGGCTTGATGAGGCATTTGCCTCATTCACAGAGGACAGATACATGAACACATATTATCCATCTGATTCACTCTCAGGCTTGCAATCCTATCTTATGAAATACTACAAAACAGGCTCTGAAATAATGCTGTATTCACTTGAAAATCAGCCATATCATGAACCAATAATTGGTAAAAAACCATACAGAATGAAGAATTATTACCTGCTCTCCTACAACCGGGGGAAGAAGGTTCTTGAGTATATCATGTCAATTTTAGGTGAAGATAGGTTCAATATGATGATGCAGGATTATTTTGAAAACTGTAAATTGCTCCATCCCTCTGTTAATGACTTTCTCAGGTTTGTTTCATGGTATGGTGGGGAGAAGGTTTCAAGGTTTGTCAGGGAGTATCTGTTCACTGAGAAAACATTTGATGTCTCCATAGAAAAAATCAATCAGGTGGACAACAAATCCATCTACAGGATAAAGAGAGGGTGGAAGTATCCAGTAAAGGTAAGGATTTTTGAAAATGGCTCATTCAGGGATACCATCATAAACACCTGGGATCTGTCGCTTGCTTCTGAACCTTCAAGGATTATTGTTGACCCTGAAAATACCATATCTGAGACAGATGAATGGAACAACTCAATCCCGAGAAATATAAGTGTAAAACTGATAACAGATGTGCCTGATGTGGAAAAACTCACAGTGGCACTGACACCCTTAATCTATAAATCTGGCACAACCTGGAAATTTGGTATTGGTGGATATACAACCCAGGGAGGATTGAGACACAACTCACTGTTTTACCGCATTCCATTAATCTCAGGGGCTCAAACATATTTTTCACTTTCTGAACCTGTTGGTTCAAGAGCAGGGATAAATTTCATCTATGTAAACAGGGAATACACTGGATATAAAGGATTTGACCTTTATTACAGATTCCGGTCGTTTTTTGAAAAATACGGTTTTAACCTTGGAACAAGAATCATTGATAGGGATAATCCGGAGGACTATTTTATCACAGAAATCAATTTTAATGGATTTCTTCACATCAAAGGGTATGACTTCTCATCTGGTGGTATGGTAAAATTCGGTAATCAGCACTCCAGATATTTTGCAGGTTACACTGGATGGATTGAATTGAGCCCCTTGAAGTGGATTAACCTGTACATTGAAAAATCAAGGGTGTTTTCATCACCACCCCTGAATGAATACTACTACCTTGAAGGGAACACCTACTTCCCTGATACATACAATCTTATCCTTCCTTTCTCAAGGGAAACAACCCCATTATCTGAGCGTGTTTCATACGGAAGGGGATTCACATATTACAGTGGTAGTGGTATACATGGTGAAAGTATGGAATTTTTTGAGGTTGCATTAAATGGAGGTCTGCTTAAAATATATGGTCGTATGGCAAGGCTGGACGGCAACCTTTACAGGGAAATAAGCATCGGGTTGGGAAGTGAACGGTTCAGGTTTGAGATACCGCTCTACCCCTTTGAGAAAAACTTTTACAAAAGGTGGGTGATAAGGCTATGATTCTGTTCATGTTTTCAGCAGCAGTTTTTGCAAACATAAGTATATCAAACTCTGTGCAGAAGGATACAATAAGCGGGATTATCTATGTTGACCAGGAAGACCACATCTACATAGAGGTGAAACACCCTGTGCATCAGATTTTTACATTCAGAGGAGATACACTCCTCTTATATTACCCTGATGACAGGAAGGCATTCCTGTTCTCCGAATTCAATCCAATGGAGTTACCTGTGTCCAGAGCACTTCTTGGTTCAGGGAAGGAGTTTGACCTCTCAACCTATGGGTTCAGATTCTTAAAGAAAAAATCAAAAGGAGACACCACCCTCTCTTACTGGAAAAAGGAAGAAGGTGGAACAGTTGTGCTGAAAAACTTAAAGGACAAACTTATTGAGATTCTCATCCTTCACAATGGTAAGGAGGTTGGTAAAACAACCTATTCTGATTACAAAGAAGGTAAAGGATTACATATTCCATCAAGGATTCATTCACAGATTAACACAAAGAATGGCATTCTGACTGAGGATGTAACCTTTACAGATGTGCAGTTTCTTGATGCATTCCCTGATTCCCTGAAACATATAAAAATACCAGAGGATGTGGAGGTGAAGGGTTGGTGATTTTCCTGCTGGCAGTTATGGTAAAACCTGTTGAACCCGTGCCCTCAATCCATATTGAAAAAAAAGAGATGAAGGAATTCATACCATTGAAGGAGATTGAAAAATTATCCATAAGGTTGTACCAGATACTCCTCTCAGGTCAACAGGGGGATGTGTGCAATTTTGAACCCTCATGCTCCCATTTTGCCTTTATGGCCATTGACACCTATGGAGCATTCTGGGGAATTCTCATGGCGGCAGACAGGCTTGAAAGGTGCCATCCCTTCTCTTTCTCATATGTTCCAACATACTACAGGGCTGGGTTTGTTCCTGGACGGGGGATAAAGATACTTGAAAAACCTGAGGATGTATGGAGGTTCAGATGATACTGCTTCTTGCAGTTGTTATGCAACCAAAGGATATCCTGAGATTTGCACACACACTTGAAAAGGAAGGAGATACTTATAGGGCAATAACTGAATATAAAAGGTTCCTCTATTACAACTCTGATGCAGACTCTATCAGATACAGGATTGTCTATCTCTACACACGTGAGGGGCTGTACGGGAATGCCATTGATGTGATGAGAACAGTAATCAGTAAGGATTCATTGTATAAAGAGACAATGGGATTCCTCTTTTACAGGGCTGGAATGTATGACTCTGTTTATGCATACTGGAAGGATAAAAAACTTGGGCTGATTGACCTGCAGGAAGGTAAATTCAAAGAGGGATTGAAAAAACTTGGAATGAAAAATCTCTCACCCCCCAGCATGAAATCGCCAGTAGCAGGTGCACTCCTTTCTGTAATTGTACCGGGTCTTGGAAGGATATATGCAGGTCGGGTTGGCGATGGGATATACACACTTCTCACAATTGCATCAACGTCCTACTTTGCCTATTCATTTTACAGGGAGAACAAAAAACCTGGGGCATATATATTTGCAGGACTTTCAATATTCTTCTATGCTGGAGATATCTTTGGTTCCTATATTGCTGTTAATATGTACAACAATATGGTCAAAGAAAAATTCATACAGGGAATAGAGGGGGAGGTGTTTTGATTCTCTTTGTTATTTTTACTTTTGCAGACGCCTTATTTGCATCAGGGGATTACTTCAGGGCTGCCAGTGAGTATAGAAGAGAAATCTTTCTTGAGCCACAAAACCCTTATGCATCCATGAAACTTGGAGATTCATATTATAAACTTGGTGATTACAATTATGCACTGTTCTGGTATGGAAAGGCATATTTTCTTAAGGAAGATAAGGACATTGAAGACAGATACATCTATCTTCTTGCAAAGACAATGAAGTTTGAGGACCTTAAAATACTGATTGATGACAATGAGCATCCATTGATAAAGGCAATTAATGAATTGAAGAACGCATCCCCTTTGAGGTATGTTTCCTTTGTGCTTCCGGGTGGAACCCAGTTACTGTGTGGTGAATATAAAACAGGACTGCTTTCAATGGTATGGAATGCTCTTTCACTATACCTTGGATACACAAGCATCAAAAACAGGGATATTCCCGGTATAATCTTCTCCATCTCACTGTTCCAGAGGTTCTACATGGGAAACCTGACCTCAGCAAAGGGTGCAATTTATAGAAAAAAGTTAAAAAGGTATAAAAGGGTTGTAGAATCCTACAGACCGGATGGTGTTTAATCCATTGACATAACAGGTTTATAAAGTAAAATCCTAAAAAAGGAGGTAGGATGCTTGGATTGATATATATATTTCTACTTGCACAGACACCTGAAGATATCATGAAATCCCTGGGAATTAAGGGACGTCCCAAAACACAACCACAGACTACACAGACCATAATTCAGACACCGGTTAATATCAAAGACAGCATCATTATTAAGAAGCAAATGGAAGAATCAGAGATTGAGAAGATGTATAACAACTACAGGCTTGCCTTCATTGAAATAAGAACTGAAACTATAACCATTGATTCTACCATGTTCGGTGGAAGAAAAGTCAGAAAGGAGATAGTGGACACGATTACTCTTAACCTGAAGCAATTTGGTTATAATCACTTTTACTGGAATCTTGCTTCCTATTCCCAACCCGGTGTAATGGCAACGGACAACTATGTCATTGGACCAGGTGACGCCCTCACATTGAATATCTGGGGAACAATGGAAAAAACAGAGAATCTGGTTGTTAACAATGAGGGCAAAATTTTTATAACGGGTGTGGGAACACTAAATATCGCAGGATTAAAGTACAGTGAAGCAAGAGATAAAATTAAAAAGGCAGTGATGTCAAAATTTTCCAATGTGAGCGTTGATGTTACACTCTCCGCATTGAGAACAGTGAATATCTTCCTGACAGGAGAGGTGTACGCCCCAGGTAATTATCCTGTATCACCCCTTTCATCAATTTTATACGCACTATACCTTGGTGGTGGACCAACAAAGAAGGGCTCCCTTAGAAGGATTAAAATCATAAGAAGGGATGGAACCACTATCTATGTTGACCTTTATGACTATTTTGTGAAGGGAAAGTCTGTAAAGAATATTCAGTTCAACGACGGAGACATTATATTTGTCCCTCCTATCGGGAAAACCGTTGCTGTGGGTGGAGCAGTTGTTAGACCAGGTATATATGAATTAAAATCTTACGAAACCGCATCTGATGTCTTCAGGATGGCTGGAGGGCTGCTACCTGAAGGCTATGTTGGCCACATCACTATTGAAGGCATAGAAAACCACAATAAAAGGATAATATATGAGAAGGACTTTTCTTCATACAGTGAGTTTAAAAAACTTATAAAAAATCTTAAACCATCAGATGGAGACTTCTTCAAAATAGACCCCATTGCAAGGAGAAGAAGGGCATTCGTTTATGTGGGTGGAAATGTTTACTATCCTGGTGTATTTGCTCTGGATAAAAAGACTACCTTAAAGAGCCTGCTAATCAGGTCAAAAATCAAGGAAGACACCTACATGGAGAGGGGAGAAATCCTGAGGTACGTAAGTGATAGTCTGTACTCTATTATACCTTTCAATGTAGAAAGTGTCTTGACCTCCCCTTCCTATGATACATTCAAACTGATGGAATGGGACAGCATCCTTGTTTTCTCCATTGATGAGACAAAACCTGCAAAAAATGTATATCTGTATGGTGCAGTTAAAAAACCTGGGACATACAAACTCCTGCCAGGTATGACCATTGGAGACCTCCTCTTTGGAGGAATACCCCTACCAACTGCAAGGCTGGACAATGCTGAACTGCTGAGAAAAAATATGAAGGATGGAACATATTCAATTATTCCTGTTGACCTTACCACAGACAAAGGGCTAAACCTTCCCCTCCAGATAGGTGATAACCTTATTATCAAAAACCAGCAGGTAAAACCTGATGTCGTAATAATTTCAGGAGAAGTAAAATATCCAGGAAAGTATGCATTGAGGGGAAAGGAAACGCTCAGGTCGTTGATTGAAAGGGCAGGTGGACTCACACCCAACGCATACCTTGATGGTGTGGTGCTGGAGAGAAAGTCTGTTAAAGAAATGAAAAAAAAGGCAACAAAAGAACTTATTACCAGTGCAAAGAAGGAACTCATTGTGAGCCAGTCCTCACTCCTTGGGGAGAGTATACAGCCCCAGGAAGTACAGGTGAAGCAGAATATTATCAACCAGCAACTCCAGCTTATCAAGAGTGTTTCCCAGGAAGGACTATCTGGAAGGGTTGCACTTCCAGAAAAATTAGGGCTTGATATAATTCTTGAAGCAGGGGATTCCATTTTCATTCCAAGAATCCCATCCACGGTCCAGATTATAGGGGCAGTGTACAATCCAACAGGTGTTCTTTACAGAAAAGACCTCAAAATTAAAGATGTGATTGAAATGGCAGGTGGATTCACGCCTGATGCTGACAGAAGGGCAACATACGTGGTAAGGGCATCAGGCGAGTCTGTAAAAAGGGTTAGAAAACTAAAACCTGGTGATACAGTTGTTGTACCAAGGAAGTCCCCTGTCCAGAAGACCCTGTTTGACACATTGAAAGACCTTGCCCTGATTGTATATCAAATAGGTGTTGCTGTTGCTGCACTCAACACCCTGAGAAAGTAATCACATAAAGGGAACTGGAATAAAGGTAAGGACAAAGATAACCAGACTTAACCAGCCAATAATAATTCTTTTATTATCAAGTCCTCCCACTGTATCCATTGGTGGTGGATGCTTGACCCCAATGAATAAAAGAAGTAAAAAGGCCCAGACCAACCATCCAGGCCAGATAAAACTTAGGGCAAATAGACCAGCAATGAATATATAACCCACTATCCTGTGTATCCGTGGAAAGAAGGCATAGAGTATATGACCTCCATCAAGTTGCCCCACTGGAAGAAGGTTTAATCCTGTAACAAAAAATCCCAGCCATCCTGCAAAGGCAACAGGGTGCAGCAAAACATCCATACCCTGTGGAATGGATTTGAAGAAAAAATGAGAAATGAATGAAAAAATAAGAGGGTTTCCAATCCTTAATGCACCCTCAGGGATTTCAACCACAGTGGAAAGTTTAAGCCCGATGATTGCAGCAAATATTGATAGAACAAAACCTGTTATTGGACCTGCAGCCCCAATATCCACAAGTGCCTTTCTGTCTGGTATTGGGGAACGGAGACTTATAACAGCACCGAATGTCCCAATGAATGATGGTGCAGGTATGAAGTAAGGAAGGGTGGCAACAACCCCATGCCTCTTAGCAGCAAAGTAATGCCCAAGTTCATGAGAACCAAGTATCACCATAATGGTGATGGCGAAAGGAAACCCATGGATAAGATTCCCAAAATGTAATGGATTCAATCCCCTCTGTAGTGTCCCTGCAATTATGGTTGTTCCAAAGGTTATAATAAGAAGCAATATGTTCAATTTTATGTTTGCCTTTTTCCCCTCTGGTTTGAATGCAAATCGCACAGAAAAAAGATCACCCTCTTTTGTGATAAAAGCATAAAGCCCATTTTCTTCAGCCAGTTTAAATACCCTTTTTTTGAACACCTCATGGTCAACCACCGGATAACCTGACCATACAAAGGAGAACTCCCTGTCATAGGACTCAACAATATTCATAACCTCTGAGAGTTCCCTTTCTATTATCTGATGAAGGGCTTCCATTCCCTTTCCTCTGTTATAAATTGTGTTACAAGGGAAGATGGTATGTATTCAAAGATGTCTTCCCTGACCTCACAGAAGTTGTTCACCACTTTAAGTTCCTCTGAAACCACATAAACAGGTATCCTGAGATAATTTGCAACAATACACAGGGGCAAACTTCCCTTCCTGTTCACAAACCCATCGGGTGAGATACAATCTGCACCAATAAGAACACAATCACTCATCCTTAATCCATCCACCATATTCAGGTCTTCAAGCAGAACAGGCTCGGTTATACCCTCAACATCCTCCACCATCCTTTTGCCATCATTTAGTGGATATCCCCTCAAAATGTAAACCCTTTCAGGTTTCAATGCCTGTATCCCTATCAAAACACTCCTGCTCCTTGAAATGGTTGTTATTGCTCTAATCTTACCAATGTTTTCCTTAACCCTCTTACCAAGTCTCTCTGGCAGGTTCTTTATCCCTTCAATCTGTTCATCTATCCAGTTTTTAACATTGTCTTTATCAAGATGAGAGAGGTAATGGGCAATGTTCAGGAAAACAGCCATGTCAGGTCTGAGATTTTTTATCTCTGTTACAAAGTTTTCAGGATTTTCCACATGCCTTAAACCCTCAAGGAGCATGAGTGCAAGTTCAATCCCGCCCCTTTCTCTGTCTCTCCTGATTGATTTTAGAACCTTTTCAATCACATTCTCTCCGGCGCACTCACTCCCATAAGGTCAAGCCCTGTTTTCACAAGGTTCTTCACTGCCATGGAAAGAAAGAGCCTTGGAACAACCTTTTCCTTTTCTCCACCAACAATCCTGTATTTTTGATAAAAATTGTGGTAGAGTGAAGATAGTTCCATAAGGAATCTGGGAATCAAATGCAAATCCCTTGATTCTGCAACATCCTCAAGGAATTCAGGGAAGTGGTATATCTCCCTCAATATTTCTATCTCCTCTTCGAGGTTAAGAATTTCAAACCCTTCAGGCGTTAAATCCCTGTAACCTTCATTCTCTGCATGGTCAAGAAGTGAGCAAATCCTTGCGTGGCTGTACTGAACATAATAAACAGGGTTCTCTGTTGTTTGCTTCTTTGCAAGTTCAATGTCAAATTCAAGTGGTGAAGATGCCTTTATCATAAGCATGAAGAATCTTACAGGGTCAACACCAACCTCATCAATCAACTCATCCATTGTAACAAACTCACCTGCCCTCTTTGACATCTTCAATAGTTTTCCTTCCTTCAGGAGGTGTACCCACTGGATAATTATCAATTCTACCCTATCTCCTGGATAACCCAGGTCTGTGAGTGCCCTTTTCAGATCTGGAACATGTGCAATGTGGTCAGGCCCAAGAAGGTCAATCACAAGGTCAAATCCCCTTTCAAACTTGTATGTATGATACGCAATGTCAGGAACAATGTAAGTAAATTCACCATCAGACTTCACCAGAACCCTATCCCTCTCCCCCCTGTACCACAGGGCTTTATCTTTCTCAAAGGTTTTACCCGCCTTCTTCAGCCCATCAATAACTTTTTGAATTCTTCCACTTTCCCTTATCCACTTTTCACTCACAAACCTGTCAAATTCAACCCTGAACCTTTTAAGGGTTTCTTTCTGCATATTAAGGATATAATCCACAGAAAAACTTTTTAATTCATCAAATTCTTTTATATCCGTTTCAACTGCTGACCTTGCAATATCCCTTATATACGCTCCATGATAACCATCTTCAGGGATTGAATACTCCTCCCCTTCAATCTCCTTTATCCTTGCATCAACAGAAAGGGCGAGGTTATCAATCTGTTTCCCTGCATCATTCACATAGTATTCACTTTCTGCTGTGTATCCCTTATAACGGAGCAATCTGACAAGTGTATCACCAAATGCTGCTGCCCTTGCACTTGCCAGGTGTAGAGGACCCGTTGGATTTGCACTCACAAACTCAACATTTATTTTAATCCCCTTACCCTCACCCTTGCCATATCCTTCCTCTATTGCCTTCAAAAGGTTATTCTGAAGAACTCCTTTAGAAATACGGAAGTTGATAAACCCCCTGACAGGTGTAACCTCAAGCCCTTCTATCCTTATCTTTTTTGCAATCTCCTCACCTATTTCAACAGGGTTCCTTCTCAGGGATTTAGCAAGGAGGAATGGAAGGTTTGTTGTATAATCTCCAAATTCCCTGTCTTCAGGTCTTGTAACCTTGAAATCAACGGATTCACCATAGTCTTTTAAAATACCTTCAAGAACTTCTTTAATCCTCTGTCTCATCCTCCATCTCCCAGGTTGGTGCATCACCCCATAGTCTCTCAAGTGAATAAAATGCCCTCTCCTCTGGAAGGAAGATGTGCACCACAAAATCAAGATAGTCCATGAGTATCCAGTGTGCCCTTTCCCTTCCCTCAATGTGATGCGGTCTCAACCCCTTTTCCTCAAGAAACTCCTCAAGGTTATCACATAGTGCCTTTGAGTGAATATCAGATTCAGCCGTACAGATAATGAAGAAGTCGGCAATATCGGTGACCTTCCTCAGGTCTATCCCGATTATGTTGTGTGCCTTCTTTTCGTAAAGAAAACCCATTATTGTGTTAATGGTTCTCTTTGTGATTTTCTTATAGGACAAATTCCCTCCTGTTTAATTTTTTTATTCGCTTATAGTCCTTGCCAATTATTACACTCACCTGTGCAATCCCTGTTGTGTCTATACTCACAATAATCTGCTTTATACCGAGTGCCCTGGCAACAACCTTTGCATTCCTTCTGTCCTTTGAATACCTCTCCACCACAACGCTCTCATTTCTCAGGGTGGTAGCATTACCATAATAAACAACATCAAAGCCCATATCTCTCAAAACCTCTGTTGTTCTCCTTGCAAGTTTACTAACACCACATGCATTGAGTACCTCAACACGGATGGGTTCAGATGGTCCCTTCCTGACTATTTTGTAAAAGAGTGAAGATAAGAAAGCAACAAGTAGCAGGAGAAGAATTATTGAAAGAGGAGAACCCTTCCTGTTCTTCTTCCTACCCATTTATCCCTTTTCCTGCCTTAACCCTTTCCCCATCCTTTACCATAGCATCATAAAGATAACAGAAAGGTTCAATGGTGCAACCTCTACCTATCCTTGTATTACCACCTATGTAGCAGAAGGGATAAATCTCTGTGTCCTCACCAATTGAAACACCTGTCTCAATATAAATTGTATCAGGCATATGGAATGTTACCCCATTCTCCTGGAAGTGTTTTATAATCCGCTTTCTCAAAACATCCTCAACAATTGAAAGTTCTTCCCTTGTGTTTATTCCAGAAACCTCAAATGGGTCATCAGCAGGCACACCACCGACCTTTCCTCCCATTTCCCTTATCTTTTGAATTACATCGGTCAGATAATACTCTCCCTGTGCATTTTTATTATCAATCATTGTGAGGCCTTTTCTCAAGTATTCACTGTGGAAAACATAGATACCACTGTTAACCTCTTTAATCTGCAACTCCTCATCAGTTGCATCCCTTGCCTCAACAATACGCAGGACCTCATCCCCTTCGCGAACAATCCTTCCATAGGCACCTGGTTCAGGTGGATAGAATGTGAGTATGGTGCTTTTGTATCCTCCATTCCTGTGATGCTGTATAAGTTTATTCAATGTATCCTCAGTG
>Ga0190359_1001432_pt1 | contig 14964 bp, 13 predicted proteins | sample 48721823_MG_FD_161269 | JGI IMG/M metagenome (GOLD analysis project Ga0190359, IMG submission 161269) | Hydrothermal vent microbial mat bacterial communities from Southern Trench, Guaymas Basin, Mexico - 4872-18-2-3_MG | ecosystem: Environmental > Aquatic > Marine > Hydrothermal vents >... | reverse complement strand
GGGCGGCTTCGGTTCCGAAGAAAGAATCCAAACAGAACCCATCCGCGCCAAAGTCTTGCTTGAGCTCCTTGATGCGGTTCTCGCAGTCGGCCCTTTTGTTGTAAAACCGCCAGACCTCGACAAGAATAAGGATTGATTTTAGATAACACCCCTATTCTAAATCAGAAAGGGGCAACTGCATTATTTGGGTTTATGTCGCACACCCGAGGAAAATGCCTTTTTATCCATCCAGCCACGAGTCGGAGTAGAGGACATCTCCCACGAGCACTTTAGCCGTGCGGTAGTATTTTCTTAGTTCATCAGTGAGTGAATTCTCGTCCACCTCGGCTTTGTCCATGACCTTGTAAACGATGTCCGCCACATCCTTTCTCTCGCCGCGTGCCATGGCCAGCAGGTCCTCGTCAAAGGCATCCACTATTGCGGAATGCAGGCCGTGGCGCATGAACATAAGCATGTAAACGCGGTTGAGCCAGCCGCGAAGTTCTGTGGGCGCGCCATTGGAAACATTTGAAAGGCCTACCGTGGATTTACAGCCCGGGACAAGGTCCTGAAGGGGCCCCATGAATTCAACACAAGCCTTGACCTGGGGTATCAGGTCGGCCACGGTGATCGGGCTGACTATCGGGTCCATCCAGAGCCGCTCGTTTTCGATGCCAAGCTCATTTGCTTTCATCATGAGGTTTACCGCGTGCATGGCCCTCTCGTCTTCATCGCGTGGCATCCCCTCCGGGCCCCACAGCACGCCGATAATGTCCGCATCATATTCTGCGGCAAGTGGCAGGAATTTTTCCAGGCGATCGGGCTGGAGTGTAACCGAGTTGATCAAAGCCCTGCCCCTGTGCACCTTTAGCCCGGCCTCTGTCGCGGCCGCATTGGTGGTGTCAAGGGAACAGGGCAGGTCTACGACCTCCTGCACAGTCCTGACTACGAATTCCATCAACTCAGGGCCGTCCTTGCGCGCAGGCCCGATATTGCAGTCAATATAATCAACCCCCTGCTCTGCTTCGGCTTTTGCCATTTCCTGAAGCGGCTTGGGGTCACGACTCTTCATTGCGGGCCCCAGGGTCTTGCTCATCACATTAAGATTCTCGCCAATGCAAAGCATCCTATCCCCTCCTTTATCTCGTTAAGCCAAGTGCTTTTATCCGACCTGCTCCTTCATGTACGACACGATGTATGCCGCCTCCCTCGGGCCGATCAGCACCTCCCAGCCGGGCAATTCATCTTCCAGTTCCCCGGAAATTCCTGCGACCACACCCGGGATGACCACCCTTTTCTTTTTGACCTTATCTACCACACCGCTTTTAAGGACATAAGCACCAATAAGGTCCCCGGAGAATTTACCCGCGGCCCAGGCGGTGAGCACGGAGAGCCCCTCGGTATCCACGACCACGAGCCATGTGGGTATCCTGCCAGCTTCGAGTTCACCGGACACAATAAAGTAAGTCAGGGAGAAGTTACTTGTCACCACCACTGGTGAATTCTCCTCTGGATCGTTCAACTCATAAATTCCAGGGCTTTGCGCCATGGGCCGTTGCGGGTCTGTGTAGATATTGAGCCGCTCAAGAAGAAGCGGGAACAGGGTCTCTCCACGAAGCTCGCTCAGAATGACGATCCCGCCGTATTTCGCGATAAAGATGGAAGCATAAAGAGCCTGCTTTATCGGATCATCGCTCATCTGGGCGGCCATTATCAGGGTGGGATAGCCGAGCGGCCGGAAGGCCTTCCTTACCGCAAGCCTCCGAATCTGGATCTGCTCCTCGAACATCTTTTTAAGTTCCCTTGTGCCGGTATCCAGCACAAGGTCCTTGGCCCCTGCCTTGTCCAGCTTTTCTGCAAGCTCTGCAGTACTATCCAGGCCTTCTCCCTTGGCGACCAGTGGACAGCCTGACTCCTTGGCCAATGCGGCCATCTCGTCCGCGTTGTCCCTGGTTGCCGCATAGAGCAAAGGCTTTTTATCCTTGACCGCTTCCACGCCTTGCTTGAGTGCCGCGACATTGTCCGCCATCAAGACCAGAGAGGCCTTGGTGGAATCCGCCACCTTTTTGGCCAGAGCCTCAAGCTTTGCCCCGTCGTTAGCCTTTACCGCCACCAGGTCGGGTTTGAGGACAAGCCCGATACGCTCGTATTGCAGTTCGTTGATGCTTTTTATCCTGGCGTCCACTGCGGCATCGTCCATATCCTCTGTGATGAGCACCCCTATTCCGGGGGAATTGACAAAGGTCTTCTCATGGCGGAAAAGCACTGTTTCGCCACCGACCTTGACGGCATCCTCTCCTGCGCCTATTGTTACCGTGCGGATCGGAGGAGCCGCGGCCGCACCCAATTCCTCTGCCACGGCCGGGTCAACATGCGGACACGCGCTTAACTCGGCCTGACCCGCGGCCAGCTTCATGGCAAAGGCCATGCAGGTCGGAACCCCGCAATCTCCGCAATTGGTCTTGGGCAACTTCTTGTAAATCTCAAGTCCTGATAAAGCCATTCTTTCTCCCTCCTTGGGTCCCTATCAAGAAAATCTGTAAACCGCACTAAAACAGGGGGTCCAGCTTCAAAACAGGGTGTTCCTTCTCGGTGATATATTTCAACACCTCGTCCTCGGTGGTGCCTACTGTATCATCCGCAATCTTGTCATAAAGGTCCGGTATACCCAGTTCCTCGCCCCGCTTGTCCAGCCTATCCTTTATCTCCTCCTTGAGCCGCTTCGGCATCCAGACCATGCGCAGTAATCCCTGTTCCGCGGATAGGAACTTCTTACTGGTGATGTAAAACTTGCTGTGGCCCACGAACCCGGGGGTTACCATTCCGCCGCCGATCTGACCGGCCAGTGTGGTGAATTTCATCCCGATCGGGGTCATGTCCCTATGGTCTCGGTCAACGGTCATGAAGCCGTTACACATGGGCAGGACCGCGGCCACACACTCAAAGCATCCACAGCTTGTCATGGGCTCGCGCAGGATACCATAGGCATCATAATGCTCCACAGTGCCTCGACTTGCTACCTTCACAAACTCGTTCACGCCCTCCCACTGGCCGTATACAGGGTCAATCACCTTGCCTTTCTGAACCGGCTGGTTCGGGCCTGTGGGATTGATCTCGAAGCTTGCCTTGCAGTCCAGCCAGTTATATGCACCGCACAGTCCGGGCCGTTCCGGCGTGACCACACAAACATGGTTGGGAGCAAAGCTCTGACAAAGTGTGCAGGAATAAAAGGTCTCCACATCCTCGTCCACCATTCCGGCAAGGCGTTCATCGCGCTTCTGGTAAGCCGCACGTGCCTCTTCCGTGAGCTTTTTCACCTCATCTTCAGTGGTATAAATCTTGATCTGTATCTTGTCCATTATGTTGCCGAAATCCTGATGGAGTTTGGCATGAAGTATGTCCCCGATGTGCTTTATCAGAAGGCCCTTTCCCACCGCGGACTTGGAGACGCGAAGCCATGCGATGTCGCGCTGTCCGATATGCATCATGCCCTGGGCATAGTTGATCAGGTGGTGAATCTGTCGCTCGAGTATCGGCTCGAAATCCTCCTGCATAGTGCGGCCAGCCACTTCCGCCAGGATTCCGAGAGGGAATTTAGTTCCGGGCTCAATATCCTTCAAATCCGGGCCGAAGACCTCTATCTTGCCATCCTCGACCTCGTTCATGTCCTTCATTATGAGATATTCCACAGCCTGGGTTCGGCCTCCCCCGGCTTCTGCATATATGTCCTCGCCCCGGACTCTCTCTCCCTCAAATGCCGGGCCGTAGCTCACCGGCACAGGCACTTTGGTCACAGTCACTTTGAGCCCTCTTACCTCCACCGCCTTGGACACGATTTCATCATGAGGAATATTGCTTACCACATGCTCGTAGGTGCAGATGCCAGTAGGGAGAATCTCCGGTATGGGAGTATCCGCGATAGTAGGGAATCCCCAGTTGATCGCTCCTGCGGCGTTTGCATACCACTCGTCCGTAACAAAGCCCAGCGGCATGGCAAAAGCGAATATGCGGTCCTTGTTGTAAATGAGAATCTTCCGGTAATCTCCTGGCTCGCACGCTCCGAAGCTCATCGCGGCCCTGGTGGCAAAGCCTGCGGCGAAAACAGTCGCGCTCACATCCGGGCCGAAGCTTACCAGTCGGGTCGGCCAGCCTATCTGGACCCCGGCTTCAACCAACTGCTCACTGAAGCGCTTGCCCTCATGGTCCGCGGACATGAACACATAAAGGTTCTTCTCCTGAAGTTCAAGCGCTATCTTGGCCGCTATCTCGGGGCTGGGAGCGGCTCCCAGGACTGCGGCAAAACCAGGTGCGGTCCCGTCCACGAATTCGACGCCGCGTTTGCGAAGGATAACATCATCCGCGGCGCCGAGCCAGATTTTGCCATCCTGGGGGTCTTCTCCCTGGATATAGAAATCCGGTTCTTCCAGATACCTGATTGCCTCGATTATCTCTTCTGCAAAAAAGGTAACCATTCCCGCGTCTAGGGCCGGTGCAAGATATGGCAGGGGAGTCCTTTCCCTTACCAACGGAGGCAGGAGCCTCTTACAGGTATCCAGGACATACTTCATGTCTTTTATCTTTTCCACCTTGTGTCCCAGAATCCCGTAAATGACGGGCAGGAAATAACCGGTATTGGGAAAAGCCACTTCCTGATTCTCACCGAACTTGTCCAGAGCCTGCTTATACTTTTCATCAGCCCGGGCCACGATCTTGTGCGCTCCCCTAATTGCCGCGGATGCGATTAACTTGGACACTATCCTTACCTCCTCTCTATTCTTACGGGTGTAACCCTTTATTCCATCTCCCGTCTCATTGCCATATCATAGAGGACCCTCTCCCTGGCTTTGTCCAGACCGAGGGCTTTTCTCTTTTTATCAATGTGAGCGATCATCTTGTGTGCGGCCTTGATGGGGTCCGGCTCGAAATCCCACATTCCTCCTAAAGACTTCTCCATTTCCTTGAAAAGGAAATCCCGGGTTTCGTCACTGCCCAGAATCGGGAAATTAGTTCCGAACACCGTGTAGACGCCTGAGGCGACAAAATATTGTCCAATGGAGATGGCCTTTTCGCTCATCCACTCCGGTGCGGCGCCTGCCGCAGGCAGGTCTGAGATGTCATCTCCCAGGCCGCCTTCCTTGACCACGGCTGAGGCGGCAATCAGGATTCTGGAGTTGTCCACACAGCTTCCCATGTGGAGCACCGGCGGAATACCGACTGTCTCGCATACCTCAGCCAGTCCCGGCCCTGCAAACTCGTGTGCGGCTTCCGGGGTTAAGAGCCCCACCTTGCCGCAGGCAATGGCGTTACAGCCTGTGGTCAGCACGATGACATCATTCTTGATAAGTTCCTTTACCATGGTCACATGGTCGGAATCATGGGTGGTGTGGATGTTGTTGCACCCGACAACGCCGGCGATGCCTCGGATGTGTCCGTTGATGATGTTATCGTTGAGAGGCCTGTAGCTTGAACGGAACATGCCCCCGAGAAGGTAGTTGATTGTTTCGTGGGAAAAGCCGGCGATCATACTGCATTTTTCATCCGGGATCATTACCTTGCGCGGGTCCCGGTTCGGAAAATTCTCAATGGCGGTGCGCACTATCTTCCTTGCCGATTCCAGGGCGTTGTGCTCATCAAACTGGATGTGCTCGGCGTATGGCATTTTTGCCCGGTAATCAGTGGTAATCAGCTTAGTATGGTAGCACTGTGCGATATTTCCCACTGACTGCATAATGCACTGGACATCCACGACCATGGCCTCGACTGCGCCGGTTATCAGTGCGACCTCTTGTTGGAGAAAATTCCCTGCAATGGGGATTCCATGTCTCATCAGCACCTCGTTGGCCGTACAGCATATACCAGCGAGGTTGATCCCCTTGGCTCCTTTGTCTTTGGCCAACTTCTGCATCTCCGGCTCCCTGGCCGCAAGTACTATCATCTCCGAGAGAATAGGCTCGTGCCCGTGGATGATGATGTTGACCTCGTCCTCCTTTAGCACTCCCAGGTTTATCTCCGCCGCGACCGGCTCGGGGGTTCCGAACAGGATGTCCTGGAGCTCGGTAGCGATCATGGATCCTCCCCAGCCGTCTCCGATTGAGGCCCTGGCACCCTGCATGAGCAGGTTTTCATAGTGCTGGTCCACACCTATATGGGTGCGGTGCATGATTTCCACTATCTCCCGGTCAATCCCGCGCGGCACAACGCCCGCCTTGCGCCAGACCTCCTGACGGGCCAGTGGCGCTTTTTTGACAAAGGCCAGTTCTCCTTCCTGCCTGCCGAACTCTGCCATGCATTTCTCGGCCACTTCCACTGCGATCTCGTTGACCGGCCTCTCGCCTACCTCCACTCCGAGGTCCATGGCCAGTTGAAATAGCTTCTGTTCGTCCTTGATCCCGTAACTTGGGATCTTGCCCTGGGCTGAAAGGAGAAACACCTCAGCCACGCCCCGGCCGTGATCGGAGTGTGCCGCGGCACCTCCTGCCACCATCCGGATGAAATGCCGGGCGGTCATGGTGGAGGCCGTGACGCCGCAGATACCTGCCTGGGGTCCTTCGCCGAATGGATCAATCCGGCAGGGACCTTGCGAACAATGCCGACAACAAAGCCCGAGCTGTCCGAACCCGCATTGGGGGTGCTGTTTCTCAAGTCTGTCCCACGCAGTTTCGACATTATCCTTCTTGGCCTTTTTCAGAAGTGACTCGACAGTTGGATCAATACTTGCCTTTTTTTCTGCCATCACCTTACTCCTTCCTGTTTTACCGTTCCTTCACATTTTGCTAATTGTTCCGTGTAATCCTTTGTTCGGCATTTCGGACACTTCTCCAGGTATTCCTTGGCCGAGCTAAGGCGGTCAAGGAGAAAAGCCAACTGCTTGGCTGTTCCGAACCTGGCGCCGCACTCCTTGCACTGAAGCAAAGGATAGTCCCCCTGCCACTGCTCGATGACCCGCTTCTCTGCCAGGTCTTCCATCTTGATGCATTGAGTGGGGCACACATAGACACATGCGCCGCAACCTATGCAGGCGTCGCTGGCCAAATGGAAGGGAACGCCGACCTTGCGCTCCACGCCCCTGCTTTCAAAGCCGATGGCCGCGGCTCCAATCAGGTCTCGGCACACATTGACGCACAGCCCACAGAGGATGCACTCTTCACCGTGGTTTTTTTCGAAGGGTGTGTCGGTTATTCCGAGCCTGGCCGCGAATTCGCGGACTACGGTTGAATCCCAGCACCTGGCAAGTAGCATCTGAACTATTATCTTTCGGTCGTTTAGTATTCTTTCTGTATTTGTTAAGACCTCCAGCCCGTCTTCTTGTATAGGATAATTGCAAGCAGTGACCACCCGGGTGCGCTTTCCACGCTTTAGCTCCACGATGCAGACCCTGCATGATGCGTATCCTTCAAGCGCCTCATGGTGACAGAGAGTGGGGATTTCCACCCCTACCTGCCGCGCGGCATGGAGGATGGTGGTATCCGGGTCCACTTGGGTCTGCTTGCCATCAATAGTTACGGTCAGCATTGTTTATTCCCTTATCACTGCATCAAATTTACAGCTCTCGTAGCATATGCCGCACTTGATGCACTTTGTTGTATCAATGGAATGCGGCTTTTTCTTTTCTCCGCTTATGCACTCTTGAGGACATCGTTTCAGGCAGACTCCGCATCCTGTGCAGTTTTCCTCGCTGATCCTGTAGGTAACAAGGGCGCGGCAGACACCTGCTGGGCATTTTCTGTCCCTTATGTGTGCATCATATTCTTCCCGGAAATATCTGATCGTGCTCAACACCGGATTGGGCGCGGTGCCGCCTAGCTGGCAAAGCGAGGCATCCATGACTGCATGTCCGATCTCCTGTAGCCATTCTACATCGCCCTCCTGGCCCTTGCCCTCGCAGATGCGGGTGAGAATATTAAGCATCTGCTTGATTCCCTCTCTGCAGGGAGTGCACTTGCCGCAGGACTCTTCACTGAGGAAGTTGAGAAAGTATCGTGCGAAATCTACCATGCAGGTGTCCTGATCCATGACGATCATTCCGCCGGAGCCCATCATTGAGCCGAGCTCTGTAAGCCTGTCGAAGTCCACCGGGGTGTCAATCAAGCTCTCCGGGATACACCCTCCGGAAGGTCCTCCGGTCTGGATGGCCTTGAATTTCTTGCCCCCGCGGATGCCTCCTCCAATGTCATACACGATCTGGCGCAGGGTAATGCCCATAGGGACCTCGACCAGGCCTGTGTTGTTGATCTTTCCGACCAGAGAGAATATCTTTGTGCCCTTTGAGCCTTCCGTGCCCATGGCCCGATACCAATCCGTACCCTTGTTTATGATCCATGGCACATTGGCCCATGTCTCAACATTATTCAGGTTCGAGGGCTTTTCCCATGCACCGCGGTGCACGGTATGAACATACTTGGCCCGGGGCTCTCCTGGTTTTCCCTCAATACTAGCCATCAGTGCCGAGCTCTCCCCGCAGACAAAGGCCCCGCCGCCCATGTTTATCTGGATGTCAAAGTTGAAGCCCGCTTTTCCCAGGATGTCCTTTCCAAGAAACCCGTATTCGCGGGCCCGTTCAACCGCTTTGCGTAAGTGCTTGACCGCAAGCGGATACTCATGCCGAACATAGATGAATCCCTGGACCGGAGATACCCCGTATGCGATGGCATAAGCACCGATGATCATGCCCTCAAGCACAGCATGGGGATTTCCCTCAAGGACGCTCCGGTCCATATATGCGCCCGGATCGCCCTCATCAGCATTGCAGATGACAAGGCGAATGTCACCGTGTGCCTCACGGCAGGTTCTCCATTTGGTGCCCGCCGGGAACCCTCCTCCACCGCGGCCACGAAGGCCTGCCTTTAATACTTCCTCTATCACCTGGTCCGGGGTCATGGTATTGAGCGCTTTTGCCAGGGCCGAATATCCGCCGATGCTGATATAGTCATCAATGCTTGTGGGGTCAATCATTCCGTTCATGCCGAACACAAGCCGCTTCTGGTGCTTATAAAAAGGCACATCATTTTCCCTGGGTATTCTCTCCTTTGTGATCGGGTCTCGATACAGGAGTCGGTCGAGAATCTGGTTTTGCTTTAATGTCTTCTCAATTATTTCCTCGACATCCTTGACCTTTACCGAGGTATAAAGAATTCCCTGTGGATGGATAACCACCAAGGGGCCTTTCTCGCAGAAGCCGTGACAGCCGGTCAACTTCATTGTGACACCCAGCTTGTCGGCAAGGCCCTTTTTCTCAAGTTGGGCCCTGATTGCGTCCATTACCTTGTCACTACCCAGTGCCAGGCACCCGGTTCCGCCGCACACCGCGATGTATGGCCGATTAGGGTCCAGGCCGGCGGTCAGGCGCTTTCTTCTGTTTTCTAAATCTTTCTGCGTGGCAACCCGTGGCATTCTTTCTTTCCTTACTTACTCTTCTTACCAGCCCTTGGCCTGGATTTGACCGGGTTCTTGCTTTTTTTCACTGGCTTTTTCGCCCCGGTCGCCTTCTTCGCTTTTCCCTTGCTGGTTTTTGTCCCGGTTTTTGCGGATGTCGCTGATTCTACCGGGGAGAGCCGAGGCTTTTTCGAAGGAGTCGCGGCTTCGGATTCCTTTACGCTACCTTCCTCTTCTTCCTCCTTTTCTGTTTCAGCCGCGGGCTTGCCTGCCGCTTTCGCGGCATGACCCTTTAGCATCTTCTCGACCTTGGCCGAGTTCATATTCCCGTAATATTCGCCATCAATAATCACCACCGGGCCTAGTGCGCAAGCCCCGACGCAGTTCACGGTCTCCAGAGAATATTCCATGTCCTCTGTAGTGTCTCCTGATTTTATCTTGAGCTTTCTTTCAAGCTCTTCTAGCACCATGCCCGCACCCCTGACATGACAGGCTGTTCCCATGCACACAGTGCACTGGTGTCGGCCCTTGGGCTTGAGGCTGAATGCCTTGAAAAAAGTAGCAATGTGGTAAATCTGCGAAACCGGCATTTCGAGCTGGGTGGCCACTTTTCGGAGGGAGTCTTCAGGGAGGTATCGCTCCTTTGCCTGGATGTCATGGAGGATCGCGATAATCTGAGACGGATCCCCCTGATGCCGGTTGATGATCTCGCTGATCTCTGCCTGCTCCATCTAAAAACTCCTTATCAATTCCGTGTTCTGGACTGACTATCCAGCCGTCTCCTTTTTCAACTCTTCTGCCATGACCTCCACAGCCTTTTTCATCTTCTCCCTCGCCAAGTCCTCTGCAACCCCGACTCTTCTTGCCTTTGTGGGACAGGCCGTGATGCAGGCCGGGTCCTGGCCCTGCTCAAGCCGTCCGAAGCATAGATCGCACTTGATGATCTGGTCGCCTGTCCTGTGGATGATGCCGAATGGACAGACGAGCACGCATGAGGAGCACCCGATGCAAAGTTCAGGGCGGAATGTTACCGGCGCGTTCTCGGATTCTCGGTGAAGTGCCTTGGTCGGACAGACTGCGGCGCATGGAGCATCCTCGCAGTGATGACACTGCATGGGTATATTGATCTCGCCCACTGCCATCACCTTGACCCTTGGCACCGGCAAGACTCTCTCGTGGATGGCAAGCAGGAGGTCCCTGCTTTCCGAATGCTCGACGGCGCAGGCGATCTCGCAGGCATGGCACCCGAGACAGCGCTTTGTGTCCACTATAATCATTTTTGGCATACCTGTTTACTCCTTCCGTGGATGAGACATGATTCAGTCGAATTCCTTAGAGTAACTCTTTCATGATTTCCTTGACTTTTGCGATGGCCTCGGGATGGCGCATGACAACCACATCTGCTCCGGCCAGAAGCACGAGAATTGCAGTCACCGCCTCGAGCATCACGCCCCTGAGCTTGGGCTCGCCCAGAAGCGGAGCATCTTCCTGGCTCTGCATTACCTCCTTGGTCTTCCAGACTTCGATTCCTACATAACAGACAAGGGGCTGTTGCAGTTTATCATCCTGCTGAACCAGGGCGGCCATCCTGTCCCGCTCCATTACCGAGTATGAGTATTCAATGCCATAGCCGATCCCGCCGGTCGTGGGGTCCATGATGATCTTGTCCTCCGAAACCCCCAGGTTTCCAAGCAGGGTGTTGAGTTGCTTGGCCAGGTTGATGTCAATCGGTGTGGAGGACAGGACCGTGTGCTTGAACCCGATAGCCCCGGCTCCCAGGGTCTTGTAATTTTTTTCTACTACCGGACCTATGACGATGTTTCTGCCCTCGAACTCCTCCGCGACCTTGCGGAGAACCTCGGCGTCCTTTTCATCATTGCTGACCCCGTAAATCAGCACCGGCACGGACACCGCGTCCAGCACCGCCTTGACCGTGGGAAGAACGCTATCCGCCGGGGCATTCTTGCCGTTGGGATCGATGCTTGTAAGTCGCAGGGCTATCAGCTCAGCCCCGTATTCATCCACGCATTTCCTGGCCCATGCCGCAGGGTCGTTCAACACATCCTTGAACGGCTCCTTGCAGGCATCTGCCCAGCCATCCGCATCAGCATCCCATATCTCAAAGGCGATGCGGGGAGGATTACCCATCTCCCCTTCAAAAGAGTAAAACGGATATACCCCTGCTCCTCCTATTTTAACCGCTTTGTCCCCTGTGCCCAGAGTAATCTCGCGTATCTTGCCCGTATAACTCTCCTTGATTTGTTCAACTGCCAATATTATTCCCTCCTCTCTTACGCCTTAAGCCTCAGACTTCATGCAGGCCGTTTACGCTTCTCGCTCCCGTAGCCTTCCGGGGAATACCAGTAGCGAAGCGCTGTCTTGATATACCTAAGCATCTGCTCCCGGTTCCCCAGTTTGGCCCGCCATTTGTCCGGCTTTTCAAACTCCTGTTCTCCAGGCTCATAAGTCTCGCCCAGTATTTTGACCTTTTTGCCGTCAAACAATTCTTTCTCGATCAGAGGATCCTCTTTAGCCAAGGCCGTTACCTCCCTTCCGCTATTACTTGATTGGTTTCTTCCAGAGACAAGCTCTTTTCGCCTTGTTTTATTGCTGTCAGGATTTTCTTAACCGCCTGCACTGCCGGAGAGTCTTCCGTCAGCTCGAACAGGGGCTTTTCCTCAATGTCCGCAGATATAATGGCGTTATCCTCCGGGATACACCCGAGATAGGTAATCGGCAGGGACTCCACCATGGAATTCAATCGCGGGTCCAGGGACTCAGCGCGGTTGATGACGAGGTATTTCTGTCTGATCGGAAGCTTAAGCTCTTCTATAAGGGCAAGAAGGTTCTTCACGGTGCGAACACCCTTTACAGTGGGATTGGATACCAGAATTAAAATGTCAATCCTCGAGGCTGTGCGCCGGCTGAGGTGCTCCATTCCAGCCTCGTTATCTATGACCACCCAGGAGTAATTATCGGAGAGCTTTTCCAGGAAATCGCGGAGCACAGCATTTGGCGCACAGTAACATCCCTCTCCTTCGGCCCTGCCCATTACAATAAGGTCAAGGCCCTTTGCTTCAACCACTATCTGGTGGAGCTGGAGTTCCAGGTAAGCCTGCTTGGATATGCCCTGCGGTATGCTTAGTTTGGAGCCCATGAACTTCTCCAGCACGTGGCCTATTGTCTTTTCGGGCTTGAGCCCGAGGCTTGCGGGAAGGTTGGAGTTGGCATCGGCATCCACCGCCAGAATAGGGCCGCCCTCCTGGGAAAGTGCGTGGATCAGCATGGCCGCGAGGGTGGTCTTGCCTGTTCCACCCTTGCCCGCTACCGCTAAAACTTGACTCACTTTTGAGTTTCCTTTTCAGGAGGAAATGCTGAACTTGTCAACATCATTTAATTTTTCGATCCCTTCCAGATTTCACCGTGGATTCCAACAGCCCTTGACGGGCTACTTTGAAATGGCAAGGCGCGCGGCCTTTATCGTATTTTTCAACAACATGGTTATAGTCATGGGCCCGACTCCGCCCGGGACCGGGGTGATCTTGCTCGCCACTTCCTTTGCTGTCTCAAAGTCCACATCGCCGCACAGTCCGCTCTCAAGCCGGTTAACGCCTACATCAATCACCACAGCACCCGGCTTGATCATATCTCCGGTCACTGCCTTGGGTTTTCCTGCGGCCACGATCAGGATGTCCGCACGCCTGGTATGTGCGGCCATATCCCTGGTGCGGGTATGGCAGATGGTTACCGTGGAATTAGCCCCTTTCTGCTTCTGGCACAGGATCATGGATATGGGCTTGCCCACAATGTTAGAGCGGCCTACCACCACGACCTCGGCTCCCTCGGTCTCAGTGCCTGACCGAATGAGCAGTTGCTGTATCCCGGCAGGCGTGCAGGGAAGAAAGTCCGCTTCTCCTATCATCAGCTTTCCCACATTGACTGGATGAAAACCATCCACATCCTTGTCCGGCCGGATCGCATAAACCACCCTCGTCTCGTTTATGTGCTTGGGAAGGGGAAGCTGAACCAGGATGCCGTGAACCTTGGGATCCTGGTTCAATTCCTCCACCAGCTTGACCAGGTCATCTTCAGGGAAATCCGCGGGCTTGCGATACTCAAGGGAATTAACTCCCACCTTCTCGCAGGCAATGCCCTTGTTCTTTACATACACCTGGCTCGCGGGGTCCTCGCCGACCAGAACCACAGCCAATCCCGGAGTAATACCGTGTTTTTCCTTAAGCTCGGCTATCTCCTGCTTGAACTCCTCACGCATCTTTTCGGCCACTGCCTTACCGCTGATAATTTCTGCTGACATATCACTTCTCCTTTATTCTGAAAAATTCTGCTCCTCTAAAGGGCCTTGAATCTCTTTATCCCGGGCCTGCACATAATTCCCCCTCTCCTTATCCCGGACTCTTTTGCACTCTTTTTCAAAAAATCATGAAAATCGCTTTCACAAGGTCTACTTTGGCACTGACCAGGTCAGCCGATTGACAACATCAAAAGACAGGTTTTTCCCATGCCGACCTTTATGAACTCCGGCTCGTTTCTACTGATCAAATTTCAATCCTATAATCATAGAATAAAAAAAAGGGGACGTCAAGTAAAATTTTATATTCTAATATTTTTTTCATCATTCTCTAATTCATGCTTTAGGTAGTCCGAAGCCATGTGAGTATCCTTTCTGTCACTTCCGGAAGCTCTCGCAAGCGATGAGGGCCGCGTGGTATCCAGACCAGTTCCTTCGGGTCCCTGGCCTTTTCGAAGAGCTGTTGAGCGTGGTCTCCTGGCACGAGCTCATCATCCTCGCCGTGGATGAGCAAGAGTGGCCGGGGAGAGATATGATCCACCCAACGGATCGGGGCCATTTCTTCAAATTCTGCCTTCCAGGACTCAAGCGAGGGCGGAAACCCGGGATCCCGAAACAGGCCGATTTCCCGAAAGGTTTTAATCATATCGCGGGGCTCAAGTTTTTCAAGCACATCAAAGCGTGCAGGACAGCTTACGGAAATCACGGCTCTGAGCCGCATGTCCCTGGCCACAGTGTAGATAGCAGTGGCGGCTCCCCCGGAAAAGCCAGCCGCAAATATCCTTTCCGGATCAATCTCGGGACGCGAGCACAGATAGTCCGTAACTGCCACGAGGTCTTCGGACCAGCCTTTGAGATGAAAATTTCCCGTGCTCTCGCCGGTTCCCCTGAAATTGAAGAACACCGCGGCAAAGCCTTCCAGGGCGGCTCGCCGGGCCAGCGGAGCATATCCTTCGTCTCCTGGCTCCGGCTTACTCCTCGGGATGCCGTGCAAAAGAATTAACGCAGGCCGGGGCTTTTGCGGCTCAACTGAATAAATCCTGCCAGCAAGCTCCACCGGCCCTGCCGGGACTCTAAATGAAATGACCTTCATCTACTCTTTGTCTATTGACACAAATTGTTTTCCATAGCATAATGAATAAATGAAAGCAAGCCCAAGGAGAGGGAAATAGCTTTGGAATATGAGCTAGGTGAATCGAATCGCGAGATAGCGAAGACCCTTGTCCAGAGGGTGATTGCCGATGCCGCGGAGATCGAGGACAGGTCTATTCTGGATAATGTGGTCAAGGAACTGGAGCAGTATA
>Ga0190359_1001431_pt1 | contig 14965 bp, 18 predicted proteins | sample 48721823_MG_FD_161269 | JGI IMG/M metagenome (GOLD analysis project Ga0190359, IMG submission 161269) | Hydrothermal vent microbial mat bacterial communities from Southern Trench, Guaymas Basin, Mexico - 4872-18-2-3_MG | ecosystem: Environmental > Aquatic > Marine > Hydrothermal vents >... | reverse complement strand
AATAAACCTCATAAAGCTTTAAATCAAGTAGCTACTCAAGCTCAAATTATATCTCAAGCTGCTCAAAATCATTCTCAAACTATTTGTACAGCACTTCTTAACGGTATAGCTGCCCTTTCTGCAGCTCAAATAAGTCATTCCTCTGTTTTTCTTGCAGCTATTTCTTGTCTTTCAAAAACTTCTCAAACCGCTCATACCCTTTCTCACAATTCAGAGATTAATCAAGGTTTTTCTTCTTCTTCAAATTCTACTTGTTTTGTCCCTCTAAAAGCCCTATATTCAGGCAATAAATTTACAAAATCTTCTTTTGTACCTCACCTTTCTTTTATTTTTTGAGCTAGATTTAGTTCATCTGCAGAAAACGCAGAGTTATTACTTGTATCTTCTCATGTTGGGTTGATAGTACCACCAGTAGCAATTAATCATGGCTCTACATCTTGTGGTATTCTACCTAGTCCTAAATTATATAAATTTACCATTTGTTTTTAATTAAAATCTAAAACCTCAACTCATAGGAGTGAATTGTCCACCTCATGCACCAGTCTCAAATATAAGATTTAACGAAGAATCATTTGTTGGCAAATTGAAACTTGTACTATCTAAGAAATTATCTACATAGTTTGGATTTGCAACTGATTTCTTAGTCCATATTTCTGTTATATCATTTGGCGTATAGTAATCTATTACACTAGCTCACTTATTATCTACTCATACTTGTATTAACATACTTTGTATTGCTAATTCTCTAGCTTCTTGTTTTGCTATTATTGTTGTTTTACTATCTCAAGGTAATGCAAAATATTTTTTTTCTTCTCTTTTAAATTCTTCTGGTGCTATTGATGCTCAAGATTCTTGTCTTAGAGATGCTGTGATAAAATTCTCTTTATATGTTTCTAATAATTGTTGGTCATTTGATTTAAAGAAATTAGGAGCGTATGTTTGGAATGATTGTCATCCATATCAATTATCTGCAAATTTCTTTTCTAATTCTAATAATTTTTCTGTTGATACAGCCATTCTATTACCAAATGCTAAACTTTTTCTTCTACCATCTGATGCTTTTGCTGGTAATTCAATACTAAGTAATCCTCAGCTTGTGGCTGTATCAGTATCTTTTGATTTAATTGGTATAGCAAATGCAGTTTCTCATAACCAATTATCTCTTTTCATTTTACTATATAATCATGGGCTTTCTCTTTTTATTTGTGCTGACATTAAAGAATATAACTCTCAATCATTTAATTCATTTAAAGGAGTTGTTATAGGGCTTTTAATTCATGACTCTTCATAAATATCTTGGGCATATGATAAATTTGATGCTCTACTTGGTCATCCTACCCATTGAGCTAATCAATTTTGTATACTTGATTTCTTTCTTCATAATGTTATAGCATGTGCTGCTAATCAGTCTTGAATATCTGGGAAATTTACATAATTTCATCATTCTTCAGAAGGTCTTGATGTTCATTGACTAAAGTTTATTCAAGCTTCCGCCCATTCTCATTTTAATTGATCACTTACAGCTCACCAAGTTAATCATGCTGAGTTATTATTTTTAGCCCATGCTTGTCATGGATATTGATTTGCTAAGAATCTTAAATCAGTTCATTGTGTAGTTGTTCAACCTGGGTATATAATATTACCAAATGCATCTTTAGTTCAAACAGTTGTCTCTTGTGTATCTAAGTCTGTAAATACAGTTGTAATACTTCCATCATCATTTCTATATTCTTTTACGCTTGTGTTTCATTTCTTAGTTATCCCTATTTCTTCTCAAGAGTAAACTTTATCAGCAGTTCAATCATCTCTTAAGAAATATAAACCATCTGGTAATGTTTGCCATTTACCACTTACTTTTTCATCTTTAATCTTTTGATTAAATAAAGTTAATTCTTTTTGTGCGGCTACTTGTCTTTGTTCTGATCTTATTTTTGACTCTTCTTGTAATCTTAGCTGTTCATCTTGTCTTAATTCATTTCTTCTAGTTTGGTATAATCAAAGAGCTGTTTGGAATAATTGCTTATTCTGTGAATCTTCAAATTTAGATATTTCTATTTCTGTATTTATATCTTGTTTCATGTCACTATATGTAGCTAGTTTAGAGTTATATTGTCATACTAAACTATTTTTTGATCTTATTAAGTCTTTACTTCTTCTAGCCAATAAAGCATTTAATGCTGATTTAGGTAAATTAGGGAATTCTTTTTTAAGATCATCTTCCATACTTTCAAGGCTAGCGTCTACATCACTAATATTATTTTGTAATCATTCTAATTGATTTCTTGTTTGTTTTAATTCAGGGTTATTTTTAGCTTCTTCTATTCTAGACCTTAAATCAAAACTAAAGAATTGACTTAATTCGTCTGTAATACTAGTTAAAGATAATACATTTTCATTGTCTTTTGTAAAATCTGTTTCTTTAGTAGATGAACTAAGTGTATTTAATCTATCTACTCTTCTTCTAGTTTCTTCTGGCAATAAATTATATTGTCTGCTTCAAATAACTATATCTTTATTATCTATAGCATCTGTTAATTCAGCATCAGTAGCAGTTTCAAATTGTTGTACGTAGTCTAGATTAGATTTATTTCAGAAATGTCTTTTTAAAGCAGTATTTAATTCTGTTTTTAATCATGGTTGTTTCACAGCAAACTGAGCTAGTTCTGTTGTACTAACTCATAATTCAAGCATTTCATTGAATTTATTTAATGTTTCTGTTGATTTAGTTCTTATTCTATCTTCTTCTAATTTAGCAACTTCTATTTTTTCTTTTTCAGTAGGTTCAATCTTAACTTCTTTAACTGGAGTTATTTCTTCAACTGGTGGCTCAACTATTTCAGGAGCAATAGGCTCAACAGGAGTTATTTCAGGTGGCGGAGTTGCCTCTATAGGTGCTACTGGCTCAACTGCTTCTTCAGCAATTTGAGGAGCTTCTGTAACAGCTAATTGTTCTCTAGTAGCCGCTAATCATGCTTCTCTATCTCAACCAGCTTCAGCTATATTTTTTTTAGTCAATTCTAATAACTTTGCTCTATTTTCTCAAGACAAAGATCATTCTTTAAATTGTCATTTAGCTACACCTAGAGCTGTTGTGTTTCAATTTGCCATAATTTTTTAGTTATTATGTATAAAGTATACTATTTTTATTTGTAATTGCAATTTTATCCCTCTACTTCTATTAATAAGTCCATAGCATATCAATTAGAATTCATTCTTAGTACAAATCAAGTGCTATTAATACTAATTACATATCAAATACTAGAAGAAGACCTATATAGATAAATACTATTTCATGAATGTAATCTTGTAATATAATCACTAAAGCTTCAATCTCTATACTCACATTGATTTAATATTGATCAAGAAGTATTTTTATAGGCTGTTCATTTACTATAAGGTCTATAATCTCAAGGTCTAATAGCAGTAAGTGTAATCTTTTTTGGCTCAAATCAAGATGTTATTGTAAAATTTCAAGTACTAAATCAAGAGTGCCAAGTGGTTTCGTCTAATAATCTATAATATTTTTTTGGTGCACTTCCCCATTTAATTCAAGTAGCCTCTGCACTGTCTGCTATTGGGACAGTTCAGTTAGCTCAAACAGGTAATCTAGTCTTTTCTGTAGAATAAGTTAATAAATCTCATTTAGTCGTCAATGTTTCTTCTGAAATTCATCTTACACTAATACTAGCGTCAAGTTTATCTGTAGTAAGTCAAGGAGCATCTTCAATAACTACTTCTTGGTCAGGCAATGTATCTGGTTTAAACTCTTTTTCTGCCATTAGTCTTGTATTATATCATAAATTACTTGTAATTCATAAAACTTAGGTATGTTATCATATGTAGCTGCTCAATCAACATCCCAGTCTATTTGGAATACTATATCATAAAAACTATCTAAAGCATTATATATAACCGTTCTTCAGTCTTCTGTAATGTCTTGTATTGTACTAAATACAGCTCATCAATCTACTTTAGCCTTTAATGTAAGATTATTTGAACTAGATACATCTTTAGCATATATTCTTATTTCTCTTATTTTCTTTTTAGTTGTTTTAACTCATCAATCAAATATAGGAAATATTATTGATCAAGTTCTCATATAAGTAGAATCATCTGCTTTATAGTTTCATATTGCTGTATGTGTAGCATCTGAATATCCATAATAAAACGATTCATTACTTGTAGAGTTTCATACTCAAGTTATACTATTTGCAGCTATATTATTTGGAGATAAATAAAATACTTGTTCAAATCATTTAGGAAAACCTATTCTATCATTTCAGAATGAATGTATGCTATCTTCTCAATCAGAGTTTATTATTAATAGTTGTCAATCATAGCTAATGGCATCACCTATTTCTCATTTATAATAAAACTTTGAACTTCTATTAATTTGTGGTAATTCAGGAACTACACTATCAAATGCTTTTTGTATTAATTCAGCCCTATATCAATTCATAAAGTAAAAATTACTATAGAATCAACTAGCTCATCATATGATATAATCTGTTCAAAGATGTGTTATTACAGTTCTTATTTCATCATTTATATTAATTACAGTATCTACTGATTCACTTATTCAATCCCAAAACAATATTCTTCAGTCTGCTTGATATAATCTAAATACTCATCATAATTGAGTTATTCCGACAATATCAGCTGTTCATAGAGTAAAAGTTGTTTTAACTCATGATGAATCTTCTCTAAATACTTTTTTCCCTACTCATATATAAAGAAAAGAGTCAAGGTAATTGTACATAGGATATTTATCTGCCACAGTTCATCTTAATCAAGCTTCAAGTATTCATTGTACCAGACTTCATGTTCTATTATATAAGTCATCACTTGATATTTTATCATAGTATATATCACTTATTGAGTTCCATTTAGTCATGAAATAAGTACTGTCATTAAATTCAATGGCATTTAGTACATCATTTCAACTTGCTGATGTATAATCAGGTGTGTCATCTGTTCATCCAACCCAATAAATAACTCAATCTTCTCAAAATCAGAATGTTCTTTTATTTCATCAGTCTTCTGTTACATTTATAAATCAAAATATATCTTTAGCATTTGTTGTAACACTTGTAGTAGATATTGGATTAGTCATTGCAAAATCACTATTTCTTTTTAAGTCTATGTTTTCAGCATAAAGAACCTGTGATCATCACACAAGTTTATCATCTCAACTCATTCATCAATAAAATTTATTCCATGTTATTTGTGGACTCATATTATCTGCTTAAAAAAGTATTAGCTGGTGGTAATTCAGTAACTACTGGAGCGAATGTTCTATCTTTAACGGTATTAATTATTCTTTGTAGTTCGTTTTCAAATTCTGTTATAGCATCATTCTTTTCATTTATTCTTCATAGATTAGCATATATAAACTGTTTCATTCATATAGCTAGAGCATAATGATATTCTCTTAGTTCTGAACTTCTTGGGAAAATAGCAGCTTCAACATCTGTTGTTAATAAATCAGGTAAAGTTATAACAGCCTGTACTTTAAGTCAGTTAGATACAGCTTCAGTTGGTGCTGGGTATATAAATAAACTTCAATCTTTAACATCAAAAAATCATTCATCAGTACTTATGTTTTCAGTTAGATAATCTGTCGTCCTTGAATAACTGCTCAATGTATCAGCAGAAACAAGTTTTGAATAAGAATCTCAATCTGACCATTTCATCTCAACTCTTGTAATTTTCTTCATCCCTGACGTTGTTGCACTTGCTCATTGAAATGTATATTCATTTTGGTCAATTACTGGAGTCGTTAAAAATTCATCCCAAAAATAATCCTCATCAATCTGTGTGATAATTCTATTTGCAATCTTATTATATATAATATTAAGATATTCTAATGCTTGTGTATCACCAACTTGCTGATCATTTGTATGCGTTAATGTACGAGCCAAAGCTATTATATTTGAAACATCCATGTTTTATAATTAGTAATTAATTTCTTTTTTTCAATGCTCTTTTTTAAAAGCACTAAAAGGAAGAAATTAATCTTCCTTATTACTTAATGATTAAGTATTAGCTCATAAACTAGAAGCAGCTTCAATTCTATAAAGAGCTTCATTTTTTAGTATACCAGTACCGATTCTTGCTTTAACAGCAACAGTACTTCTTTGGTGCAATGGATCGTCTGTACCAGCAGATCATAGACCTTCAACGAAAGTTTGTAATCAACCTGACATAACAACACCATAAGCATTTCTACCTACAACATAAGTTGGGTAAACATCAACTGTACCAGAACCTCCATCAGCGTAGAATTGTACGTTAGATGAGATAACGATTCTTGTACCGTATAACATTCAGATTTCACCATTCATTATGTTTTCTGGTTCAGAGTATTTATTAACATCAATAAATGTACCTGTACCTGATTCAATTTGTAAATCGTGGTAAACATGTGGATGCATAATTGTAACATAAGAACCTCCATCAAATGTAGGAGCATCGTTAGCTTTAAGTAAGTTAACAGATTTAGCTAAATCAATAGCATTCATTGTATCAGAAGCTGTAATAGCAGCTCTTGAAGTTTGACCAACGTAAATAACGTTAGTACCAGCGTCAACTGTATCTTGGATAACAGCGTCTACTTTATTTGCAAGGTCTCTACCTAATTCAACAGCAGCTTCTTGTATAGCAGGAACTGGAGAATCAGTTAAAACAACATCTGATAAGATTGCATGTGAACCATATTGAAGTAAAGTAACTTCAACATTAGTTAAATTAAACCCTACTTCTGAAGGAGTAGTTCCTTCTGTAAGTTGTGCAGCTGATCAATCTTTATTATCAACTGTAGGGAAAGAATATTTGTTGTATGCGATAGGCAATTCAACATTTTGTGCAACGTCTTTGAAAAATAAATTAGCTTCAAAATTTCTGATTGCAACTCTTCTGATAAATTCTCATAAACTACCAGAAGTCATTATATTTGCGGATGTAGTAACAGCCATAGGTATATAAATTATAGGTTAATATAATGGAATAATCCTATAATTAAATAAGATTAGTTCCTATTACCAAATCCTGCCATAGCTAATTCTTCTTTCATTCAAACCATTAACTCGTCATCTGATAAATCTTTAGTAGTTTTATGTTGTTTTAGAGTAGCTGGAGTGTTTCCAGAAAAACTTAATCTATTAGGATTTGTCGTTTTATGAACGTCTAATCATTTAAGTTTCGCTGCTTCTGAATATGATAAAGTTGGGTGTTCTTGCAATACTCATTCTATTTCTGCAAGCTTTTCATCTCAATAAACACTTTGGAACTCAGTTCTTTCATTGTTTTTAATCTGATTAACTTGTGTAACAGCAATAGCTTTTTGTATTAGGGCTTCAACCTTTTCTTCATTAAAGTCTAATCATGCTAATTTAGCCTCAGCTTCATCAGCACGTTTTACAGCGGCATTCTTTTCTGATAATATTTTCTTAAAACTTTTTGCAGCCTTGGTTGGTTTCTCTTGTGGTTCTGCAACCTCTGGAGTTTCAACTTCATCTAGCGTATCCGCATTTATGCCTGCGTCTGGGCTTAATATTTCTTCTGACATTTGTAAGAAATTAGTAAATAATTTAATATGCAGTTATTTCTGCTAATTTAAAGAGTAGCAATCATCAATACGTCTATTAATAATTACATCCTATCTAAATTAAATAGGAGAACCTGTATCTATCACAGAGTTATATTTGTCTTTTACTGTTTGCGGTGCATTTTTAAAGAACTTCAAGTACATTAATTCACTTCTAAGCATATCATTTTTAGAATATGCTTGTTTATCGTTGTTTGGATTTATATTTAAAACTTCTTCCGTATTAGCAGTTATCTCATGGTCAATCATTTCTAATATATGATTCCAACCAGGATGCTGCTGTAAACTTGCTATATCTTGTAATATTTTTGCTTCGTTATTCATGGTTTATTAGATATCTTGTAAACTTGCTGCTCATTGTTCTTGTCATGCTGCAATTGATTGGCTAGCTGCTTGTGCAGTTATTCATCCAACTCATTTAACTCATTCTTCTGGTAATCTTGGTGCTTGTGCTTGTCAACTCAGTGTATATGCTTGTTGTCTATCTGATATTGCTTTTCTTTTAGCTTCTGTGTCCATTGCTTTTTGGTAAACAACTAGATAAGTCAAGTGATCTTCTTGTAAATTATCTATTTCTCATACATCCATATCTCTATTAAGTAATTCTAGGTCTAATTTTGCTTGGGCTTCTTCTGCACTAGCTGGGAATAGAACGCTTATTTTCTCTTTATCTAATCAATTTGCTTTAGCTATTTGTCTTTTAGCGAATGTTTTACTTATATTTGGAGAAGCTTGATCTTGTAATACTAAATCAGCTATAGTTAATAATGCTATTTTATCTTTTTCTCTTACTTCTGATTCTTCTGTTTTACTTATTATTTTTATATCTATATTAAATCAAGTGTCAATATCTTCTCTCTTGAGAGTAGTTATAACATTACCAAAAGCATTTTGTAATTTAATATTCTTTTCATCCTTAAACTTAAAGAATTCAAAGTATGATCTAAGCCATAATCTCCAGAAAGCTTTTTCTCACCATTGATTAATTTTAGAATTAAGTAATAGTTTAATATTGGCATTCTTTTGTACTCTTTGGTTTTCTGTAGCAGATAAACTAGAATTAGGAGAGATTCATAATGATCTTTCATCTAATCATATATCACTTGAAGCTTGTTGTTTAATAACATTAGGCATATTAAATGCATCTGATTTAATGTTACCTCTATCAACTGGTCTAATCGGATTAGGGTTTTGGCTAAGATTAGCTCTGATATATTTAGGTCAGAATGTATGTTGCCTTAAGTCATTTAAATTCTTTACAGCATTAGTATCTACTAAGAATGTATCACCCCATGCTTCATGTTCAGCTTTTATTCTATTTAAGTTTAAGAATAACTGTTCTGATTTTTGTTTATCTTCCAATAAATCTGGTATAGATATTCAAAAAGGATCTCATTTAAATGGCTCATAATAATTTAATACAATTGGGAAATCTATTTCAGCCCCACTTTCTTTTTCTTCATTATAGACTGCTTCTATTTCTTCAAATCTTACAATTACACTTTCATCTTTAGCTAGTGTGATAAGATATTTCTTTCATTTAATTGTTGTATAATGATTATATATTCAGTACACAGGATTAGATTCTACTTGTTCTCAATTATCGTTAAATCATCTCATTGGGTCAACAATATCTCTTCTTCTATCTTCACTTTCAGCGGTGCTTGGTGCTAATTTATCTAAATTAAAATAAACATCTCAAGTTAAATCATTATCGTTTATTTCTAACTCAAATCAATAAAATCTATGATTGTCTATATATCATAGTGGGTCTGGTATCCAACTTAATGGGTCAACTGATCTAAATACTGGAACTTTCTTGAAATTATCCCAATGATCAAATACTCTTATTCATACTCAATAAAATAACCTATTCCATTGTACGTCATAGTTTAGTTTTTCTAGTTCCATTTCTTCTTGATCAAACTCTGCTAGATTATTTAAGTTATCTGCATATTCATCATCTCACAATTGTCTTCAAGTAAATGTAACAGTCATTTGATCTGTATAATACAATCACATTAAAGCTTGCATTACACTTCTTATTAGTCTTACATATATTTTATGATCTTGATCAGCTATATTGTTATATAATTCTAGTCTTTCTCTAAATAATTCTCTTTTGTTGTTAATAAAATCCCATCAAAGTTTTTTCTCTTCTTGGACTTGTGCTATTATTTCATCTTGAGATACTGGAAACGGAGTTTTAGTCATATTATTATACTTAGGTGTATATTGTGATAATAGCAGATTATTAAATTAATGCAAATTTTTTATACAGCTCCTGATACATCTGATATAAAGTTATCGTTATAATCATTTTCTTCATTTTTTTCGCTAACTGCAAAATATCTAAAACTATCTGCTCAGTGTGAAGCCCAATCGTGGTCATGCTTATCTAAATAAACTTTTCTTTTTTCATCATATTTTTTATGATAATTTTCTAAACATCTTATTCATTGTTTACAACTATCTTTATCAAACCTACACTTAGGCAACATTTCTCTTACTCTGTCTCTATCTTTTTGTACACTACTTGTCCTTTCTATGTAATGAACTTTATGTGCTAAATATCTATCAGTTGCCCGCTCATAACTACTTTTTTCTGATTCAATTCTCTTTTGTTTGCTATCATGTGGGAAAAATAATTGTCATAACTGTAATCATTTCTCGTTTAGGTAATTATCAATATAATCAAAATATTTACTTATATGTTTTCAAGATGATTCGTAGTAATGTATAAAATTATAGAATTGTCAGTCATTTTGTTTAAACCGAACAGAGGTTGAATCATTTCTTCATAAATCAAAATATATGTCAACAGGATTAAATAGCCTAGGTAATTCTGTAATTCTTCATTCATTATCTGCTTTGTTCATTAGATCAGCGTAATAACTTCAAATAGCTCATACATCAAAACTAACATAATACTCTTGTTGAATTTTTTCTTCTGTCATTCATTCATCTCTTTCTTCTTGTATATATTCTTTACTAATAACTCACGTGTCATCAACTGTTAATGATTGATAAAACCGCCTATCTCTTATTCTGGCTGTTTCACATAAATCATAAAAATGATTCTTCCCATTTGGTGTAGAATTAAAAACAGCCCATCATCAGTTTTCTGCTAATATTGGTCTTAATACATCCCAAACTTCAGGATTTTGATATGCGTATTCAGAAAAGATTACTCATTTCCAGTTAGTTCATCTTATTGTATCTATTTTATCACTTCATAAAATCTGTATAAAACTACCATTTTTTAATATAAATTTTAATTCTGTTCAATTACAAGACTCCAATGCTTCAGTGGGGATATGATCTTTAAACTTTTTTCAGTTTTTATCTATTGAATCCCATATAATCTTTCTTCATTGAGCATATGTTGGTAATATATAAGCATAACCTCAAACATCTCATATAGCTGCCTCAACAGTTAAATTAAAAAATGTTTTATCTTTTCATGCTCTTCTATGCCATTTAGTTACAGCTCTTTTTCATTTAAATCAATCTCAACTTCTCATATATTCTTTAAGTGGAGTTTGGTATACTCTGTATTCTAGATTATGTGGCAACTTAATTTTTTTAACCATTAATATATTTTATTATTATTAATATCATCAAAAGCATCAAATAACTCTTTATATACTTTTCATCTATTTCAATAATATGGATTTAAATACCACTTATATCAAAACTTATCATCTATCTTACACTTTAATATTATTCCTTCTTTACTTAATTTAGCTCTAAACTTATTTAATCATCATTCACTTAATCATAATACACTAAAATCTAAATCATTATAATATCACATTGATAAATAAAGTATTATGGTTTTTGCCATCCTTTCTGGTCAAACTTTTGACTCTAAGATATTAATTAAATCTATATCAGCATTTAGCATAGTAAAAGAATGTTTGCAATTATAAAATTTTGAGTATACTGTCATTAGTAGAGATATTAAAAGGTTGTGTTGTTACACCTATTGTATCTCTTTTTTATTTGTTTGCAAACTATATTACCCTTAACGGTAAAACTACCTTCCTAGAGGGTAATTAGAATTACCTTACAGGAGGGTAATTTTATTATTTCAGTATTGGCTAAGTGTAAATAAAAAAGTAGCTATTTTGCTACTCTTATATATTATAGGCAGGTTTTCATAACATAGTTATTCTTTAACTTAATATAAACTGTACTGTTTTATCTTTGTCTCATGTATCTCAGAATATAGCCTTTCTTTTAGTAGAATTATTTGCTAAATCAGATATTATTTTAGTATCCGGTAAAGAAACATCTCATGATTCAATATTTTTTACAATTGTGTCATAAGTTATACCGTTAGAAAGTGCTATTATTTTATCATCATTTTGCAGTATACCATCCAATATTTGGCTTTCTGTTCCGTTTTGTTCCAACTCCTGTAGTATTCTGTTTGCCGTTCATAAGCCAACTCCAGCCTTTTTTGCTACTTCTCTTTGAGTTGCTAAAGGGTCTTTCAGTACTTCTTTAATCACTTTAGATTTATTTTTTAATTTGTCTTTTCTTATCATTATATATTCTATAATTAAATAAATAACTGAATACATAATTTTCTATAAAGCTTATATATCCAGTTAATTCCGATGTTGTTAATACTGTAATTTTCATATTTAAATAGTTAATAATTAGTGTTTAAATACTATCAAAATAGTACGATAAATCAAATTTAAATTAATCCTTTCTTTTTAAGGTTATTATAAATCCTAGTCGTCATTTTTCTTACTTTTGGTTGTTCAACTACTTCTTGTCTTTTATACATGTTATCAATAGTAGTTATTTTAGGTTTTTTTAATTCTTCTTCTTGTACAGCTATTTCTTTTTCTACTTCCTGTTCGTCTAGTTTAGCTATAATGTTTTCTAGTTTCATTTTACTAGAAGGGTACCTTCATTCTTGTTTTTTGAATGCTTCTCTCGCTTCTTGTAGTTCCATAGTGTTATATGTTATTTAAATAAGTATCAATTCATTCTATTAAGAACTCATCACTCGCCTCTGTTACTAGTTTGTTGTATGGCTCTATCTTATCTTTGTATTTATCTGCTATTGTTTTTGTAGCTTCTTGCAGCTCTTTATTGTATTCAGCTAACCATTCGTTATTTTCTTTGTTTATGTCTGCTATTTTTGTTTCATAGTCAAGATTAGTCATATTAATAGTATGGTTTTTTCTTCCTATTTTAAACATTATATCAATGTCTCAATTAGGGTAGTTTTTTAATTGAATTTTTTTAGCATCTTTGCTTTGGTCTTCTATGTATTGCTTTATGTCCATTTTTTAATTTTTAATAATAAATCTATCTATGTTAATGTGTGGGACAGCGTCCGTTTGATCTTTCTTTTCTAAATAAAGAATTCAGTCTTTAGAGTAATGCCTGTCTACATTTTGGTTAACAGCCATTTCTACTTTTCATTTCTCTAAAATATATATGTCCATTATATGTAAATAAGTAAATAAATCAAGTTTTAATCTGTGTCTCCCTTATATGTTAAATGTTAAGTATTAATCTTTTACTTCTTCAAATAAACCTTCTTTATTTACTTTGTATTTAGTTATTATATTCTTCCCCCGGAATCAATGTTCTGACATAATAAAATCATTAATATTTTCATTTGGTCATATTCATTGCCGCATCCATTCTTCAATACACAAATATCATTCATTGTTTATATACATTTGTTTATAGTTATTTATTAAATCCACGTGTTGTCTTTCTCGTCAAACATATCCATTATGTATCAATCTGGTTGTGCATATAGTATATGAACTACAGCCATACAAATCTTTTCAGAATATTCACTAGCGTGTGTTATTTCTAAGTCATACTGTTCACCGTATGTGCTTACTCTGTATACATGTATATTATCTCATACTAGTGTTGCTCTCTTCATAATTAATCTTTAAATCTATCTAATAAGCTATAACCAGTTAATATTAAAAATATAGTTAATGGTATTGTAGCAAATCACAACAACCAGTATGTTTTACATATATATCATATTAAAAATATAGTTGTAAAAATTAAAGTTATATAAAATAAGAATTTACTTCATTTTGGATACCAATATCAGTTTATTTTTTCACTAACTAGTTTTTTATAAAAATTCATAATCTTATTTATTAATTAGTAAAAGGTTAACATATCAGAGCTTATGTGTTGTTAATTACTAAATATATATCAACATGAAATGCATGTTCTATTCTTTCAATTATTAGTACATTTACATATTGGGCACTCTTTAGGTTCTTCGTTCCTTTCTACTGTGTCATTGTTTCTTGATCTTCACTTAAGAAAAGCTTGTCTATTCTCATCACTCATACTTTCTACATATTCAATTTCTACCATAGACATAACACATAGTAAAAGATTTTTAACACCTTCTAATTCTTTTGTTACATGTCTACTTTTAATTAGTCAATAATCATTTTCTTCTCATTCCTGAGCTTCATAAGTTACTATTGTACATTTTTTTGTTTCTGTTCCCATTATTTAAGTTTATTAATATATTTTTCTATGCTTTTTATACTTAATTGTTGTTTATCATTCTTTATATTACTAAGTGTTGTTGTGTATATTCACATAGTTTCTGCAATGTTTTTTGACTTATTATCAACCATTAGTTTTTTAATAAGCTTAATTAATTCTTTTCTCTTTTTAATTAAGTATTCTAGTTTTTCTATTATCATTTTTATTTAGTTAATTGTTTTTTAAGTTCTTCAAAGCTTTTCTCACTTATTTTTATATCTTTTCAATCTATAGTAATAGTTTTAGTTATTTCTTCATCAACCATTATTCAACTGATTTCATAAAAAATATCTGCATCAAAATTAGGTAAGTCTTTTACTTTATCTCTGTCCTCTTCTGTAGTATTTTCATAGCTTTTCTTAAACGCTTGTTTGTATTCATAACACCTTAAATATCAACCAGTAGTAACATAACTAGGATAACTATCCTTTTCTTTATCTGTCATATTTTTTTCACTAACCCATTTAATTAATTCAAAAAAGAAAAAATCAGGGAAAATTATATCTCAATATTTCTTTCAAGTATCTTCATTAAACATTATTACTGTAGGGGTAATAGTATTCAAGTTTCAAGTATTCCTGTTTCAAGTATTCCAGTTTCAAGTATTCAAGTTTCAAGTATTCCAGTTTCAAGTATTCCAGTTTCAAGTATTCCTGTTTCAAGTATTCCAGTTTCAAGTATTCCAGTTTCAAGTATTCCTGTCTCAAGTATTCCTGTTTCAAGTATTCCTGTCTCAAGTATTCAAGTTTCAAGTATTCCTGTCTCAAGTATTCAAGTTTCAAGTATTCATATTATTTA
>Ga0190359_1001429_pt1 | contig 14970 bp, 16 predicted proteins | sample 48721823_MG_FD_161269 | JGI IMG/M metagenome (GOLD analysis project Ga0190359, IMG submission 161269) | Hydrothermal vent microbial mat bacterial communities from Southern Trench, Guaymas Basin, Mexico - 4872-18-2-3_MG | ecosystem: Environmental > Aquatic > Marine > Hydrothermal vents >... | reverse complement strand
ACCCCTGTATCCCAATAATTTTGCAAGTGTTATATATTCTTTAATGGATGAGCCACCCCTTCCATACTCAGTGTGAACACGAAGGGGTGCGAAGTCTGAAGCCATCCCCATCCTCCACATAATTCCTTTTCATCTCCAGCACCCTTGCATGAAGGATTGAATTGAACCCAAATCTCTCCCTTATGTAGTGGATACCCTCTTCAAGTCTTTCCTTTTTGTCATCGGGGAATAGCCCTGATGCAGGAACAAACCCTTCCAGCCTCACACCAATCAATCTTACAAACCTGTCCACCATATCTTCAAGGAGTATGGATGCAACCCTGAATATGTCGGATGAAATGTCTGTGGCAGGTATCCTCTTTCCCCTTGTTATGGTCTTGAAATCAGAGAACCTCACCTTCACAACCACTCTTGTTGTTCTATATCCCTTCCTCCTCATATCCCTGACGCTCCTCTCAACAAGGTAGTAAAGGAGGGGGAAGAGCACCTTTACATCCCCTGTGTTGTGGTACAGGGTTGATTCCCTTCCAACAGATTTTACCTTCTCCTCTGTATTGAGCCCTCTATCTGTAAGGGAGAAGACCCAGTTGAGTCCACCTCTATCCAGCACCTTTCCCAGTATGTTGTAGGGAAGTGCCAGAACATCACCAACGGTCTTTAATCCCATGTTTTTCAGCCTTTCCCTGTTCTCTTTTCCAAGCCCTTTTGCCCTTTCGAGTGGGGTTGATTTCAGGAATTCAGGTGTCTCCTCTTCAGGGATGTATATGAGACCATCTGGCTTCACTGTGTCTGCTGCCATCTTTGAAACAGCCCTTGATATACCTATACCAATGGTTACCTTCAGGCCTGTTTCCTCAAAAACCCTACTTTTTATCATCCGCCCTATCTCAGGAGGGGTTCCAAACAACCTTTCGCATCCAGTGATATCAAGGTATGCCTCATCAACAGAGGTGTGTTCAACAATGGGGGAGAATTCCTCAAGTATATTGAAGAATTTTCTTGAGTACTCCTCATATACCCTGAAGTTTCCATCAAGGAATATACAGTATGGGCAGAGTTTCCTTGCCTGAAATATGGGCATGCCTGAATGGACACCATGCCTCCTTGCCTCGTATGATGCAGTGGCAACAACCCCTTTTATTCCTGAACTACCACCCACAATTATGGGTTTTCCCTTCAATTCTGGCCTTAAAATCTCTTCAACAGAGGCGTAAAATGCATCAATGTCACAGAAGGCTATCATGAAAACCTCCTCAATACCCCAACAACCCTTCCAACCAGTTCAAAGGGTCCTTCTATCACCTGGTAATCGGGATTCTCTGGTTTCAGGAGATATTCTCCCTCCTTTTTAATCAGTCTCTTCACTGTAACCTCTCCTTCCACCCTTGCCACCACAATCTCACCTGGTTCTGAAGCGGTATCAGGGGATACCACCACAAGGTCTCCATCCATTATGCCCGCCCCAATCATACTGTCTCCCTCCACCCTGAGGAGAAAACAATCCTTCCAGATAAAGGGGTCAAACCAATCTTCCACATTCTCGTACCTCAAAACTGGCTGGCCAGCAGGCACGCTTCCCAGCACAGGCAGTCCCCTTTCAACGGGTTCTATCCCCCTTGCCCTACCAGGTACCTTCCTTATAAGCCCTTCCCCTGCCATTATATCCAGATGAACCTTGACCGCCTTTGTGCTTCTGAAACCGAGATGGGATGCAATCTCCCTGACTGTTGGCGGAAATCCATTTTCAGCAATAAACTCCCTGAGAAACCTTAAGATTTTTGACCTTGTATCCATATTCGCCTCCTGTAAACATTTGTTTACTTAATAATACAAAAAATTTTTTAGTTGTCAAGGTTGTTTGAGGGTATTAAAATTTAATTGGTGATTAATTGTATAACCTTCCTCCCATACAGAACCTTCTATTTCCAAACCAAACAGAACCATCCCTGTTAAGAGAAAAATATTAATCCTTCTCATAATACCCTCCTATTCACATAAACGCCTCACAATATCCTTCCTCTTCAATTTCCCCGTTATTATTGAATCCATCCTGGCCTCTGTTATAAATCCATAAAAATCCCTCTGCACCTCTTTACCCCACCTTATAACCTCCTCCAGAAATACCATCACATCATCATACGGATAATCAAATCTATAGTTCTTCGCCGTCTCCTTGTGAAAACTCACATGTAAAGGACCCCTGTGTATCCTGGGCTTAAAATAAAGGGTTCCTACCCTATACATACTTATCACCTCGTAAAAGGGCATCCTGTATCCTATGTCCAATCTATGCTCCTTCCACAATGAATGACAGTGCGATTTCAATGGAAAATGGGTAAGGAATACAAGAACAGTATCACCATTGAAGTATGGAAAGTCAAATACATCTGAGGATAAACCTACGGTCCAGCCTCCAGGTGCCTTTGCTGTTATCACTTCCCCTGGCAAAAGTTCTCCCATGAGCACAGTGTCAACCTTTATTTTATACACCCTCCCCAATTCACAGTGAAGATCCACCGTATCCACATGCCTCTCCATTACCTCCCCGATGATTATTTCTGAAGCCCACCAGAAATCATCCCAGAGATAATAGGCCATCTTGTTTGCTCTGACCATTGCATCATTCAAATCTGCAGTTCTGGTGTATTCCTTTCCCTCACCGTATCCATGCACCCTAAGATATTTCCCCCCAAGACACCACCAGAAAGGATGAAATGTCTCAAATTTGTAAAAGAAAAAATCCGCTGGATTCTCCATCTCCACACTTTTATTGCGCGCTAATGAAGCCTCAAACATCCCCTTCACACGCTCAAAACTTATGCTGTCTGGAATGACACAGATAAGCAAGAGGATAACCATTTAACCATCCTTCTTTTTATTTCTTCTTTTGATACAAGAGTAAGACAGCACTACCCTCCATTCAGACAGAATGATTGTGTGTGTATCACCCATGATTTTATAAAAACAAAAAATTTTTATCCTGTCAATACTTTTTCCGTTTTAGATAAATTCACATACTTGGGAGGAAATGTCATATTGTTAATGACCGTGTCAGGATTGGGCTGGAGAGGTTTAATTTTGACAGGCATCAATTTCTTTGATTTTTTTCTCAACCTGCAATTTTATACTATTATCAGAGATTCTGGAGAGTAACTCAAGTGCTTTGAGATATCTTTGTTTCGCAATCTTTTTATCTTTAGCCTGAAGCAATAAATCTCCCTCTTTTATAAGAAGTTTTGCTAAAATCTGAATCTTGTGCTCATCCATAATCCCTGTGTATTCTATCAAATTCTTTATATCTTCAACTTCCATGATATGAACAATTTCCGGGTTTAAACCAAGTAAGTTACGATAAGTTTCACCAATGGTTTCCAGAGCCTCTTCAACCTTTCCTTCCCTCTCCATCCTTAGAATTTTCCTCATGCTCTCAGAAAACATTTCAATCAACCGCATTATATAGTCATCCCTTATCATTGTTTAACTCCTTAAAAGAAACTCTCTATTTTTGAAGATATTACACAGGAACATTGAGAAGTAGACTGGAAATCGTTGGTTCCCATCTCTTTCAATTGATTCGCAACGATTTTGTCTTTGTATCTTTTGAGCACTTCCTTAAGCCTTTTCATTACCATTCTGTATTACCCATACTCTGTCCCATTCTGCCTTGGTTTAAGGTTTGGCACACAGGGGTTTAATGGCTGTTATAGTTCTGGATATTTTTTACTTCTCACCTTTCCAGTTTCCCTGTCATAGATATACTCGTCTGGGTAGTAGAGTTTTACATTTAAACTCCTGAGTGAAGGAGGGTTTTCACCGTTATGCTCAATCCTGTAGGTCTGGATTGCTGTCCTGAGCAAATGAAGGTCGTTGATAACCTTAACCTTTTCAGGGGACTTTAACACCTTCACTGCTGTTTTCGTGAGTTCCTCCTTCTCCCTCTTGCAGGAGTGTAACAGGGGTATGGAAAGGATGAGCAGTATCAGGATTATCCTGTTCATACGTCTATTTTAGACCATTCTGAGGAGATTTCAAGGGGATGTAAAAACATGCCTGTAAATGGGATTTCACTTTTGCAGTATTTATGAGAAATTTTTCTCATAATGTTGACAATGGGATAAGTTTCCTTATTATAATCCTGTGCCACCAAAAGGAGGAACTTATGTTTGAAATACTTGTGATAAACCCTGGTTCTACCTCAACCAAGATTGGCTGGTTCAGGGATGGAGAGAAGGTATGCGTTGAATCTATCTCTCACCCTGTTGAAGAGATTCAGAAGTTTAACAGGATAGTGGACCAGAAGGACTTCAGGAAGGAAGTTATACTTAACTTTCTGAAAGACAAAGGATTTGATGTTAAAAAACTTTCTGCAACCGTTGGGAGGGGAGGGCTTTTAAGACCCATAGAGAGCGGTACATACATAGTGAATGAGTTGATGCTTGCCGACCTTACAAAGGGTTTGCAGGGTGAACATGCCTCCAATCTTGGAGGCATTATTGCTTTTGAAATAGCCCATCCCCTTGGTATTCCAGCATTTATTGTTGACCCTGTTGTGGTTGATGAAATGGAGCCCATTGCAAAACTCTCTGGAATCCCTGAAATTCAGAGAAGGAGTATATTTCATGCCCTGAACCACAAGGCAGTGGGAAGAAAGGTTGCAAGGGAATACTTTGGTAAAAACTACGAGGACCTGAATTTCATCATTGTCCATCTTGGTGGTGGTATCTCTGTTGGTGCACACAGAAAGGGAAAGGTTGTGGATGTGAATAATGCATTGAATGGTGATGGACCCTTTGCACCAGAGAGGGCGGGAAGTCTTCCTGTGTGGGACTCAATGAAACTTGCCCTTTCAGGGAAATACACAGAGAGTGAACTAAAAAAGAAACTTGCAGGAAAGGGTGGTGTTGTTGCTTATCTGGGAACGAACAACATGCGGGAGGTTGAGGATAGAATAAATAATGGTGATGATGAGGCAAGGTTTATAGTGGATGGTATGGCTTATCAGGTTGCAAAGGAGATTGGAGCACTTTCAACGGTTTTGAAGGGTGAGGTTGATGCCATTATCCTCACTGGAGGACTTGCCTACTTTGGTTATTTCATTGACAGGGTGAAGGAGAGGATAGAACACTTTGGGAAGGTGATTGTCCTGCCAGGTGAGGATGAGATGGAAGCCCTTGCCCTTGGGGCATTAAGGGTGTTAAAGGGTGAAGAAGAGGCAAAGACGTATTAGTCATAAAAGGAGGAGACATGGAACCTATAAGGACGCTTGACGGTCTTGTTGAACTGGTTAAGGGCAGGAAGACCATGACCCTTGCTGTTGCCAATGGTCAGGACCCTCATACCATTGAGGCAGTCTACAGGGGGGTAAAAGAGGGGCTTGTTAAGGCAAAGATGGTTGGTGATAGGGAGAGGATTGAGGAGCTTTCCCGTGAAAAGGGAGTGGATGCATCTGTTTTTGAGATAATTGATGTGAAGGAACCCAATGAGGCTGGAAGGATAGCCAGAGACCTTGTCAGAGAGGGTGAGGCACAGGTACTTATGAAAGGTCTGATTTCAACAGATGTGTATATGAGGTTGATACTTGATAAGGAGAAAGGGCTTCTCCCGAAGGGACGGATACTTTCCCATATTGCTGTTATGGAAACCCCTTCCTATCCTAAACTGCTTTTTGTTTCAGATGTGGCGGTAATTCCAAAACCTGACCTGAAGCAGAAGATTGCCATTACAAACTATGCCATTGAGGTTGCACACAAGTTTGGGATTGAGAATCCAAAGGTTGCAATCCTTGCTGCAACTGAAAAGGTCAGTGACAAGATGGAGGCCACCATTGATGCAGCAATTATTGCAAAGATGGCAGAGAGAAAACAGATAAAGGGTGCAATTGTTGATGGTCCTCTTGCCCTTGATGTTGCAGTTTCAAGGGAGGCATGCGAAATAAAGAGTCTTAAGAGCCCTGTTGGTGGTGATGCAGATGTTCTGATATTCCCGAACATAGAAACTGGAAATGTTTTCTTCAAGTCACTCACCAAGTTCGCTAATGGAAGGCTTGCTGCAATGGTTACAGGTGCAACTGCACCATGTATCCTCACCTCACGTGCTGATAGCGAGGATTCCAAGTTTTATTCAATTGCCCTTGCGGCACTGATGGCGGGGGGAGAATGAAGGTTAAAATTACAGGAACAGGTTCCTATCTTCCTGAGAAAATTTTAACAAACCATGACCTTGAAAAGATGGTTGATACCTCGGATGAATGGATAAGGACGAGAACAGGTATTGTTGAGAGGCACATTGCAGCAGATGACGAGGCAACCAGTGACATGGTCGCCAGGGCTGCTGAGAAGGCACTTGAGATGGCAAAACTGAAACCTGAAGACCTTGACGCCATCATTGTGGCCACAGTCACGCCTGACAATGCCTACCCTTCCACTGCATGCTGGGTTCAAAAACACCTTGGTATAAAAGGGCAACCTGCATTTGATATTGAGGCTGCCTGCAGTGGATGGATTTATGGGGTGGCTGTGGGAAGTGGCTTGATTGAGACGGGGTTGGGGAAGAAGATCCTTGTGTGTGGTGGTGAGACCATGTCAAGGGCACTGAACTGGGAGGACAGGTCAACATGTGTCCTTTTTGGTGATGGTGCTGGTTGCACTGTGCTTGAACCTTCGGATGACGACTCAGGTTTTCTCTCCATTTACCTTGGTGCAGATGGTAATCTTGGTGAACTCCTTATACAACCCGCTGGTGGTTCAAGGATGCCTCCAAGTGAAAAAACTGTGAAGGAGAAACTCCACACTGTTTTTATGCAGGGTAATGAGGTATTCAAACATGCTGTGAGGTCAATGCAGATGGCTGCAATAAAGGCACTTGAAATGGCTGGACTTGAAGGAAAGGATGTGGATGTTTTTATCCCCCATCAGGCAAACCTTAGAATAATAGACGCAACAAGGGAGAGGGCAGGCATTCCAAAGGAGAAGACCATTGTAACAATTGACCACATAGCAAATATATCTGCTGCGACCATCCCCATATCACTTGATGAAGCTGTAAGGGCAGGGAAGATAAAAAAGGGCGATATAGTGCTCTTTGATGCCTTTGGTGGTGGTTTTACATGGGCCTCTGCTGTGTTGAGATGGTAAAAAAGGAGGAGATATGCTTGAGATAAGATTTCACGGAAGGGGTGGACAGGGAACAGTGGTTGCTTCAAAGATGCTGGCAGTTGGAGTTGCAAAGGAAGGGAAGTATGTGCAGGCATTCCCTGAATTTGGTGTGGAGAGGAGAGGTGCACCTGTGGTGGCATTCATTCGTATTGATGAGGGCCCAATTTACATCAAATCAAAGATATATCAACCAGACCATATTGTTATACTTGACCCAACACTGATAGGTGCTGTTGATGTAACAGAGGGTCTGAAGCCTGGTGCATGGATTATCGTTAATTCAGAGAAAGAGCCTGATAAGTTTGACTTTGGAAAGGACTTCAAGGTTGCCACAATAGATGCCACCAGTATTGCTATAAAATACAGACTTGGTTCAAAGACCTCTCCAATCGTGAACACTGCCATACTTGGTGCTGTAATAAGGGTGCTGAATCCATGCTCACTTGAATCGCTGATAGATGGCATAAAAGAAGAAGCACCTGTCAAGCCAGAGGAGAATGCACAGGCTGCAAAAGAGGCATACGAGAGAGTAAAAGGAGGCGACTTATGAGCCAGAAAGAGCCAGACAAAAAGGTAGTTTTCTCATCTGTTAAAGAGATGCCACCCATGGCAGTTTCCCTCTGGAGTATGAGATACAACAAGACAGGTTCCTGGAGAAATTTGAGACCCATAATCAACTACGAAAAGTGTGTTTACTGCCAGATATGCTGGAAATTCTGTCCAGAGCCTGCAATATCTCTTGAACCTGTTGAGATAGATGGGAAGGTGAAGCCCAAGCCAGTAATAGATTATGACTACTGCAAGGGTTGTGGGATATGCTGGACTGAGTGCCCAACAAATGCCATAGAGACTGTTGAGGAGGAGAAATGAGAAAGGTATTAATGGGAAACCATGCACTTTCATGGGGTGCAACCCTTTCAAGGGTTCAGGTGATTGCTGCTTATCCTATAACACCCCAGACACAGGTTGTGGAATTGCTTTCAGAGATATGTGCAGATGGAACCCTTGATGCAAAATTCATAAAGGTTGAATCAGAGCATTCAGCAATGGCTGCATGTATTGGTGCATCTGCAACAGGTGCAAGGGCATTCACTGCAACATCTGCCCAGGGGCTTGCACTGATGCATGAGATGCTCCACTGGGCAGTTGGGGGAAGACTCCCTGTAGTGATGGGGAATATAAACAGGGCAATGGCCCCACCGTGGACAATATGGACTGAACAGAATGACTCACTCTCACAGAGGGATACTGGTTGGATGCAGGTTTACTGCCAGAACAACCAGGAGGTGCTTGACTCTGTTATCCAGGCGTATAAGGTTTCTGAAAATCAGAAGGTACTTCTTCCCACAATGATTGTGCTTGATGCATTTGTTCTCTCCCACACCATGGAGGTTGTTGAGATACCTGAACAGGAGAAGGTGGATGAATACCTCCCTCCTTACAATCCTCCATACAAACTTGACCCCAAAGAGCCACATGCCTTTGGTGGTCTTACAGGACCTGACGGTTACTTTGAGTTGAGATACATGATACAGGAGGCTATGGAAGAGGCAAAGAATGTGTGGAAGGAGACTGGTAAGGAGTTCGGAGAACTCTTTGGAAGGGAGTATGGGCTTATAGAAACATACAGGGTTGATGATGCAGACTTCCTCATAATTTCAAGTGCTACCATTGCATCAACAGCAAGGGTTGCAGTGGATGTTTTGAGGGATAAAGGGGTAAAGGCAGGTCTTTTGAGGGTCAGGGTGTTCAGGCCATTTCCCTCTGAGGAGGTCAGGGATGTGGTGAAGGGTGTTAAAAAGGCGGTTGTTATTGACAGGAATATATCCTTTGGTGCAAGTGGAATATTCTATCAGGAGGTTAAGGCTGCCCTTTACAACGAAGAGCATAAGCCCCCTGTGTTTGGAATAATTACAGGTCTTGGTGGCAGGGATGTGAGGGTTGAGGATATTGTGGAGATGTCAGAGGATGTTCTGAAGAGGGAAAAACCCGAATCAGATATTATCTGGAAGGGGGTGAGGGTATGAAAGAACTGAGAACAACAATCCCGATTGAGGAATACATGGGGCCAGGCCACCTTGCATGTCAGGGTTGTGGTGCTGCCCTTGCTATGAGATATGCACTTAAGGCATTGGGACCCAATACATCAATGGACTTTCCAGCATGCTGCTGGTCTGTGATTGATGGACCGTTCCCCCATTCCTCGCTTCAGGTTCCACTTTTCCACACTGCCTTTGAAACAGCGGCATCAACAGCAGCAGGTGTAAAGGCAGGTTACGACATGCTGGGGAAGACTGATGTGAATGTGGTTGCCTGGGCAGGTGATGGTGGAACATATGACATAGGTATTCAGGCACTCTCAGGTGCAGCGGAGAGGAATGATGACATTATCTATGTGTGTTATGATAATGAGGCTTACATGAACACAGGGATACAGAGGAGTGGTTCCACACCCCTCAAAGCATGGACAACAACAACACCTGTTAAACACCCTGAAGATAGACCAAAAAAGAGGTTGATTGACATAATGGCGGCCCATAGAATACCTTACATTGCAACTGCGAGCGTGGCATATCCAGAGGACATGGTGAGGAAATTCAAAAAGGCAAAGGAGATAAAGGGAACGCGGTTCATCCTTGTAATCTCTCCGTGTCCGCCTGGATGGAAAACACGACCAGAGGACACAATAAAACTTGCAAGGCTTGCAGTCCAGACAAGGATATTCCCGCTCCTTGAGATATACAATGGTCTGGAGTGGAAACTCTCCATGGACGTAAAGAAGCCTGTGCCTGTGCTTGAATATCTCAAACTACAGGGAAGGTTCAGACATCTGACAGAGGAAGATGTGAAGATGATTCAGGAGAATGTGGACAGGGAGTGGGAAATACTGATGAGCAAAATAAAGAAGTGAGTTTAGTTTTTTGAAGTTTAAGGGCGGGCATACCCCGCCCTTTTTTCGTGTGGACGTTAGGTTTTGTCAAGACCCTGTTAAGGAATAAGAGGGGTTATAAGATTAAGGTTGTCCCAGTTTGAGAAAAAAAGCGGATGGATAGATTAGCAGGTTAGACCTCCGTCCCCGGAGAGGGTTGACCATTGGTTGAATTTTCAGTAAAATATATATATGAAGACCACAGGGGATAGCGAGAGAATAAAACCCATTTACAAGGAATGGGTAGAAGTTCCAGATTGTTTCAGGAAGATTGTCTGGGATGCCCTTGATGGAAAGTCTCCACTTGAGGATATTATCCTCAAAGTCTTGATGTATGGAAGTTTTGAGGAGATAAAAAAACTTTTTAAGATGTATCCAGAGGAGACATACAGTGTTGCATTCAGGTATCCTGAGATAAAAAGAGGGGTGAGATACTGGATAAAGGTATGGAGTGAAGATGGAAGATCTTCTTAAAATTGCCAGAAAGGTTCAATCACATTTTAAGGATTTTTACCTTGCAGGCGGAACTGCAATCATGTTCAGGTATAAACATAGAGAGAGTTATGACCTGGATTTTTCAGGAGAGAATCTGATTTAAGGTCTTCAGTATATTTATATTTTCCCTCCCAAAGTTGACAGGCAGGAGTAAGGTTGTTATAATTAAATCTTCAGGAGGTGCGTTATGATTTTTTTAATTCTTGGTAATCTTATTCTTAATGGAGACTTTGAGAACTGGTCAGGTGGTCTGCCTACTTCCTGGGATGCGACATCTGCCATAACCATGACTGAAAATACCGATACTGTTTTTCATGGAGGTTCCTCCTGCAGAATTTATTTTAACTCAGCAACAACCCAGAGGTTGAGCAATGCTGTTCCTTCAATCAGTGAAGATAGTTTATATGTTTTCACCTTCTTTGTTTTTGATAATGACCCTGCTGGAAGGGCAAGGGTTTGTGTGCTCTGGTATGGAAACGGTTCCTACATATCTGGATCCTATGAGAGTTACTCAGTTGATAAACCATACTGGCAGGTTCTAACCACAGATACTTTGAGACCACCATCAGGTGCTGATTCTGCAGTAGCCCAGATCAGATTCTATGATGTTTCAGGTTCCTGGGATGGTGATGCTGTAATATACGTAGACAGGGCGGTTTTCAGCATGCCTTCCCATGAAGATTCAGGGGTTGTAATAAATGAGATTATGTATAATCCATCCACATCCCTTGGTGATGATAACTACTTTGAGTGGCTTGAAATTTACAATCCCAGTTCTGATACGGTCAATTTAACAAGGTGGCTTTTGTTAGATAATAATGGTTCGTTCATAATACCGGCTATTGAACTTCCTCCAGCAGAATACCTCATTATAACAAAAAACATGGATTCCCTCCAATCAGTCAGTGAGTATCAGGACGATATACTGAATGGAAATGACCAGGTAATCGGGAATATGACTGCTGTCAGTCTCTCCAATGGTGGTGAGGTGATATGGTTGAGAAATTCAGACTCTACACTTGTTGATAGTGTTCCCTATGATGACTCAAGCCCATGGCCAGCACAGGCGGATGGATCTGGACCAAGTGCTGAACTCATTGATCCTTCATACGACAATACAAATGGAGCCAACTGGCTTGCATCCAATGAAACCTATGGGACACCCGGTGAGGGAAATAGTGTTTATGACCCTCCACCCTCAATTGGAAGGATATGGAGAACACCATATGTCCCTGAGGCGCTGCAACCTGACACCTTCCATGCAGTCATAACAGACAATGGAAGTGTTGACACAGCCATGTTTTACTACTGGTTAAGTTCAGCAGGATTTGATTCTGTTCAGATGGAACAGGAAAGTGGTGACACCTTCAGGTGTGTGCTCAATGGACAGAATAGGGGTGTTAGGCTTGACTCCTTCTTCATAAGGGCGGTTGACAATGGAGGCAGGGAGAGTCTTTCCGATACCTCAAGGGGATTTTTCTGGGGAAGAATGGATATAATTGACCTGAGGGTGAATGATATAGATGGAAGACCCGTATATGGAGGATATGAGGCGATTGTTCATGGTGTAGTTACAGCAGGTGAGAGTACCTTTGCAAAAACTTACTTACATTTTTACATACAGGACTCTACATCAGGGATTGCATGCCACCACGATGGAGCAACCTATATCCAGTCTATACATCAGGGAGAATCACTAAAGGTTATTGGAACCATAACCAGTTTTGCTGGAGAGACAGAACTTGATTATGTTGGTCAATGGATAACAAAACTCGGTACAGGAACAGTTCCTCCACCAGAGACCATCAGTGTATCCCAGATGGGTGAGGCATACGAGGGCAAACTTGTCTTTATACTGAATGTGGATACGGCCTTTTCATCACCCTGGCCATCCGGCCAGAACACGCTTGATACAATCGTTGACATCAATGGGGATTCAGGCCATATATGGATAGACAGTGATACGGACATAGATGGTTGGGGACCTGATTGGACAACGAATCAACATATTCAGGGCATTCTCAGGCAGTATGACACATCCACCCCTTATAATTCTGATTATGAAATATCACCCCGCGCCCAATCAGATTTTATATCAGCACTGCTAGCAATGAGGATAAATCTTTCAGCAATTGTTTCAGGAAATGTGGTGACCCTCTTCTGGGAATCAGAAAATGACCCATTATCATTCGCTGTACAGGAAAGAAAAAATGGAGAATGGAAGACAATTGAAACCCTTGCTGGGTACTCCAGGATGTGGAGAGGGAAACTATCTCAAGGATTCCATGTTTTAAGAATATCAGGTAACTTTGGAACAGAAAAGGTCTTCTCAAAATCCATCACAATAAAAACAGAAAACCCCTTTACTGTGAGTTTCTCCATCGGTATAAATAGGGTTGTTATTATGAATGGTACAGAAAAAGAGTTGCCCATTCAGATAATTGATATAACAGGAAGGGTTCTTCAGACAGCAATTGTTGAAAAGCAGAAGAGAAGGGTTCTGGAACTGCATTTTCTCCCTCCAGGGCTCTACTTCCTGAAAATTTCATCGGAACCTTCAGTAATAAAAAAGTTTTTTATTGTGAAATGAGAATCTCTATTGACATTGAGAAATCTTTCTCTATGATTTTAAAAAATGAAAAAAGGAGGTAACATGGCTGAGTATGAAGGATATCTTATTCCTGATGATCTTTATTTCCACAAGGAACATATGTGGGTCAAGGTTGATGGAGACACCGCAATTATTGGTATGGACGACTTTTCCCAGAAACTTGCTGGTGAATTGAGTTTCATTGAACTTCCAATGGAAGGGGATGAGGTCTCAAAGGATGAGGCAGTTGGTTCCTATGAGACGGGGAAGTGGATGGGTAAGATATTTGCACCTGTTTCAGGTGAGGTTGTTGAGGTGAATGAAGAACTTGAGGATGACCCCTCCATAGTGAATCAGGACCCTTATGGTAAGGGCTGGATGTTCAAGATTAAGATGAGCGACCCCTCAGAGGTTGATTCACTCATGAAGGGTGATTCTGTGATTCCATGGCTCAAAGAAGAGATTGAGAAGAACGTAAAGAAATAAACATTGTATGAAACCCGAAGACCTTTATAAATTGAAGTTCCTGAGGGAGATAGTTATTTCTCCCTCAGGAGATTTTTTTGCTGTCAGGATTGAAAGGATAAAAAAGAAAAAGGAGAAGTACTCCTATACATCAGACCTTTTACTCTGCCCTCTTGAGAAGAAAAAGTGCAGAACCTTTATCAGGGATAAAAACTTTAACACAATAAGGTATTCAGTAGATGGTAAGACCATTTATTTTATTGAGGCGGGTAAAGAAAAAAAATCATTTATAAAGGGAATACCTGTTGATGGAGGGGAATCCTTTGTTATTGCAGAGTTTGAAAAAAAGACCCCTCTTCATCTTTTCCCTTCACCTGACAAAAGAGTTATCTACACAAATCTGTATGAAACCCCTGAACAGGATGTTGTATGTTTTGAGATAGAATCCCTTCCCTACAAGACAGCGAACTTTTTCTATAAGGAAGTACCACTTTTTCCTGTTGTATCAGTGAACATCAGGACAGGTAGGGTTAAAGAGATTGTTCCAGGTGAAAAGAGATTTGGTTTGAGGGATGTATCACCTGATGGTGAACAGATTCTTTGCACAGCCCCTGAGTCCTTTGACTGGAAAAGATTCAGATTCACAAATATCTTTATAGTGAATGTGAAGAGTGGAAGGATTAAAAGGATAAAGTTACCCATCAAACTTTTTATTTCACAGGTTCAATACACAAAGGATGGCAGGGGAATTTTGATTTATGGTTTTGAAAAACCAGAGGAGTACAGATTCAAGCATGGACATATCTACTATCGTTCTATCAGGGGCAGTGAATTTATAAAACTGACAGAGGGATTGGATGTGTATATTGGAACTCCCATACTTGACGACCTGGGAGGTTCAAGGATAGACCTTCTCAAGGTTTCTGATGATGGTGAATCTGTTTTCCTTCCAGTAACAGAAAATGGAAGAGGGAATATATACAGGCTGAATATCAAAACAAAAGAGTTTACTCCATATATAACAGGGGACTTCAAGGTACTGGCATTTGATGCTATCAAGGATAGATGTGTTTTTGGTGCATCAAACCCTATCGACCCGTGCTCCATATATGTTCAAAAATCTGGGAAGTCAAAGCCAGTATTTTCACCCAATAAAAATCTATTAAAAAAATACGATCTCTCCTACCCAGAGAGGATTACAGTGAAGGGCTCTGGGGGTGATACTGTTGAGGGCTGGATAATGAAACCACCAGACATGAAGAAGAATAAAAAGTATCCACTCCTTGTTGAGGTTCATGGAGGGCCTCATGCCTGTTATGGATATTCATTTTTCCATG
>Ga0190359_1001427_pt1 | contig 14986 bp, 11 predicted proteins | sample 48721823_MG_FD_161269 | JGI IMG/M metagenome (GOLD analysis project Ga0190359, IMG submission 161269) | Hydrothermal vent microbial mat bacterial communities from Southern Trench, Guaymas Basin, Mexico - 4872-18-2-3_MG | ecosystem: Environmental > Aquatic > Marine > Hydrothermal vents >... | reverse complement strand
CACTCTCGTCGATTGCGACGATCCCGACTGCGATAATGATATCCATTGCGTTACTCCCACAGAGGACTGCGCAAACGGCTCCGACGACGACGGCGACACTCTCGTCGATTGCGACGATCCCGACTGCGATAATGATATCCATTGCGTTACTCCCACAGAGGACTGCGCAAACGGCTCCGACGACGACGGCGACACTCTCGTCGATTGCGACGATCCCGACTGCTCCGGTGCTGCCAACTGCCAGCAAACACAGGAAAACTGCTCGAATGGCAGCGATGACGACGCCGATGGCTTTACCGATTGCAATGACAGTGATTGCCAGCAAGATCCCGCCTGCAGCGGCGGCAACGACGGCGGCGGCTGTGGCTGCGGCAGCAGCGGCGAACGAGGAAACACCGGAGGCCTGGGCCTGCTGCTGGGGCTGTGGCTGACTATTCGCCGGCGCTGACCCTCCTGGAGAAAAGTAGCAAAAAATCGGCAAGCGCCCCTTGCCCCGGCCGGCCGTATTCGCTACACTTGCCCGGCAGGTGGCAATACCAACCCGGAAAGCAGCTCACCGAGTTCGAATTGTCATTTGCTTTGCATTTTCGATTGAGCCACTAGAAGCCATCAAGCGGGCAATCAACCGCCGGTGGTAAAGGTGCTGGCGGTCAGGAAAGCGAGGTAGTCATGAAGATTGGCAAGGACGCAATGGTGGGGATCGAGTTCTCCATGTCGCTGGATTCCGGCGAGGAAGTCGACAGCTCCGAACCCGGCAAACCGCTTACCTTCGTATTTGACTGCGGCCAGATGCTGCCGGGTCTAGAGCGCCAACTGGAGGGCATGGAAGCGGGTCAGAGTACCAAGTTCACGGTGGAGCCCGAAGACGGCTTCGGCATGCCGCGAGAAGAACTGCTGCAGAAGGTTCCCCGCAGCCGCTTCCCCGAGGGAAACGAACTCAAGCCGGGCATGGCCTTCATGTTCACCGGCCCTTCTGGATCGCATCCCTTTACCGTGCGCGAGATTGATGACGAGAACGTCACCATCGATTTCAATCATCCCCTTTGCGGACAGCGCTTGCATTTCGACGTCAAGGTAGTGGAGGTTCGCCAAGCCACCGTCGAGGAATTGGAAAGCGCCCGCCAGGAGGCCACGGCCGAGGCCTGAAGCAACGTTCCCCAAACCTAGTCGGTCAGCAACTGTTCCTGTTGCCCCCGGGTCAAGGCGGCATGGTAGGCAGAGATTACGTCCGCCCGGCTGAGCATGTCGATTACCCGCGTTTGCTCGTCTTCGGCAACGATGCAGATCTCATCCTCGCTGGAGTCGGCCATGAGTTTAACCGCTTGATACAAGTTGCTGGCGGGGCTGATGCTCACCAGCGGGTGGGATAAGTCCATGGCCACCACAAGTTGATCCAGTTCCTCGCGGACAATGACCGTGCGCAGTTCCCGGCCAGAAACCATGGCTATTGCCTGGCCCTGCTCGTCGAGGATGGGAAAGCTCGAATAGACGGAATTCTCGTACAGTTCGGCAAGCTCCTGCAGGCCGGTGTCGGGGCGAACCGTCACCAGCCTGTTCTTTCCCGTGCGGGAGGCCAGCACCTGGCGCACGGTGATGCGCTTGAGCACCGCCTCCATCATGTCGGTGATGTGCACCGGGGCCTCGAAACGACTGCCAAGTTGAGCCTCATATATGGTGTGGCGCTTGCATAGCATGTAGGCGATGAAGCACACCCACATTGAGGGCACCAGCAGGTGGTAGTTGCCGGTCATCTCCGAGACCATGATGATGGTAGAGATAGGGGTGTTGGCAGCTCCGGCGAAAAAACCGGCCATGCCCACGATGGCGAAGGCACCCGGTTGCAGTTGCATCCCCGGCAAGATCTTCTGCAGCAGTGTACCCGTGGCCCCACCCAGGCAGGCGCCGATGACCACCGCCGGACCGAAAACACCGCCACTGCCGCCGGTAGCAATGGTGAACGAGGTGGTGGCGATCTTGGCCAGGCCAACCGCAAACAACAACGTCAGACCTCCCTGGCCGAACAAGGCCTTCTGGGCGAAGCCGTAGCCGGTGGCGATGGCCTGAGGAAGTACCAGGGCAACCACTCCCACGGCGATCCCACCCAGCATGGGTTTGATGTGGTTGGGAAGCGGCAGCTTACGAAACATGTCTCGGGTACCGTAGAAAAACTTGATGTATAGTATGGCCCCGGCGGCTACCACCAGTGCCAGAACGAAGTAGGGACCAAGTTCCAGAGGATTACGAAAGCTATAGCCGGGATTGGTGAACAACGGATTCCAGCCGAACTTCATGGCGAACACGCCATAGGCGATAATGGAGGCAATCACCGAGGGAACGATGACCTCGTATTCTTGGTCGAGTTCGCGGTAGAGCACCTCGGCGGAAAACAAGGCTCCGGCCAGCGGAGCGTGGAAGATGGCCCCCACGCCGGCACCCAAACCGGCCGCCATCAGCACCCTCCGGTCGTGCGGCCGCAATCGTAGCCAGCTACCCAACAGCGAACCGAAGCCAGCACCGATCTGTGCAATGGGACCTTCACGACCGCCAGAGCCTCCGGAACCGATGGTGAGAGCCGAGGCCAGGGCCTTTATCAACGGCACCCGGGCACGGATCTTGCCTGCCTTGTTGTGGTAGGCATCCAGGGCGGCATCAGTACCGTGCCCTTCGGCCTCGGGAGCCAACCAGAATACCAGTACCCCGCTGAGCAGTCCGCCCAGCACCGGCATCAGAAACAGCACCCAGCGCCTGAGTTCTCCTTCAGGGGCGAGGAACAGCGGCGATTCTCCACCCGGAGGGGGAGGATGGTAGCCGGCCAGGGTTTCCAGAAACAACCAGCGCCCGGCATCGAGCATTACGTAGAAGGCGATGGCCCCCAGGCCGGCGATCAAACCCACCAGGGCCGATAACGCCATCAACCGCCACAGGTCGCGCAGCATGGGAGTGGGCAGAACTCTTTTCAGGTGTATGAAGCCTCTCACGCTTTGGCTACCTCCAGCGGCGCTGATTGTGTTGTCTGGGGGGATGGATGTCAACCTTGACATTCGTGCTGCTGGCGGATTGACTGGGTCAGCCTTGCAAGAGCACTGGAGGTGGCGATGAGTACAAAAGCCAGGCCCGGGCAACCGGCACCACGTGAACTTCTGATCGATCCCGCACGCCTGCAGCAGGAATACTACCGGTTGCGGCCCGATCCGGCCGAGCCCGGACAGCGGGTATCTTTTGGCACCTCCGGCCACCGAGGCAGTGCCAGCGCTCGTACCTTCAACGAGCGCCATATCCTGGCTATCAGCCAGGCCATATGCGACTGGCGCCAGGGCCAGGGCATTACCGGGCCGCTGTTTCTGGGCCGCGATACCCATGCACTCAGCGAACCCGCCTACCAGACTGCACTAGAGGTTTTCGCCGGCAACGGTGTGCCGCTGGTGCTGCAGCACGGTGACCGACCGGTGCCCACCCCGGTAATCTCGCATGCCATCCTGGCCTACAACCGCCGGGGCCGGGCGCAGGCAGACGGAGTGGTGGTGACACCTTCTCATAACCCGCCCGAAGACGGCGGCTTCAAGTACAACCCCCCCCACGGTGGGCCGGCCGAAACCGCAGTCACCCGGGCCATAGAGCAGTTGGCCAACCAGTATCTGCAGGCGGGGCTGGCCGGCGTCAGACGCATCGGGGTGGAGCAATCCGTGGCGGACAAGGAAGTATCGCGCCAGGGCCTGTGCGAGGAATACAGCCGTGATCTCGATACGGTGATCGATCTTGAGGTCATCGCCGCAGCGGGCGTTCGCCTGGGCGTGGATCCCCTGGGTGGAGCATCACTGTCGGTTTGGCAGAACGTCGCCGAACTGCACCGGCTGAACATCGAGGTGGTCAATACCCGGCTGGATCCCACTTTCTCCTTCGTTCCGCTCGACCACGACGGCCGTATCCGCATGGACTGCTCCTCGCCCTACGTCATGAGCCGGCTGGTCGAACACCGCGAACATTTCGACGTGGCCTGCGGCACCGATCCCGACGCCGACAGACACGGCATCGTCACTCGCTCGGCGGGTCTGCTCCCGGCCAACCGTTACCTTACGGCCGCCGCCTGGTACCTGTTTACCAACCGGCCAAACTGGCCGGCCGGGTTGCCACTGGGCAAAACCGTGGTTACCACCGCCCTGCTCGATCGCCTGGCCCGGCAGTTGGGCAGGCAGGTGTTCGAGGTACCGGTGGGATTCAAGTGGTTTGCCGAGGAACTGTTAGCGGGACGGCTGGGCTTTGCCGGCGAGGAAAGCGCCGGGGCCTCGCTGCTGCGGCGCGACGGGCGGGTGTGGACCACCGACAAGGACGGCATGGTAATGTGCCTGCTGGCGGCCGAGTTGTTGGCCCGCCTGGGTCGCGATGCCGGCCAGTTGGCAGACGAGCTGGAGCAGCGCTTCGGCAAGCCCAGCTTCCAGCGCATCGATCTGCCGGTATCGGCCGAACAAAAAGCCCGCCTGACCTCTCTGGGCCAGGCCGGGAGCGAACCGGAGCTGGCGGCCGGCGAACCAGTGGAGGAATATCTCACCACCGCGCCCGGCAACGGTCAGCCCATCGGCGGGGTCAAGGTAAAGACCGCTTCCGGTTGGTTCGCGGTACGTCCCTCCGGTACGGAAAGCGCTTGTAAGATCTACGCCGAGAGCTTCTCCGGAGAACGTCACCTGCAGGCCCTGCTGGACGACGCTCGGAAGCTGCTGGACGCGGCAGTACTCGAGCGGCCAGGCAGAGATTGACGACCGGTGGATGCTTCAGCGCAGAAACGGCGCGTTCTTGTTCTCGATGATACGCCGGGAAAAATGCTGCCGGGGCAGGCGGAAAGACTGGAAGCGCTTCTTGATGCGCTTGAAAAAAACCATGATCTGGGGTGTCTTGACATGGCCCTCGATGTCCAGATCATCGAAGCGATATACCCGCACCGAGCCGGCTGCCTTTTTCTTCTCGGCTGCCGGAGCCGGGTGGGTCAGGGCCAGCTGCACGGCCACCACCAGCAATAACAACCGTCTCATTTCTTGCCCCCTGCACAGGCCTGGGGAGCGGCCAGCTTGATGTCTTCGATGAAGCCACGCACCTGCTTGCTGCCCTCGGCCGTGGCTCGCCCCGAGGCCAAGTAGCGTTGGAACGCCTGACAGGCCCAGTCGGGGCGCTTTTTCTCGTTCATGTAGAGAATACCCAGGTTGAACAACGCCTGGGGGTTGCTCAGGTCAAGACCGAGTATCTGCCGGTAACTGCGTTCGGCAAGTTCGATCCGGCCCAGGGCTCGCTCGGCCACGGCTTCCCCCAGCAAGGCCTCGATGTTGCCGGGGTCGTTCTTGATCACCTTGCGGAAGGTGGCCGCTGCTCGCTGCCAGTCACCGCAGTCGAGGTAGATGGCCGCCATATTGAGCCCGGCCCGCGAGAAGCGGGAATCGCGGCTGAAGGCCCTGGCGAACAGGTCAATTGCTGCCTGTACCCGCCCTTCCTTCCAAAGGGCCATGGCCCGGTTGTTGAGAATGCGCGGATCATCGGGCTTGAGCAACAAGGCCTGCCGGAACAACTCCTCGGCCATGGCCGGCTCGTCCTTCTCGGAAAAAATGATGGCCAGGTTGTTGTAGGCGAGCGGATTCTTGGGATCGCGGGATAGCACGTAGCGAGCCTGGTCCATGGCCTGATCCAGCCTGCCCATCAGCCGCAACAATACCGCCAGGTTGTTGCGGGCCACCAGGTTCCGCGGGTGTCTGGCGATGAAGGTCTCGAGCAGCGTCACGCCCCGCTCCGGCCGCCCCTGGGCCCGGTACACGTCCGCCAGGGCAAAAGTGGCCGCCTCGTCCTGCGGCCGGCAGCGCAAGGCCTGGCGCAGGGCGGAAATCGCCCCGGCGAAATCATGCCCGCGGGCACGCAGCAGACCCAGGTTGAAATGGGCCTGGTAGAAGTCGGGTTCCAGACGGCAGGCTTTTTCCAGCTCGTGCTTGGCGGTGAAGTAGTCGGCATCCTCGGCCCGCATCAATGCCACCGCCCGGTTGAAGGCCCGGCGTGCCTGTGCCCGCGCCTGCAGGTGGGCCTGGTCGGGCTGGACCGGCCGGTGCGGCGCACAGGCCACAAACAGGACCAGTATCCCAGTCAGTGGCCACAGCCGCTTCATCGCTTTTTCCCTCCCGGGCGTCGCTTGCCGGCCGGGGACAGCGGCAGCTTTTTCAACAACATGGTGGCACCGGTGTAGGAATCGGCCCACTCCACCTGCGGACGCATCTCCAGCAACTCGGGGTAACGACTGGGGTCCAGCCTGGTCAACTGGCGCATGGTCTCGATGGTCCAGCGGCTGTAGTAGCCGTGCTTACGGGCCGTCAGCAGGCTGATCTCGAATGCCCGCAGGGCCTTGTCTTCCACCGGAAAGGCCAGCGCCTGAACCTGCTGGCGGTAGATGTCGGTCTCCCGCTGGCTCAGGTTGCGAGGCAGGGGGGCCTGGTAGATGGCGCGGGCGAACCCGGCGTACATGTCGCCCACCCGGTACAGCGCCGCCGACGCCCACTCCAGTACCCCCGTGGCCACCACCCGCGCGAACATCGATTCGGCCCTTTTCAGCAGGGCGGCTTTCTTCTTGAGCAGGGCCACCAGCCGCCTCCGGGGCGGCCGCAGCTTGATCCGCTGGTACTGGCGAAAAATCATCTCCCCCATCTCGAACAGGCACTGGGCAGCGGCCTCGAGTTCGGCTCCGGCAGGAGGCCGGGAGGCCGGATAGCTGGCGCATTTCTGCAATTGTTGGCGAGCCCGCGAACGGCTGCCCTGCTTCAACAGGGCCAGGGCCAGGTGCAGACGGGCCTGGCGTTGGCGCTGGCGGGAGTACTTGCGCAGGTAGGTGAAGAAGATCTTGCTGGCCTGGCGATGCTCGCCAACCTTTTCCAGTGCCAGCCCGGCCTCGAACAGTGCTTCTGCCGACTTGGCATGCCTGGGGAAACGCCGGTTGAAATCCGTCAGTACCGCCACCTGTTGCTGCCAGCGACGCTTGGCCCGGTAGAGAACCGCCGCCCGCAGCAAAGCCGGAGCGGCACGCTTGTCGGTGGGGAACTTGCCGGCAAAACGACGCAAGGTTTCGGCCGCTCGCAGGTAGTCGTAACGTTGCTGGTACAAATCGGCCAGGATGTGGGTGGCGTCGGCCGCCTGATCCGGGTAGCTGCTGACCACCTTCCGGTAGAGGGCCTCCGCCTGGCGGTTACGGCCGGCAGTTGCCAGGCAGTCGCCGGCCAGCAACAGGGCACGCGGAGCCAGTTGATCCCGGGGAAACTCCCTGACCATGTCCTGTAGGATGCCGGCGGCCTTCTCCAGGTTGCCCGCGGCCCGTTCCTGCAGCGCCTGTTGGAATAGCGCCCCGGCCACGATGCCGTCGAGCCGGGCCAGGAATTCCCGGGCCAGCTTCTTCACCTTCTTCAGGCTCCTGGCCTGGCGTTCGAGGGTGGTATAGTCATGAGCCCGGTTGAAGCAATCGAGCGCCAGGTCGGCGGCGGCAACGGCCAGGGGGTGATGGGGACGTGAGCGGGCCAGGGCCAGCAAGCGCCGGGAAGCCTCGGCGAAGTGCCCGCGGTAGTATAACAGCTTGCCTACTTCGAAGGAGAGTTCCGTCAGGTGCTGGTCGTCCGGTGACAGTTCGGCAAACAGCTTCGCCGCCTTGATGAACCCCTGTTCACCGGGATTCAGCGCCTGTTGGCCGTCTGGAGGCTTGTCGGGCAGGGGAGTGCGGGCCCGCTCCTTGTCGAAGGCCAGCACCGCCGCATAGGCCGCCTCGCGCCCCAGCTTCTGCCCGCGCAACGCCCGGGCCGCCGCCAGGTAGGCTTCGGCCGCCTGGGGATAGCGTTTCAGCTTGAAAAGCACCTCCCCCAGGTTGAAGCGCAGGCGGGCCGCCTGGGCGCTATCGGGAAAGTGCTCCAGGTACTTGCGATAGCTTGCCGCAGAAGCCTGGTAGTTTTTCCGGGAGGGATTCTTCTGCGCGTGCTGATGCCTGGACAGGGCCACGAAGCGTAGCCCCTGTTCGGCCAGCTGGCGCGCCCGTTTCACGGCGGCGGGATCTTTCTGCTGGCGCGCCCAGGATGATTCAGAACCGTAACCGTCAGCCAGGCGGTAGTACTCCCGGTAGGCTTGCCGGATCTTGCCGGAGCGCAGGTAGGCCTGGGCCACCTGCTCGCGGAACCACGGTGCCTCCGCGTCCAGAGGGAACTCCTGCAGCAGCATGCGGTAGGTTTCGACGGCCTTTGTATAACGAGCCTGGCGAAAGAATACCTGGCCCAGCTTGCGCAACACCCTGACCGAGTACCGCGGCCCGCCCACCTGCTTCATGAACGCGTAGGCCTCGCGCGCTCCGCCCGATTCCGAGAAGGTCAGGGCCAGGTCCTCGAGGGCCTCCCGTTCCAGCTCGGCGGCTGCCGCTTCCACGCGGCCGATTCCCGATCTTTTCTTGCTGCTGGTGCGGGCCAGCACCTGGCGGAATTTCTCGGCGGCCCGCTTGGGCTGGTTCAGCTTGAAGTGACACCAGGCACTCTTGTACAGGGCCAGGTCGTGCAGGTTGCTGCGCGGAAAGCTCAGCACCTGACGGTAGGATTGCAGTGCCTGGCGGTAATGTCCCTTGGCAAAGTTATATTCGGCGATGGCCATGTGGGCATCGGGCACGAACTGGGAACGGGGATACTTGCGAATGAGGGTGCGAAATATGCTCAACGCCGCTTGCTCGTTGCCCTGCTCGTTGAGGCCAAATCCGTATAGGTAGAGCACGGTATCTATCTGCTCGAAATCGGAGTGTTGCTCCAGCAGCTGCTCGTATATCTTCAGGGAGGCGGTGAGATCGATGCGCGGCTGCGCGGGTGTCTTTTTCAGCTTGCCGTTTTTGAACAGCTCCAGGCTCCGGTCGTAGGCGCGCATGCTGGACAGAAAATCCGCCTGGGCCCGTTCCCAGAGCAGCTCGGCCAGGCGAAACAGCACCCCGGCCCGCTCCGGGGCCCGTGGATAGCGTTTCAGGAATGCCTGCAACAACTCGATGGCCTGGCGGCGCTGCCCGGCAATGGTGGCCTCGCGCTGTTGCATCTGGGACTCCAGCCAGGCCTCGTCACCCGGACGAGGCAGGCAACGGTTCCCGGCCCGGGTCGGCAGGGGAGCAACCAGCAGCAGCAACAGCAACGCGGCGATGTCAGTAACCTTCGAACTCATCCGGCCATCCCTCGGCGTCGTAAGGCCAGTACTCCTGGGTATCGTCGATCTGTCCCCGGGCGGCCAGCTGGCTGAAGATCGACAGGGGATAGCGCCCCTGGGCCAGGTTTTCCACTTCGATCTCCAGGGCCTGCTTGCGGCCCAGCACCGTGTCCACCTTGCCAATGGCGGTAAGCTTGCGCCAGGCTTGCAACCTGCTCGCGGCCCGTTTTCGCTGGTGCGCCATCACCTGCTCGAGCAGCTGTTGCAGCGGCCGGTGCAGGGCCACCAGCGCGGCTGCCAGTCGCTCCAACTCGGCCATCTCCCTCTTCAGGTAGCGGTTGGCGGCCGGGGTCAAGGCCGGTGCCGCGTTGTCCGATGTGGAGAGCATTCCCCAGGCGGTGCCGGCCAGCACGTCCAGCTGACTGCGGGCCCTATTCTCCACGTCGTCCAGCTGGCGGGCCAAGGCCCTTAGTTCTCCCCGCAGGGAGTCGTCACCGAGAGCCAGCAGCAGCCCCAATCGCCGTCGCAGTCCTCGGGCCCGGGCCTGGCAGCCGGTAAATTCGGCGGCCAGTCTGGCTGCCGGCAGGAAATACGGCCGGGAGGGCATGCCGGAACCGAGGCGACGCACTCGAGCCGACAGCCAGGCAGCCTGTTGCAACAGTCGCCGCCAGTTGCGTCCCAGTTGCCGGGCAGCAGCCTGGATCGGGGTCGCCTCCAGGGCTCTGGCCACGACTACCTGGGTTAACATGTCACCGTCTTCCGAGCCAGCGCCGGATTGGTCGCCCAGCAGTGACTGCAACTTGTCGAACACCTGTCGGGCCTCGTCGAAGCGGCACAGGCCCAGCAGGGCGTAACCGCGCAATAGCATGGCGTCGGGCCAGCCGGGCTGGTCACGTTCGTCGAGATCGGCCTCGTCCAGGGCCGCCAGGCAGCGCTGGTGCCAACCCAGACGAAAGTAGGTCCAGGCCTGTTCGTAACGGGCCCGCCGGAAATCCGGCGAATCCTTCTCCAGTTGCTGGTAGGTGGCCAGAGCCCGTTGCCACTGGCCGTTATCGTGACGCAAACGGGCCAGCGCCAGCCAGGCCTGGTCGAGTAGTTCGGGGGTGTTTTTCGACAGCATGTAGGTAAAAGCCCCTCTCCCGGGCTGGTTGACTATCCGGCACAGGGCATCTTCGGCTTGCTCCTGGTTCCCGTCCTCGAGTGCCAGCACCGCCAGCAGGTAACGACTGGCGGCATAGAATCGGCTGCGTGGCCGCACCGCCTGCAAGGCCCGGCGGGCCTGCCGGGGATGACCGAGCTGCAGCAGCGCCCGGGCCTGCAGGAAGGTCAACTCATCCCGCTCACTATCGGCCAGCTTCATGGCCACCAGCGGCTTGAGCCCCTGCTCGAACTGTCCACTGGCCAGGGTGATGTCCACCAGCTTGCGCAGGGCCGGGCCGCGAAAGGCAGAGGGAGGGGTTCGCTCGAGCAACTGCAGCAGTAACTTGCGTGCCGTCGGCAAGGCCCCCAGCCCAGCCAGCGACCCGGCCTCCAGGAACAGCAGGTTGTCCAACTCGACGCCGGGTGGTAGCCCCGCCGCCCCTGCAGCCCTCCTCAATGACCCGGCCAGGGCCGCCCCGGCCAGGTAGGCCCCATCGGTGTAGAGAACCTCCACTCGTTGCACCAGCCGCGGTAGTTGCCGCTGCAGCTGGGGCGGGCTGATGCCGATGCCCACCAGCCAGCCGGTGAAGGCCGACTCGCTGTCAGCTGGCAGCAGTGCCGGGGGAGCGGCCCGTAGCGGTTCACCCGCCAGTGTCACCGCCAGTAGCAGTGCCATCAAGCTGGCAGTACACCTCGTCACCGCTTCGCCTCCGTCTGGTAGCTGGCCGTGATATCCACCGTCCAGTCAGCCTCGGGTTCGGCCTGCCGACGCAACTCGGCCTCGCTATCGCCATCCAGCTCCACCTTGAACACGGCGTGGCAACCGGCCCGCTCTCGCAGGTGCACCAGCAGGCCACTGCCTGCGAAGTAGCCGGGTGCACCCTGGTTGGGTTCGTCAGGGCCGCGTACCCACAGGCGCAGGGCCAGGCTGTGCGGTCCCGGCTCCAGGTAACCGTCGAACATGGTCAGCGTTTGAATTGACGGTGGACGTTCGAATCTCCGGCTGGTGACCGGGGCCCCGTCGATCTCCAGGACCAGGCGAGCGAGATGGTAGCGGGAATCGCTTTCCACGTCTAGGCGCACCACCAGCCGGGAGTTGAACACTTTCTGCTCGAGCAAGGCCAGCCGGGCCTGTACGGCAGCCAGGGTGTCGAGCAGGCGGTTCTGCTCCAGGCGCAGGCGCGCCAGCGCCTTGTCGTCGAGTATCGGCAGGCGGGCTGTTGCAGTCGACTGTTCCGCCGAGCCCTTACCTGCGGGCGCTGGTGGTGGCCCGCCCTCTGCAGCCGGCGACAGCAGCAGCAAGCCCAGCAGCAGGCCCAGCAATGAGATCTCGTTCCGGTACATCAGAAACCTCCCTCTATCTCCAGCCATCCTCCCAGGCGCCAGCCACCGTCATAGGCCCGGCGCTGGCCTCCCGCCAGGCCCTCCCAGCCGCTGAAGCCGTCCGGGGAGGAAATCCCTTGCCAGTGGTAAAGACGCTGCTCAAGGCGGACCGTCGCCCCCAGGCGCAGGTAGCGAAACATGCCCAGCAGGCGACGGCGGTGCTGGAACATCGTCCAGTCGGCTCCCATACTGCTCCACCAAGCCAAGAAACTGCTCAAACTCTTGTCGGCCGTCCACCATGAACCGGGGGGAGCCCCGGAGTACTCGTTGCGATAGAATTCTGCCCTGGTCTGGTGATAGGCGCCAACACGCAACTCCAGCAACCACCGCTGTCCCAGCCGCTGGCGCCAGCCCAGTTCGAGTTGCTGGTGCTCTACCCGCCAGCTGCCACTGCCACCACCTCCCCCCAACTCCAGAACCGCTCCCAGGCCGTGCAGGGCTCGGCGGATCCGCAGGTTGGCACCCCAGAGCAGGCGATGATCGGGATGCTGTTCCGGCTCCGCCCGCAGGGTCCAGCCGTTGCCGGTTGTCTCCTCGCGGCCGCTCCACAGAGTTACCAGCCGGTAGGGGCTCTGCAAAAAGCCGTCCTGGATCTCCACCGCCGCATCCACTCGCAGGTTCCAGCCGGGCAGAAAACCCTGCTCCAGGGCCACCCAGGCGTTGTCCCGGGTGCTTTCGGCGGAGACGGGATCGCGGGCCGGCAGGTGCTCGGCGGCAACGCTGAGCTGCCGCATGGTTCTCTGGTAGCCGGCTTCCACCACCGTGTCCGTGGACAGTATCGAGGTCCGCGCCCGGATGGCAGGTTGATGCAACCGGCCTTCCCAGCCCAGGCGCAGGCGATAACCCATCCGCAGCAGCGTAGTACCGTCATCGGCCAGCAGGGCCACGTCCGGTCCATGGCGCGTCTGCTGCTGGGAAAAACCGCCGGCGAAACCATCGAACTTGTTGATTCGGCGACTGTAATAGTCGACACCATAGCCGGCCTCGATACCCAGCCCGGCTCCCAGTTCCACGGCCGCGCGAAGGTTGGAATGTACGTCACTGGCAGCCTCGTCGGCCTGAGGCTGAGCCGACACCTGTAGGCTCGAAAGCACCACCCCCGGGGGCAGGGGTTCGAGTGCTTGCTCTCCCGGCCAGGCCAGGGCTCGCAAGGGATCACGCGCCCGGAAGCGCATGGCTGGATCGCTGAGTACCTCGCGGCCAGCTGGCGGTCCGCTGACACAGCCACCAGCCACCAGCAGCAGCGCGGTTACCGCCAGGCGCATGTTTCTTCGACAGCAGGTCATGATCGTGGCGGGAACCAGAAGCCCACTCCCAGGGTAAGTACCAGGTTGTTGGTGACCGATTCTGCACCCAGTAGACGCTGCACGTAGATCAGGTCTCGCAGTTGCAAGCGCAGCGAGAGCCAGGAGGTGAAGAACAGCTTCATGCCCCCGGCCACCGAGTATGTCAGCCCCTGGGAACTCTGGTTGTCGGTTACGCCGACACCGGCGGCCAGGTAGAGATCGAAGTGCGGCACGGCCGAGCGAAACACCATCAACTTGCCATGAAAGGGATACCACAGCAGGCTGCCGGTATAGACGTTGGTGGCCTGGGGGCGCAGCACGTCGGTGCCGGTGAAGTTGCGCACCGGCTGATTAAAAGAAGACGTCAGGTAGGAATAGAGGTAGGCGACTTCAAGTCCGAATGACTCGTTGAGGTGAAAAGTATAGGAGAGCCCGGCCGCCAGCGAGGAACCCAGCAGGTCACTGGCATAGACCCCGCCCTCGATGTTCAATTCGTGGCGCAGGGTTTTTACAAACAGCCGGCGGGCCAGCCCTTTGCGGGCCTGTCCCTCCTCCGACTCCGGAGGCTGGGGGCAGACCGCGGGCAGGGCAGGGGCCAGCCCCAGCAACAACGCCAGGCAGGCGACCAACTGAAACGCTCTCATGTCGATTCTCTTTCTTGCCATCAGAACACCAGCATCACCCCACCGCTAATTGCCTCGGCGGACCAGGTCTTGTTGGCGGAAAACAGCATCATGTGCCGGGCTTCCACGCGCAGGGTGAGCCCGACCCGCAGTTGCAGCAACAATCCCCCGCCGGCACCGGCCAGGGCATTGCTGCCCCTGGCAAAGACCTCGACGTTGCGGTGGGGAGAGAAGACGGCCAGGCCACCTCCGGCAGCCAGGAACGGTACCACGGCACGCCAGGGCCCCAGCAGCACCAGCACTTCGAGCCGGGCACTGAAGACATTGCCGTAGCTGCCGGCGGATTGTCCCACTGTTACCTCCAGCAGGGTATGGTCGGTGGGAAATATCCCCAGCCCCAGGGTAAACAGGCCGTCCGAGCCCAGCGCCCCGGCGCTCACCGCCATGCTGAAACGGTTGCGCTCGATGCTGCTCTTGCCCAGCAGTTTTCTGTCGAGCCAGGATCCGGCCCGCTCCATGGCACTGTCGGCAACGACGCGAAAGGGCCAGACCAGTTCCCCGAAAACCCAGCCGGTCACTCCCCGGGCCAACTCGATGCGCCACCAGCTGTGATCCGCCGTCCAGTCGAGAGCGGTAAACACCTCGCCCTCTGCTACCCGGCCGATCTCGCGATAGGAGCCCCCGGGGCCGGCCCGTACCGGTACACTGGCCGCCGCCACCCGCAGTTGCAGTTCACCTGCGAGCGTTTCTCCCCGCGTAGCCACCAGCAAGACAGCGATCGCCACCAGTCGGCACACCACTCGCGCCATGGTCAGCGACCCTCCAACCAGTCCACGATCTGGGCCCTGTCATCGGCCGACAGCACCTGCCCGCCCGGGTGGACGGCTACTTCGCCGCCACCCCATAGCAGCAGGGGACTGGATACCGGATCATCGGGCAGGCAAAACTCTAGTACCCGGTAGTAATCGGAGCGAAGCGGCTCCGGCAACTGCCGGGGGTGATGCAACTCATCCGGCAACTGCGGGGGTTCGTCCAGACGGTGCAGTTGGAAGGTCGTTTGCCGACCGTGACAAGCTGCGGCCGCACAACCCGCAACCAGCAACGGTTGTACGTCCCGGGCAAATCGTCCCGGATCTGGCACTGGCGACCACGGAGCCAGTACCTGTTCGCCGAGATCGACGTTTCCACAGGCAGCCGCCGCCACCAGTAGCAGCGACCACAACCACCGCTTGCCGACAGCACCTTGCTGGAAATACACCACTTGCACCATCTGCCTCCAGCTAGAGGATACCGGGGCAAGGTTATCGCCAATGTTGTACAAAACAACAATAAAAATTTTCCGGTCAACGCGCGCGTTGCTGCGGGTGTGAAAAAAAAAAAAGGAAA
>Ga0190359_1001425_pt1 | contig 14987 bp, 14 predicted proteins | sample 48721823_MG_FD_161269 | JGI IMG/M metagenome (GOLD analysis project Ga0190359, IMG submission 161269) | Hydrothermal vent microbial mat bacterial communities from Southern Trench, Guaymas Basin, Mexico - 4872-18-2-3_MG | ecosystem: Environmental > Aquatic > Marine > Hydrothermal vents >... | reverse complement strand
GTCGAAGCTCCTGAAGATGGTTGGATACAAGGATGAGATGGTCCAGTACGTTCCGACATCGGCCTTCCTCGGGGACAATGTCGTGAACAAATCTTCAAACCTCAGCTGGTGGAAGGGCGGCACACTGCTTGACTGCCTCAACAACCTTCAGGTCCCCAAGAAGCCCACGGATCTCCCCCTCAGACTTCCCGTGCAGGATGTCTATTCCATTACCGGTATAGGGACTGTTCCCGTCGGCAGGATAGAGACCGGAGTTCTGAAGGTGGGCGACAATGTGGTGTTCTCTCCCTCCGGAGCCGGAGGAGAGGTCAAGTCCATTGAGATGCATCACGAGTCCATGGAGACGGCCGAACCCGGCGACAATGTCGGATTCAACGTCAGGGGAGTTGGAAAGAACGATATCAGGAGGGGAGATGTTTGCGGAAGCACCTCTTCCAAACCAACGGTGGCGAAGTCCTTCACCGCCCAGATAGCCGTTCTTCAGCATCCGTCGGTCATAGCCATCGGATATACCCCTGTCTTCCATCTGCATACGGCCCAGGTGGCATGCACCTTCGAGGAGATCCAGAAGAAGCTGGACCCCAGGACGGGCCAGGTGAAGGAGGAGAACCCCGACTTCATCAGGACCGGAGACATCGCCATCGTGAAGATCAGGCCCACAAGGCCGCTGGTGATCGAGAAGGTCAAGGAGATCCCGCAGCTCGGAAGGTTCGCCATAAGGGATATGGGAACCACCGTTGCAGCAGGCATGTGCCTTGATATCGAGAAGAAGGAGTGAGATCCTTCCGGTTGTTAGTGTGGAGGAATGGGATTGGTCGCAAAAGCACGGATATCTCTGACAGGAACGGATGCCAAGTCGCTTGACGGCGTCTGTTCCCAGATAAAGCAGATATCGGAGCGGACAGGAGTGAACCTGTCCGGGCCGATCCCCCTCCCCACGAAACGACTGGTCGTCCCCTGCAGGAAGTCACCGGATGGTGAGGGTTCCGAAACGTGGGACAGGTGGGAGATGAGGGTCCACAAGAGGCTCATATATCTCGATGCGGATGACAGGGCACTGAGGTCACTTATGAGGATCAAGGTCCCCGATGACGTCAACATAGAGATAGTCCTGAGGAGTTGAGGGGGAGCTTCGTCGTTAGAGCTCCCTCCTTTTTTTTCCTTTTTTAATTTTATAAGCGCTTTGATTTTTTATATGTGTTCATTTTATGAACATTTATTATCCAGAACTGTTTACAATGTGAACAACTATAAATAGCCCTTTTACTTATTGCCAGCCAGTGGTACTATGGATGATTCGATTCTGATTAAGATGCTGGGAGATTCCGTGAATCTTAGAATTCTGAGCTTCTTCATCGAGAACCCTTTTGACCGCTACAGCATCAATCAGATAGCAGAATTTTCTGACGTATCGCGGAATTCTGTCTACAAGTACCTTCCGGATTTTCTAGAAAAGGGATACATTATAAAGGAAAAGAAAGGTGAACGAGATGTCTTCACTTTGAATCAATCTAACAAGGTTATCCACCTCATCGATAGGTTCATAGATGATATGGGAGAGATCCGCCTTCAACCACAAATGGAAACAAGAATTAAAGCATCATATAAGGGGAAGGAAGCGAAATCCATTTGTGAACCTTTAGTACGGACGGAAGCATTTGTATTAGGATCCGCATGACGGGGGGAATTGAATGCCAAATGAAAAGGATACTATCAAAAAGAAAGAAGAAGAGATCGAAGAAGTATCGATCATCCGTGGACCCAATTTCGAGAAAAGATATGTAACTAGAGCCCTCCCCTATTTCACCGAATTTGATATCCGGATAACGGTATCCAATGAAATAATGAATACCGGAGAGGGATGGTTCACCGTTGCGGATGAGACATTAATATTCACTCCCACATCTGCAAAAGAATTGGTCGAGGAATTGAAAGATATCATCGATGCATACGAGGAGGTAAATGGTCCGATAAAGGAAAGACCTAAGAAGAAATTACTCACAACCTTCACAAAGAGGGAATGATTCAGATGAATCCCGGCGGAGGTCACCAGAAGAACAACCCCCGCTTGGGGAGAAAGAGCAGAATGAGGGGTGACAAACAAAGAGAAAAGAAGGCCGGTCGAAAGAGACTTAGCAAGGAATATCGAAGGAAAGGAGCTCGTGAAACACCTCTTGAGAAAGAGGAGATTGTGATTGGGGATTTCGATGACGTTGAATACAAAATTCTCTATGCTCTGAATAAGAAGAAAGCCTATGGAAACGATTCAGCCGATGTTATCAAGATTATCAGGGCGAGACAGGTTCCACCGAGAAAGATCGATGAGGTTCTCTCTTCCTTTGAAAGAAAGCTTTTAATTAGAGAGTGGGGCAGGATCTACAAGGGTGAAGACGGTAAAACATATGTAAGTTTGAATATCGACAAGAAGGAAATAATCGAGCAATACATCGAGGTGAACAGACCCTAAGTTCGAGGTGTCCTACCAAATGTTAGCTCAAGGATTGGAGATACTTGAACCACCGGACCCTTTGCCGCAAGCTCCCGGGTTATTCTGCGAACATCTTCAGGACCATCTCTCCGTAAGGAGTGATCTCGAGATTTCCGTTCTCGTTCTTGGCCATCCATCCCTTCTCGATCCATTTAAGCAGAAACTTTCTCCGGAAGGCCATCTGGCCAGAGTGTGTCACCTTGCCATCCTCGCTGACGTTCTCAAGCAGTCCCTCCTCCTCCAATCTTATCATTGTTTCCTTAAGTTTTCTCCTACCGAAACGGGTCCTGACATCCTTCCAGATCGCCAGTGCCTTGACGAGTTCGGACCTGGGTCGTTCCAGTCTGAATTCCGGTAGGATGAAAGGGTCATAGACATCTCTTGCCAGTCCCATGGGTCTTCCATTTTCGTAATAAAGCGTATAATCCTTTATCATATGCTCCTTTGTTCCGACGTTGAATGATGTTGCATTGAACATCATTGAAGCTATAAGCGAAGCTGAGGAGTAGATGGCGGATCCTGCCTCGATGTTCACATACAGAATGTTACCTTTTTCCGTTTCCTTCTCCATGATCCTGACAAGTGTTCTCATAACATCCTCGAACTTGTTGATGTTTGTATGGACCTCTTTGTGCTCGATACCTCCAGATTCCAGTTCATCGATGACCTCCTTCAGGAAATCCGAATACGGTTGCGAATCCGCCTGATGGATAAGATAGATCATATCCGCCCTGAAATGGAGAGCGGGTTTCACGATCTTCACGGTGTCGAAGGTCACACAGCTTATAACGACACGAAGATTCCTTCCAAATGTCATGATATCACCAATGTCACTTATATCACTTTATGCACGTGTAAATATTTATATTTTTATTCTATATTGATGGTATCATGAGAATGATAGAGTTCATCACATTCATCGGTGAGATGACTGAAGGGTCATGGGAAAGTCAAAATACAATGTATTCGTTCAGCCTATACTCCCGAAGGGAATGGAATTGATATCAGGTCCTGAGAGGGGTTGATATGGAATTCGAAGTAATGTTCGAGAAAGCCACAGGCTACAAGCCATTTGATTATCAGAAGAGATTGGCCACCGAATATGAAATGCCCAGTATTCTTAATGTTCCGACAGGTATGGGGAAGACTGCTGCCGCGATCCTGGGATGGTTGTGGAGAAGAAGGTTCGCACCGGATCATATCAGAGAGACAACACCAAGAAGACTGATTTACTGCCTTCCAATGAGGGTGCTTGTGGAGCAGACACGAGATAATGCCGTATTGTGGCTTCACAATCTTGACCTGCTCGGTGGAATTGCCGAAATAGAGGGAGAGAAAAAAGACCAGAAGCTGAAAAAATATTCGCCCTCCTGGGAGGATTCTGGGAAAATCAATGTTACCGTACTCATGGGTGGCGAGGACAGGGATGATTGGGATCTCCATCCCGAAAGGGACGCCATCATCATTGGAACTCAGGATATGCTTCTTTCAAGGGCATTGAATCGCGGTTATGGGATGAGCAGATATCGGTGGCCCGTTCATTTTGGACTGTTGAACAATGATTGCCTGTGGGTCATGGATGAAGTTCAATTGATGGGTGTGGGGCTGGAAACAACAGCTCAGATGGATGCATTCCGTAAGAAGCTCGGTACATTCGGAAACTCCAAGAGTCTCTGGATGAGTGCAACAATGGATGAAAGTAGGCTTCAAACCGTGGATAATAAAATTGATAAACCGATGGTTAGCATTTCGGATGAAGATCTTGGATCGGAATTACTGAGAAAGATGTCTGATGCCAGAAAGACCCTTGAGAGAGCCGAGAATATATTCCTTGACAAGGAGAGCTCAAAAGGAAAGTATTTCGATGATCTGGCACGAATGATTGCTGATTATCATATTCCGGGATCTATGACACTCGTGATCTTGAACACCGTAAAAAGGGCCCAGGAATTATTCAAAAGAATGGAGAAGGTAATAAGTCAGAATGGGAGGCTCGTTCTTCTTCATTCCCGATTCAGGGAGGATGATAGATCAAGAAACCTTGAAGCTCTGGGTAATGAAGGAGACCTTATTGTCATTTCGACCCAGATAGTGGAGGCCGGTATGGACATATCCGCAAGGACCATGTTCACGGAGCTTGCCCCCTGGTCATCAATGGTCCAGAGATTCGGAAGATGCAACAGAAAAGGGGAGTTTGAGAAGTCGAAGATAGTCTGGATCGATCTTGACACGGAGAAGATGAGCTCACCCTATGATGATGAGGATTTGGAAGTTTCAAGAAAGGTTCTGAAAGGCATAGAAGATGCAAATCCGAAGGATCTTTCCGAAATGGATGTTTCCGGAAAAGATGTGGTAAGACCACAGATCCGGAGAAAGGACCTCCTGGAACTCTTTGATACGACACCGGATCTAAGTGGAAATGACCTGGACATTTCCCGGTACGTGCGAGAGGTGGATGAGAAAGATGTACAGGTCTACTGGAGAGATATACCCGAAGAAGGCCCATCAAATGATATTAAGAAGGCCCATAGAAGGGAATTATGTTCGGCACCTCTTGTTGATGTAAAAAAATGTGTTGAAAAGAAGAATTTCAATGGATACATGTGGGATCATCTGGAAGAAAGATGGGGAAGGTTGAACAGCAGCACTCCCATTGTTCCCGGATCCATTATCCTTCTTGATACGAAAAGTGGAGGATATTCCGTCAAGTTGGGGTGGTTGGGAAAGGATTGGAATAAGAACAAGGATGGTATTGTGGAAGAAGTTCATGTTGATACAGATATCGAGAACGAGTCGGTAAACAGTGAGATCGAGACATTCATTGGAAGGGACATAACAATAACCGAACACTGCAGGAATGTGTCCGACTTCGTCGGTAGGATGTCAACAGCCATCGGACTGGGAAATGAGCTGGCAGATGCTTTGTCGACAGCCGGATTATGGCACGATGTCGGAAAAGCTCATGAGGCCTTCCAGAACTCTCTGAGGCAGGGAAGGGAGGATATACACGAAAACGTTCTTCTTGCGAAGTCGAGGGATAGGAAGGGAAGGATGAGATACTTCACCTGTGAGGATGGAGTCGAGAAGGAGAGAAGGTACTTCAGGCACGAACTTGCATCCGCTCTTGCATGGTTGAAGAATGGTGGAAAGGAGAGTAAGGAGGGTGAACTGATAGCGTATCTGGTTGGAGCCCATCACGGAAAGGTCAGAATGTCGATCAGATCCCTTCCCGGGGAGACCGAACCGGACAGTGAAGGATTGAGATATGCGAGGGGGGTCTGGGACGGAGACAGAATTCCGCAAATCGATGGTATCCTTGATCGGGATATCGTCCTTGACATGGAACCGATGGAACTTGGGGAGGGAAGCTGGCTGGAAATATCCCTAGAACAACTCGATAGATTTGGACCTTTCAAACTGTCATACCTGGAGTCGATCCTCAGGATATCGGATTGGATAGTGTCCGGAAAGGAAGAGAAGGGGGTGGGCAGTTGAATATCAGACTCGAAGAGCATTTCACGGGAGAGAGGTGGTTTGATAGAGGGAGAAGGAAGAAAGACATGAACATAATGTCATTTGCTTCAGAAAAGGAAGAAAAACCTCCTGAAGATAACGATCAAATCGAAAAGAAAAAATTCGAACCAAATGATATCAAACTGGATGGATGTTCTCCAATACCTCTTGCTCATTATCTGAAGGCACTTGGAGTATTCAGATTGGTAGCGGAACAGAAGGACCCTGATGTTAGAGGTTACTGGAAGGATGACAGATTCCATATTGTTACAAGACTATCCAAGGATGAGCTTATTGATTTTTTCTTGAAAGAATACGAACCAACTCCGGTTATATCTCCATGGAATGGTGGAAGTGGTTTCTCTTCTAAGGAAAATCATGAAGGTTTTAACAAAATCAGATCTTCAAATGATGCAAGGTTTAGAAGGGTTAGGGAGGAGATGGAGTTAGCTTTTAGACTTAGGGATAAGATGAGAATTTCGGAGAAAGTAAACAAAGATCAAAAAGATGAATTGCTCTTAAGGTGCAGGAATCAATTCTCAGATGAAGCATTAAGCTGGTTGGATTCTACCTTTGTATTCACAAATGATGGTGTTTCATTTCCACCACTATTGGGGTCAGGAGGAAATGATGGTAGGATGGAGTTTTCAAAGAACTACCTCCAGAATATCGCAAAACTTATTGATATGGATGAAGGTAAAAATGTGAAATGCTTGGAAGGTGCTTTATTCAACAGAATCATAACAGATCTATTAAAAAGTCCCATTGGTCAATTTCATCCCAGTGCTGTTGGAGGTTTCAATGCTGCATCCGGATTCAACTCGGATTCAGTAATTAATCATTGGGATTATATATTGTCCATGGAAGGACTGATGGTATTCTCTGCATCTTCTTCAAGAAAGATCGGACATATCGGGGATTCAGCACTATCATATCCCTTTTCTGTAAAACCGGTCGGGACAGGTTATGGGAGTTCCGCAGAAACTGATGGTTCACCATCAAAAGCAAGGTCTGAGATGTGGTTCCCGATATGGGAAAAACCCGCATCCTATCATTCAATTCGTCTGATGTGTGGTGAGGGCAGATCCAACATTGGAAGAAAGACGGCAGGAAATAGTGTGGATTTTGCCAGATCCATTGCCACATTGGGAATAGACAGGGGGATAAATGAATTCTTCAGATACGGTTTTCTTGTTCGAAATGGATTGGCATATTTTGCGACTCCTCTCGGGAGATTCAAAGTTCGGAGACAACATCAGGTCGATCTTTTAATGGATATTGACGGATGGCTTGACCAATTCAGGAGGAAAAGTTCGTCAGATCAGGCTCCCAGTTCTATAAAGAGACATTCCCAGATATTGGACGGATTGATAATCGAACTTTGCAAGCAGAAAAGCATTCGGAAAATGCAGTCCATTCTGATAGAGCTCGGAATGATAGAAATGGAAATGTCAAAAAACGGAAAATGGACAAAGGACACAGCTCATCTAAGACCCATTCCACTTCTTTCAAAGAGATGGATCGAGGAATGCAATGATGGGACACCTGAATTCAGGCTTGCACTTTCTCTGGCTTCGATTTATGGAAAATATGGTAAGGATTTCAGATCGATCCGGAGCAACCTGGAGCCTATATCGGAACCGATCAGCAGGTATCCTTCGTTCAGAATGGATGAGGGAGTTGATCGAGACGTTGTCTCAACTCAGGGGAGTCTTGTCGGGATATTGAACAGGATTGTGGCAAGAAGAATGATAAGAGCAGAAAAAGAGAATTGTGATCATTATCCCGATAGGGCAAGATACTACGCCTTTCCAGGAGACATTGCAGATTTCATCGAAGGAGAGATTGATGATGAAAAGTTGAAGGATCTTTTCATAGGACTGTCGCTTATCAATTGGTGGGATGATCACCGTGTAAGTGTTCACGGTCCAAGGGAACGTGATTCAATCTCCCCCGATTCCCTTTACATCATAATGAAACTCTGCTACACCGGATCTGAGAAACATACGGGAAAGATTCCGCTTGTTCCTGGGATTCACAGAAAGTGTGCATCCGGTGACGGGACCGGAGCACTTCAACTTGCAACAAGAAGACTTCGCGGCTCGGGGATAGTTCCTGCCGTTGGTACGGCATACTTGGGTGCTTCCAGATCCGAGAGGATTGCTGCGAGTTTGCTGTTTCCCGTTCATGAAGATCAGATACTAAAGTATCTTGATAGGATCGGTCGTCAGAGACCGGATAATATGGATGATACGGATGCTGTTATGGAGGTGAATATATGAACATGAATGCACTTGAGAACGAATCGAGACTGCTTTTGGAAGTTCCGCTGAAACCGGTACAAGGAACGAGATTCCAGCCAACGGGATTTCCGGACCTTGGAGCTGCAACCTATACCCTTGCGGATGGAACGGAGATGCTTCTGGTGGAATCAACTCAGAGCATGGCAAATAGACTTGAAGAGGTTTGTTGGGACAGGGCAAAAAACGACCTCGTGGACGCTCTTAGGGGCCTACCATATGTTCTTGTAAGGGATGATGATGGAAATTTCATCACGAATTCCATTCTGGAATCGCACAGGATAAACAGTCCCTACATCCTGGAGAGCGGGGATAAGACCTTTTTCAATATACTGAAAACGGAATTGGGAGCAATGGAGAAGGGTGCGGTTGATCTGCGGAAACTTGCAGATACACTCCTGAAATATGATGTCAACAGTCTTCTCCACGGTGTATTCCTCGCAAAGAAGGATCTTGCAGGTGGAAGGTTGAGACTTCCTAGGTCCCTTTCTGCATTCATCGAAGCCAAAAAGGTAATGGTCGCCCCAAGCGGTGGGGTAAAGATCGATCATGTGGATCCCAAAGGCGATACAAGCAAAGGGTTCGGGCATGTTCCATTTCATCGGGACGAATACTCGGGAGAGATCACAGCATACTTCAATCTGGATCTATCCCAGATAAGGGGATATGGTCTGGGAAAGGATGTGGAGGACCTTCTTATCCTTCTAGCTTTCTACAAGATCAGAAAGTTCCTCAGAGATGGTCTTAGGCTCAGGACAGCTTGTGATCTGGAGATGGAAGATGATATCAGGGTTACAAGACCCGGTTCATTCTCTTTGCCGGAGTTGGATGAGATAGAAGGAGCTCTCAGGGAGAAGATATCGAGTGTTGAGGATCGCTTCGCGGAGCCCAGGATAACAGAGGTAATCTACAAGAAGGCGTGATGTAAATGATTGGCATCCGTTTTCGTTTCCCTGCCGGCAGGTACCATGCCACTCCATGGAACAGGCAGGTCAACGAAGGGGAAGTGGAGTGGCCTCCTTTTCCCTGGAGAATAGTTCGATCGCTGATCTCTATATATTATCTGAAGATGAAAAAAGAAGTCGATGAGGTATTGGTAAGATCACTTATTGACAAGCTTTCCAGGACCCCCGAGTATAGATTGCCAAAAGCGAGTGTTGGTCATACACGGCATTACATGCCGCAATACAACATAGGAAATACCTCATTGATCTTCGACACATTCGCATCCGTTTCAAAGGATGAACATCTTGCAGTTGTATGGAAGGATGTGGAACTTACCGAGGATGAAAGGAAGCTCCTGGCAGAGATGCTTGAGAGGATGAACTATCTTGGAAGGGCCGAATCATGGGTCGAAGCAGAGATCTCAGATATCAATCCGGAACCGAACTGCGTTCCTCTGTCAGAATACAATGGAAATGATGATGTTGAACTGATAGATGTTCTGGTTCCTCTTTCCGAAGATGAATTTCAAGGATGGAAAACGGATTTTCTGAAATCAGGTGATAAAAATAGAAGAAAACATCTAAAGGATATTCGATCAATGTGGGATGCACTTTGTATCGATACCTCTCGTCTTAAGAAAATTGGCTGGAGCCAGCCACCTGGAAGCAGATGGATACAGTATGTAAGACCTTCTAATTGCTTCGATATAACTCCGGCATTGAAATATTCGAAAGCAGAAAAGAAAAGGCCTACTATTGCCAGGTATGCTTTGGCATCCCAGGTTCCTCCGAGATTGACGGAAGCCGTTTCCATTGCTGACCGTATCCACAAATCACTTGTTAGTCGTGCAGAAGTCCCCGTATTCACCGGATGTGACGAGAACAAGAGACCCCTAAAAGGCCATGAGCACGCTTTTATACTCAGCGAATCGAACCTTGGACTTGGGAAAGGTAGAAGGGGAGAGATCACCCATGTATCGATCTACGCACCGATGGGGTTCGGAAGAAAGGAAAGAAAAGCACTGGATGGTCTAACAAGCCTCTGGGGAAAGGGAGGTCATGATATCCAGCTCGTTCTGATCGGTATGGGGGAACCGGAAGATTTCGGGGGAATAAGGGATGAGAAGAGTGGGAAATCTCCGATCCTGGCTTTATCCCAGGTCTGGGAATCAAGGACACCTTTCATCCCAACCCTTCATTCTAAGTTTTCCCGTTCGGGTGAACCGAAGATGATAGAGACATCTGTAAAAATTGAAGGAATGCCTCAAGGAGCGGTTCAAGTAGGTTCTCCCGAATATGATCTTCTAAGGATCCTGGGTGAGATGGGTTTTCCGGAACCCGAAGAGATCGAGAGAATGGATGGAACCAATCTTGCCGGAAGGAAGACCAGATGGCTTGAATTCAAAAGAAGCAGATACGGAGGTAACGGGAAGAAAAGTACCGAGATCGGATATGGTTTCAGAATTGTTTTCCCCCAACCTGTGAGAGGTCCGATCGCAGTGGGATATGGAGCTCATTTCGGATTGGGTCTTTTTGTTCCATCTAAATAAGGAGCAGTGGTAAATGAAAGATCGTCAATTGATATTGAAGAGTCCCGAAGGCCAGTTCGTCGAGTTCAAGCAGTCGATAAATTCAACTCTGGCAAGAGAGATTGTGGGTTTTGCCAATACCGGTGGGGGAACAATCGTAATCGGTGTCGATGATAATGGGATCATCAAAGGTATGAGGAACATTAATAAGGACGTATCGAAAATAGAATCGATCACAAGGAACTGCGATCCTCCGATATCCATTTTAATAAATCTGGAACAAAAAATGGGAAAGGACCTATTATTCATAGACATTCCCGATAGCCCAGAAAAACCTCATTCCTGTTCCGATGGATTCTTCCTGAGGAGCGGAGCCACAACCCTGAAGATGACGCGTAATGAAATAATACATTTTCTTCATTCGACAAATCAGATACTATGGGATAAGAAGAAATGTTTTTCTTTCAAGTATCCAGAGGATTTTGATAATGATGCTTTTCGAAGATTTTGCGTAATGTCGGGGATGTCCAACATTGAAATTGATACGGAAGATCTCCTCATAAATCTTGAAGTAGCTGAAAGATCTGATAAGAGGTTGATCTTTAACAATGCGGGAGTTCTCTTTTTTGCAAAAGAACCCGCTAGGTTTCATTTGGATGCAGTTGTGGATTGTATTTTATTTCAGGGTCATGATAAGGCTACAATTCTGGACAGGAAGACACAGACCAGCAATCTGATGGAGAACGTGGAACAGGCAATGATATTCCTTAAAAAGCACCTTTCATTGAGATATGAGATAAAAACACTCGTCAGAAAAGAGATACTGGAACTTCCTGAAGATGCTCTCAGAGAGGCTGTTCTAAATGCCGTCATTCATAGAGATTATCATTTCAATGGAGCAAATGTATCTGTAGAGATATATCGCGACAGAGTTGAGATCTCTGATCCCGGAGAACTCCCGCCAGGAATGAAACCGGAAGACATGGGAAAGAAGAGCGTAAGAAGGAATAAATTATTGGCCGATCTATTCCATCGTATCGGTGAGGTCGAGAAGGTTGGATCTGGAATACTCAGAATGAAACAGGCGTTGAAAGAAGCCGGAATTCAACCTATGCGTTTTGAGTTCACCGGATTCTTTACAATAATCTTCAACAGGATCACCGAAGCAGATAGAGAAGAATCAGTGAAAACTTCGGTGAAAACTTCGGTGAAAATCCTTGATCTGATGAAATCCAATCCGGAAATCAGTGGAAAAAGGATTTCTGATATATTGGGGATATCGGTAAGAGCAGTTGAAATGCAGATATCAAATCTTCAACAGCAGGGTAGGATCAAACGTATAGGTCCTGCAAAAGGAGGTCATTGGGAAGTAACGGAAGGAGATTGAAAAATGAATAAATTGAGACTTGACGAGATCGGAGTGAAAGCAATGGATCCTGTTCCTTATTTAATGAGATGTTATATTTTTAAATCCATGAAGAATATGGGATCTTCAACATTCCTTCTTTCGAAGTTTTAAAACGGATCAGAAAATAAACTTATCCTATCTTGGAGAGAAATGTCATGAAATATGGATTTCATATAGGGGGTATTATCTTGGAAAGTGAAACTATTGAAGTGACCCTCGAGTATGATGAAGAGGAAAAGAAGAAAATATTCAAGCATTTCGAAGAAATCATTAAAGTAATTGATGAGACGGGGATGCCTATCCGAAAAAATTGCGGAAGGATAACTAATGAGAAGATGTGGTATATGTGAATGATTCTTGATGTTGGAAGATTTCCTCAAATAAAGGGTGATCATTCATTTTCTTCAGATAATGTTCACTGGATTCACAAGCCCCCGTTATCGGTTCGGGAGCTCTTCCGTCCAGGGGAAAAGCAGGGAAAGGGATCGATGATACAGAACGTGGAAGGAGAACTTTCCCGAAACCGATAAAAAGATTGGAAAATATAAATAGGATTCTTTTTCAATTTTATCTGATCGACATGACAGAGATCGGATTGAAGACCAAGGATGAGGTTCTTATTCCAGTTAGAATGCTAAATGAGTATCGCTACTGTCCCCGTCTTGCCTACATGGAATTCGTGGACGGGGAATTCGTTGACAACGAACATACGGTCGAAGGCCACAGAAGACACGAAACGGTTGACGTGGAGAAGGGAAAAATGCCCTCTCCTGATGAGCTTTTCGGAAACATGAGAGCGAGGGGCGTCACTCTTTCATCATCAGAATTCAGAATCATTTCAAAACTTGATATTGTGGATATGGGGGATGATCATGTCTTTCCGGTCGAAATAAAGAAGGGAAAAGGTCCTGAAGAAGGAGCATGGCCGGCTGATGTTGTTCAAATTGGAGCTCAGATCCAGATCCTGAAAGATAACGGATATGAGTGCAATGAAGGGTATATCTATTATTCCGCTTCCAATAAAAAAGTGAAAATAGAATACAATGACGATGTGTTGATCGAACTCATAACTGCAATAAACGGGATGCAGGGAATCATGAACAGGGAATTGATTCCTCCACCTCTGAGAAACAGCAGGAAATGTGAGGGGTGTTCCCTTGCCGTAATTTGCCTTCCGGATGAGATCAATCTGTTATCCGAAAGATCGGATGATGAGGATATCAGATGCATGTACCCCGCAAGGGATGATGCCCATCCGTTGATATTACAGGAACAGGGATCCTACCTAAGCAAGAATGGAGATATGTTCACCATTAAGAAAAGAGGTCAAAAAATTGGGGAAGTCAGAATATTTGAGATATCGCATGTTTGTCTTTACGGTAATGCCCAAATATCCACTCAGGCTCTATCCGAGCTTCTGAATAGGAGTATACCTGTCCTGTATTTTTCTTATGGTGGATGGTTCAAAGGTTATACCTACAGCCTGATAAACAAGAATGTATTACTGAGGGAAAAGCAGTTTGAAGTGTCAAGGGATATGAAGAGGAGTCTTGAACTATCGAAGGAATTCATAAAGGGTAAGATAAAGAATTGCAGGACGATGTTGAGAAGGAATTGTAACAGCGAATGCAAGGCGGCTCTGAATGAACTTGGCAGATCGATAAAAAAGATTGATAGGATAAAAACCATGTCATCGCTGCTTGGAGTCGAGGGAAACGCCGGAAGGATCTATTTTGGTGCCTTTCAAAAGATGATGAAGAATTCATTGGATCAGGAATTTTCTTTCGAAGGTAGGAACAGGAGACCGCCAAAGACTCCCGTTAATGCGTTGCTGTCATTATCATATTCCTGTCTTGTCAAAGATCTCACGGTTGCGGCCCTGGCAATAGGATTGGATCCAATGGAAGGATTTTATCACACGTCAAGATACGGAAGGCCTGCTCTGGCCCTTGATATTATGGAGGAGTTCAGACCTATAATCTCAGATTCCGTTGTGATAACCGTGATAAATAATGAAATTTTATCAACAGAGGATTTCATTTTCAGGGGAGGTGCTTGCAATCTTTCATCACAGGGAAGGAAAAAATTCTATGCCGCATACGAGAGAAGGATAGGGCAGAAGGTCAAGCACCCGGTTTTCGGTTATCAGGTATCATATCGCAGGATCATGGAAACGCAGATGAGGTTGGTATCAAGATATCTTCAGGGAGAATTGGAGAGATATATTCCTTTCACGACGAGGTGATGAAAATCAATACCTTCATGGTATGCTATGATATTTGTGATCCAAAGAGATTGAGGAAGGTTCATAGGGTGATGAAAGGGTATGGAATCCCTGTTCAATATTCGATATTCAAGTGTACTCTCTCTCCGACAAATTATCAGAGAATGATAACACGTGTCGAAAAGGAGATGGATCTCTGTGAAGATAGTGTCATGATCGTTGATCTGGGCCCCGATGATGGTCTATGGAAACGCAGAGTGAAGTTGATAGGTGAGAAGAAGGAACTCAATGAAGATGAACAGGGTTATATATTCTAAAAATATTATCTATTAGTTGATGAAATACTTGAAATATTTATTCGAGAGGTCTGTTGTATACAGGTTACGGAGGGCCCTCTCGAAATGGAATTATTTCAACATTAATAGAGATGATAAAACATTATTCTTTTTCATTTTTCGTATTCTATCTGCCAAAACCTATATAAAAGATTTCTACCTTTCGCAAGTTGAACCAGGGTAGTATATATTGCTCTCTCCATGGCCTACTGGCCGTGGCCCCATTGAAGCAGGAGGGCATGAAAG
>Ga0190359_1001424_pt1 | contig 14991 bp, 11 predicted proteins | sample 48721823_MG_FD_161269 | JGI IMG/M metagenome (GOLD analysis project Ga0190359, IMG submission 161269) | Hydrothermal vent microbial mat bacterial communities from Southern Trench, Guaymas Basin, Mexico - 4872-18-2-3_MG | ecosystem: Environmental > Aquatic > Marine > Hydrothermal vents >... | reverse complement strand
GATTATGCTGAACTCAACTGGACTGAATTGAACAGAACAAGGCTTCAGGGGAGGATATACAAGCCAGGAGGCGGAACAACAAGCCAGATGTATCTCTATTGGGTGGAGATGAATGTTACCTACCTGCCAACCAGTGATGTTACACAAACAGTCCTAGAAGAAGAGGTAACGCTGGTGGCAAACAAGAGCGGTTCTACTGGAAGGGATGGTATCTGGGTTTGGAACTGGTCAACATCTGAGTTTGAGGAAGGCAACTATACTGCTCTGTCAGCTTCCACTCCATCTGATAAGGATGATTCCTACGATTATGAAACCTTTGAGATTGTTCCAGACACTACACCACCAGAGATAACCCTGATAGCTCCTGAAGGTTATGAAGAAAGGGGTTCTGGCAATGTTAACTTCACGTACAAGCCGTACGACATAAATCTCGATACTTGTATCCTTTACTTTGGACCGGATGGATTGGAAGCGAATGAAACTGATTCAAGTCCCTTGAACAATCAAGAGAATACCTTTGAAGATATCTACTTTGATGTGGGAGTTTTTGAGTGGAATGTATGGTGCAATGACTCTGAAGGTAATGCGGGATTTGCAGATAGTAATTTCACATTGAATATAAGCGCACCTGACCTTGTTGTTGAGGAAGATGATATCTGGTTTAGTGATGAAGCAAGAATTGAAGGAGTAGAGGTTACAATCTTTGCAAACATATCCAATAGAGGATTAAGTGATGCAGATGAGCCTTTTGTTGTTCAGTTTTTTGAAGGCTCTGTTTCAGCTAATAATCAAATAGGAGAAAATCAAACGATTGATTACTTGGGTTCTGGAGAGAATATAACTATTAATGAGAGTTTCAGGTTGGAAGCTGGAAAGAATAATATCTTTGTGGTGGTTAATGGTGATGAAAGTCTCAATGAAACGAGCTATGGAAATAATGAGGCTAATAACACTATCGTAGTTCAATTGTATCAGTATTATTATGGCAACGTCTCAACCGATGTGATTCTGGCAAATGCTAAGGGCTATAAGATTATTGATTATAAAGATAATTTAGGGTTTGGCGGGAACATATTCGTTTCCGATGCAGATAGCAGCTTTGCATATAATAATTTAATAGCGATTGGAAGAAATAGTCTTGGGGATCCTTCATCTGATTTTGATGATATTGATACTACTCTTAACACAACATCATTCGTTGATTCTATAAAAGAGGTTTGGGGCAATGGCACAAATACGCCTATTGAAACAAGAAGTTTTAATCTATCCAACCGGATAATTGAAAATGTGCCTGTTGTAAATAGTACTGATAATGAAAATTTTAAAACAGGTATAGTTTGGGACTCTGATGATGATTCTGGGAATCTCCAATATGATACTTCTGATGATGAGGATTTGATATTTATCGCTGAACTCAATCCAGCCTCAGTGGGCAAATATGGAACCTATGATTTTGAGATAAGGGTGCCTGCTTTGCTAAGGGGATATAAAGATGGAACTGACAAGCTTTCTTTCTATATTGAAATCATTTAATCCAAACGAAAATAAAAAACTATTTAAAGAGGTTTATTAAAGGAATGTTGGGGGTCTGCGTATGAGCTTAATTGGAACATCAAAGGGGGATAAGGATAATGTTCCTGATTCTCTTCCTGAGACTATTCTTGATAGGCATACCCAAGAGCTCAACGAGAAGATTAGAGAACGGAAGAAAAGGGAAATAGAAGAGGACAATAAAAGACTTCCTTTATCATTGAAAAAAGTGGAATATAAGGAAAAAAAGGAAAGCCGAGTTAGAAGCATAATAAACCAAAAAGAGAATAAAGCTTCTAAGGAGAATCAAGAGCAAAAGCAAGATAAAGATATCAATGAAAAGCCAGAATCCAAATCAGAAGAAGACAAGCAGGATACAAAGGCAGGAGAGGGGAGAGAAAGCAAAGACAGGAAGGTGGCTGAAGAAAAGGACGGACAGAAACCGGAGTTCTCTTTTTTCGAGCAGCTTGAGAGGCGGTTTAAAGAGCAAAACGGGCAGAAGAACATACAGGACCATCTTTCAAATAATCTTGTTAAAAGGATGAAGATTTACCATGATTCCTTAAGGAAAGGAGATTTCTTTTTTCTTGACACGGATGACATTGAGGAGAAGATTTATAGGAAGCTAGTCAAGCTTAAGGAACTGGAGTCTGAATGGGTTGTGAGGAATGAGCAATATCAGGAGACAAGAGAACTTCTTCTTGAGAAGGAGGAAGAGATAGAGCAGAATATAAACGAGCTTAAAGAAATGATGAGGAGCGCTGAAAGATTTAAGCTGTTCAGCCAGAGATGCAATGAATCAGAGGGTTTCAGACTTTCTAATGCTATTTTATACTCTCCTCAAGAACTTTTATATGAACTTGAGAAGATGCCGGATGAGGTTTTCAGTCATTATGCCAATAACCAAAAGAATGATTTTGCTAACTGGATAGAGGGGGTTTTTGGGTTATCTGATTTGGCTGAAAAGATAAAAGAAGCGAAGTCAAGAGAAGATTTGATTAGGATTCTAAAGAACTATTGAAATACTGGCTTAGTTTCTGTGCCAATTCTTTAAGGTGTTCTTTATCTCCTGGTTTTGAATTGGCAGGGTTTAATTCTCCTGGCTTATTGATTGGCACCAAATGAACATGTACATGGTCTACTGCTAAACCTTCGACTATCATTCCAATCCTATTGGCTTTGGTATATGCCTTAAGAGGATTAGAAAGTCTTTTGGCGGTATTGAGCAATTGTTCGTATTCCTGTTGCGGCATATCAAACAAACAAGAAAAGTGCTTCTTGGGGATTAGAAGGATATGGCCTTCTTGTATTGGATTAATATCTAAGAAAGCAAGGTAAGAATCATTTTCCCATACCATAAAAGATGGTATTTCCTTTCTAATAATCTTGCAGAATATGCAATCTTCCATTTTTTACCCCCTTTACTTAATATCAGTCTATGCTTTTAAAATCTTTCTAATGTTAGCTAATCAAACATCGAGGTTTTGGACCTGCTCTGCGTTATCCTCAATAAATTTTCGTCTTGCGGCAACATCCTCTCCCATCAGGATGCTGAATATGCGGTCTGCCTCGGCTGCATCCTCAAGGATTACCCGAATCATCCTTCTTGACTCTGGATCCATTGTAGTCTCCCAAAGCTGTTGAGGATTCATCTCTCCTAAACCCTTATACCTTTGGATAGCAACCTTCTCATCTCCGCGCTGTTCAAGGTATCTTTTTAATTCTATCTCTCTGAAGAGGTATTTGGCAGAGCTGCCCTTTCCTACCTTATATAGAGGAGGTTGAGCAATGTAGACGTGTCCTCTCTCAACTAATTCCCTCATATGCCTGAAGAAAAATGTCAATAGTAGTGTCCGGATATGGGCCCCATCAACATCTGCATCTGTCATGATTACTATCTTGTGATACCTGAGCTTCTTGATATCAAAGTCATCTCCAATGCCTGTGCCTAATGCAGAGATGATTGAAACAATCTCCTTGTTTGAGAGCATCTTGTCCAATCTGGCCTTTTCAACATTGAGTATCTTTCCTCTTAAGGGAAGGATAGCCTGAAATTCCCTATTCCTGCCTTGTTTGGCAGAACCGCCTGCAGAATCGCCTTCTACAATAAAGAGCTCGGATTTTCGCGGGTCCTTATTAGCACAATCCGCTAACTTGCCAGGCAGGGATGTGTTTTCGAGTATGCCTTTTCTTCTTACAAGCTCCCTTGCTTTCCTCGCTGCTTCTCGGGCTTTAGCGGCTGTGAGGGCCTTACTTAAAATGGCCTTTGCAGCGTTGGGGTTCTCTGCGAAGAATGTAGAAAGACGCTCAAAGGTTATGCTATCAACTATTCCTCTCACTTCTGAATTGCCTAATTTTGTCTTGGTCTGGCCTTCAAATTGAGGCTCCGGAACCTTTATGGAGAGAATAGCAGACAAACCTTCTTTCAAATCGTTGCTTGTAAGCCGTAAATCATTATTGCCATTCATGTATTTATCCACATAGGTATTTAAGCTTCTTGTCAATGCAGCCCTAAATCCGGAGAGATGGGTGCCTCCTTCTATTGTATTGATATTGTTTACAAAAGTAAAGAGGGTTGTATTAAAAGAGTCTGTATATTGTATGGCCACCTCCACCGATACCCCATCCTCAGTCTTGCTGAAGTATATGGGCTCATGGAGAGGTTTCTTCCCTTCATTAAGGAATTTTATGAAACTTACTATTCCTTCATAATATAGAAAGGTCTCTTTCTTTGGGTTCTCAGGATTTTCATCCACCAGACTGATACAAACACCAGGATTAAGAAATGCCAACTCTCTGAGCCGCGAACTTAGAATCTCATATGAGAATTCTAAAACTGTGAAGATTTCAGGATCTGGAAAGAATGTTATTTTAGTTCCTGTCTCAGAAGTAGGATGGAGCTTCTTCAATTCAGAAAGGGGTTTGCCCCTTGCATATTCCTGTTGCCAATGAAACCCATTCCTTTTAACTTCCAAGATTAATTTGGAGGAAAGCGCATTGACAACTGATACTCCAACACCATGAAGGCCTCCACTAACCTTATACGCTTTCTTATCAAACTTTCCGCCTGCATGAAGCTTTGTCAAGGCAATCTGACAAGCAGGAACACCAAACTTCTCGTGTTTCTCAACTGGAATCCCTCGGCCATCATCTGAAACGGTTATGCTGCCATCTTGATTCATTGAAACATGGATGTTCTTGCAATAACCTGCCATGGCTTCATCTATTGCATTATCGACCAGCTCATAAACCATATGATGAAGGCCTCTTGAAGAAGTGGAGCCTATGTACATTCCAGGCCTCTTTCTTACTGCCTTGAGTCCTGAAAGTACGACAATGCTTTCAGCACCATACTCGGATTTCTCTATTTCATTTGCCTTGATATCCTCTTTTTCAGTCAAAAAAATCACCTAAAATCTTAAACCTAAACTCCTTATCTTTTTGATAGATTTCTACTAAAAGCAAAGCACATCTATTAATAAATCTTTTGTTTGGTTTATATACGAGAGAGATTAAAAACAAGAGTTTGAAGAGATGAATATCTCAAGAGTAAAAATATATTCCCTTCGCTTTTTGAGATGTATCTAATTGTGAGCCTTCCTTATTGGCTCTTGGCCTCTTGGAATCCTTATCTCTTCTGAAAGTTATCCCCAAATCCTTTAAGAAAAGCCCCATTCCTTCTTCCATATCTAAAGGCCCTTTTATCTTGCCATATTTGGCAGGCTTTCCTGAAAAAACCATCAAGTTAGAGGAGATTGCATCAAGGAAAAGAAGGTCATGGTCTACTACTACACAGGATTTTCCAATAACCTCCATTATTGTAGCTATGGTTTTGGCAACCCTTACGCGTTGTTCAACATCCAAATAAGCAGAAGGCTCGTCGAAAAGAAAAATATCCGCCTCCTCTGCCAAGGTATGAGCAATCATCACTCGTTGAAGCTCTCCTCCGGAAAGTTCTGAAAGCATCCTCTCTTTAAGGGAATCGAGTCCTAAAGGATTGATGAGTTGGTTGGAATACTTTTCTATTGCGTCTTTCAAGAATAAAGCTACTAGGGTATCCTCTTTAATCTCGATATATTGGGGTTTATAAGCAATCTTTATATTTTCATTAATCTTGCCTTCATCGGGCTCTAATTCCCCTGCCAGAATCCTCATGAAAGTGGTTTTACCAATGCCATTCTCTCCTAAAACTCCGACCATTGATTTCTTGGATATCTTACCCTGCTCTGACTCCACAACAAAGTCTCCTAATTGCTTCTTCAAAGGAGTCCACTCAATCAGGCTTTCAGAAGATTTGTTTATAAATGAGGAATGAGAATAAAATTTGAGCTCATAGTTTCTAAACCGAACATTATCTTCTTTTAGATAGCCTGAAAGATATACATTTATCCCTTCTCTAACAGTTTTTGGAATACTGACAACACCATAAACCCCAGCTTCACCATAAAGGATGTTAATCATATCAGCAAGGTAATCAAGCACAACGAGGTCATGCTCTACCACCATAACGCCCACTTCCGGCGAAAGAAGGCTCCTTATAAACTTGGCTGTCCGAAGTCTTTGTTTAACATCTAAATAAGAGCTGGGCTCGTCAAATATATAGAGGTTGGCATCCTTAAGTAATGTGGCGGCAATTGCGACTCTTTGTAGTTCTCCTCCGGATATGTTAGATATGTTTCTTGATAATATAGTGTCAATGCCTAATGCCTCAGCATATTCCTTTAGTTTGCCTTTTTCATCTACATTAGAGAGCAAGTCCCTCACTTTTCCATCATATTTCTTGGATATCAACTCTACTTTTTGGGGCTTGTAGCTTACCTTGATTTCCCCTTTCTTGAGTTTTTCAAAGAATATTTGGGCCTCTGTTCCCTTAAAATGTTCCAGCAAAGCGTCATATCCAGCCTGCTCATTTATCCTCCCAAAATTAGGTTTGAGCAAACCAGCAAGAATCTTTATTGCAGTAGTCTTTCCTATACCATTTCTTCCGAGAATGCCGGTTACTTTGCCAAAAAAAGGGGTCGGAAGATTATAAAGATGAAAACCGTTCTGACCATATTGGTGTATGGGGTCTTGCTGAAGCTCTTTTGGAAGGTTTATTATAGATATGGCATTAAAAGGGCACCTGTTTGAGCAGATTCCGCATCCAGTACATAGCATTTCATCTATTGCAGCCTTCCCATTTTCATCTTTAACAATGCATTCCTTGCTCATTCGATTGACAGGGCAGAGCTTTATACATAAGTTACCACAGGCTTCTGGATTACACTTCTCCTTCTGGAGAACTGCAATCCTTTTTTTGTTGGTTTTCATTTTTCTTAATGGATTTTGTAATGAATAAAATAAGAAAAGGGTAATTATTTAAAAGTATTGAGCTTATTTGTATTATTTTTAGTACTTTCACAACCTATCTAAATCTATCTTCTTGCCATTTAGATATATCTCAACATCCTTAAAGACCTGATCAAGATGAAGGGGGGCTACTACGCGACCCATAAACCAGTAATTTGAGCCTAAAGCAACATGGGCTGTTCCCAATACCTTTTCGTCTATAATGGTCGTGCCTACAATAGAAGCATTGGGATTCATTCCTATGCCAATCTCACCTATTTTTTTTATGCCCCATGTCGGCATCTTACTCTTCCGGGATTTTTCATTCAGGCTTTTTTCAAGAAGTCGAGCAGCTTCTCCACCCTCTATTGACATTACCTTGCCTTGCTTAATCCTCATGATAATCCTCTCTGAAGCAGATTTTATTAAAGAAACACCATACAGATTCCTTGAACTGCCATCAATAACTACCTTTCCTGTAATCTTATCCCGATGAGGTGCAATAAACACCTCTCCTGGAGGGAGATTACCTCCTAAGCCTACTTTGTTGTACATTCCGTCTGAGCTTATTGCAGTGCCATTTCTTATGTCTGCCAAGAAATCAGTGCCGTTCTTGCTTGTAATCCTTATGGTATTGCTGCAACTGAGCTTGTGAGCCAGCTTCTTGTGTTTTGCTGTAAGGGTCTTATAATCCACATCCATTGCTTTGATTAGGTAATAAAACTTGCTCATAGGCAGGAAAGAGAGGCTGCTTGTAGTGGTAAAGCGATGTTTCTTTATTCTACAGAACTCCCTAAATGAATGACCTATCTTTGACAAAGTGCCTAGTTTATCTGAGACTGCCAGCATAACTATACTTTTATCAGGAAGAAGAGAAAGAGCGTTCTGTACCTCTTCTGAAGGCGGCTTATTGGCTATATGCGTATTCCCTAACTGAACATTGGGGCTAACCCCTAATTTTCTTGCAGCAAGATAATACGTTGCACAAAGGAGAGGAGCGCATCGATTACCCTTCTTGCCAGTATCCCCTATAATCATTAAGATGTCTCCTCTTTCAAGGCCCAAGGCATTCCTCAGAACTCTTTTTATTGAGGGAGCGTATCTTGAGGCCTCTTCCAATAATCCATTCTTCTTGAGAAAAAGAAGACTTTCAAGGTGATTCATGATGATATTCTTAATCAAGAAGTTTTTAAATTTAACGCTATACATCCACCACAACAAGGGCTTCAAAACCTTTCTTGGTCTTTCTCAACTCAAACTTATACCTGGTTATGGCCTTTACCTGAGTAAGAGAAAGTTTAGAAGTGGCCTTATCGCCAAAACAAGTAGCATTTAATTTGTATCTACCATCAGCACTTTCATCTGGAGTAATACAAACCTCAAAATCCGATAAGAAGATGTCCTCAGAATCAGAAATAACAAGCAGTTTGGCAAGCCAATCATACAAAAGCTCCTCAGGAGTTTCAAATAATGAAACTTTAAATTTCCTTTTTTTAGGCACTATATCGCGCTTACAGATTATGCTAAACAATGCCTTTGCAGAATTAACAAAAAGCTCCTCCAAGTTTGCTCCATAAGCTTTAAAGGATAAATCTGAAACAGTATTATCAAGAAATTCAAATTCCTTGTTTTTTGGAGACAGTACCATCTTGTTTTATAAAGCTCAAAAATTAGCTCTTTTTCTTAACTAGGAACATTTTATGGTCTTTCTCAAAAGGAGCCAATTCCCTTTTGTCCACAATATTAAACCTTTTATCAAGCTCTTTCTCCGCAAAGTCAAAAACCGCTTTGGGCTTCTTTGAGACATCAATGCTCCTTGCCTTAAGACATATAATGCCAAAGCCATTAGGTCTTAAGAAAAGCTTAAGGTTTTTGTAGAATATATCCAACTGGTCCTTCTGAGCAATATCTTGGTAAACTATATCGCATCTTCCCACCATCATAGCATAAGAATCAAGATTTCTCGCATCAGCCAAAAGAGGCAGGATATTCCGTCTTCTCTTGGCAAGGAAGAATAAAGGCACTGCAACCCTGCCTGAGAACTCTAAAGCAAAAACTTTTCCACCATCTCCGACTATATCAGAAACATGGCTTACTGTGGTTCCACTGGCTGCTCCAAGATACAACACCCTTTTATCGGGCTGAATTGCTATTTGAGACATCCCTTTATGAAGTGCAGCTGAAAGCTTAGACCTTGTTGGATTCCATTCCCTATAAAAGTCTTTACCATCCTTGACAAGCCGTTCCCCGTACTCACTTCTGGGTTCATAGGGGCACTTGGTATATAAAATAAGAGAATTGCCTCTTTTTCTATAGTAAACGCCCTTGAAATGCTTGAATTGTTCCATTTTAATTCTCTCGGAATGTTTCCATTTGCTTTTTTACTTCATTAGCAATCTTCTTCTTGGTAAAGTAATCGCACCTTGCGCATAAAGAGATTTTATCCGCAAGGAATCTTGCTGCTTTTCCTCTTTTTTTAGGCAATGTCTTTTGGATGAATTGATGCTGAAAGATATAGCCATATTTAGGGCATTTGGTCTTTGACCTCAAATGCTTAAAAAAGGCCTTTTCAGCCCCAAATACTTGAATAGTTGAGGAGGGAAGAAAAGCGAGCCGCCTTAAGGATCCTGCTTCTGAGATTAAACGGGATGCTATTGTGGCGCCCAAAACCTCCAAAAGATTTGGGCAATATCCCTTTAACAATTCTGTAAGAGAATCAAGCAGGGAAGCTCGGAAATCTATTGCCTCTGTTGAAGCCGTTATCATCTGCTTCACAATGTTGAAGGATTTTTCATCAAGCTCTTTCCCTAAAGGGTCTTCTTCAGCCAATTGATTGAATTTTTTCAAGCTTAAACCTGAAAGCATTGAAAAAGTCCTTTCATAATTAAAAGATATGCTGGCAGAATGATAAAATCTTGAAGGAAGGAATTCGCTTGCAAGCTCACCTGCCCTTTTTGAAAGCTTGTTAATTGTTTCATCGGCTTCATCAATTGCCTTAATGGTATTGGAAATTACAATATCAACGTATTCTCTTTTCTTCATCTTGACTGAGAAAATCGAGAAAGCAGTTTGTTTAAAATCATTATAATTGGAGTCTATCAGATGAGAAACAGTCTCTAGCTCTCTTTCTGATAGAGATATCTTCAGTTTGTTCTTATACTCCTTTGGAAGCTGAGCTTTGAATCCGACTAGCCTGCTTATATTATGCTTCTTAATCAACCTTTTTTCCTTATTGATTAAAGTGCCTTCTAAAATATTAACTATCTCTTCTATGTTAAGCTGTTCTTCCTCCAAAAGAGTATCTCCTTCCAACACAAAGAGCCTAAAAGGCAAGGAATATAAGGTTTTCATATTGGAAAGAATTCTTTCTTTTAATATTAATCTTTTGCTTCTTTTGTTTTAAAAACATACCAAAATATTAAATAAAGAAGACTCTTTTAATAGTTAAGATGAAGCTTAAAGCAACTCTCCTAACATGTGGATATTTTATCAAGGAAGGCAAACCTATAATCCAACTATTTCTATGGGATAAAGAAGGCAAAAGAATTGAGGTCAGGGACGATAACTTCCAGCCTTATCTTTTAGCAGAGACCACTGATTTTGATAACGCAAAGAAAAAGATTGAAGAACTGCATAAAGCGGAGTCAAAGAAAGAGCATTTTGTTGTGGAATGCAATAAAATCAGGAAAAAAATAGAATGTGAATCAAAGGAACTTATGAAGATAATCGTAAATAGGCCTTCTTCTGTGCCTGCTCTAAAAGAGAGCATAAAAAAGATAAAAGAGGTTAAGGATGTGCATGAATACGATATCCCTTTTGCTTTTCGTTATCTGCTTGATAATAGAATTAATCCCTTCGAAAATTACAAAATTGAGGTTGAAGAGAAAGAGGGCTTTTATTACCTTAAGGATATAAAACAAGAAGGAAGCCCATTCTTGCCTAAAGGGGTAGGAATTGATATTGAGACCTATGTTTCAAAGCAGGATGAGATTAATCCTAAAGAGGATGCTATATTGATGATTTCGCTTTACAGTAAAGGGCTCAGGAAGGTTCTTATAGCTAAAGATGGAAAAGAAGGAAAGGATTGGATAGAATGGTGTGGTTCTGAAAAAAAGATGCTTGAGAGGTTCTTTGAGCTAATTAAGAAGGAGCAGCCCGGCCTAATATTTGGATATAATTCGGATGCTTTTGATATGAGCTATATTGCTAAAAGGGTTGAGGTTTTAGGTGTAAAGAAAGGGGATGCTCTGGATTTGAGAGAGTATTTCAAAATGATGCCTTCTGTAAAGATAAAAGGGTTTCCACATATAGACCTGTTTAGGTTTATCAGGTTTGCCGGTGGGAGAGGATTGGATTTAGAGAACTACACCTTGAACGAGGTTGCGTCCCATCTCTTGGGAAAGAAAAAGATTGAACTTGATCCACTCAAATTAAGCAATGCCTGGGATGAGAAAAATACCAAAAGAATAGAGGAATTTGCTGAATACAACCTCAGGGATTCAGAGATTACTTACGAGATTGCGCAAAGATTTCTTCCTTCAATAAGAGAATTGACAAGGCTTGTGTGCCTGCCTCCTGAAGAGGTATGTAGGATGAGCTTCTCTCAACTTGTGGAATGGTATTTGACGAGAAAAGCAAGCAATAGAGGTATCTTGATTTCTAATAAGCCTGATAATGAAGTAGCAAAGGAAAGACGAAAAAGGAAATTTGAGGGGGCGTTTGTTTTTCAGCCTACCCCTGGAATCTATGATAATATTGTGGTGTTTGATTTTAGAAGTCTTTATCCGAGCATAATTGCTAGTCATAATATCTCCCCTGAGACGTTCAGGAAAGGCAAGAGAAAGAAGGAAAAGGGTTTTGAGGTGCCGGAAGATAATCAGGGATGGTTTGTTAAGGAACCTACTGGCTTAATCTCAAACTCAATAAAGGATATTCTCAATCAAAGGAAATATGTTAAGAATGAGCTGAAAAACAAGAGGCTTGAGAATTGGGAGAAAGAGCTTTTGAAGGCAAGGGAGCAGGGCCTTAAGACATTGGCTAATTCTATGTATGGGTATCTGGCTTATGAAAGGGCTAGATGGTATTGTTATGGCTGTGCCCGGGCTGTGGCAAGCTTTGCTCGCTACTATATCAAGAGTGTTATAAAGAAAGCGCAAGACAAGGGTTTCAAGGTTTTATACTCTGATACGGATTCGATTTTCATCACATTAGATGGAAAGAACAAGGAGGATTGCCTGGGATTCGCCGAAGAAATCAACAAAGAGCTTCCTGAGGAGATGGAGCTGGAGTATGAAGGCTACTTTAAGAGAGGAATCTTTGTGTTTGCCAAGTCAGGGCCTAAGGGAGCAAAGAAACGATACGCGATGATTGATGAAAATGGTAAAATGACTATTAAGGGGTTTGAGATTATTAGGCGAAATTGGTCAGAAATAGGTAAGAAGATTCAGTGGGATGTATTGAAAATAATTCTGGAGAAGGGGGATGTTGAGGGAGCATTAGAACATCTACAAGAAGAGATAAAGAAGATTAAAGAGGGGAAAGTGGACCTTAAAGAGCTGGTAATAAAAACCAAGATAACTAAGAACATAGATTCCTATGCAAATATAAGCCCTCATGTGGCTGCCGCCAAAAGGATGGTAGAGAAGGGAAGAGTAGTAAGACCTGGCTCCATCATTGGCTATATTGTAGGAAAGCCACAGAATGGAAAGAGCAGTACAATAAGCGACAGGGTGCTGCTTCCAGAGGAATGTTCAAAGAATGATTATGATGAAGATTATTATATCCAGAATCAGATTATTCCTGCGGTGGAGAGTATCTTTAAGACTGCAGGGATAGATGTTTCCGAGTTGTTTAAGAAAGGAAATAAAAACCAAAAAAGCCTTCTTGGTTATTACGCTAAATAGCAAGTTATAAATATTATGAATTGCAGTCATACAATAGGATGATTCACAGAAAGGGTGATGAATTTGCTTTTTAAGAATAAGAAAAACGATTTCAATAAGGATATGAGCAGATATTTGGATAATAGAAGAAAAAAGGATGTTATTAAGGTGCATTCCCCGGTTTCTTCAGAGGATGAGAAGGAGACTCTTGAGGCCATAAAGACCGGCGGGGAGCATGAAACAAAGGTAATTAAAAGAAAGAAAAAAGGGTTCTGGCATACACTTAAATCCATCTTTGTTAAGGAAGTTGAAGAGCCTGAAGATGAGGAAGAGAATTTTGAAGGGGAGCTTGAGGAAGTGGAAGAAGAGGAATTCGAACAACCCAAAAGAGGTTTCTTTCAAAGATTATTCGGAATTGGAAAAGAAGAAGAGCTTGAGGAAGTGGAAGAAGAGGAAGAGCAATACGTCGAAATTATAGAGAAGCTTTCTGAAGACCTTAAAAAGGTGTTTGGGATTACTAATTCAATCATTACATCCTTACCTAAGAGATATGTTGAGAAAATAAAGAATTCTAAGGAGTTCGCAGAATACAAAGAGATTATTGAGAGATTCAATTCCTTTAAAAAGGGTTGGAACGAAATGAAGGAAGAGGATTAATTTTTCTTGTTTTTGGCTTGTTTTAATTTTACTAAGGTTTTGAAAGAAGAGGCAAGGGAGAATCTGTTTTGCCTGGGCTTAAGGAGTTCGGGCATATATGGATTTCTTGGTTTCTTAACCTTCAGATTATTAATGCGTGCATATAACTGCAGTTCTTCCAAAGGGATGTCGCAGAATATAAAGAGTTTATAGGTTGGAAGCTGCTTATTATGAAAGACTATATCTAGGAAGTCCATGCAGATTTCCTCCATACTTCTTACATCTATCAACAAATCAGAATCTTTTTTTCTATCAACAAGTTCAAAGAAGCTTGGATGAAAGAATTTCTTCAGCATAGAGGACGCAATCTTTTTGTTATACTCTTTTCCTTCAAGAAATCCCTTAACTCCCTTCTCTAAGGGCCCGAAGAATCGGATATTGCGCTTCACTCTTTTTTCAATCATATTTGAGAAACATGGTGCGCAGACTATGTAAGGGGTATATTCTATATGGATTATATCATTTTTATGGCGGTTTCGGCTGCAGATTCCGCATTTCTCCATACTCTTCTCCATACTCTTTTGGGAAGAAGCTCGGTTTTAAAAAGATTGCCTGTAATGGGATTTGCCACTTTATGGCAGAATATTGCCCTTTTTAGGCAGGTATCAGATATTTCTCTTCGAAATGAAATCACAAGCAAATATTGGTTTTTAAACAACAGAATTAGAGAAACGAAAACTTTAAATATGTGATTTGACAACACTGAGTAGTGATAAAGGGGGTTAGATATCACATTCAGTCGCTGTCTTTTATATTCATACTAGTTTCTGTATACAGCAGACCACCTCTTCCTTGGGAGGGCTTCATTGCCTTCCCAAGGTTTTTTCTTATTGTCTACTAATTAAAGTTCTGTTCTAAGAGGAACAAAGGCATATTCTTCGGGTGTTAATTGCTTACTGACATTATTTCCCTGCTTATCAATAATAATCATAGGGCCTCTCTGATAAGGACATATCAGCCTTCCGTCATCATGAAGCAGGTTCTTAGCGAGCCTTTGAATATGGGACTCATCCTCATTTTCTATGCCTGCTGTTATTATAATCCGGTCATATCTCTCTTCCCAGCTATCAATCTCCTTAAAGATGTTCTTGCATTGAAAGGATATATTTTGGCATTTGGTGTTTTGAGGTTGAGGGAGATTGTTTTTCAGGGCCTTTAAATTTCTCTTTGCTTGCTCAATAATTACAGGGATTATATCTAAACTCAAAACCTTACCGGCATAAACCAAAAAGCCAAGCAGAGCGGCGTTCCAGCCACTCCCAGAGCCAATCTCTAACACATTGTTTTTTGGCTGGGGGTCTAAAAGCATTAACATCCTTGCCACAGTAGATGGCTGAGAGATTGTTTGAGAATGACCTATAGGCAAAGCGGTATCCTCATAAGGGCTGAAACCAACAAAGAATCTTCTGTCTATTACTTTGATAGCATTAATAATCTTATCTATCTTATTCTTTTCATATTCGCTAGAGGCAAACCCTGAAAGGACTGATTCTATCCTTCTTAACAGAGTTTCCTTTTCCATTTTATAATCATTTAAAGCGAGATTAATTTTAAT
>Ga0190359_1001423_pt1 | contig 14996 bp, 13 predicted proteins | sample 48721823_MG_FD_161269 | JGI IMG/M metagenome (GOLD analysis project Ga0190359, IMG submission 161269) | Hydrothermal vent microbial mat bacterial communities from Southern Trench, Guaymas Basin, Mexico - 4872-18-2-3_MG | ecosystem: Environmental > Aquatic > Marine > Hydrothermal vents >... | reverse complement strand
CCGGCCGGCGCTCTCACTGAATGGGTCTCAGAGCAGCTTTTCCATCATGGCCTTGATGCTGGCCGACTCGGCCGGATCCTCGCACAGGCGCAGCGCCCGCTCCCAGGCTTCGTAGGCCTTGGCGCGGAACCCGGTCTTTTCGTAAAGCCGGGCCAGGGCCACCAGGACCTGCAGGCCGGGTTCCAGTTCCGCCGCTCTTTCCAGCGAGGCCAGGGCCCGGAAGGACTCGCCCAGCTTGTCGTAGAGCAGACCCAGGCGGTGGTGCAGGTGGGCGGAGAAGGGAGAGATGCCGGTGGCCTGCTCCAGCAACTGGATGGCCTGGATGAGTTCGCCGCGCCGGAAGGCCTCGGCGGCCTGGTAGAGCAGGCCGGCCGCCTGCTGGTCCAACTGCTGGTCGTCTTCCCCGTCGGGGCGCTGTCCCTGCAGGGCCTTCTCCAGCACGTGCTTCAGTTCGTCGAGCCGCAGCGGTTTTTCCAGGAAGGCGTCGGCCCCGTACAGGCGCTTGACGTCCTCGGCGTAACGCCAGCCCCGGTAGACGGCGCTGATCATCACCACCACGATGTGGCGCGTGGCCGCGGAATTCTTGACGCGCTGGCAGATGTCGAAGCCGTGGACCCCGGGCAGCATGGCGTCCAGCACCAGGGCCGCCGGGTGGCGCTGGGCCAGCAGCTTGACGGCCTCGCTGCCGTCGGCGGCCTGCCAGACCTCGAAGCCGGCCTTTCCCAGGAAGGTGGTCAGCAGGCGCCTGATCTCGGGCTCGTCGTCGACCACCAGCACCGTCCGTCGTTGTCCGGACGGTGGTGCGGCCGGCGGCTTCTGCTGCAGGTCTTCGACCCAGGAAGCGGGATCGGGGCCCACCTTGAGGGGCGCCGGCGTCAGTTGCGCGGTGCGTTCGTCACCGGCCATGACGATCTCCACGTGGCCGGCCTCGCCGAAGGGTTGGGAAGGGTCGAAGTCCTGGCCCTGCCAGAAGCGGGCACTACCGCCTCTCAGCCGGTAGGCTTCCTCTATGGTGTCTTCCAGCATGCCGGCCAGGGCTCCGTGCTCGATGATCCGCAGGCCGGTGCTGAAGCGCACCTCGTCGATGCGGGCCATGTCGGTGGGATCGGCCATGGCCAGCAGCAGCTCCTTGTCTTGCCGGGATACCGGCAGCACCTGCAGCTTGCGGGCCGCTTCCAGCGAAAGCAGCTCCAGCAACTCCAGGGCGATGCAGCAATGCGACAGCACCACGTAGGGCACGCCCTGCTGCCGGGAAAGCACCCGGGCCAGGGTCTTCTCATCGGCATAGCCCTGGGCCAGGCAACAGGTGGCCAGGCGCCCGCCGAAGCGGCGCTGCCGCTCCAGCGCGGTTTTCAGCTGTTCCACCGATACCACGCCCTGTTCCACGAGTAGACTGCCGATGTTCTTGCCTGCCATGGTCCTCCTCCCCTGATCGTACGGTCAGCCTAGCATGCCCGGCGGGAGAGGAAAAAACTTTTCCCCGCCCAGCACCCTTGCCGAAAGTTGCCGCTGGCTACTGCAATCTCTTCCAGCGCAGTTCCGCTCCCGCGACTTCCAGCGGCGGGGGCTCGGCCGCCAGCACGTACTCGGCCCGGCGGTTGCGCGGTTCGGCGGTTTCGTCCGGGGTGGGCACCTTCAGGCCCTTCTCGCCGAATCCCTGGTAGTAGATGGGATAGGCGAAGCCCTGCCGGCGAAAGTACTCGGCGATGGCACGGGCGCGCTTCTCGCTCAGTTGCCGGTTGTAGTCGGCCCCGGCCACGGTGTCGGTGTAGCCGGCTATGAACAGCTTCACCTCCAGCAGCCGGCCGTATTTCTTCAGGCCGGCCTGTAGCAGCCGGTAGCTGTGCTCCAGCCGGGGGAGCTGGTCGGGCTTTATCTCCCAGCGCCCGGTGTCGAATTCCACTTCCTGGTGGGGAATGGCGTAGTGCCAGGGCACCAGCTGCAGGCGCTCGGAGATGCCGGAACTGTCGTGGGCTTCCAGGTCGATCTTCATCAGCCGGCCCGGGTGCGGCGGCCAGTCGAGCACCACCCGGCGGGTGGCCTGCTCGAACTTGTGGCTGGCGCGGTGGACCTGCCGGCCGTCGTCGCTGGTGATGCTCAGGTCCACGCGCTGCAGCGGGCGCCGGGCCCGCAGCACCAGCCGCCGGGCCTGGATGTCGAGGTCGGAGCGCGAGACCACCAGTCCCAGGCTGGAGACCACCTCGCAGGCGAAGTCCAGGTTCATGCGGCCGCCCTCGCCGCCGCCGGCCAGTTCCACCTCCAGGCTGCCCCGCCAGCGGTGCCGGCCGCTGCGCTGCGGCAGGTAGAAGGTGCGCCGGGAATCGCGGGGGACGTTGACCAGTTGCTGGGCGAACTTTCGTCCGTCGTCACGCTGCAGGGTCACCGCCAGCCGGCCCAGGTCGGCGAACACCGCCACCGTCAGCGTCGGCTGCCGCCCGGCGGGAACCCGGTCCTGCAAGTGGACCTTGATGACCTGCCCCGAGTCGTCGGCCCGGGCCGGCACCGCCAGCAGGAGCGGCACCGCCAGCAAGCAGGCAACGGTTCTTCGCAGCATCAGCCTTGCTCCCGGGTTGCCCTGGATATCCGTTCCACGGCCTGGCGGGCGCCGGCGGCGGGGATGTCCAGGTGGGTCACCAGCCGGATGGTGGTGGGCGAGGGGGCCAGGGCCAGCACCCCGGCCCGGCGCCAGGAGGCCAGCGTGGTCTCGGTGGTGGCGGCACTGTCGGTATGTATCAGCACCATGTTGGTCTCCACCGGCTGTACCCGGAAGCGTTCGTCCAGGCATTGGCGCAGGCCCGCGGCCAGTTCCCGGGCCCGGGCGTGATCCTCGGCCAGGCGCGCGATGTTGTGCTCCAGGGCGTAGAGGCCGGCGGCGGCGATGATGCCGGCCTGGCGCATACCGCCGCCGAGCATCTTGCGCAGCCAGCGGGCCTGGTCGACCTGTTCCCGGTCGCCCACGAACAGGGAGCCTACCGGGCAGCCCAATCCCTTGGAGAGGCAGAAGGAAAGCGTGTCCACCTGGGCTGCCCAGGTGGCCGGCTCGACGCCGCTGGCCACGGCGGCGTTGAAAATACGGGCACCATCCAGGTGCAGGCCCAGCCCCCGTTGCCGGGTGAGCTGGCGCAGGCGCCGCAACAACTCGAAGGGATAGAGCAGGCCCCCGGCCAGGTTGATGCTGTTTTCCACGACCACCAGCCGGGTACGAGGCTGGTGGACATCGACGGGGCGTATCGCCTCCTCGACCTGTTCCGGCAGCAGGCGGCCGTCCGCGCTCTCCAGGGGATGAAACAGGATGCCGAACAGCGCCGCCCCGCCTCCCACCTCGTGCGAGAAGGAATGGGTGCGCCGTTCCAGGATCACCTCGTCGCCGCGCTGGCAGTGCAAGGCCAGGCCGATGAGGTTGGCCATGGTACCCGAGGGCACCAGCAGGGCCGCCTCGCGACCGCATAGCTCGGCGGCACGCTGCTCCAGGCGTCGTACCGTGGGGTCCTCGCCGAAGACGTCGTCACCGACCTCGGCCCGGGCCATGGCCTGGCGCATGCCGGCCGAAGGGCGGGTGATGGTATCGGAACGGAAATCGAGGATGTCGCCATCGTCGGGCAAGTCACACACCTTTCTTCAGGATTTGATACCGGCGATGCCCTGCAGATCGATGTTGAGACGCTTGAGGGACTCGATGACCCGCCGGTAACGGTTGAGGCGCCGCTGGCGTTCTATCAGGCGTTCCAGGCGCGGGGCCAGGAAATCGCGGCCCTCCAGGGGACGAACCAGGTAATCGCCCACGCCCACGCCGATGGCCTCGACCACCGATTGCAAGCTGGCCTCGCGGGCCACCACCAGCACCGCGGCGTCGGGATTGGCGCCGTGAATGGTGCGGACCGCCTCGGCGCCGCGGGGACCCGTCTCCTCCTCCACGAAGACCACCACCTGGGCCTCTCCCCTTTGCAGCTTGTCGTGCAACTGTTCCAGGTCGTTCACCTGGCTGGTCTGGTAGCCGAGCTGGCGCACGCTGTTGACCATGGAATTGGGTCCGCAGACGAGTAGCGCCGAGCCCGGGCAATCATCCTGTTCTTGCAGGGCCCGCTCCAGGGCCAGCAGGCTGTCGCGCTGCGCCCCGGCGTCGAGTTCGCTCAGCATTTGCTGGCAGGTGCGGCTGAGGAACCCGATGACCGAGCCGATGCGCACCTCGAAGTCGTGCCGGGCCAGCGCTCCCTTGATCTTGGTTCCCACGTGGTCGAGGCTGGGAAAGGGCTTGGGTACGTAATCGTAGGCCCCGGCCGCCAGTGATTGCAGGGCCGATTCCGTGGAGGCGTAGCCGGTGATGATGATCACCTCGGTGGCGGGATGGGTGTCCTTGACCCGTTGCAGCAGCTCCAGCCCGCTCATGCCGGGCAGGTTCTTGTCTACCAGGAGCACGGCATAGTTCTGGTCGGCCAGGCGTTCGCTGGCCTCCTCGGCCAGGTTGCAGACATCGCAGAGGATGTTGTGGCTGGCCAGGTACTCGGACAGCACCTTCTGCACCACGGGTTCATCGTCGACGACGAGCACCCGCTGGCTTACCTGCAGGGTGCGGATGTGTTCCAGGAGACGCTGGTTGATGGCGGTGGCCGCCGGGACGGCGGATGCGTCGTCAGCGGATACGGCCGTCCGGGCCTGCTGTTCGGGGGCGGGAGCAACGACGGGCAGGCGCACCAGGAAGACGGTGCTGGCTGCAAACCGGCCGGGCAACTGGCCGGGATCCGCCAGCTCCAGGCTGCCGCCGTGCAGTTCGGCCAGGCGGCGGCTGAGGTAGAGCCCCAGGCCGGTCCCCTGGTCTCCCTTGCTGGTGAAGAACGGCTCGAAGATGCGTTCCCGTTGCCCGGGGGGGATGCCGCTGCCGCTGTCACCTACCCAGATGTCGACGGTATCGCCGGTGGGACCTGCTGCAGCGGTAACGAGCAGCTGACCCCCTTGGGGCATGGCATCGACGGCATTGCCGATCAGGTTGACCAGCAGCGAGGTCAGGTGCAAGGCGGAGATTTTCAATTCCGGCAAGTCGTCCGGCAGGGTTACCTGGGTTGCTATCTGCCGGCGTCGCATTCGCTGGGCAAACAACCGCAGCGCCCTTTGCAGGCACTCGGTCAGTTGGCAGGAATGCTGTTGCCCGTCGCCCCGCAGGAAGCTGGTGGCCTGGCGTTGCAACTCGTGCATGCGATCCACCTGGTTGCGGATCTCGTCCAGCCACTCGGTAATTTTCTCCTGCTGCTGTTTGGCGAGGGCCTCGCCGATGAGAGCGGAGAATCCCTTGAGCCCCAGCAGGGGCTGGTTCATCTCGTGCAGGATGGCTGCTGCCATCAGGCCGAACTCGGCCAGGCGCCCGGCCTGGGCCAGTTTCTCCTCGGCTTGGCTCCGCTGCAATTCGAGTCTCTCGCCTTCCTCCACCGCGGCCTGCAGCAGGGCCTGCAGTTGCCGGTCAGTACCGGCCGGCAGGTGCTCCTGCAGTGATTGTAGCAGTTCCTTCAACCGTGACGCTGCTTGTGGTGTCATTTGTTGTCTCGGGTGGTTTCACCACCAGCTTGTCAGTGCCCGAACAACATACCCCGTAGTGCCGGCCGGTGCAACCATCACCGCCGCCCTGGATTTTCCACCTCGGCCGCGATCTCTGCGTCGCCGCTTCGAAAATGGTCCTCGACGTAGGTGAACTACGACTGCGGCCATTTTCTCGCGGCTCCTTGATCTCACGGCCGATCTGGAAAATCCGTAAAATGAAGTGGGAGATTTTGGCCGCCGTGTGCCTTCAGCGCAGGTGGGTCTCCCGGCGCGCCGCCGGCAACCTGATGATGAAACGGGTGAAGCGGCCGGGCTCGCTCTGTACCTCGATCTTGCCGTCGTGGTCGCTGATCACCCGGTAGACATCCGCCAGGCCCAACCCCTGGGAACGCTGGTGGTGCCTGGTGGTGAAGAAGGGTTCAAAGATACGGTCCAGGTTCTCCGGGGCTATGCCCGGCCCGTCGTCTTCCACCACCAGGGTGACGACCTTGCCCTCCTGGCCGGTGGCGCTCAGGCGCAGCCGACCGCCGGAGGCCAGGGCCTGGCAGGCGTTGTCGATGAGTTCTCCGATGGCCCGCTCCAGGTCAACGGACCTCCCCAGCAAAGGCGGCAGGTCATCTGCCAGTTGCAATTCAACCGCTACCGAGTGCCGTTGCAGCTCCGGAGCATGCTCATCCAGTACCTTTTCCAGGAGCTTGCCGATGTACAGCCGGCCGCGTCCCCGGCCCCCGCCCTGCGAGGCCTCCAGCAGGCGGCTGATGAGGAGGCGGATGCGCTGGGCCTGCTGCTCGATGTCGGCGAGCATCTGGTGATCGGGATCGCCGGGCGGATGGCGCATGAGCAGCAACTGGGCGCAACCCAGCACGCCCAGCAGGGGGTTGTTGACCTCGTGGGCCAGGCCTGCTCCGAGCTCGCCGGCGGCCGCCATCTTCTGGGCCTGCACCAGTTGTTCCTGGGTTTGGCGCAGTTCCCGGGTACGCTCTTCCACCCGCCGCTGCAATTCCAGGTTCCAGCGGCGAATTTCCTCGGTCTGGGATTCTATCTGGGCGCGTTGCCGCTGCAACTGCTCTCCCATGCTGTTGAAGCTCGAGCCCAGGTTGCCGATCTCGTCGCTGCCGGTATAGTGAATTCGCGCCGCCAGGTTGCCGCGGCCGATCTCCTTGGCTTCCCGCACCAGGGACTGGATGGGCCTGGTGATGCGTCTGGCCAGGACCATGCCGGTCAGTACGGCGACCAGCAGCGACAGCACCAGCCAGCCTCCCAGTCGCCAACCCAGTTGGCGCACCGGTTGCAGGGCTTCCTCCACGGGTTGTGCCACCACCACCGCCCAGGGCGAGTGGGGCACCGGGGAAAATGCGCCCAGCATGGTTCCGTAGCCCGCGATCACGAAGCTGCCGACTGCCGGACTGGTGGTACCCAGGTGTCCCTTGAGCAGGGACAGGTGGCTGAGATCGCGCCGGGACCGTGCCTGGCGGCGGTCGGGGTGGGCCACCAGCCTTCCCCGGTCGTCAACCACCATGACGAATCCCCGGCGTCCCACGTGCAGGTGCTCGACGCGTTTCTGGATCTCCGCCAGAGACAGCTCCACCACCAGGCATAGCCGGGCCTGGCTGGCATGCAGCGGTAACACCAGCGGCAGGGAGGCAGCGGCCCGGCGCGGTGACCAGTACAACTCCCCGCTGCCGGTCCGGTTGCACTGTCTGGCCAGCCGTATTGCCACCTGGCGAAAGTGTTCGAGGTCACTGCCGGCCACCTGTTCGTGGAACCTGAACACGGCCGGGGCCGCCCGGCGTTCGTTGTTGAAGATCAGCGGGCCCAGTTGCCGGCCGGAGGAGTCGAACAGGCCCACGGCATTGTAGTTGTCTGAAAGCATGTAGATGCCGCGCAACTGCTCGGCGATTTGTTCCCGGTCTTCCGTGGTGGCCGAGAGGTTGGCAGCGGCCAGGGTGAGGGTTTGCCGCTGGTGGTTGACGATGTTGCCGATTATCTCCGCCTGGGCCTGGGAGGTCTTCTCCAGCATCTCGCGGATGCGCTCCTCCAGCGCCTGGCGGCTGAGCAGTACGGCCTGGGTGCCGCCGATGACAGTGGGGGCGGCCGCCACCAGCAACATGGCCAGGACCAGTTTCGAGCGTAGTCTCATGCAGGCGGGAAGTTAGCACGATGGGTCGGCGGGCTCAACCGCGGACGGGTATGGGCACCCGTCTCCGGTCAGCGCAGCTGGTAGCCGGCCCGGGGCCGGCGCAGGAAGTCCTGGGCGGAGATGTTTTCCATCTCCCACATGAAACGCGACTTGCACACCTTGCGGCGAATGTGGCTGCCGGTGACCCGTTCGATCTTGCAGACGATCTCGTCCTGGTCCGGGCGCTTCCTGCTCTTGCCGTCCTCTTGAGATGCAGCCAGGGCATCTTTCCTGGTCGACTGTCGCTGGCCGCTGCAGGCCGGCAGAACCAGCAACAGGATGCCCAGTGCCGCCAGCGCTATCGATGATTTTTTCATGGCACGCCTCCTGACTTCAACTTCCGCCCCCAGCATAACACACCGGGAGAAGGGAGTTGCCTCTTTTTGCGGTTGTCGTGGGAGGGTAAATAGTCTACCATTTTCGCACCGATGGTCGTTATCTGGCGGCATTCGTCCACTGCTGGCGAGGAGGAGCCATGTTCGCGTTGCACGGCAGGATTCTCGAGGTAGACCTGGAAAGCGGCGCCAGCCGCCCGCTGGCGGTGCCCGAGGACAAGTGGCGTCGTTACCTGGGCGGGGCCGGACTGGCGGCGCGCCTGTTTTTCGAGAACTTCGACCCGGGGCTGGAGCCGCTTTCCGGAGACAACCCGCTCATGGTGATGCTGGGGCCCCTGGCCTCCTCGGGACTGGCCGGAGCCAGCCGCTTCGCCGTCTGCGCCAAGAGCCCGTTGACCGGGTTCTGGGGCGAGTCGAGCTGCGGGGGCAACTTCGCGCCGGAACTGCAGGCCGCCGGCTACGACGGCATCGTGGTGCGGGGAGCCGCCCGGCAACCGGTGGTGCTGCTCGTCGACGACGGCCGGGTGAGCCTGGAGCCGGCCGCCGAGCTGTGGGGCCGCGACAGCTACGACACCATCGATGCCGTCAAGCAGCGCTACCGGGGACGGCGGGCGGTCAAGGTGCTGGCCATCGGCGGCGCCGGGGAGCGGCTGGTGCGCTTCGCCGCCGCCTGCCATGACAAGCACGATTTCGCCGGTCGCTGCGGCATGGGCGCGGTGATGGGGGCGAAAAAGCTCAAGGCCATCGCCGTGCGCGGTACCGGCCGGGTGCCGGTGGCCGATGCGGAGGGGCTCAAGCAACTGCGCCGGCGGGTGCAGGGGCGAATCAAGGAATCGGTGCCGGCCCAGAGCCTGCGCGAGATGGGTACCAACTCCACCATGGACCTGGGCATGATGACCGGCGACGTGCCCATCAAGAACTGGACCCGGGGCGAGGCCCTGGAGATATCGGCCGAGATCGGCGGCCCCACCATGACCGAGAAGTTCCTGGTGCGACCGGGTGCCTGCTGGCGCTGTCCCATCGCCTGCCGGCGGGTGATGAAGAACGAGCAGTCGCCCTGGCGGATGGCCGAGGGGCCCGGGCCCGAGTACGAGACGGCGGCCTCTTTCGGCTCCCTGCTGGAAAACGCCGACGCCGGCTCCATCCTGAGGGTCAACGAGCTGTGTAACCGCCACGGCCTGGACACCATCAGTTGCGGGGCGGTGGTGGCCCTGGCCGTCGAGTGCGCCGAGCGGGGGATCCTGGACGCCGGGCAGCTCGACGGCCTGGCTCTCGGCTGGGGCCGGGCCGAGGCCATCGTGGAGCTGGTGGAGCGCATCGCCCGCCGCCAGGGCCTGGGAGACGTACTGGCCGAGGGTTCACGGCGGGCGGCGCAGCGCATCGGCGGCGGGGCCGAGCGGCTCACCTGCGAGATCAAGGGCCTCGACCTGCCCATGCACGACCCGCGCGCCTTCCACGGCATGGGCCTGGCCTACATGATGTCCAACCGCGGCGCCTGCCACAACGCCCACCTGGTGCATCCCATCGAGCAGGGCATCGCCACCTGGACGGAACTGGGCTTCTCCGATAACTACGACGGCCAGTCCAGCGCCGGCAAGGGCGAGCTGGTCAAGCGGGCCGAGGACTTCGGGGTACAGTGCAATTCGCTGAGCCTGTGCGTGTTCAACATGTGGTGTTACGGCTCGCGGGATCCCCTCGACGCCCTGCGGGTGACCTGCGGCTGGGACGTCGACATGGACGAGTACTTCACCACCGGCGCCCGCACCTGGCTCATCAAGCGGGCGCTCAACTGCCTGATGGGCCTGAGGGCGGAAGACGACCGGCTGCCCGAAAAGATCCTCACCCCGGTACCCGACGGCGGGGCCGCCGGCTCGGTGCCCGACGAGGAGCTGCTGCGCCGCGAGTACTACGCCGCCCGCGGCCTGGACGCAAGCGGCCGGCCCACGGCGGAGACCCTGGCCGCCGTGGGCCTCGAGGACATGGCCGGCCGGCTGCAGGGAGCATAGCCCCCGCCATGTTTCCCGGGAGGGGTGTCAGCCAGTAATTTCCGGCCGTTGCCGAGCCGGATTGACAGGGACAAACTGGTTGGAAAAACTGGTTGGCAGGAGAGACGAATGGACGAGGTGGTGGACGAGATAGGCGCCTTCGAGGCCAAGACCAGGCTTTCCGAGCTGCTGCGCCAGACAGAACGGGGCAGGAGCTTCGTAATCCTCAGGCGCGGCAAGGCCGTGGCCCGGCTGGTGCCTCCGGGGCACGAATCGGCCGCGGCGGGGCGGCGGGCGGCGGTTGACGCGCTGCACGAGATTCGCCGGGGAATCGCCGGCAAGGTGGAGGTGCGCGGGCTGATCGAGCGGGAACGGCGCTACCAATGAACTGGTCGCTCGATTGCTCCATGATGCTGGCCGCGGTGCTGCCCGACGGGGGTTCGGCCGCCAGCGACCGCTTCTTCGCGCGGCTGGGCGAGGCCGAACTCCGGGTTCCGGCGCTTTTCTGGTACGAGCTGGCCGGGGTGCTGAGCCGGGTGGCCGCCCGGGCCGGGGTGGCGGTATTCAGCTAGCGTACCCTTCTAGGTTCCGGCGGCGCCCCTGGCGTTGAAAACTTTGGGGTCGGCACGGCTTGTGCGGCGGGCACGCGGGAAAATGGGCGGCGACCTGCCCTTCGTGAGTCTGTGAGCAAGGAGTGCTGCCGGATGGCCAGAAGAGAGCTAGTCGTTTTCAACTGTCGGGCAGGCAAGTGAGGCCATCTTCGTGATAGCCCGGCTCACATTCGCAGCGTGTAACTTCTGAAGAAGAGACACAGGTACCGTGGCCGTTGCAATCCACCCCTGCGCAGATGTCGTCAGTTCCGAAGAACTCGAGACACGAAACCTGTGGATCTATTACACTGACCTGGTATTCCGTCTTGAAGACTTCCAGACACTCGGCACAGTTGCCGGCCGAGGCGAAGGCGGAAGAATTGCAGTCGACGTCGACTGCAAGATTATCCTCGATCTTGTTTTCCAATGATGAACAAAGCCGCTGGCAGGGACTGTCTCCGCATGCGGGAAAGACGGATGCGACTCCAAACAGTACCATCAGCAACAGACTCCTTTGGTAAACCATGGTCATCTCGACACCTCCTGAATCGTAACCTGTTACTGCTGCCTGCGTTCGCTATTGCTTCTCCACGAAGATGACGTTGCCCTGCCGCCGGCCGCGCAGGCCCAGGCTGCAGAGCACGGCGTCCAGCGCCCGGGGCCAGGGCACGTCGCCGAGCTTGAGGGTGACCCGGCCGGCCACTCCCTCGGCAGAGACTATGTTGAGCCGGGCCACCCGGGCGATGCGCTCGAGCAGCGGCCCCAGCGGGGTGCGCCACTCGTCGAGCGACAGGCGGGGGGCGGCGGCGGGAAAGCCGCCCTGCAGGCAGGCCAGCCCCGTCCGCCCGGCCGGCGCCGCGGCCGCCGGGCGCCCGCTGCCGCCCGGCAATCTCTTTTCGAAGTGCTGGAAGTCCTTGAGGTGCCGGAAGTCCCCGCCCCAGCGCCAGCCGCGGCTGGTAAAGGCCCGCCACACGGCATCGCCGTGCACGATCATGCCCGGGCGGGGCCGGGAACGGTCCAGCCAGCTCCGCCCGCCCGGTGGCAGCACCCGCCGGCCGGAGACGTAGGGGTTGCGCAGGGGATTGATGTCTATGGCCGCGCCCCAGGCATGGCGGGAAAACACCCTGCGGTTGGAGGCCGAACGCCGGCAGTTGAAGGCCGAGGTGTTGTCGTCGGCCATGGAGGCGTCGTCGCTGCCCCGGTAATCCTCTATCAGGCGCATCTTCTCGATGGGGAAACGGGCGGCGAACAGATCACGGAAGATGTCGCCGATCTCTCCGGCCAGCCGCCGGTGCACCACCAGCTCGCCGGTATGCACCCGGCCGTCGAGACCCCAGTGGGAAAGCCGCAGCAGCACCAGCTCGTCGAGCCCCACCGGGCAGCCGGGGCGCCAGGAGCAGCTTTTCATGCGCTCGATCAGCCCGGCGGGCAACTCGCTCTGCTGCAGCAGGAAGGCTGCAGATGGCGGCTTGTCGGCGCCGGCCCCACCGATTCCGGCAAGCAGTAGAAACACGACGGTCGCTACCGCAGGCCTGGGGCCGCTGGTGGCAAGTGTTTTCACGGTGGTGATGCTACTACATTCCCAGGCTCAAAAAAACCGGCATTGACAGCATGATCATTCGATGGCAAATCAAGACCGGTTGAGCGCGGCCAGCGCCGGCAGGAGATAGGAGGAAGAACATGACCAGTGCCAGTCTGAGTGTTCCCGGAAACGGCGGTGGTGGGATGCAGCCGCGCCCGGGATTCCTGCGCACCTGGTGGGTGGCCATGCGGCCGTTTGCGCTGCCGGCCTCGGTGACCCCGGTGCTGTTCGGCTCGGTGGCCGCCGGGCTGCTGGGCGGTGCCGACTTTTCCCTGCCGCGGGCGCTGCTGGCCATGTTGGCCATGGCGCTGCTGCACACCGGAGCCAACCTGCTCAACGACGTCGTCGATTTTCGCAAGGGTCTGGACGTGCGTGTCAATCCCGGCTCCGGGGCGGTGGTGCGCGGCTGGCTCACTCCCCTCCAGGCGACTGCGGGTGCGGCGCTGTTTCTGGCCGCGGGCTCGCTCATCGGCCTGTGGCTGGTGGGGCAGGTGGGTATGGCCTTGTTGTGGATCGGCCTGGCCGGGCTGTGCGTGGGAGTGTTCTACTCCCTGGGCCCGGTATGGCTCAAGGCCCGGGCCCTGGGCGACCTGGCGGTATGCGTGAACTTCGGACTGCTGGGAGCGCTGGGTGCCTGGACGGCGCAGACCGGGACCGTGTCCTGGGTGCCGTTGCTCTGGGCCCTGCCCATCGGGTTGCTGGTGGCCGCCATCCTGCACGCCAACAACTGGCGCGACATCGCCTTCGACGGTGTCTCCGGGATAAAGACCGTGGCCGGGCTGTTCGGCGACCGGGGTTCGCTGACCTACTATCGCATGCTGCTGCTCGCTCCCTTCCTGCTGGTGGCCGCCTACGTGGTTCTGGGCAGGGCCGGCCTGCTGCCCGGGATGCCCTTGCTCGCCCTGCTGTGCCTGCTGGCGTTGCCCGAGGCACTGCACCTGCTGCGCCGGGCCCGGCGTCGCCACCAGGACGAGCCGGTGTTGTTTCTGGCCCTGGACGGGGCCACGGCCCGGCTGAACATGATCTTCGGCCTGCTCTACACCCTGGGCCTGGGTCTGGGAGCCTGGTTGGGCTGGTGAAGTGCCGAGGAGTTGGTGACAACTTTGCAGTTAGGCTGCAAATTTGCCTTGATATATTGCAGTAATATTACAAAATATACACATGGACGTTCATCCCAGGTTGCTTTTAGGGCCACTGCTGGCCCGTCTCGCCAACCGTACGACAGCGGTGACGATGACAGCGGCCGGCGCGGCGTCATGGTTGGAGGCGCCGGCCTGCTTAACGCCTCGCTACCCTCCGCTGCTCGGCAAGCTCGCAGCTACGGGCAGCTTCGCCTGCGCGGCCGGCGCGGCAATTGTTTCCGTGGCGCCGGCCTGCTTTCTCCCCCCCCAACGCTACCCATGATGCGGGCGGCGAGGGGGTGTGCTCTCGCGCGGAGCGAAGTGAGCACGAGAGTGCGGCCCCGAGCCGCCAACCACGCAGCTCCTGCCTGCGCGGCCGGCGCGGCAATTGTTTCCGTGGCGCCGGCCTGCTTAACGCCTCGCTACCCTCCGCTGCTCGGCAAGCTCGCAGCTACGGGCAGCTTCGCCTGCGCGGCCGGCGCGGCATGGTTGCCCGGGCGCCGGCCCATGGTTTTGCCGCAAGCGGCCCGGCGTGGTATGTTTCTTCGCCATGAAGGGTGTCAAGGGCGGCAACGTCATCGCCGGGCTGCACCCCGTGCTCGAGGCCCTGGAGGCGGGAGACGGTCTGGAGGTCGTCTACCTGGCCGTGGGGCTGCGCCAGCGCAATCGCAAGCAGATAGAGCTGGCAGCCCGGCGCCGCGGGGTGCGCCTGTTGCGGGCCGACCGTCGCGAACTGGATCGCCTGTCGGGCGGGGCGGTGCACCAGGGGGTGGTGGCCCTGGGCGGCGGACGCGAATACTGCCAGCTGGAGGACCTGCTCGAGCCGTTTCCGGGCCCGTCCCGGCACTTGCTGCTGGTGCTAGACGGGATACAGGATCCGCGCAACCTGGGGGCCATAGCCCGTTCCGCCCTGGCCCTGGGGGCGGCGGGGCTGGTCCTGCCCGGCCGGCGCTCGGCGGGTCTCACCCCGGCGGCGCTCAAGGCCTCGGCCGGGGCGTTGTCGCGGCTGCCGGTGGCCCGGGTCACCAACGTCTCCCGGGCCCTGGAGCGGATGAAGGAGGCGGGGTTCTGGGTCAGCGGTGCGGTGGCGGCCGGCGGCCGGCCCCCCTGGGAGATCGACCCCGGGCAGCGGGTGGCCCTGGTGCTGGGGGGCGAGGGCGGTGGTATCCGTCCCGGGGTGGAACGCCTGCTCGATTTCCGGGTAACGGTGCCCCTGGCGGGCCCGGTGGAATCGCTCAACGTCTCGGTGGCCGCGGCGCTGCTGCTCTACGACTGGCTGGGGCGGGCCGGAAGCACCCCGGTGCGAGATTAACCTTCTAGAAATACTGTGAAAAACATTGTTGTTTTTTCCTTGACAAACAGGGGTCCTTTGCGTATAGGAAGGCGCTTCGCGGGGGCCGTGCGCTTTTTTGCACGGTTCTTGCATGCTCTTTGGATTGCGGTGTTGAAATGCTGGCGTAGCTCAGTTGGTAGAGCAGCTGACTTGTAATCAGCAGGTCGCGGGTTCGAATCCCATCGCCAGCTATTGAGCTCGTGTTGGAACTGGTGAGGCGGTTCCCTTGGCACGGAGAGGTTCCCGAGCGGTCAAAGGGAGCAGACTGTAAATCTGCCGGCTCAGCCTTCGGAGGTTCGAATCCTCCCCTCTCCATGTTTTTTTTTTCAGCCGAGCGGGAAT
>Ga0190359_1001421_pt1 | contig 15019 bp, 14 predicted proteins | sample 48721823_MG_FD_161269 | JGI IMG/M metagenome (GOLD analysis project Ga0190359, IMG submission 161269) | Hydrothermal vent microbial mat bacterial communities from Southern Trench, Guaymas Basin, Mexico - 4872-18-2-3_MG | ecosystem: Environmental > Aquatic > Marine > Hydrothermal vents >... | reverse complement strand
AAAGGCTGCTTAACAATAATATGATAGGTGGTTCCCTGCGTAAAACCGTCGATCATCAGCAATGCTGTCTGACGGTATTTGAAATGCAGGAAGGCAGCCGAGAACAACAGGGCAAGAATACTCAGAAAGAATAAAGTGCGTTTCATTATCCTCCGAAATCATCATAAGCGATCATCTCATCCGGGACACCCAGATCGTATAACATCTTCAGTACGGCATCGATCATCATGGGAGGACCGCAGAGGTAGTATTCAATTTCTTCGGGTTCTTCATGTTTGCTCAGATAATTATCATAGACTACCTGGTGGATAAAACCCACATCGCCGGTCCAGTTATCCTCTGGTAATGGTTCCGATAAGGCGATGGTAAAATTAAAGTTCGGGAATTTATTTTCAATGTCGCGGAAATCCTGTTCATAGAATATCTCCCGTTTGGAACGGGCACCATACCAGAAAGTTACTTTTCGTTTTGTTTTCTCGGTATGGAACAAATGGAAAATATGCGAACGCATAGGGGCCATTCCAGCCCCGCCACCGATATACATCATCTCCCGGTCGGTGTCATTGATAAAAAACTCTCCGTAAGGACCGGAAACCATGACTTTATCTCCCGGTTTTCTGGAGAATATATAAGAAGAGCACACTCCCGGGTTGACTTTCATAAAGGCGCCTCTGGCTCTGTCCCAGGGAGGGGTGGCAATCCTGACATTCAGCATGATCATATCTCCTTCGGCCGGGTGGTTGGCCATGGAATAGGCACGAAATGTTTCTTCGTGATTTACCATTTTCAGATTCCACATATGGTATTTGTCCCAGTCGCTCTTGTATTCTTCTTCAACATCAATATCTTTAAAGTCAACCGTTATTTTTGGAACGTCGATCTGTACATAACCTCCGGCCTTGAAGTTCAGATGTTCTCCTTCGGGCAGCTTTAGTTTAAATTCCTTGATAAATGTAGCTACATTCCTATTGGAAATAACCTCACATTCCATTTTCTTCACACCCAGCACCGCTTCGGGGACATGGATACTGAGATCCTCTTTTACCTTCACCTGGCAGGCCAGGCGCCATTTTTCCTTTTGTTGTTTTCGGGTAAAGAAGCCTGTCTCTGTGGGAAGGATAGAACCACCCCCTTCCAGTATCTGCACCTTGCACATACCACATGTTCCCTGCCCTCCACAGGCAGAAGGAAGAAAAATATTATTGTTTGAGAGCGTTGTAAGCAAGCTTGATCCCGGTTGAACGACCAATTCTTTTTCGTCATTGATGGTGATCTTCACTTCACCCTGAGGGGTGAGTTTTTTCCGGGCATACAACAAGACAATCACCAACAGAAGGATGATCAACAAAAAAACAACAACGGATGTCAGGACAACCAGAACGGTATTTGATAAGAGGATCATTTCCAAGAAGATTTAATTTATAGTTTGATACCCATAAAACTCATAAAAGCAATACCCATCAGGCCGGTAACAATGAATGTAATTCCCAGGCCTTTCAGGGGTTTGGGCACATTGGAATACCGGATCTTTTCCCGTATGGCAGCCATTCCCACAATAGCCAGAAACCATCCGATGCCGGACCCCAACCCAAAAGAGGTTGCTTCCCATACGGTTCGATAATCCCTTTCCTGCATAAACAGAGACCCCCCGAGGATGGCACAGTTTACGGCAATCAATGGCAGGAAAATCCCGAGAGTGGTGTATAATGTCGGGGAATATTTTTCGATGATCATCTCAACCAACTGTACCATGGAAGCAATGACGGCAATAAAGATAATAAAGGAAAGGAAATCGAGGTTCAGATCAGCAAACTGAGGACCCAGCCAGGAAAGGGCGCCGGCCTTCAGCAGGTAATTCTCCAACAAATAATTCACAGGCACCGTGATTGTCATAACAAATATAACAGCTGTACCCAGCCCGACAGAGGTCTTTACTGTTTTCGATACGGCCAGAAAAGAACACATGCCCAGAAAATAGGCAAAGACCATATTGTCTATAAAGATAGACTTAATGAAAATATCAAAAAGATTCGCCATAGTGTTACTCTTTATTATTCTTCAATCAAGGAACGGTTTTTTGCCCGCTGTACCCAGATAATGATCCCGATGGTGATCAGTGCCATAGGAGGGAGAATCATCAACCCGTTATTTTCGTAACCTATGTTATACAGTCCGGTCTTTTCCAGTACCGGATAACCGAGAAGCGTTCCCGATCCAAGCAATTCTCTGAAAAAGGCCACAATGATCAGGATGATCCCGTAGCCGGAAGCATTCCCGATGCCATCCAGAAAAGAAGGCCAGGGTTTATTGGCCATGGCAAACGCTTCCAGCCGTCCCATGATAATACAGTTGGTAATGATCAGCCCCACAAAAACCGACAACTGTTTACTTACGTCATAGGCAAATGCTTTAAGAAACTGATCCACGAGAATCACCATCGTGGCAATAACCACCAGTTGAACGATGATCCTTATCCTGGGGGGAATACTTTTCCGCAGTGCCGAAATGACCACATTGGAAACTGCCAGCACGACCATCACGGAGAGGGTCATGACAATGGCCGGTTTCAGTTTCACCGTGATGGCAAGCGCTGAACAGATACCCAGCACCTGTACGGTAATGGGGTTTTCATTATTCAGCGGATCGGTAAGTAGTTTCAGGTTTTTACTTGAGAACAACGGTTCACTGTCTTTAGCCATGATACTATCCGTTTATGTTATTTTTTCATTTGTTTATTAAACCAGGGCACATAATCACTCAGACAATCCTGTAGCATAGCCTGTAAGCCTTTGCTTGTGAGTGTTCCCCCCGATATGGCGTCCACTTCGTTCGGGCTGCCGGGGGTAGCTCCTCCTTTTTTCACAAGAATGGAAATGAATTTTCCGTTTTTGTCAAAGACGGTTTTTCCCCGGAACTGTTTCTGAAACGCACGGGTGGCAATCTCCGCTCCCAGTCCCGGTGTTTCCTTGTCATGATTGAACGTAGCTCCGTAAACGGTTTTATAATCTTCATTGAAAGAGATATATCCGTAAATAGGGCCCCACAGGCCTTTTCCCTGCAACGGCACAATGACCTTTTGCCCGCCATTGTCGAGCACCCCGAAATAAACCGGCAGTTTTCTTTCATTTACCGGTTTGCTCATTTCTTCCTTCATATCTATTTTGAAAGCATTCTCGCCTTGTATCTCGTTCCCCTGTGCATCTATTACCAATGTTTTTTTAATGTATTTATTATACAAAGTTTCCGCATTTTTGCGCGTACTCTCAATATTAATAGAGGCAAGGATACTTTTTTTCTTTTCTATTTCCACGTTTTTCTGTTGCAAGGGTTGCAGAAGCATGGCTGCACCGGACAACAATACGGCCACGATGATGATCATGATCGCAGAAAACCTGAAGATATATGCATTACTAAAGTCTCTCATAATTATTATTTATTGTACACGTACCTTAGCTCTTTTTAACCTGCGTTTGATATTGGCTTCCACCACATAATGGTCTATCAGGGGGGCAAAGACATTCATCAGCAAAATAGCCAGCATAACGCCTTCGGGGTAGGCAGGATTCAGTACCCGGATCAAAATGGCCATGATCCCGACCAGAAAGCCATAGATCCATTTTCCTGTTTCCGTTTGCGAAGAGGTAACCGGATCGGTAGCCATAAACACCATACCAAAGGCAAAACCACCCATAAACAGTTGCTCCCATGCAGGTATTTCCATGTAAGGGTTGGCGGCAAAAAGATTCAGAATCAGTCCCATGACAAGACCTCCTGTAAAAGCCGACAACATAATTTTCCAGCTACCAATGCCTGTATAGATAAGGATAAGAGCCCCAATTAAAATAGCCAGCACAGAGGTTTCGCCTATTGATCCCGGGATGGTTCCCAGAAACATATGCCATACCGAAGGAAGCTGGTCGATTTTTCCGGCGGCAGCTTCTGCCAGAGGGGTAGCACCCGAAAAGCCGTCTACGCCCTGCAAACCATGTTTCAGTCCGGCCACCCATACCTGGTCACCCGACATCCAGGCAGGATAAGCAAAGAAGAGAAATGCACGGGCTGTCAAAGCCGGATTGAATATATTCATACCCGTACCTCCAAATACTTCTTTTCCGATAACCACGGCAAAAGCCACAGCAAGAGCCAGCATCCACAATGGAATATCCACCGGGACGATCAGGGGGATCAGGAAGCCGGTCACCAGAAAGCCTTCGTTCACCTCATGACCCCGTAACTGGGCAAATAAAAACTCTATCCCCAAGCCAACCACATAAGAAACTACGATGATGGGCAACATTTTCAAAAAACCAAACCAGAAGGCCTGCCCCAGGGAAACCTGTTCTCCCAGCGCCAGAAAATGCTGGTATCCGATGTTCCACATTCCGAAAAGCATGGTCGGAACAAGGGCAATAACCACCACGATCATGGTTCTCTTCATATCCAGCGGATCGCGGATATGTGAGCCGGAGGTGGTTACTTTGTCCGGGACAAACAAAAAAGTCTCAAAAGCCTCAAAGGTAGAATGGAAAGCTTCAAACTTCCCTCCTTTCTCAAAATGAGGTTTGATCTTGTCGACATATTTTCTTAACGCTTTCATGAAAAGATTGATTCTTTTTCCCGTTTATGTATGATTATCCAAGTTCTTTGAGCAATGCATTGATCCCATTGCGCAGGATCTGTTGCATCTCGGTCTTTGACGGATCGATAAATTCGCACAAGGCAATATCTTCTTCCACCACCTCATACAAACCCAGATTTTCCATCATGTCAATATCATCTGTCAGTATTGCTTTAAACAGTTGCATTACCAGAATGTCCATGGGCATCACTTTTTCATATTCCCCGGTCAGGACAAAAGGCCTGTGACCGCCATGGAGGTTTGTATCCAGCCGGTAGGTTTTCCCCGGTCTCAGCCAGGAGAAGAACGTTCTGGAGAAACTGAATTTGTCAAAGCCGGGCAATGCCCAACCCAAAAGTTCGAAATATTTTCCTTCCGGAATTACGGAAATCAACGAATCATAGAAGCCAATGTAACCTGAAGGTTCTATTTTTTTCCCGGTCAAAACATTTCCGCTGATATAACGTAAAGCACCTTCTTTCACATTATCCTTAACCATGGGTTCGACAGACGCGCCCATCATGGTCTCGAAGTATCCGGTTTTTTTCACTTCACTCCCGGCCAGGACCACCACTCTCCGTGCATCAAATCTCCCTTCCTCAAACAAACGTCCTATGATAAGCACATCCTGGGGGTTAACCACCCAAACCTGTTCTCCCTTGTTGACCGGATCAATATGGTGAATATGCACCCCGACATTCCCGGCCGGATGGGGCCCGCTGAATGTATGTATTTCAATATTTTTCAGAGCATTCACAAAAGATTGGTCAGATTTTTCAGGATGGATACCCAGGTGCACTTTTCCGTCGGTTAGTTGTTTCAGCACATTGATCCCTGTCTGGAAAGTCTTTTCTTTCCCTTTTAATATAACGCTGTAGTCAGGAGCAAGGGGAGACGTATCAAATAAGGAGATAAAAACCGCCTTCGGAGTATCCGCAGGGTTAGCAACAAAATCGAAAGGACGCTGCCGTATAAAGGGCCACACCCCGCTTTTCAAAAGAGTTTCCACGATCTCCGCTCTCTTCATCTGCAGAGGATCCCCTTTCCTGTATTCCAGGAAGTCCTGTTTTCCGTCCGCTTCGACAACCACCTCAAGGATTTTTCTTCGCTCCCCCCTTAAAACAGCTTTTACCCGGCCACTTACAGGAGAAGTAAAAAGGATATCCGGACGATATTTATCAAAAAACAAGGGGGAGCCTGCTTTTACCATATCATCCGGCCTGACACTTAGTTTTGGTGTTAATCCCTGAATATCAATAGGTTTTAAGGCATATGTTTCAGAAGGGGGAGCCGATACCGGATTTTTTTCAGCAACACCTTGTATCCTGATATCCAGTCCCTTTCTAAGTTTTATCACCCTGTTCATAGAGGTGTTTTTTATGTTATTAAAAACAAAAATAATTTATTTCTTCTTTCCTCAAATCTTTTCACTTCTTTTATTTTATTATGTTTATTAACATATATGAGCGGATACAGAAATCCTCTTTTAACAAAATGGCCTTCGGAGAAAATAAAATATCCGCTGTAAAAGTTACTTAAATTACATACTTTCGCTATATGAAACCAGGAAAAATCTTCATTGCGATCGTTCTGATCTTCCTTCAGGGATATATTCAGGCAAAACCAGACCCTGAACAAAAAATTCTTAAAAACCGGATTTTTTCCGAGAATATAAAAACCATAGAACTTTATCAAAAGGGCTGGCGCATGTCTTATCCCTATCTTCGTCTGGAAAGTAACAACACCCTATGCCTGGATTTTGATGATCTTAGTGAGGAAACCAATACTTATTATTATACGTTCATTCACTGTGACGCCTACTGGAAACCTTCAGATATTTCAGAAACCGATTATCTGGAAGGATATACCGAAAATGAGATTACCGATTACAAAAACTCGGTTAACACCACCGTTCCCTATACGCATTATCATGTGTCCTTTCCCAACGAAAATGTGCGTTTTACCCTGACAGGGAATTATGTAATACTGGTTTACAAAGAAATGGACCGGGAAAAGCCTGTTTTAACCGCCCGTTTCATGGTTTACACCACCGGAGTGGACATAGACGGAAAGGTTATTCCCCCGGCGGGTCCTGATCGTGCCAAAGACCAGGAACTGCTTATATCCGTGGATTACAGCGGTTATGCCGTACAATCTCCCCGTGATGAACTATATGTTGTGGTTAGACAAAACGGTCGTTGGGACAATGCTCTTTTTGGCATACAACCCTCCCGGGAAGAAAACCGAAAACTGGTATATGACCATGTCTCCGGTCTTGTTTTTCACGGAGAGAATGAATTCCGGAATTTCGACATCAAAAGCATCAGATATCAAAGCCAGCATATTGATAAGATAGAATATATTGCTCCTTATTATAACATACGCCTCAAACCGGATGCGATGCGATCGACGGGGCCTTATTTTTCGGACAAAGATCTGAACGGAAAATTCTATATAAAGAATTCACTGGGAACTGACCCGGATACCGATGCAGACTATCTCAATGTATATTTCTCATTGCCTTCCAATTTCCCTTTTGACGAAGAGGTATATATAACCGGGGCCCTTACCGGATGGAATTACACAAAAAACAACCGGTTGACTTACCATATGGATACCCACAATTATGAAGGTACCCTTTTACTGAAACAGGGTTATTACAACTATGCCTATGCTGTCAAATCACCCGGTCAGGTCCGCGGGGATCTGACCCGCATTGAAGGCTCCCATTTTGAAACGGAAAACGACTACACGATACTGGTATATCACCGTTCTTCTTTCGAAAGGTATGACCAGCTGGTCGGTATAAAAATCATCAACAACGGAACGGACAGGTAAGAAGGTTGAGACCTGGGGTGCAAAGGATAAAGCCCCGGAAAAACGCACTTATTTTTTTGAGCGTACCCGAAATTTGATAATCCAAGCTTCCCCCGGAATCTGTTTTTTTATGTGTATAATTCATTACAATTCAAATTTAATACCCTGGGCCAAAGGCAGCTCCGTTCCGAAATTGATGGTATTGGTCTGGCGTCTCATATAAACTTTCCAAGCATCGGAGCCGGATTCCCGTCCTCCGCCGGTATCTTTTTCTCCGCCGAAGGCTCCTCCGATTTCAGCTCCTGAAGTACCTATGTTTACATTTGCAATACCACAGTCCGAGCCTCTTGCCGACAAAAATTCTTCGGCTTCCCGCAGGTTCAGGGTAAATACAGCGGATGACAAGCCCTGGGGTACATCATTGTGCAGGGCTATTGCCTCGTCGAATGTTTTATACCTGATCAGATACAGGATCGGTGCAAAAGTTTCTTCCTGAACGATTTTATAGTGATTTTCCACCTCCGCCAAGGCAGGCGTCACATACAAACCGGAAGGATACTGTTTTCCTTTCAGTACTTCTCCCCCGAATATCACCTTACCTCCCTCTTCTTTTACCTGTTCCAGGGCGTTGGTATACATGTCCATGGCAAAGCGATCGATCAGCGGGCCTACCAGGGTCTTTTGATCCAGCGGGTTTCCTATTTTATGAATAACCTGTTCATAGGCATTGAGCAGTCTCTTTTTTACATCATCATAAACGTCTTCGTGGATGATCAGACGGCGGGTAGTGGTACAGCGTTGTCCGGCAGTGCCCACAGCCCCAAAAACGATAGCAGGGATAGCCAGGTCAATATCTGCATGTTTGGAGACGATAATAGCATTGTTCCCACCCAGTTCGGCGATCACGCGTCCCAGTCTTTTGGCAACCCTTTCGCTCACATGTTTACCCACGGCTGTCGAGCCGGTAACGGAAATCAAAGGAACCCGTTTGTCGGCCAGAAAGTTATCACCCATCACGGACGACCGGGCAATCACCAGGTTAAAGACCCCTTCGGGCACATTGTTTTTCTTCAAAACGGAAGCAATAATATTTTGAGTAGCGATCGCTGTCAGAGGTGTTTTTGAACTGGGTTTCCACACCACTACATCACCGGCTACGGCAGCAATCATCGCATTCCAGGCCCAGACGGCAACGGGAAAATTAAAGGATGTGATAAGACCAACGATTCCCAAGGGATGATACTGATCATACATTCTATGTTTAGGTCTTTCCGACTGCATGGTAAATCCGTATAGCTGGCGGGACTGCCCCACGGCAAAATCGCAGATATCTATCATTTCCTGCACTTCGCCCATTCCTTCCTGGTAAATCTTGCCCATCTCCAGGGTCACAAGTTTTCCAAGGTCCTTTTTATGTTCACGCAAAGCCAAACCTATCTGTCTGACCACCTCTCCTCTTTTAGGAGCAGGCACCAAACGCCATTCCTTAAAAGCTTCCTGAGCGTTCCTGATCACCTTTTCATAATCTTCAATCGTAGCATTTTTCACTTTGGCAATGGGTTTTCCGTCAATAGGGGATATTGATTCTGTTAACGGTCCGTTCGTGTCCACCCAGGTTGTACCGGTAGTAACACCCGGGTTAATATCATGGATACCAAGCTTTTGTAACATTTTCTCAATTCCGTACTCTTTCCAATTCATGCTTTTGTCGGTTTTATGGTTAATATAAATTATTAAATATAGTAGTTAATTAATAAAATATATGTGATGAGTAACATGATTTTTAGCATTTTTTATGAATATTTATGCATTATTTTTGTGCTCAAATTTTGTATAACCATAAACCAGATCATTATGCCAAAAGGAATTTACCATGTACCCACAGCCAAAAACGAGCCTATTTTAAGTTATGCTCCCGGCACGCCGGAAAGAAAAGCCATTGAAGAAGAGATTAAGTGGATTTATAACAATGTCATTGACATTCCGATGTTTATCGGAGGGAAAGAAATCAAGACCGATAAGAAAGTACGCGTTTATCCGCCCCACAAAATCGACCACACCCTGGGCTATTATTATCAGGGAGGAGAGGAAGAGGTACGGAAAGCCATTGATGCAGCGCTGGCGACAAGAGAGAAATGGTCTGGATTAAGCTGGGAACACCGAGCTTCTATTTTCCTCAAGATCGCCGACCTGATTTCGGGGCCTTATCGTCACAAGCTGAATGCCGCCACTATGATCGGTCAGTCCAAGAATGTTTTTCAGGCCGAAATTGACGCTGCCTGTGAGCTGGCTGACTTTTTCCGCTTTAATGTGCAGTATATGACCGAGCTTTATAACCAACAGCCTTCCTCTGCCCCACAAGTATGGAACCGGATGGAATATAGACCGCTGGAGGGTTTTGTATTCGCACTCACTCCCTTCAACTTCACTTCTATTGCAGGAAATCTCCCCACAGCTCCGGCATTAATGGGCAATGTGGTTGTCTGGAAACCATCCAAAACCGCTATTTATTCAGCCCATATGTTGATGGAAATTTTCCGGGAAGCCGGACTCCCTGACGGAGTCATAAACCTGGTATTTGCTACGGGGCCCACCGCCGCCCGTGTAGTATTAACCCACCCGGATTTTGCGGGGTTTCATTTTACCGGCTCCACGGCCGTATTCCAAAGCATCTGGAAGATGATCGGAGAAAACATCAAAACCTACAAGTCCTATCCCCGCATAGTAGGCGAAACAGGAGGAAAAGACTATATCCTGGTTCATCCTTCGGCCAATAAAAAAGCAGTGATCACAGCCATTATCCGGGGTGCTTTTGAATATCAGGGACAAAAATGTTCGGCAGCTTCCAGAGCCTATATCCCGGAGACTATGTGGAAAGAGATGAAAAAAGAACTGGTTGCAACCGTAAAAAAACTTAAAATGGGGCCTCCGGAGGACTTTACCAATTTCATCAATGCAGTCATTGACGAACCCTCTTTTGATAAGATTACCAGTTATATTGAGAAAGCAAGAAAGTCCAAAGAAGCGGAGATTGTCGTTGGCGGAGGGTATGACAAGAGTACAGGTTATTTTATCGAACCCACCATAATCAGGGCTCTGGATCCACATTATGTCACCATGGAAGAAGAATTGTTCGGCCCGGTGATCACTATCTACGTGTACCCGGATGATCAGTTTGAGGAGACTATGGATGTGCTCGACAGTACCTCTATCTATGGGCTGACCGGGGCTGTTTTCGCACAAGACAGATTAGCCATCAAACGGGCAACTGAACGTCTTGTCAATACGGCCGGAAACTTTTATATCAATGACAAACCTACCGGCGCTGTTGTTGGACAACAACCTTTCGGAGGAGCTCGTGGCTCCGGCACCAATGATAAGGCCGGCTCCATACTAAATCTGCTTCGATGGGTGTCACCCCGCTCTATAAAAGAAAATTTTGTTCCACCGGAAGATTACAGGTATCCTTTTATGGGATAAGAAATTAAACCTCCCACAATTTTTTATAACCGCAATATGAATTCTATTGCGGTTTTTTTATTTTATAAAACAAATTCCCCTTATTTTTATTAATTTTACATCTGAAAACATTAAATCTATGGATTCTCCTTTGCTTAAAAGGATTTTTTACTTTCTGAAGAACAAATATGTTCTCACGCTGTTGCTTTTTATTATCTGGCTTTTACTGTTCGACAGCAATAACTTGCTGGACAGGATAAAACAGATAAGGGAACTGAACCAACTGAAAAGTGACAAAGAATATTATCAGAAAAAAATAAAGTTGGACTCCCGCAAGCTGAAAGAACTGAAGACGGACGACAAGAGCCTGGAAAAATTTGCCCGAGAACAATATCTCATGAAAAAAAAGAATGAAGATCTTTTTATTATCATTGATAAAGACAGGTAACACATTTTAAATTCCAAGACTATTGTTTATCAATAAATTGACAATTTTTTCTTTCCCGGATTTCTGTCCAGCTTTCTTAATATCTTCAATAACCCCCTTGACGCCCGGGGAAGAGATGATATACCTGCATCTGAGAGTATTTCTCGCACAGCTATTGTCACCGGTTTCTTGCTAAAAAAATACGCATGACTGTAATTCAAATATTTTATCACTCTAAAAGTATCAAACCAAAAATAAAAACGTTTCAGGTAAGTTTTTTCCGCAGATACATTTTCTAAAATTTCATGAATTTTTCGGATAAACTGTACATGTCCAAGAAATCCCTGTACTGACAGGGGAAAGCGATAAAAGATTACCTCAGGATTTATATTCTGTGTGTAAAGTAAAGGTATAAGAGAAAAAAAACGAACCAGTTCCCGGAAAGCCTCCGGATCATAAGTCAAAAAATCTCTTTTCTTTCCGGCAAGAAACTTCTGTATTTCCGGACCTGTTCCAAAAGGAACCTTCGTCCCCGGGCGTGGTGAAGGGATTACTCTCGTCTCTGTCAGGTCGGCAAAATTTCCCTGTTTTATTATCTTCCGGAGAAAATAAAAATCTTCTCCTCCTTGTCGTATGTTCATTCCCCCCTGTTTGACATAGGCATCAGCTCTGACAGCAAAAGCTGAACCAATAGTATGAAATGCAAAAGGATATCCGATAAACCGCAGTGCATTGACAAAATAACGAAGATGCAGTTCGTACTGGATGATCGCTTCATAAACCTCCGGAGTAAACGCTGTTCCCTCCACCGGATGTTCAAAATAGATCGAAACACCGGTAATCTCCGGTTTGCACATGAAAAAATCTTCAAGGGTGGTAAGATAATTTGGATCTACCAGAGTATCAGCATCCAGTGAAGTAATGATTCCATCCGTATTTTTTGTCAATACGAACCTTCTTACTGCCTCATCCATACCTATTTTCCTGGCCAACCCCACCCCGGCCTTTTTCGCAGGAAGGTTAGAAATAAAAACCGGAAAAAACCGAATTTTATCGCGATGCTCCTCCTTTATAAAGTTTTCTATTTCCTGCAGAGTATGCCGGTTTCTGACAACTACTTCCGGAGGATCCTTTTCCGAAGCATTAATAACAATGATCACTTCCACCGGATTCCGGGGTAAAGAACAGGAAGAAATGGATGACAAGGTATCTGTCACCCGGGCTTCGTCATGGCAGGGTATTACGATAACATTGTTAAGATGTGGCCGGGGGGGCCGGTCTATGAGTGCAGGAAAAGAGACCCGGCGTCTTAGATAGGTCTCCAGTGCCTCCATGTTAATTGGCATTCAACACGGAATCCCTGATGGATTCGTACTTTTTATTCAATCCTGCCAGAACATCCTGTGTAACATCCAGATCCTTATCCCCAAAAAGGATGGTTCCACCAAGTGTGGTTGTGCTTAAAATATATTTATAATGATGTGCTTTTGCATATTCATCAAGATAATCCATTATACTGTACAATACCTTTCTCGTACTTACCTGCTGCTCTTCCATCAGTTTGGAGGCAAGATCATCTTTCATTTTAAGTATCTCCTGCTGTTCCTGCGAAAGTTGCTGTTCTATTTTCTGGGCTTCTGAACGTGTCACCAGTCCCCTTTTCAGATTATTTTGATATTCAGTTACTTTATTTTGCCACTTCTTTCCTCTAGTGTTTAACTTATCTTCCGATGTCTTCTGCTTATTACCAAGTTTTTGCTGCAGATCGACTGAGAAATCATAGTTGGCCATAAGTGTGTCCATATTTACGTATGCTATGGATAACGCAGGATTTCCGGCAGTATCTGCCCGGGCTGTAACATTTGTTTTCTGAGGACTGCTTTCAGAATGGGTAAAATGCAGAACAAATAAAACAATAACAGCAATGATAAGGATAACATTAATGATCAGTGAAGTTTTCTTCATCGTTTTTGGTTTTTATTTATCCCACAAAGATATACGATTTCCTCTTTCCACAAACATCTCATCAGGAAAAAATAATATTCCCGCAAACAATTCCGGATGCCTGTAACAGATCAAAGTTTTAGGTAAAAGGATGGTGTTGAACGATATCCGTATCTTTGGAAAATAATTCTGTAAAAACCGGTTAAAACTCGGGACAGGGAATAGCGTGGATTTTTCTTTTTTTATATTGTGTTGTCTTGAATTCGTACATAAAGGAGATCTCATGAGAACCTCCTGTAGACATAACCAGACGTGAAATCGTAAAATCATAACTGTAACCCACATGAATCTGTTTGTTTTTATATCCCACGAGGATAACCATTGCATCCCGGTCGAGATACCCTTTCACTTCCCTGAACAGGGGGAATCCCCGATACCAGAATCCAAACATCAGAGGGCTTTTATACCAGTATAATCCCATATCCAGTTGTTTGAAGCTGCCTTGTGATTTAAAAAGGAATGCCAGGGAGAGGCTCTCTTCTATCGGTTTTAATAACCGGCCCTTACGGATCACCTGTGCCCCACCATAGACAGACACTTTGACGGGCAGTTGGCCGGCATCCCCATACAGAGACTGTTTAGGTCTAAGCAAATGATCCACCGAAGTCCCAAACCAATATTTATCCGTATAGGCTAATACGGAAGTTTCCGCATCAATATCTCCGACATTGTCAAAGGGAGGCTGTTCGGTAGGGGGCGTATTTCCCCCCGGCGACAATTGATCATTAAAAATGAGTCGATAGAAGTCGAGAGACAGTTGGGTATATTTCACCTGTATGCCGGGTCTGACGTATATATCTTCAGTGACCTGAATGTTATAGGAATAGAGCAACCCCAGATTCAGATTACTTAAATGACCCGAGCCGGCGACATCGTACAAGGCAAGAAAACCTACGCCTGAATTGAAATTGTGAAAATATTTATCAAAAGAAAAACTATAAGTCGTAAAAACCCCGGGAATGGCAGGCCACTGGTTCCGGTAATTCATCACAATCCGGTTCTCTTCGGTAGCTCCGGTAAAAGCAGACCCGAGATAGAGGGGATTGGCATAAAACTGGGAAAACTGGGGATCCTGGGCAAAGAAAGGTGTGGCAAAAACCATCCCCCAAAAAAATATGACCGAGAATCTTTTCACCAATATGTTCGTTATTAGCTTCTTATAAAATATAACCCTCTCTGAATGCCCAAAAAAAAGCTAATTGTAAAAATTACGTTGTTTAAACGTACATTATAATTTATCTATTAGTTTCAATCAGACCCTTTTAATTTACACCAAATGTAAAAAAATAAGTTAAATAAATAATAAAATATATTGATAAATAAATGCATTTCATACGCAAACGGAAAAAGTAATCCTACTTTTTACTTTTAGAAATAAGTATTATTCGGGTAAATATACGTTATCCTGAACGCAAAGATTATTATCACCGGAAAATTTTATTACGTAGGCTATGCTTCTTAGCCGGCTTTACGATTAATTTTTCTTTTTGATCAATGTTACATTTCCAAAGCGCACGAAGGGTTTCCCATTGGAAAAAGTTCCATTAGCTTTCCAGATATATACATCGGGTTTAGCCATTTTATCAAGGATATAGCCATCCCATCCTCTTTGTAGCTCATTACTTGTAAAAATCAGTTCTCCCTTACGATTGTATATTTGCAAGTGATACTCTGAAACACCTTTCCAAACAGGG
>Ga0190359_1001420_pt1 | contig 15031 bp, 18 predicted proteins | sample 48721823_MG_FD_161269 | JGI IMG/M metagenome (GOLD analysis project Ga0190359, IMG submission 161269) | Hydrothermal vent microbial mat bacterial communities from Southern Trench, Guaymas Basin, Mexico - 4872-18-2-3_MG | ecosystem: Environmental > Aquatic > Marine > Hydrothermal vents >... | reverse complement strand
CTCGGCTGGCTTGAAGTTGGTCTCGAAGTTGAATCTGTTGCTCCAGCTGTTTCCCCACCAACCCGGCATACCCGGCATGGTACCAAAGTGCCGCTTATTCACGTATAGCCCTGCGATGGCTCCGCTTCCTCCGTTCATGTACTTGTAGTTGCACCAGAGTGCAAAGTCTACGCCCCACTTGTCGAAGTAGTGGGGTACGATGCCTATGCTGTGGCAGCAGTCGAAACCTATCTTGATGCCGTGTTCATGGGCTGCCTTGGTGAGCCGTTCAATGTCCAGTAGTTGTCCGCTTGTGAAGTATACGCTGGGCAGGAAACAAACCGAGACAGTGTCATCCATGGCTGCGATGATGTCATCTTCCTCGATGGTCTTACCGTCTCTACTCTTGACCAATACAAGGTTCTCGTCTGGGTCTTCGCCTTTGAGTCTGATCTGTCCCCAAAGCGCGTATAGGTCGCTTGGGAAGTTGAGTTCATCTGCGAGAACCTTGGTTCGTTTTCCTTCTGGTTGGTAGAATGTGCTGATGAGTACGTGGATGTTTATGGTGGCTCCTGCCGCCATGATTACCTCGTCTGGGTCTGCTCCAACGAGTTTTGCCTGATATTCTCGGGTTTGGTCGCCTACGTCGCTGTTTCTGCTTGTTAGGGTTTTCCAGAGGTTGATCTCGTTCTGGATTCCTTTCTCGGCGTAGGTGCTCATGAGTCCTAGGCTGTTTCCCTCAAAGTAATGGATGGGTTTGACTGATTTTTTCCCGTCTAGTCCGAGTATTTCTCGTTCTGGGATGTAGAATTCTTTTCTCCATTTGGCTAGTGGGTCTTGTTTGTCTAGTTTTTCTGCGTATGATCTTGATGTATCCAAATTATATCACTACTACACAGTTCTGTAGTACTACATGTTTATAAATTTGTTGTAGTACAGAGACCTGTAGTAGAAAAACTAACGCCGCTTAGACATAATAATGCCCTTACAGCGACTCGCATACTCACAGTACTCAAGACAACTAGGAGTCGATTCCTTCTTCTCCCAACTAGCCCCACAGTCCAAGCATTCACCCTTATCCTCATCACTCCAGACCTCAACCCGTCCACCACAAACCTCACAAACCGCATAATCAACACTGGGACGAATAAAAGGCTCTATCCCGGGGCAATGGTTCTCATCTGGACGCTTCAGAAAACTCAAAGGGGTCACCTATAGGAGTACTGTTTGATCTTTGGGACGTGGCGTCTTAAAAACCAGTACCCTGAGAGGCTTATCAGACTCATTGTACCAGCAGTGGACTATCTTAGCTGGACTATGAATGACTGTATCCTTTGTAACTGTCTTTTTCTCGTCACCGATCTCAACAACGCCTTCACCTTCAAGCACATAGAACACGACATCAACGGGCGTAATATGGCGTCTGAGGCGTTCACCGGGCATCATCAGTATATGCACACCCAACGCGTTCTCATGGTCATAGATCTTCTTGGTCTCAACCCCATGAGGGTTCTTACCGGGCAGGGTATCAGCTACTCTTGTTATCTCCATAATATCACCAAAAAAGTGGGGGTTAGCCCAGTATTGCCTTCATATCCTCATCGACGGTGGTGATGGGCATGATGTTGAAGTTCTCAACCAGCACATTCAGCACGTTGGGGGTTATGAAAGCGGGTAGGCTTGGACCAAGCCTGATGTCCTTGATGCCCAAGTAGAGTAGGCTCAACAGGATAGCGACTGCTTTCTGCTCATACCAGCTCAGAATAATGCTCAGTGGCAAGTCATTAACTCCCACATCAAACGCCTTAGCAAGCGCTACAGCGATCTGAACCGCACTATACGCATCATTACACTGACCAATATCCAGTAGCCGAGGGATACCCTCGATGTCACCAAGCTGCTTATCGAAGAACCTGAACTTTCCACAGCCAAGCGTCAACACCACGGTGTCCTCTGGCGCCTTCTCCACGAACTCTGTATAGTAGTTGCGTCCTGTCTTGGCTCCATCACAGCCACCAACTAGGAAAAAGTGCCTGATCTTGCCATCCTTCACAGCATCAATCACTGCACCTGCGACGTTCATCACGGCGTTGTGACCGAACCCAACCATCACTGAGCCCTTATCGGTGTCCTTACTGAACCCGGGCATCTCTAGTGCTTTCTCGATTACCGGCGTGAAGTCCTTGTCCCGTATATGCTGGACTCCATCGTATCCGACTAAGCCTGTTGTGAATATATTGTCCTGGTAGCTCTCGGCTGGTTTCTGGATACAGTTGGTTGTCATCAGTATTGCGCCGGGGAACTCTTTGAACTCCCTTACCTGATTCTGCCAAGCAGTACCGTAGTGTCCATAGAAGTGACTATACTTCTTCAGCTCAGGATAACCATGCGTTGGAAGCATCTCACCATGAGTATAGACATTGATACCCTTGCCCTCTGTCTGCTTCAGCAACAGCTCAAGGTCATGGAGATCATGTCCAGAAACAACTATCGCTTTACCTTTCTTTGCCCCCAGAGGCACACTGGTAGGCACTGGGTGACCATAATGACCGGTGTTGGCTGCGTCCAGCAGCTCCATTGCGCGGAGGTTGATCTCTCCACATTTGAGGACAACGCCCACCATCTCATCAACGGTGGCATTGGGCTTCATTGATGCCACAAATCCGTCATAGATGAAATCATAGACCTTTTGGTCTTCTTGTCCAAGGATCGCCGCGTGATCGGCATAAGCCGCCACACCCTTCAACCCATAGATAAGTGTCTGCTGTAGACTGTGGACATCAGGGTCACGGTCAGGATCAGATAATACGCCCACCTCTGCGCCTTGCTTCACCATCTCATCGATGGTGCCTGCTGGTACAAAGCCAACTGCGCGGTTATCATAGCCCTCTGGTCCGCCTGCTTCCTTGATCTTCTTCTTCAAGGCTTCACGGTACTCCACAGCCTTTTTGATCAAGGGGGGGAACCTTTCCTTGTCGAAGTTTACGTTGGTTAGTGTGCTGAATGTAGCCTCCGCTGTGAAGCGGTTAAAGCTGGTGTCTACTACTCCGTGGCGTCTTCCCTCCACGACCACATAGGATAAGCCTTTTACAGCGTACAATAATAGGTCTTGAAGAGCAGCCACTTCGGGACTCTTGCCACAGACTCCGAATCTGGTACAGCCGGTTCCACCGGCTGTTTGCTCACATTGATAACAAAACATTGTTTATTTTCCTTGAGATGCTTTGAGGGGGCAGTTGGCTCCGTTTCCACAGAATTTTTCTGCGTGGTTTTCAACCGCGTTTAGGATGGGGGCAAGGGTTTCGTGGTTCAGGTAGTATACGTTGTTTTTTCCTTCTCTTTTTCGTGTGACGAACTTGCAGCGTGTTAGTGGTCGTAGGTTGTGGCTTATCATGCTCTGTTCTTGTCCTATGGCGTCTATTAGTTCTGTGACACTCATTGGTTGTTGGTGTAGGTTTTCGATTATTGCTAGTCTTGTTGGGTTTGCTAGGGTTGAGAAGAATCCGTAGCATAGTTCTGTTACTCCTTTTTTCATCCACCATCCCTCATGAAGCATTCTTCATATGAAGAATGTATCATGATGATATAAGGTTTACGGCACTACAAATCATACGGACAATCATCAACAGCTACACAATGCTTACCAGCATGATGTTCTACAAGCTCAAACAATGGACCAATAATCTCCCTATTCAAGTGAACATGTTTCTCCTTACCCCTGCGCTCTGATGCAATAAACCCACAGCGCTCAAGAAGCTTCAAGTTATGACTGATCATACTCTGCTCCTGATCAAGAAGCATAGCCAAACCACTGACATTCATAGCACCGTCTTGAAGCCTCTCCAAAATAGCGAGGCGTGTTGGATTAGCCAACGTCGCAAAGAACCCGTAGCAGATTTCGTTTAATCCTTGTTTCATCTCCTTCCCCACACTCGAAGCAGATGCCGTACAATGTATTGCGGTATTTAATAAGTGAAATGGTATTGTGAAAGTAATAATTGAAGAAAATTAAAAGTGAAGTGGGTTCAGCGAACCATCGATGACCTTCATACCATTCATGTAAGGCTGCAAAGCATCCGGCACACGAATCGTGCCATCCTCCTGCTGATACTGCTCAATCAAGGCAACCATAGTCCTACTGGTCGCGATAGCCGTATTATTCAAGGTATGCACAAATCCTTCTGGGGCTGCTCCTTCCTTAAGCCGATATTTGACGTTAAGCCTACGTGCCTGATAATCAGTACAGTTGCTGTTGCTGCCTGTCTCACGGAACTCACCATCAGCCATCCAGCACTCGATATCATACTTCTTGGAGGCTATGCTACCCATATCACCAGTACAGACATTCACAACACGGTAATGCAATCCAAGTCCCTCGTACAGCAACTCACTGTTGCGTTGAAGCTCCTCGTGAAGCTCCCAGCTATCCTCAGGCTTGCTGAAGATGAACTGCTCTATTTTATGGAACTGGTGAACCCTGAATAGTCCCTTGGTGTAGCGTCCATGTTGACCGATCTCTCGTCTGAAGCATGGGCTGATTCCACATACCTTGATGGGCAAGTCTTCTGCTAGCACAGTCTCGTTCATAAGCATTGAGCCTACGCTATGTTCGCTTGTCGCGATCAAGTAAAGGTCCTCGTTTTCCACCTTGTACATGACAGACTCAAAGTCAGCTAGATCAGTTACACCCTCATAGGCTGCCCTTCTAAGCATGAACGGTGGCTCAATCAATGCATAACCACGCTTCAATAAGAAGTCAATAGCATACCGCTGAACCGCATGATCAAGCAACGCGAACTCGTTCCGTAGATAATAGAACCCAGCTCCCGCTGTCTTAGCCGCACGCTCAAAATCAGAGATACCTAATGCTTCGGTGATCTCTGCATGGCTCTTTGGCTCAAAGCTAAACTCTGGTTTCTTTCCCCAGCGCCTGATCTCCACGTTATCATGATCATCCTCACCATAGGGAACCGACTCGTGAAGCATGTTGGGGAGTCTCATTAAACCGTCTCTGAGCCTCTCATCTGCATTACTCATCTCTGACTCTAGCTCCTTAAGCTGAGAGGGAATACTACTTGCCTCCTCTTTGAGGGATGAGGCGTCTCCCCCGCTCTTGATGACGCGTCCTATCTCGGAGGATATCTCGTTCCTCCTTCGACGCAATTCATTGACCCTGCCTGTTAGCTCCCGCCACTCTTTGTCTGTGGCTATCACATGGTCTAGGAGCTCAATCTTCGCTGGGTCGTGTCTTCTGGCTAGGTTTGCCCTTACTTCCTCGGGCTTTTCTCGGATGAGTTTTACGTCTAGCATCCTATTCCACGCAAGGGAACCCTACGACGATAAAGCATTTTAGGGTTATGAAGAAAAACACCCATTTTCACCCGTCTCTCTGTGATTCAAACCGGTGCGTTTGCCTTTTAACCCAAAATCAAGGGGAAGTGTTTGATAACGCATGTCAACATACGAGATAGGAGCATTCGAGGCATTGGAGTGGGCTTGGAATATTCTCAGAACACAGGAAACAGTTGAGCCTGATGCAACAAACAGGATCAGAGAAATGTTGTTCAAGCTAGGCTCAGGGAGCCCCGTTGATTTCAAACAACAAATGAACGAGTTCAAGGCGCTCCAATAATATTTTAACCAGTTAACAGTTCCTCTTTAAGGCGGAGAAACTTGCAGTGAAAATCCAGCGTTTCAGTCTCATAGAGGGAGCTAAACAGGCAACAGGACTAGCAGTAGTTATTGATGTATTCAGAGCATTCACTACCGCTGCATACGTCATGGCAAACGGCGCTGAACGTATCTACCCTGTGGAGACCGTGGAGGAGGCTTTTGAACTGAAAAGCAGTCACCATAACTGGATATTAATGGGGGAACGTGAAGGAAAACAGGTACCCGGATTCAATTACGGTAACAGCCCATACGATGTGAAGGATGTAGACTTCACAGGATACAATGTCATACAGACCACAAGCGCAGGTACCAGAGGCTTGTTCAATGCATACCAAGCCGACGAGATACTACCCGGTAGTTTCGTCATGGCAGACGCCATAGTAGACTATATCAAAAAACGAGACCCTGAGACCCTGAGCATCGTAGCCATGGGTTGGGGCGGCATGCAGAAATCACCAGAAGATAAACTGCTTGGAGTGTATATCGAGGAGAAGCTACTGGGAAAGGAGCCTGATTTCGGTGAGATGAAAGCCGAGATACGTGCAGACCCACAGGGAGCCAAGTTTTTCGATAAGGCACAGCCTCTCTTCAAGGAGGGTGATTTCCACTGCGCCATGGACCTAAACAGGTTCGATTTCTGTCTACGCTTAGTGAAAGAAGAGCAACCCTATTTTGAGCGGGTTATCCGGTAGACATATACACGTGTTTCTTTTCTGTATTTTATCTGAGATGAAGGTCTCAGACATTATGGTAAAGAATCCGGTGATTGTGGACCCAAACACAAGCTGCGGTAGAATCGCTAGACTCATGCGCGACCACAAGATAGGCTCAGTAATTCTAGCCACGGAAGGCAAACCAGTAGGCATAGTCACTGAGCGTGATCTCGTGCACAGGGTTATGGCGCTTGAGAAAGACCCGGATATGTGTTATGCGCATCAGGTAAGCAGTAAGCCGGTGGTTGCTGTGGGTGTTCACGCTGATGTGGATATGGTGGTTGACATCATGAATGACTACAAGATCAGGCGTATCGTCGTGGTTGATGAGAAGGACAAGATAGTAGGCATCGTCACCACGGACGACCTTAGCAAAGCCCTCAGAGAGATGAGCGAGGAATTAGCAGTAAAATACCACATCATCGCCCAGAGACTACGAAGCTAAGCCTCTATAATATTCCAGTTTAAACCCCATGAGGTTTAAAAAGACTGCCACTTTTCACTAATATGCCGGTTTATTGTTTTGGTTTGTTCCGGGGTATGAATAGAGATAATGAAACTATGGGGTAGAAGAGTAAGGAGATTAGAAATAGTGTGTCTTGGATACCTTGGTAGATGATTTTTCGGCTTACATGGTATTCCTGTGTGTATATGGAGAGGGAGGAAACTAAAACGATGATTAGAAAACTGATTAACAGTTTTACGAGAACCCCATTAGACTGTGAAATAGGCACATCCACTTTCCTTGGCGTCAACACATTTTCCATAAGACCCCATGCAGTCTTTCCCTTATTCGATAACCGGTAATATCGCCCATTTTTAATGACTAACTCATTGAGACATGAAAGATGATAGGTTAAATGAGAACTAGAAATCTCCAACTCATCAAGGACCTCAGTAAAACTATAGTCTTCTTGGGACAATAACTGGATTATTTGCCGTCTTATAGGATTGTTCAAGGCATTGAATAAAATTTCATAATCAGGCTCATCACTCGACATACCAATCGTTTATCTATATTCTACAATAATTAAAAAAATACCCACACACAGTATAGTCAAAATTATTTGATAGAGAAACAAGCATTAAACAGCCAATGAGTTGTATTTAGTTAATTTTTCTTGATAAAAAACCATTTCAAATGGAAAAGTATAACAGAAAATGATGCTGAACCTATCGCCAATACTCTCAATCGTCTTCTACATCGGGTTATACGATTATGAGGGTTTGATCATCAGCGTCATGTCAGGCAGTATCCTCGGTGGATTAACCAGTATACCCGGTGCAATAATCGGAGGAATATTCATCGCATTTGGAGAATCAATCCTCAAAGAGATAGTATACATTGTATTCGGAGTAAACATGGACATGTGGCAGGGAATCCTACCAATAATATTCCTCGTAACCATCCTATTCCTCTTCCCAGACGGGTTATTTGGAGAATTACAGCACAGATAAAACCCAGATGTTACTTATTAGTAGACTTGCGTAATCCTCTAACTATAAATAAGGGAAGATAAACGATACAAAATAGAAGCTTGATTATGGAAACATGAACAACTTCTGAAGAGCGAGAATTTGACGACTCCCCCGTGGAGAAACCCATCCGCAAGGACGGTTGTGAACTCGCTCTTCTAAAAACAATGGTGGACTAGACGGGGGTTGAGCCCGCGACCTCCGGTTTGACGGACCGGCGTTCATACCACTGAACTACTAGCCCATTCTATACAAATCAGAGGAAATATCGATTTCAACTTACAGTAATTACTAAAAGATAATGTCAGTGAAAGACAGTATAAATAGTTCAAAAAGGGAAAAACGGGTTCTGTTAAGAGTTACAACTTGTTTATACTAAACTTTCACTACAAAATCCTATATGCAACCATGTAAAACAGTATACTGTTCTATAACGTGAGTGAGACCAGATGGTAGAGTTCTGTGACCGATGCGGCAGCTTCATGAAGCAAAGCCTCAACGGATACGAGTGCCCCCGATGCGGCTGGGAGAAAAAAGCCATGGTAATAGAGGTCAAAACAGGCCCAGACACCGAGGCAGAACCAGTCTACGTCATGTCAGGCACAGAGAACGCCAATAAAGTAGCACGCAGATGCCCCATGTGCGGACACAACGAGGCATACCACAACATCACAGTAGCACTTGGTGAACACGCTGGGGTAAACACTGACCGCAGCGTTGAGCGTTTCCGCTGTGTAAAATGTGGACACAGCTGGATAGAAAACTAACGCGGATTCACATGCACGTTAATTGGTATTCCTTCCTCAATACTTTTACTTACTATGCAAAAGTCCTCGAATAACCCGAAGCATCTATCATATTGGCTCTGGAACTCCTCTAGATTGATCTCGGGACTGATCTCCACGTTTACCTCGGCTATCCTCCACCTGCCTTTATCGTTGCGCCTCATCTTGCCCTCCACCTTGGTCTCGATATCGCCGATCTCTGCGCGTGCCTTCTGGAGGCAGAACATGAGGCTGGCTGTGAGGCAGTTGCCCATTGCCGCTGCTAGTACCTTTGATGCGTTGGGCCCTGTATCGCTGCCTAGGGGTTTTGGTTCATCCATCGTGAATGGTTCTACGTCTTGTAGCCCGAAGTCTACTTTGAATACAAAGTCTTTCTCGCGTTTCATGGAAACCTTGAAGGTTTTCTCTTCGTCGCTCATCTGAATCCTTAACTCTGTGTAAAGGAACAAGATAAAAACATCGCAAGACAGGGCTGCAAACTCATATAGCGGAGAGGCGCGGTGGTTACTTTATGTCAGGTATGAGACGCAAGGATAAGGAGATCACTGAGAAAGTGGTCATTGAGGAGATATTCAGGCAGAATCAAGTAGGTAGGCTAGGATTAGCGGTTGATAATGCCCCATATGTTGTACCCATGAACTTTGCCTACTTCAACGGCAACATCTATCTCCACAGCCACATGGACGGCACAAAGATGAGCTACATCAAACAAAACCCAAGGGTCTGCTTTGAGGTCGATGACGGTGAGATAGTTACAGGGGAAAATCCATGTGACTTTAGTTGGAATTATAAGAGTGCTATTGCTTTCGGTGAGGCTAGGATACTGGAATCTAATGAGGAGCGTATTAACGCATTGAAGATCATCAGCGACAAGTACAGCTTCGGTAAGAGTAAACAAATCACCCCCGAGGTAATGGGGAAAAACAAGCACCTGATGCTAGTAGAGATAAAAATAGACAAGATGACCGGGAAACAGAGCCCAGCCCCAGCGAAAGATTAGCTTTTCCAGACCTTGTACCATCTTGAGTAGCTTCTTTTCTGCCACTCAGGGCGGTCCGTGGGGTAAAGTTCACGGTACTGGTAGTTGATGACTTTCTCCTCTGAGGCACCGTCTTCTATCAAGCCCTTCATTATCCACCGTAGCTCCTTCATCCACTCTAGCTGTTTCTCGACCTCTTCAAGATCACAGAGGGGACCATGTCCGGGTACTATTTTCTCAATATCCATCTCTAGCATACGCTGGAACGACTCGATCCATTGATCCGGGTTCGCTGAGGGGTCTCCAGCCCAAGGGAACCTGTTGACGAAGAGGAGATCACCCGCAAATAGGACCTTATCGTCTGGTATGTAGACGACGCTGCTGCAGTCGGTGTGTCCGGGCATGTGAATGAACTCTACGCCTTCAAGCGTCCAACTGTCTTTGAAGGTGGTTGTGGGTAACACTATTTCTAAGCCCTCGAATAGCCACCACCGCTCAGGAGCATCCCGTTTGTAGGTCTCAAGCATCTTTTCTAGGTTGCCCGGAGCCCACTCGTTCTTGAGGTTTGTCTCCATCTTCTCATAGAGCCGTTTGTGGCTGATAATCTCAAGGTCCTTGAACACCATGTTACCGAAAACATGGTCACCGTGAACATGGGTCAACAATAGATGAGTTAATGGTTTGTCGGTAGCACGGGGTATGGCTTCTCTGAACTGTTTGGCTGAACCCGGGTACTGGGCGTCAACCACCAAGGCGTGCTCAGGCAGCTCGATGATACCTACATTTCCACCTGTCTCGCCGTCCCAGTTGGCGTAGACCTTGTCTGATACCTTGTGGAGTCTCATAAAATCACTAGATATTGGTGGTTTTCCGGGTTGATAAGCGTATAGAAGAGATAGGTTTTTCAGATAAGCCTCAGTGTGCATGTTACCCATGAGTATCCAAGAGAAGATCAAGGCGATCGAAGACGAGATCGCCCGTACACAGGTCAACAAGGCGACCAACCGTCACCTTGGGGTACTCAAGGCTAGGATTGCACGGCTCAGGGAACAAGAAAGAGAGCGTATCGAAAGGGGCAAGGGACAGGTTGGTGATGGTTATGCTGTCCGCAAGGACGGCGACGCCACGATTGTCTTGCTTGGTTTGCCAAGCGTCGGTAAAAGCACGTTGCTTAATCATTTAACTAATAGCAATAGCAAGGTAGGAGCCTATGATTTTACTACACTCACTGTTGTACCGGGGGTTCTCAAATATAGAGGCGCCCAGATTCAGGTACTGGATATCCCGGGTATCATCAGAGGCGCTAGTGAGGGCAAGGGTCTCGGTAAACGTATTTTGAGCACCACTCGTAGCGCTGATTTGCTGCTTGTGATAGTTGATGTGTTTAATCCCGGTATTCGTAAGGTCTTGCTTGATGAGATACGCAATATTGGTATTCGTCCTGATGAGAATCCTCCTAACATACAGATAGAGAAGAGGGGCAGTGGAGGTATCATCATCACTGATCTCGTTGGTATGACTGAAATGGATGAGGACGGCATGAAGGAGATACTCAGGGAGTACCGTTATCATAATAGCCGCGTGGTTGTCCGTGAGGATGTTGATTACGACAGGTTTGTTGATGTTCTCCTCAAGAACACTGTCTATATTCCGACTCTTACTGTTGTGAATAAGATCGATATGGTTGACGAGGAATGGGTCGAGAAACTAGGGGAGGACGCCGATTATGATTATGTCGCTATCAGCGCTGATAACGACATCAACCTAGAACAACTCAAGGAAAGGATGTTCGAGAGACTGGATCTCATCAGGCTCTATATGAGACCAAAAGGCGAGGACCCGGATTTCGATGAGCCGTTGATCATCAGAAATGGGAGCACCGTTGAGGACGTCGCGAATAAGATACATCGTGACCTCAAGAAGACTCTTCGATTTACCCGTGTTTGGGGTAAGAGCGCTAAGTTTGGTGGTCAAAAAGTTGGTTTAAGCCATCAACCTATGGATGAAGATATAATTACGTTCTATTAGCTGACGTAGAAGCCTGCTTCTGGTCCAACCATTTCTTCTTGTACCATTGCGTTCATTGCGCATACTAGCTCTGGGTGAAGACGCGCTACATCTACTAAGCTGAGTATACCTAGTACGTTGAAGTCTTCTTCTACCTGTTCCAGTACGGGTAGTTTCTTGATCTGATTAATCAGCATGAGCTCTACTGCTCTTTCAAGCACTGTATCAGGACTAACTACAATAACGGGTTCGGACATAACGTCACAAACGGGTACTTCTGATGGATCAAGACCCGCACACACCACCCTCGTGACAATATCCCGCTCGGTGACGATGCCCCGTAAACCCTCTTCGGAGAAGACCAACAGGCTGCTTATACCGAATTTCGCCATTGCCCTCGCAGCGTTCTTAACGGACTCGTCAATGGTTGTTGTGATTACCCTCTCTGTCATAACATCATTAACTGTAAGCACTGTTTTCTCCACGTTTCAGGCTTCAATATCGATTAAAAGCGATTATGGATGCTTGTTAGGGGTTACTTTGTTTTATACACCTTGAGTTCGGGTGGCAGTTTCTCGCTCGCATATCGAAGAATCAACGCTGGAGACTCTGGTTTCCATCGAATCAAGTACTCATGTATCTCCTGTGGGTATTCTCTTGATGCTTCTTTGAGCATCCAGCCTACTCCCTTCTGCACCATATCATCCTCATCGGTCATCAAAGGCTCAGCGATACTGTAAACCTCATCAAGCATCAAACCCTTACGGGCGATAGGAACCATGGTTACTGCTGCGGCTCGTCGTCTCCAACGGTTATCGCTGCTAGTCCATTTGATTAATTCCTCTGTGAGTTTTGGGTCGTCTTTGATGCATTCGCTTATCATGTGTGTTGTGAGGTGGTCTGTTATCGCCCAGTTGCTTAGATAATCTACCCATTGATCGAATAGGGGGAAGTGCTCTGCTCGGAATTTTCGTCTGAACCGGTCAAGTATCTTAAGCCCCACCGATGCAGCGTCTAATACACCGGTTTTCATTAATTCCTCTGTGAGAGTTAGTGCTGCCTGTAGGTCTCCTTTTACCTCTGGGTAGAACTGGTCGGCTATCGCTTTGTTCTGTTTCTGGGTCAAGCCATAGGTCTCTATGGATTCTTTGAAGTATCGTATTAGGTCTGCTTTGCGCTCTGGGTCGCCTTGTTTCTCTATCTCAGCCATGATCCGGTCTGCAAGCTCACTCAAACGCCTCACCTATCTCAGCATAATCAATCTGGATAGCTTTGTCTTGTTTGGATAAGATGATGGTTTTTCGCCACGCTGGGTCTTCCTCTGGGTGGTCAAGCCTGTAGTGGGCGCCTCTGCTTTCCCTGCGCTCCATTGCTGCCCTGATGATGTACTCACAAACGTCTAGAGCCATCAAAGCCTCCAATGCGTTCAATAGCTGTTTTCCGGGCTTCGCCAATATATTGCGTGCACTGTCGCGTAGCTCTCCAAGTCGCTCATATGCTGCAACAAGCGAATAACTGTCTCTTATGACTCCCACGTTTTCCCACATGTTCTCACGCACAAGATCCATCAAAGTTGGTGGAGTATAGCCTACGTCACGGAAGGTGAGTTTCTCGTATCTTTCAAGCTCAGGTTTGGCAAGCGTCTCAATGTCCTCAAAGTCATGGGTTTCCGCGTACTCGACTGCACGATGAGCTGCTCTTACACCAAAGACAGTTACGTCTGTTAACGCGTTTCCACCGTGTCTGTTTGCACCGTGGACGCCACCCATTACCTCTCCTGCAACTATTAATCCAGGTACATCTGTCTCGCCATATGTGTTGGCGACTACTCCACCCATGGTGAAGTGGCTTAAGGGTGCGATTCTGATGAGTTTCTCGTCCGCATGGAGCGTTTCCCTGTAGTACTTGTTGTTCGCCATGCCATACCAGTCGTCTGGTTTCCCGTTTTTCACTACCTCACGTGCATCAAGCAATACAGCTCCTTCAAGTCCAAAGCCGTCATGAACCTCACGCATCATGGCTCGTGATAATAGGTCTCGGCTCTTGGCGATGTATGGTCGCTCAGTGACGTGGTGTTTTGCGGGTATATCCTCGCCTAGGGTGTTGACTATCTTGCCCTCCCAGACCACTTTACCGTCTACAAGTAGTGATGGTGCATCTGGTTCAGCTAGTGCTAGGGGGAAGAACTGGCAGAACTCCATGTCTCTTAGTCGTGCACCGGCGTTGTATGCTAGGTAGTAGCCGTCGCCGGTGGTTCTTAGTGGGCAGTCTGTTCGTTTGAATAAGCCTCCTGCTCCGCCTGATGCTAGGAGTATAGCTTTTGTTTGAAATATGACGGGTTGGTCTTCTCGTCCATGATAACCGACGGCACCTACAACGACGTCGTCTTTCTTGATCAACTTGGTAATGATGGTGTTCTCGATGAACTCGACGCCAAGGTCCCTGAGGTACTTGACCTGTGGTAATGTGATGCCTTGTCCTAGTTTGGTCTCAGGTGCACCGACGTTTATGCCTCCACGGTGCTCATTGACCACGCAGCCATACTTGTCAAGCTCCAATACACGTTCTCCACCTTCCTCAACCAATACCTCGACAAGATTTGGATCGTTCAAGCCTTTACCGGTGCTGAGGGTGCGTTCCCTGTGTTCATCGACAGTCATACCGCCAACCGCTGCAAGATAGCCGCTACCCGCAACTATTGTGCAGTTGTTGTAGCCTGCTGGTGCTTTTGATACTAGGGTTACTTTTGCGCCTTTTTCGTGGGCGTGAATGGCGGCTCTGAGTCCGGCTCCTCCTGTGCCGATTATGAGTATATCTGTCTTGACGTTGATGACCATAGGGAAAAGGGCGCAGTTAATGGTTTTAAACGGTGCCCTCAAGGCTTGGTCCATTAGGGGTCTTGTAGACTCTAATGGGCTTCAGCCACTCTGGTTTCATCTCGGGGAAATCAACTCGGTAATGTGTTCCTCGGCTCTCCTCACGTCGTAGGGCGGATAACGTGGTTAGGGTTGATGCCAGTATCGCCATCTGGGTCTCGGCTGCCTGCTTCTGTTGGTTGATGTCTGATTCGTTGAACCTGAGCTTACTTATCTCGGACAATCGATCCAATGCGGAGGACAGGCTCTCTTTGCTGCGTACGATACCTACTTTATCCCACATGAGCCCCCGTAGCTCTTTCATGGTCTCAGCTGGGTCGGTCTCCGTTGTATAGGCTCCTTTGAACTCGTAGTTTATCTCTTGTCTTGGGTGTTTCGCCGCGTATTCTGCTGCTGATGCCCCTGCTCTTGCACCGAAGACCACGATCTCGGTTAATGCATTGCCTCCTAGTCTATTTGCACCGTGTACTCCGCCTGTTACTTCTCCTGTGGCATATAATCCGGGTACATTGGTGCTGCAGTCGGGCCGTATCTCGACCCCAG
>Ga0190359_1001419_pt1 | contig 15033 bp, 17 predicted proteins | sample 48721823_MG_FD_161269 | JGI IMG/M metagenome (GOLD analysis project Ga0190359, IMG submission 161269) | Hydrothermal vent microbial mat bacterial communities from Southern Trench, Guaymas Basin, Mexico - 4872-18-2-3_MG | ecosystem: Environmental > Aquatic > Marine > Hydrothermal vents >... | reverse complement strand
ACAGGGATTGATTTATCTATTTCCTTAACAGTATTCAATATCTCCACAGCACCAGGATACCAGTATGTGAGGGTTGTTGTCACAAGAACAATGTCTGGTTTTATCCCCTCTATGGTCTTTTTTATAACCTCCTCAGGAAGTCCATACCGTTTGAACCTCCTTGGAACCCTTTTTAAAACATGGGGTTTTTCAACATATTTATACTCAAACTTCCCTGTTCCATACTCCCTCTCAATGGTCTTTTTGAAGTAGGGATGGTGCCTGTCCATTGCATCCAGAAGGAACACGTTTTTTCCGTTGTTTTTCAGGATTGAGGATAAATATAGAAGACCCAGGGGTTTTAACCAGTAATCATATGCAGCAAAATCATATATTGGTGGATTTACAAGGAGGATTCTTTCATGGGGCATATCAGCAAGTGAGGTGGAGACAGAAGGCCGTGTTCTCCCTTTCCCCTTCCTCCATCTTATTAAACTCCTTCACTGCAAGCCCTGTTTTCATGGACCTGAAATGGAATCCCTTCTCCTTGAGGAACTTAATAGTTTCATCCGGTATCTTCACCATTCCGTAAAATCCGGTTCCAAACACAAAGGCCTTTGCCCCATGTTCAATTGCCCAATCAAGGTCCTCAGGAAAGACCCTGTGCCCCTCTTTTCTCCACCATGGATGGAAGACCTCCTTCCCCAGGATTATCACATCCTTTGTATAGGCATTACCATCTATAACAATCTTCCCAAACCTGTATGAATCAATCATGGTATCCTGTCAAAACCTGTATATTTCCTCAGTACCTCCGGAATAATGATTGAGCCATCCTCCTGCTGGTAGTTTTCAATTATTCCAATGAATGTCCTTGGTGTGGCAACACCCGAACCGTTCAGTGTGTGGACAAACTCTGTTCTGTTCCCGCTCCTGAATCTGATGTTTGCCCTTCTTGCCTGGAAGTCCTCAAAGTTGCTCACAGAGGAGACCTCAAGCCACCTTCCAAGACCAGGTGCCCATACCTCTATATCGTATGTCTTTGCTGATGCAAAAGAGAGGTCATCGTATGGGAGAAGAACAACCCTGTATGGAAGCCCAAGAAGCTGAAGAACCTCCTCTGCATCCTGAAGAAGGGATTCAAGTTCATTGTAGGAGTTCTCCGGGTGTGAGAATTTCACAAGTTCAACCTTGTTGAATTGATGAACCCTCATGAGCCCCTTTGTTTCCTTCCCATATGAGCCTGCCTCCCTCCTGAAACAGGCAGTGTATGCAGTAAGCTTAATAGGCAAGTCCTTTTCATCAATCACAGATTCCCTGTATATGTTTGTGAGGGGAACCTCTGCTGTTGGATTCAGGTAAAGTCCATCCTGCTCAATCAGGTACATATCCTCTTTCAGTTTGGGGAGTTGTCCTGTCCCGAACATGCATTTTTCATTGGCAAGGAATGGTGGAAAAATCTCTGTGTAACCATGTTTTTTTATATGAAGGTCAAGCATGAAATTTATCAGGGCCCTTTCAAGTTTTGCACCCTTCCCCCTGTAAAGTGGGAAATTGCTCCCTGCAATCCTTGCACCTGCGGGAAAATCAAGTATACCATGGGCATTGCACAGGGTAAGATGGTCTTTGGGTTCAAATGGGAATTCCTTCACCTCACCCCATTCTTTTATCACACCCTGTTCCTCTGGAACAGATGGATGTGGTGGGTTTGGTATCCACTTTAAGGTTTCATTGATTTCACCTTCCAGTTTTTTAAGTTCCTCCTCGGATGCCTTCAGCCTTCTTTTTATTTCCTGCATCTGATTTATCAATTCCTCAGCATCTTCTCCCTGCTGCTTCTTTTCACCAATAAGCCTTCCTGCCTCCTTCTGCTCATGCCTGAGGTTATCAATCTCTGTTATTAATTTCCTGCGCCTCTCATCCTTCTGGAGGAGAAGGTCTATATCAATCTCAACCTTCTTCTTCCTTATCCCCTCTTTAATCTTTCGGACATTCTCCCTTACATACCTTATACTAAACACTTAAAAACCTCACCCTTTTTAAGGTTTTTCCCCTCACCTGTTCTGGTGTCCATTTCACCATAATTCTGCCATTCTCCATGAGTTTCTGGGTGACCTTTTCTATTTTACCACCGCAGGGACACGCAGGTTCCTCCCCAGAAGGAACAACAATCCTCTCACCACATCTCATGCAGTGATAAACCTCCTTCATACCAGAGGATTTTCCCTTCTTTGACACAGGTTTTCCCTCAATTTCCACAATATCCATGCTGAAGTCAATGGTCCTTGCATTTGATAGTGATGTTCCAACACCAAAACCATCAACGACATCTGACAGTTCCTTGATTTTGTACTCATCAAGCCCACCACTTGCAAAGATTTTCACATATCCATAACCCCTTATCCCCAGTTCCTGCCTTATCTCCTCCACAATCCTCTTAAGGTCACCCCTTCTTGAGCGGGGGGTGTCCAGCCTTATACCATATAATTTCTCTTTGAGTGCTTCAGCAACCCTGATTGCCTCAAACTTCTCATCCCCAAAGGTGTCAATCAGTGCAATCCTGGGTATCCCCTCATCCATAACCCTGTCAAAGGCAAGCAGGGCCTTCACTGTATCTCCAAGGATGAGAATGAGTGCATGGGGTATGGTGCCTGTGGGTTTAATGCCCAGTTCCTCAGCACTCTTAATAACGGATATGCCATCAACCCCACCCATGTATGCATACCTGTCAATCAATGTGGAGATGGATGGATGCATCCTCCTCGCACCAAAGGAGAGCAGGGTCTTTTCTCCTGCAGTGACACGACACCTGAGTGCCTTTGTTGTTATACCCGATGCCTGGCAGAGCATACCGAGTATGGGAGTTTCATAGGCCCCAAAGGAGGAGTATCTCCCTTTAATGGTGAGCACTGGCTCCTCTGGGTATAGAATCTCACCCTCTTCAAATCCATAGACATCAACAGGAAGACCTTCAAGAAGGGATAGAACCTCTGAAACACCTGTGAATACAGCCCACTTATAACCTTCTGGAAGTGTGTGGGTTACCACCTCCATGGTGACGTATGGGTCAACCCCTTCTTTCTTAAGTATCTCCTGAGACCTCTTGAAGTATATGTCTGTTAATTTCCCCTGTTTAACATCCTCCATCCACCCCATCATACCACCTCTGCAAGGAAGAGATTCTTCATCTGCTTCAGTGCCCACTCTTTATCCTCAGGGGTGAGGCCCTCAACACCATCAGAAACAACCAATATCCTGAATCCCCTCATGAATGCATCCGCTGCTGTATATAGAACACATATATTTGTAGCAACACCAACCAGTCTTACTGTATCAACATTAAGATTTCTCAGGGTTTCTTCAAGATTTGTCCTGAAGAAACCTGAATACCTGGTCTTTTCTATAATTATATGGTGTTTTTTAGGGTTTAATTCATCAACAACCTGAGCCCCTTCTGTTCCCCTCACACAGTGAGCAGGCCAGATGGAAAACTCCTCATCATCAGGCTCGTGGGCATCACATACATAGATCACTGGTATCCCCTGTTTATCTGCCCTTTCAATCTCCCTTTTTATTGCTGGTATGGTATTCTCAGCACCAGGAACATAAAGGGGTGCGTCCTTCCTCACAAAGTCATTGAGCATATCAACTATGATCAGTGCTTCCATGATAATATAATAAACCCTTTATAAAATAAGGTCAACTACTTCTTTATGAAAATTCTCCAGAGACCGCCCTCTTCCTCTTCAATCTTTAACACCTCTGCACCTGCACCCTCAGCAGCCATGGGTATCTCCTTTTTTGAAGGTTCGTGGGTTCCTATAACCAGAATTATATCACCCTTTTCTGCGTTCACATAGGCCTTCCTGAATTCAACCATGGGAATGGGGCAGATTTCTCCAGTAACGTCAACAATCACATCAGGATTTATTGAAGACAACCCTGACCTCCTTCACATCCCACAGGGGTTCAATCCTCTCTTTGAGTTCAGACTCAACATTACCTGCAAACTGGTGTTCCTTCTCCATATCCACCTTAATCGTGACAATCCCATCCTTAACATCTATCTCCTGAACAAGTTTTGACCTTATCACATCAAGCCCTGTTCTCGGGTCAATCACATGTTCAAGCCTCTCCCTCACCTTCTTCTCATCCGTTGGTTTTTTGTTAACAATGAGTCCGTGCTGGTTTTCGTAGTTTTCAATGGCAGTTTTCAATGCATCAACCGCAAGCACAGCACAGTGAACCTTTACTGGTGGAAGTCCGCCAAGTGCGTCTGCAGCCTCCTTCCAGGTAATCTTCTTTGCCTCATCAATGGTCTTTCCCTTTGCAAGTTCTGTTGTAATGGATGCTGTTGCGATGTTTGATGCACAACCGTATGATTCAAACTTTATATCTTCTATCCTCTTTGTCTTTTCATCTATTTTAAGGTAAATCCTCACCATATCCCCACATGCAGGGCTTCCCTCTGTGGCCTTTGCATCAGGGTTTTCTATCTTCCCCACATTTCGTGGGTTAACAAAGTGCTCAATCACCTTCTGAGAGTAAGGAATCCCCATCACTTACCTCCCTTTAGAGGGCTCATCTCCCTCAATTTTCTGACAACAACCTCTGTCTGCTCAAAAACATAGTCAAGTTCCTCTTTTTTGTTGAATCTACCAAATGAGTACCTGACAGACCCGTGGGCGTGCTCGTGGGTCTTCCCCATTGCCATGAGAATGTGGCTTGGTTCAAGTGAACGGGAGAAACAGGCAGACCCAGTTATCACGCCAATGCCCCTCATATCAAGGTGAAGAACAACACTCTCACCCTCAATGTAATCAAAGGTGACATTAAGGTTTGCAGGGTGTCTGTTCTTTTCTGAACCATTCAGATGCGTATCCTCTATTGAAAGGAGTTTTTCTTTAAGATAATCCCTCATTGACCTGACCCTTTCCACCTCTTCCTCTGTCATGAGTTCAAATGCCTTTGCCATACCAACGGCACCAGGGATGTTTTCTGTTCCACCCCTCATGTCAAATTCATTGTATCCACCATCCATCCACTTTTTTATAGGGGTTCCCTTTTTTATATAAAGCCCACCAATCCCCTTTGGTCCGTGTATCTTGTGCCCTGTGATGGTGAGCAGGTCAACACCAAGTTTTTCCACATCAATGGGAATCCAGCCAAAGGAGTATGCTGCATCTGTGTGAACGATTGCCCCAACCCTTTTTGCAAATTTCACAATTTCTTCAATGGGTTGAACGGTTCCAACCTCGTGGTTTGAGTGCTGGACACTCACAAGAAGGGTATTATCATCAATGTTTTTTTCAAGCCATTCAAGGTCAATGACACCGTCACCATCAACAGGTATGGTGATTACTTCAAACCCGTGTGTTTCAAGTGACCTTGCTGAGTGCAGAACAGAATAGTGCTCAACACCCGAAACAAGGATTTTTCTCCTTTTTTCACTCTTGAATGCCACTCCCTTTATTGCCATGTTGTTTGCCTCTGTCCCACCGCTTGTGAAGACAAGTTCACCTTCCCTTATATTGAGTCCGGCCTTTATTATCTCCCTTGCCTTTTCAAGACTATCCCTTGCCATTATGCCTGGCTGATGGCTGAACTGGGAGGAGGCAACACCGTAAACCTCATCCATGTATTTTATCATCTCTTTCAATACAATAGGGTCAACCCTTGTGGATGCCCCATTATCAAGATACACATAGTTCATTTTCCGTCCTCCGTTGCATACCCGAACCTTTTCTTCAACTCATCAGATATCATGGATGGATTCCATGGTGGGTCCCATACAAGGTTGATAACTGCCTCTTCAACCCCCTCAAGTTCCTCAACCTTCTGTTTGGCCATGTTTGTGAGTGCATACTGTAATGGACAGCCCTTCACCGTGAGGGTCATATCAACAACAATCTTTTTTCCCTGATTCTGTATATCCACATTATAGATGAGGCCAAGGTCAACAATGGAGAACCCTATTTCGGGGTCAATCACCTCTTTGAGTTTTGCCATAACATCCTCTTTCTTAACCATATTTCCTCCTGATTATGTTGTTTATGTTTATACTTCCACAAAAATCCTCAATACCCTCTATCAGTTTAAGCCATATTATCCTTGCATCACAGTCAATCAACCTGCTACAATCCGATGAACCTTCAGGGAAGCAGGGAAGGTCAACAAGTTTTCCATCAAGTGCCTGTATAATCTTCTTCAATGTAATTTTTTCAGGGTTAACAAGGGTGATACCCCCACCCCTTCCCCTTCTTGATGATAGTATCTCGGCCTTCCTCATATCCTGCACAATCCTCTCCATGTATCTATAGGGCACACCCTCATTTTCAGCCACCTCTTTCACAGTGGCTGAACCGCCCTTCTTCATCAGATATACAACAAGCCTCAATCCGTATAAACTCCTTGTGGTCACTCCCATAAAACACTCCTTTTAATCATACCAAATTAGTATAATTATAATTCTTAATTTGTCAACCCTTGCCTGTTTAATAATAAATCAGGGTGGCGTATGGGAAAGAAACGGTTTTTATTATTTTAAATGGGTATTATGCAGAGAAAAATGAAGTCATCCTCTCCTGTGTTTATGAATTGATGGGTTTTTTCTGGTTTTACAAGGATGAAGGAGCCTGGCTTAAGTGGGTATTCTTCTCCCTCTATGATTGCCTTGCCGTTCCCTGAAAGGACAAACACCTCGTGTTCATGTGTATGTGAGTGATAGGGAGTATTCCCGCCCTTTTTGACCACAAACCTCCTCATGGCAAAGTGTGGTGCACCGTCCTCTCCTGTTATGAGCCACTGGATATAGGTATCCTTTGCCACATCAACCTTCTCCATTTTTACTTCATCAATATGTCCATACTCCATAAAGACCTCCTTTTTCAGGATTATAGGTTTTAAAAAGAATAATTCAATGGTATGTGTACAGATAATGATTTTCTTGACATTGAAACATGTTTTTCTACAATAATTCTATGTGGGTGTTGTTGTTTCTCTTTTCTGGAGAAGTCGGATTTAATGCAGATTTTTTTTCAATTGGATGTATGTATGCATCCACCACTCCCTCAGGTCGTGACGTCTCCTTTACACGCCTGGTGGAGTTTGATTTAACAGATAGGAATAAGCATCTGGGAGCTGGATTAGGTTATGGTTGGCTTTATTCAGGATTTTATAAAAGGTATGAATCTGAATATCTATCTTTATTCCTCTGCTGGCGAGGTGACAAATCCTTCTTTAAATACAGCCCGGTCTTTACAGAGTTATCCTTCAAGGCAGGGGTTTTACTCCCAATTGATTCTAACCTGGGCACTCCCATTGGATTTATTACTGCCCAGTATTCCATAGGACCTGTTCTATCAATAAATGGGGGCTACTTTTACTCACCAGAAAGTTGTTTTATGAATGGATTCAGGGTGGGTTTCCAGTTAACGGGTTTAAGGTGGTTCAACAAAGAGAAAAGAAGTATAAAGAAAGTTGATTTATGGAAAACACCTGAAACAATTGATGAGGCACTTAATTCCCTCGGATTTATGAAGAAATTACTCTATATGCTACCACCATCAGAAGAAAGAAACAAACTTTTGAAAAAGGTCAAAGATATAAATGACATACTCAGTGCAAGAAAAGTGGGATTTAATGTTTTCGCAGGGCTCATCAGTATTCTTACAGGTATAGGTTATAGATATTACACATTAGAGCACTTCTCTGAGGCATACGGTCATCTGTTTCCAGAACCAGAGGAAGATTCTCTGGGTGGATGTAATGATTTCATGGGTGCAGTTTTTCTTTTGTTGGCAATGGCCAGTGATATTACTCAGGCATGTGTCATAGGTTTAAATGCAATGGGTTGTGGATGTGTCTATGGGCTTATGGGAACAGTAACAGGTTATTCAACGGTTGAAGGATACCTTGTCCTCAGACTTACAGATAAGGAAAAAAACAGGATTAAAGCCCTCTTTACCAGTATAAAAAGATATGTAGAGGAATACCCCTCTTCTGATGACGGAGGTTGACTTTTTGACAGTTTTCCCAGTCAATAAAACCACTCCATTGCCTCATAATTATTTCTATATGAAAGGGTCTTAATTATATATTCTAATATACATCCGTTTCCGCTTTATCATGGAAAGACAAATGTCATTCCATACTGAGACATTGAATGTCACAATTTTTAAAAGGAAGTGACACGAGGATGTCCCATTGAGAAAATTATCATTAAATTATTTCAATGAAAAATAATAAATTAAAAAAACAGGATACACTGGAACAAATTTTGTAAAGCCTTCCCAAAAAGGAGGTGCAACATGAAGATGTCTTTTGCAACTTTTGTGATGCTGTTTTGCTTCAATGGTGTCTTTGCCCAGGATTATCGGATTGAGTGGAAAAGGACAATTGACAACGGGAACACTGACAAGGCCTTTTCCATTGTGGTTGAACAGGATGGAGATGTTCATGTTACAGGGTATTCGGTGATTGGTTCTGACGCTGATATGCTTACGGTAACCTACAATAGTGCAGGAACCCTTCTGGAGGCAGATACCATGGGTTCCACACATAATGATTATGCCCTCGGAATTGCCATGGACAGTACAGGTAGTATTTACATCACTGGTAAGACAAACAATGGGTTAAATTATGACTTTGTTACATACAAAATCGTAAATGGTGTGGTTTCCTGGGAAGATACAATTGACAGGGGGAATCACGATGAAGCACATGATGTGGCAGTTGACAACGACAGTGGATGGGTTTATGTTACTGGCAATATTTACGATCCTTATACTGACTGGGACAGATATACGGTGAAGTATAGCACATCAGGGGATAAAATATGGACGAGACGCTCATACCTTTCAGGAAATGACCTTGGAAGGGCTGTTGCCGTGGATTCAGAGGGTAATGTGTATGTTGGTGGAAGTATATCCTTATCTGATAACCAGCATCACTGGTATATAACGAAGTACAGTTCTGATGGAGACTTATTGTGGGCGGATACCCTGCTGGCGAATTCCAACTTTGATGTATTTATATACGACCTTGCAGTGGATAAATGGGACAATGTATACGCAACTGGAAAGGGTGTTTCCTCAGATGGATATCAGGTGATTTACACAGTAAAATTTGATTCATCTGGGAGTATCCTATGGACAGAAGAGTATGGTAAGAATACATCTCCCCTCGCATATGGGATTGCAGTGGATACATCCTGCAATGTCTATATTACAGGAAAGATGAGTATTTCTGGTTCCTATTATATTGTTAATCTTGAATATGATTCTACAGGAAGTCTTCTATGGGCAGACACCGTTGACAATTCAATTCCAACGCCCGATGACTGTGGAGAGGGAATATTTGTTGATAATGCAGGAAACATTTATGTTGCAGGTTATCAGTATAACGGTTCAAACTATGACTTTGTGACAATAAAGTATGTGGCAAATACAGGGGTACACTCAAGGGATAATACAGAAAAACCCGATATAAAAGTTTCTTTATTCAATGAAGGAGAGATTCCATTCTCATTATCCCTCAGGGATGGCAAAAGGTTCAGGGTTTCTCTATATAGTGTGGATGGAAGACTTCTTGATTGTGGGGAAGGAAAAGGCTCTGGTGAATACGAAAGGAGATTCTATGCACCTTCTGGAATTTACTTCCTGGTTCTTGAAACGGGAGAAAGAAGGATATCAAAGAGGGTCATTGTGGTAGAGTAACCCTGGGGTATGCCCTTCCCTTGACAATAATAGAAGTTTTAATAAAATTATGTTGCATGTGGGCCCATAGCTCAGTTGGTTAGAGCGCTCGCCTGATAAGCGAGAGGTGGGTGGTTCGAGTCCACTTGGGCCCACCAGTCTCTCTGGAGGCATTATGTTTATCCTGATTCCATTCCTCATTTCAACATACTCGGGTACAATCACAACCTCACAGAACTTCATCACCATAGATGACATAGATAGGGTTTTTGTGTTCCCATCAGAGATTACTGGTTATCCATCACAGGCGTTCTTTGAAACAGGTGATTTTGACAACATGGGTGTATTTGTGCAGGACCCATACATGAAGATTGGTGCAATGGGTTTCCTTTCATCACCCTTAAATGGTGATGTGGAGTCGCTCCTCAACTCACTCTCCATAAAGACTGCACCCATATACAGGCTCTTCTGGGGAAATGGCGGTATCGGATTTTATTTAGGTGGCACAAAAACAGCCGAGAGTGATGAGAATCAGTCAGGGAGATTTGACTACATTACTGCTGGAATTTCAAAGAGGTTCAGGTCCCTGCTTTTCTCCTTTGAGGTTTCAAGGCTCACCTTTGACAGGAGCATTACAAACACAAGAACCTACTCTGATGGTGATTATTCCTATGGCGTTAATCTCCTTTACAGAAAGGAGACTGAATTCTTTGAAATCACTCCGTTCTTCACCACTGGTTACACAGACCTTTCAAGGCTTGAGGGTGATGAATTCAATGTTGTTGAACATGGACTCACTGGTTTTAATGCATCAGCAGGTTTCACCATCAGGGCAGTTCCCTTTGAATCCTCCTATATCTACCTTGATGTTTCAGCCCATTATACAAGGGAACATGAGACCTACTATGATACCACGGACTTAACCACCTATGGCCTCCCGGTTTGTGTGGGTATGGAGGTCAGGAAAGGGAGATTTATATTCAGGGGCGCATACAAATACGGTATTTTTGTGGATAAAGAAACATCAAAGGCATACAGGATTGAGGACAATCTTAAATTGGGTGTATTTTTCTCCCTTGAAGACCTTGACATTGGTGGAGTTTTGAATAATAAATTACTGACTGATGGACCCTACTTCATCACGGGACAGAGTCTATCAAAGGGTCCATTTGCTGAATTCTCCATTGTTTGGAGATTCAGGAACCTTTAACGGGGGCGTAGCTCAATTGGTAGAGCACCTGCCTTGCACGCAGGAGGTCAGCGGTTCGAATCCGCTCGCCTCCATTTTTTTATGGTATGAAACCCGCAGTATTCATTGACAGAGATGGAACAATACTGAGGTTTTATGGTTATGCCAGGACACCATTCCCTCCTGTTCTCATTGATGGTGCATCTGAGGGTATAAGGTTACTCAGGGAGAGGGGATTTTTTGTATTTGTTATCACGAACCAGTCAGGGATTGGGAGGGGATTGATTTCACCAGAGGATGTTGAGGTTGTGAACTGGTGGATGGAGAGTCTTCTTCTCAGGGAAGGTGCAGGTATTGATGGTGTTTTTTATTCTCCTGACCCTCCATGGATTATATCAAAGACAAGGAAACCAGGAACAGGTCTTATTGACTGGATTACATCCTTTTACCCCATAGACCTTGAACACTCATGGATTGTTGGAGACAAGATGGATGATATTCTGCTTGGAAGGAACGCAGGCATCAAATCCTGTCTGGTACTCACAGGAGAGGGAGAAAAGACCTTGAGAAAGATGAGGGATATAGACCTTGTATTCCCCTGCCTTAAAACATTCGCTGAGTTTGTTGTGGAAGAGCTGGACGGATTTCCCACTTGAAAAATCCGTATAAATGTGGTAATATAAACAAAAAAAGGAGAAGGGATGATATACGGCGTGATAATGGCTGGTGGAAGAGGTGAGAGATTCTGGCCTCTCTCAAGGAAGGCCTATCCAAAGCAGTTCCTTGCACTCACCTCTGACAGGCCCCTTATCATCGAGACAAGGGATAGGCTGGAAGGGTTCATAGATAAAGAGAACATCTTTGTTGTTACCACAGATGAGTTGAAGGACGAGATTGTAAAGATGGGGTTCAGGCAGGATAAATTGATTGTTGAACCTGAGGGCAAGAACACACTGTATGCAGTGCTCCTTTCAGCAATACACATAATCAGGGATGACCCGGAGGCAGTTATTTACACACTTCCATCAGACCACTATGTGGGGGATAACCAGGAGTTTGCCACTGTCCTGAAAAAGGGCATGAAGGTTGCTGAAATGAATGGACTTGGCACATTCGGCATAAAGCCCACGAGACCTGAAACTGGATACGGTTACATTGAACAGGGTGAAAGGATTGAGGATGGTATTTACAGGGTTAAGAGGTTTACTGAGAAGCCCAATCAGAAACTTGCCGTTGAATTTCTTAAAAAGGGAGGATTCCTCTGGAACAGTGGTATCTTTGTCTGGAAGGCAGAGAAGATCATTGAGGAGGTGAAGACCCATCAACCCCATCTAACAGGGGCAATTGAAGGACTTTTGAAGGACTATACGGATAAGAACATAAAAAACCTATACGATGCAGGAGAGCCCATATCTGTTGACTATGGGGTGATGGAGAGGAGCAAGGATGTCTATACAGTGCTTGCTGATTTTCCATGGGATGATATAGGCACATGGGCTGCCCTTGGAAGGATTCTTCCATCCGATGAAAATGGTAATACGATAAAAGGTGATGTTGTGGCACTCAACACAACTGGTTCAATCCTTTATGCAGAGAATGGAACAATACTTGCCGAGGGGCTTTCCAATTACATTGTCGTCCATACAGAGGATGCAACACTTGTTATTCCAAAAAACAGGTCCCAGGAATTGAAGAATTTCCTGAAGGGACTGAAGGAAAAATACCTTTAAAAAGGAGGTATTCATGAAGTATCTTATCCCCATTCTTGCACTGCTCATTGTTTTACCATCATGTGTGAAGGCAACCAAACCTGCAATGGAAGAGGAAGAGCCCGCCTTTGTTGTTGAGGAAGACACCACTGCCACTGGAACTGTTGAGGTTTTCCAGGAAACAGAAATTCCTGAAACAACAATGGAGGAGACAACGGTTACCACACCGGAAACAACAACTGCTGAAACAACAGCGGTTATCACTCCACCACCAGAGGTTCCCACAGTTGAGACAAAGAAGATGGGTTACAGGGTTCAGATAGGGGCATTCAGCAGCAAGGAGTCAGCAGAGGAGTTTGCTGACAGGGTGCGTTCAAGGTTCACTGTTGGTGTCTATGTCCAGTATGTTGCACCCTACTACAAGGTTAGGGTTGGAGACTTCCTCACAAAGGCAGAGGCAGACAACTTCAAGATGAGGGTGTGGGAGATGGGGTTCACAGATGCCTTTGTTGTTGAGTCTGAAATCACCCAATGAGGGTCTGGGTAGCAACTGCTAACAGGGATAAGTTAAAGGAGATTAAACGAATACTTGAAGATGAAATAGAGGGTATAAGGGTCTTCTCAACCCTTGACCTTGAGGAGAAAATTCATATATTAGAGGACGGAAAAACACTTGAAGAAAACGCCCTGAAAAAGGCGCGTGCGCTCTTTGAAAAGGTGAGGGAGTGGACCATTGCAGATGACACAGGGCTTGAGGTCTATGCCCTTGATATGAGACCAGGTGTATATTCTGCAAGGTATAGTGGTGGTGGATACAGGGACAATGTAGAGAAACTGCTGGAAGAACTCAGGGATAAAGAGGATAGAAGGGCAAGATTCAGGACGGTTTTTGCTGTTATTTCACCTGAAGGGAAGGAATGGCTCTTTGAGGGCATCTGTGAAGGGAGTATCATCAAAGAGCCAAGAGGTGACGGCGGCTTTGGTTATGACCCTGTTTTTCTTCCTGATGGATACATGCAGACATTTGCTGAACTGAATCCCGGGGAGAAGGACAGGATAAGCCATAGAGGAAGGGCATTAAAAAAGGTTGTGGAATTTCTTCGGGGCGTAGCGCAGCCCGGTTAGCGCGCCTGCCTTGGGAGCAGGAAGTCGGTGGTTCAAATCCACTCGCCCCGATTTTTTATGATGCGCCTGTAGCTCAACAGGATAGAGCAGCGGATTTCTAATCCGCTGGTTGGGGGTTCGAGTCCTCCCAGGCGCGGAAAAACATATGGTGAGCGTAGCTCAACTGGTCAGAGCGCTGGACTGTGGCTCCAGAGGTTGGGGGTTCAAGTCCCCTCGCTCACCCTGAAGATGCGCCACTGGCTCAACTGGTAGAGCAGCGGACTCTTAATCCGCGGGTTGGGGGTTCGAGTCCCTCGTGGCGCATTTTTTATATTCTGGTCTCCCCACCAAGCCTTATGTAGTAGATTGGGCTTCTGTCAGGATAGGTTCTGTAAAAACCCGTGATAGAGAATTTAAGGTTGTTGAAGTGCAGGTTCAGGGATGGTTTCAGGGTGATTGTTGCGCCTTCTGGATATGTTGAGATTTCATAAACCCGAATTTTATACTTATAATGGGATATCTCAAGGGATATATTCCCTTTACCCACCTGAATGGATGGCTCAAACTCAATAAACATAATTTTATTCCCCTTTGTATCTATTTCTCCAGCCTCATTATTCAGTTTAAGGAGTCCATTTAACCTCAGCCTTATAAACTTCCTCTCCTCGTCGGATGTAACCCTGTACCCTCCACACGCATTCCCTTTTTTGAAATAGAAACCTGCGTTGTATTCCCTCCTGAACCTTGTATCAAATCCACCCCCAAGGAGGGTGAACCTCTCTCTTTTGATTTCTGTCCTTGCCTCAATCCCGAAGTTTTTTCTTAATGGTATCATTGTATGCAGGTGTCCATCCTCTGTGAAATCCTCTCCCCTCATGTCAAGGATACCTGAAACTTCAAGGGAGAAGGGAGACCTGTTGATAAAATCCATAATCACCCTGTATCTTCTGGTCCTCTCAAGGGAATCGGATGGAATGATGTCCCTCAGGTAATCTCCATATGGATTTTGATAATATGAGCCAGAGATGGAGTCATAGGAGTAGTTGCCAAGGCCTTCTCCCACCCTTCTGTAAACAGCAATCATTTTTGTTTCAAGGTGTTCCTGAATCAGGCCAGAGACCTTTATACCCCTGTTCCTCCATTGGTGCTGGAGCGTGGGTGCAAGGTTCACCTGCATCCTTCTTCTTCCGTCCTTCAAACTCTTCCTCATAATCATATTCCCCTTCAGGTTGAACAGGTGGGTTTTAAGAAAGATATCCCCTTTGTAAAATGCAGTTGTATCTTTGTAAAGACCTGAAATAAGATTCCCTTCTCTTCCAGCCTCTCCTTTAATGAATCCAAGATTTAAAAGTCCATA
>Ga0190359_1001418_pt1 | contig 15040 bp, 10 predicted proteins | sample 48721823_MG_FD_161269 | JGI IMG/M metagenome (GOLD analysis project Ga0190359, IMG submission 161269) | Hydrothermal vent microbial mat bacterial communities from Southern Trench, Guaymas Basin, Mexico - 4872-18-2-3_MG | ecosystem: Environmental > Aquatic > Marine > Hydrothermal vents >... | reverse complement strand
CATACTTTGTTTGTTTGTTTTTCTTCTGTGCACTTCTTCTTGTCTCACTGTTTCTAAATAGTCTAGTTATCGCATCTAGTGTTGGAATAGCAATATTTACAGGAGTTGTGATATTCTCGATCAGGAAGAGAAGTATTTATGGCGTTTTTCTCAGTATTTTTAAAAGGAGTGTCATTGCATGGAAGACGATTCATTCTTACTTTACAACAAAGGTCCATGATGCAGAAGAGTATCCAGAGGATGTAGAGGTAATCAAGGAATAGAAGAGAAATAGAGATGAAGGTATTGATGGTTACAAATATGTATCCGACTCCAGAGAGGCCCCATGCCGGTTCGTTTGTAAAGAGTCAGATCGATTCGATAAACAGAGAAGGCGTGGAAACAGAGGTCATAAACGTCAATGAGAATAGATGGCCGTTTAAATATTTAATTGCATGGTTTCGAGTTTTTAGAAAATCGCTGGATCGATCTTTTGATCTGATTCATGCACACTATGGATACAGCGGAATCATCTCTATGCTGCAGTTCAGGCTTCCAATAGTCGTATCATTTTGTGGAGGCGATGTGCTTGGAAATCCAAACACCAGGGGAAGAATCGGATTCATATATCTTCTGGTTCTTCCTCTATCTTGGATTCTTTCGATGATTGTACCTGTAGTAATAGTAAAATCTGAAGAGATGAAATACAGGCTCCCAAAGAAGAAAAATCTATTTGTGATTCCCAATGGTGTTGATTTTGATTTATTTAAACCTATGTCCAGAATAGAGGCAAGGAAAAGGCTGGGAATGGATCGGAATGTTAAATACGTTTTATTTCCTGCAAATCCATCATGGATCAGGAAGAACTATCAGATGGCAGCGGAGGCAATAAGTATATTGAGAAATAGAGGGTGGAATGTAGAGCTTGTAGTGATCCATTCAATGCCGCAGGATGTTGTTCCTCTCTACATGAATGGATGCGATGCAATGGTGCTGACCTCATTCTGGGAAGGTTCACCAAATGTAGTAAAAGAGGCAATGGCATGCAATCTGCCTATTGTTTCTGTCGATGTTGGTGATGTTGCTGCAGTACTGGATGGTTGTGATGGGTGCTACATAGCCAAGAGGAATGTCAGGGATGTTGCCGATAAGCTGGAGATAGTTCTAAAGAGTTCGAGAAGAACCAATGGAAGAGAGTGTATAGAACATCTTGAGATTCAAAGGATTGCAAGAAAGATTATCGGACTTTATAAACTCACGGTATCAAGATCAAGGAGGGGTAAACAGAGGTGAATGAGCTTTCAGAGGCTGCATATAAATTGTATAACCATTTGAAAAGCAACCACTGGAATGGTGAGGCTCTCATAGGACCAGATCCTGGATTACGATTCAATATAAGGATATGGCGGTTTGTAAAAAGCTATCTGAGATTTTTCCCATGGCAGGATAACAAATATTTTCTTCAGTGTCAGGGGTACTGGATATGGGACAACTGGAAACTCTACCAGTTTGACACCGATGAGGATTTCCGCAGGATAGCGATTGCTGCAAGCGATACAATACTCAGGAATCAGAGAGGTGATGGATACTGGGAATATCCACTTCGTGAATGGAGGGGGCTGATTGCAACCGTTGACTCCAACTATGCAGCACTCGGACTATTGGAAACCTTCAGGAACACAGAAGATCAGCGTTATCTGGATGGGGCATTGAAGTGGTATGAATTTTTAATAACAAGTGGCGGATTTCAGAAATACAGAGATTCTCTGGCGGTTAGATATTTTGCAGGAAGGAATGGAAGATTGGTTCCAAATAATGTCACTCTTACGCTTCAACTCTTTGCTGAGATTTATAATTTCACATCAGATGATAAGTATCTACGAAACTGTGATGAGATGATAAAATTTCTCGAGTATTCTCAGAAAGAATCGGGTGAATTTCCATATGCATTTGCCACGCCTGAAATAGACGGAAGAGATCACTTTCTATGCTTTCAATACAACTGTTTTCAATTTCTCGATCTTGCACGATTCTGGGAAATAATAAAAGATGATAGGGTGCAGAAAATCCTGAACAGATTGATTGGATTTATCAGAAGAGGTCAGCATGAGGATGGGCATGCATGGTATGACTGCTTTAAATCGTATCCAGAAGTAACCTATTATACAGCTGTTCTTGGTGCTGCACTGCTTAAGGCCAAAACAATTGGGCTTGGCGACTTTACCAAACAACAGGAAAAAGCGTACAAGAGAGTGCTCGAACGCCAGTTTGCCGATGGAGGATTCATTCACTCCAGCAGGAATTATGGCGTATTGTCTGATAAGAGATCGTATCCGAGATACCTGTCTATGATTTTAAAGCATCTATTGATGAGGATTGAAAATGGGAAGTAGCTTATCAAGAAGAGAGTTTATTAAGAGGTTGGCAGCAGGAAGTGGGGCAGTAGTGTTTGGTTCAGGAATACTTTTTGATCCTCTGCGATCAATAAGAGGCAATAACTCATTGATTTATGTTTCAGAAAACGGAACGGTATATCAGAATGTAGATAAGGTTATCGAGCTGATGGGCGGAATAGAGAACTTCATAGGTAAAGATGATATCGTTATTATTAAACCTAACTGCCAGTGGTGGAACCAGGGTACTACAAATGTCTCTGCAATAAGAAGGTTTATCGAACTTGTCCTGAATATTAATGGATTCAGAGGAGAGATAATAGTCGCAGAAAACAATCAGAGATCAAATTATAATTCCAGGGGATGGACAGTTGAAAATGAGATCAATTACGATCCGGATGCAAGAAATCTTAATGAGTTGATAAGTCTGTTCAATGGACTCGGATATGAAAATGTTACAAAATATCATCTGCTGAGCAGTGATAAGGGTGGAAGAGTTGTGTCCGGCCCGGAAGAGGGTGATGGTTATGTTCACACAAACATCGAATATAGTTTCGAAGACAGGGCAACGATAATGACCTATCCGATTTTTACTTCATCCTACAGCGGTATTACAATAGATTTTAAAAACGGTGCATGGAAGGATGGTGACTATATTGACAAAAAGATTAAGTTTATAAATTTTTCGGTATTAAATCATCACTATCTTGGTGCAACCTGTGCAGTGAAGAACCATCTCGGGGTCGTTGATTTACCAGGAGACGATGAGGGAAGAAACGAATTTGGTCAGTTCCCGGACGGACACTACAATTTTCATTCGATTCTTACTCGTGGGATGGGAGGTGCGATCGGAAAGTTCTTTAATACTATCAGGTTTCCAGATCTTAATATTATTGCAGCAGAATGGGTTGGCTGGGGTTCGCGCGTCGATCCGGAGATGGCAATACGGGCAAAGCGTATTCTTGCAAGCACAGATCCTGTGGCTCTCGATTTCTGGGCAACAAAATACATCCTCTATCCGCTTACTCCAGAGGATTTTGAAGATAAGGAGTATCATCATCCTGAAAACGATTATGGGCATCTCTGGAAGTATCTATATATGTGCAACTCCCAGGGCATAGGGACTATGAAGGAGGAAGAGATGACTGTTTATAAATTTGATTTTGGATCAGGTATAAACAATAATTACACAGTAAGATCTGGATGCATTTCTGTGGCCCAGAATTATCCAAATCCATTCCAATCCTCAACAGTTGTCTCGTATGAGCTTACAAAGGGTAAGATTGTCTATATCTGTATATTTGATTCTGTGGGGAGAGTTGTGAGAAGACTCGTAAATGGTAGATATATGGCATCCGGTCCTCATGCCACTCTTTGGAATGGGACGGATGATAATGGCAACCATTTACCTGCTGGCATCTATATACTAAAAATAATTGCTGGAGGAGATTCATGTTCAATAAAGTTATTATTGTATTGATTACCATGACATTTTTCTGTGTTGTCAATGGTGCTGCGCCTGAAATATTTACGGTGACAACAACAAGCGATACTGGAGCCCACTCACTTAGATGGGCTATAGAGATGGCGAATCAGAATGCTGGTGCTGATACAATAGAATTTAACATCTCTTTAAGTGATCCGGGATTTGATGGAACTGTGTGGTGGATTAGACCAAATGATGCGTTTCCACCTTTTACAGATTCTGGTACATTTATCAATGGAGCATCACAGGATTCCTCACAGGGAGACCAGAATCAGGACGGTCCAGATATTGTACTCGATGGCAGAAACATAGAGCAGACCGGTGTCGGATTACTGATATACTCGTCCAGCAATACGATATATGGTCTCACAATATCTGGTTTTAAAGATTATGGAATACGTATAAGGGGAAAAGAGGCCAGATTTAATAGAATCATAGGCTGTTATATCGGAACAACGCCATCAGGTAGAGACACACTGGGAAATGGTAGCGGAATCTTTATTTCAAAAGGATCGTCAAACAATACAATAGGCGGTGAGAATATATATGAGAGGAACATAATTTCTGGCAATTATCATAATGGAATATACTTTGACAACAGTGACAGCAATCTGGTGATAGGGAATCTCATAGGAACAGATCCTGACGGAACTCTTAGTGTGCCAAATGGAAGAGATGGGAAGTACAGCGGAATACTAATAGCAGACAGTTCTGATTTTAACATAATAGGTGGATCGAATATCCATCAGAGAAATATAATATCAGGAAATGGCCGCGATGGAATCAAGATAACAGTTTCAGAACACAACATTATCATCGGCAACTTTATTGGAGTCGATATTACAGGGGTTAACAAACTCGGAAATGGTGTAAGTGGTTATGGAGATGGTATAGACTTAAGAAGTGGTTCCAAGTATAACAGGATCGGGGGAAGTAAGCCTGGTGAGCGGAATGTGATTTCAAACAGTACGAACATGGGAATAAGGATTTATAAGGAGGGAACAGAATACAATACTGTTTGCGGAAATTATGTTGGAACTGACAGCAGCGGAACAGTCGCCTTTGGCAATGGGGACTTTGGTATATACATCTACGGTGGAAGCAGTAAGAACATAATTGGAGGCTACTCCAGAGCAGAGATGAATTTGATCTCTGGCAATAGTTATGGAGTATATATTCAATATTCGGGTACAGACAGCAATCTTGTTTTAGGGAATTTTATTGGAACCGATTATTCTGGAAAGTCGCGGCTGAGTAATTTGAATGATGGTATTTATATCGCATCTGGTGCAAAGTACAACCAGATAGGACCTGGAAACATAATAAGCGGTAATAGTGGACATGGGATTCAGATCTATGGGGAACATACAGATTCCAATTCGGTAATTGGTAACTGGGTCGGTCTCGATGTTACTGGCCTCGATACACTGTCAAATTCGTATCATGGAATTGTAATACGTGGAGGAGCACGCTACAATACAATAGGAGGATGCAGTGCAGAGGATATAAACGTGGTTTCTGGAAACAGATGGAGTGGGATTGTTATTAGAGACGATTCTACAGGGTTTAATGTTATTCAAAACAATTATTGTGGAACAGATACAAGCGGAAATGCAGGAGCCCCAAATCTGATTCATGGTGGTTATTTTATGGGTCATAACAACGTCGTGGTTAATAATATTTTTTCTGGAAACAGATGCTGTGGAATAGCAATGGCACAATATTCAAATCAGAACGTGATTCGGGGCAACCTCATCGGTATTGGTGCAGACAGTGTTACTGCCCTTCCAAATTACGAATCGGGTATAAGATATATAGTCTCCACAATAGCATCCTCAGACTCGATTGGACCTGGAAACAGGATATGGTATAACAGAGGTTATGGAATAGAACTTAGTGATTCTACAATTTCAGGAATAACGATTACGTGTAATTCGATAACCATGAATGATAGTGGTGGTATAGTCCTGAAGAATGGAGCAAATGGGGGGATAGACCATCCAGTAATAGATGGAGATAATCCTGTTCATGGAGTGGCGGCGCCAAACTGCAGGATAGAGATATATTCAGATTCTACAGATCAGGGAATGATATTCGAAGGATCAGTGGAAAGTAATGGGGCTGGAGAGTGGATATTCAATGGTAGTGTTGCCGGACCAAGAGTTACTGCTATTGCAATAGACGATCGTGGTAACACATCCTCTTTTTCAGATCCGATCAATATTACTTCGATTGAAAATAAGGATATTACCGACGTGCCGGAAAGATTTCGACTTTATCAAAATTTTCCAAATCCATTCAACTCTGAGACCGTGATAAGATTTGAAGTAAAAAGAGAGTGCCATGTTCTGCTGAAGGTATACAATCTGCTTGGTCAGGAAATTTTAAAGCTTATAGATAAGAAATATTTTCCTGGTGAGTATGAAGTTTTGCTAAACAGTAAGGTTCTCTCTTCGGGCATATATATTTATAAAATACAAATGGATAATTTTAAGGCAGTTAGAAAGATGGTTCTTCTTGAGTAGTTAAATGGATCTCTGGCAAGGTTATTGCGAATTTAATGAAGATCGGTAGTTATGTTGTTGGAGACAGCGATATGGACAAAGTAAGATTAAAATATTCGATATTGACTTTTTTTATATTTTTTTTCATTACAAGATCGGTGTTCTCGGAAATTGGTCTCTACAAACGGATCGATCTGTCCTCCAGTCCTGTAAAGAACTGTAGAATGAGTATTGGCGATCTTAATGGTGATGGAAAGATCGATTTTGTATTTAATGACGGCCGCAGGGTGATAAAGGCTTTTGACAATGATGGAAATCTGCTGTGGGAAAAATTCAATCCTGATGATCCTGGAGTAGAAGAAAAATATCACAATTTCACAATATCGATCTATGATATAGATCTCGATGGCAGAGATGAGGTGATTTGTTTTCTTGAGATAGATCAAGAGAATTGTCTTGCAGTACTCGAGGGATGGAGTGGTAAATTAAAAACGCATGTTGTTCTTCCCTTCCCGGCACCTCGTGATCATCCATACTGGGGCAACAAAAATTATTATATGCAGGATCATGTGGCAATTGCAAACCTTCGCGGACTTGCCGTACCACAGGATATACTTGCAATGCATGTCAGCAGGGAAAAGGTTGCTGCATATAGTTATGAGGACGATACGCTCAAGCTTATGTGGTACTGGGTGAGCGATGCCAAAAGCTATGCAAGCGGCCACTATGCATATCCGTATGATATAGATGATGATGGTAGAGATGAGGTAATAGCAGGTGTGGATGTCTTGGATGAGGATGGGAACAGGATCTGGAAGATGGAACTTTATCCATATAATAGAAATCATCCCGAATGGGGAATGGATCATGTTGATGCGGCAACATGTGTCGATTTGCGGGATGACTATACTGGAAAGGAAATTGTTGTTGCTGCTGCAACCGGTATATGGATGTACAGTTCAGAGGGTGAGAAGATATGGAGCTATCCCAGTAAAGAGGCTGATCCTGTTAATGGGATTTTTACAGGAGCAGGCATTCAGGAGGTACTTGTTGGCAATTTTCGTTCAGATATTGAAGGGTTGGAGATTGTATTTTATTCTGAGGGGATGAGTGGAGACAGTACTGTTGCAATGTTTGACAGATATGGCAATGCTATAATGTGGGGAAATCAGAGAAATGGACCAAAAAGGTTGATTACATATGCAACAGACTGGGATGGAGATCGCAGCCTTGATGAGATCTATTCGAGAAAGGGGATATTTGATGGATATTTCAATAGATTATCATATTCGATGAACTGGAAGTATGTTAAATCCATAGATACAGATGAATTCCCCCCAATAGTTTGTGATTTTCAGGGGGATCAGAGAGAAGAGATTATCTGGTATGATGAGGATGAGATATTAATAATCTATAATAAAGAACCGTTAAATAGCCCTGAGCTTCCTTCTCCATGGAAAAACTTGAAGTACAGATTGAGGTATGCAAACAACAACCACTGCAATGCTATCTATTTTGACTGGTCTCTGTTGGAAAAAGAAGAGGATAAAGTAGCCCCAAATCCCCCGGTTAATCTGACCAGTCCAGAACAGACAACTACAACCATCAGGCTTATCTGGAGCAGTCCAGAACCAGCAGCCGATGGAGACATCTGCCGCTATTATGAGGTTTACAGGGATGGAGTTTTTGTCGACACTACTTCTGCATCAAGTTTTCTTGATAGGGATCTTGAGCCGAACCAAGGTTATACGTACCAGATATTTGCTGTTGATGATGCTGGAAACAAAAGCAAAGAAGCTGCGGAAGGCATTTTTAAAACAAAACAAGAACCCGATACGATTCCTCCTAATCCTCCTAACTATTTGCTCAGCCCATGGCAGACAGACTCAACAATATATCTGGTGTGGAGTATGCCTGAAAAGGCAGAGGATGGTGATGTTGCAGAAGCATTTAATATATATAGAAATGGGAATTTTTTGTATACAACCAGCGATACGAACTTTACAGACGAAAATTTAAAACCATCCACAGAATATAGTTATTTAATCTATAGTATTGACGATGACAGTAATGTCAGCATAAAAGGGGCAGAGGGCACGTTCCAGACAAAAGAACCTGTTGATACCATTCCGCCAAATTCACCTCTTAATCTGACCAGTCAGGAACAGACAACTACAACCATCAGTCTCATCTGGAGCAGTCCAGAACCAGCAGCCGATGGAGACATCTGCCGCTATTATGAGGTTTACAGGGATGGAGTTTTTGTCGACACTACTTCTGCATCAAGTTTTCTTGATAGGGATCTTGAGCCGAACCAAGGTTATACGTACCAGATATTTGCTGTTGATGATGCTGGAAACAAAAGCAAAGAAGCTGCAGAGGCAAAATTTTTTACAAAACAGGTTCCAGACACGATTCCTCCAAATCCGCCAAAGAATTTAACGAGTCCATTTCAGACAGATACAACTATACTGATTCAATGGAGTTATCCAAATACCGCCGAGGATGGCGACTCTGCATCATTCTTCAAGATTTTCAGAGATGATAGTCTAATTGCAACAGTATCAATTACAAGGTTCACAGATGTCGGATTGTCGGAAAATTGTGTATATAATTACAAGTTATATTCTATCGATGATGCAGATAACAGAAGCAAAGAGGCTGCAGAGGGGAGTTTCAGTACAAAATCGGTTAAGAAGGTGAATGAGAATTCAAATTCGGAGCTATATGCAACCATAAAGGCTGTGACAAATATCTCTTTTATTAAAAGAGTCATTGAGATAGAGCTTCAGGTCTCAAAGAAGGTTGTAAAGATTCCTTCCCCTTTAAAATTAAAAGAGAGTGATGGAACAGAGATAGATATTGAATTGGAAGGTGAAATACCAGGGAAGATATTTCACGGTATCATGCAAATTAGCGATTCGCTTGTTGAGGGACTGTCATTCTTTTCTCTTCCTGACAGCAGTCTGATAAGTGTTGATGGTCTGGTAAATAACAAGATTGTTAAAGGAGATACGCTGTATATAGATCTCACACCTCCCCAAAAACCAAACAGTGTTTGGATTAAAAATTAATTGACTTTATTATAGAAACTTTGTATCTTTTTTAACCAAATGCCTCCGTAGCTCAGTTGGATAGAGCAACTGCCTTCTAAGCAGTGGGTCGCAGGTTCGAGTCCTGCCGGGGGTACAAAGAACTCTTCATTATTATTATTTTAAACAATAGAAATACTGAAAATGATGAGAAATGATTTAATCACCCTTTGAGGTGATTTTTTTACACCATCTGAATAAAAAAACAATTTCTGGTATTTGTTAATGGATGTTAATGATGCATTCATATCACTTTTTTCACTATAGATAAGGACTTTTTTATTCAAATTTCAAATGAATCGGAACAGAAATTGCCGTTTATCCCAAGCAATTTTGTATTATAATGATTATCCTCTTAAATTCAATAAATTTTTACCTTTCTAATCTTTTGTAAAATATCTTCTTCATCACTGCCTAACAACTCCTTTTTTATTATTTTTCTGTTCTTATCAATAATAAAAATACACGGACTAACATTTTTCTTTTCAAATTTTTTCAGTGTCAAATCACCTGTATCGGAATTAATATAAAAATACCTGCCTCTGTTTCTCAAATCTTTTATATTTAATTTTATCCAATTATATTGCAGAGGGTTGCTGTCTGTTGTAATAACTAATCCGTTAAAATCATTCTTTTTATCTTTTAAACATTCCATTATAATTTGAAGACATACACCACAGCTGTTTAAAGGCATCCATATTATTGCAACATTATTTTCGATTTGACTTGAAACAGATGTGGTAGTTTCAGTCATATATGATTTAATTTCAAAATCAGGAAAATATTTTACAGATGAGCATGATACTGACAAGGTTAATACAAGCCCGCTAATAATACATAATCTTACATATTTTTGCATTTGATAATCTCCTCCGATTTACTGGCATCAAAAAATCTTTACAGAAACAAGCATAGGATTACCATACATCCCATTTTCCAATTTTGGAAGTTCTTCAATCCAATAATAAAGAGTACCATTATAGCCGTCAACAATTCTGTGAGGACATTTTAAATATCCGAGATATTTACCGTCAACACGCCAGAACGTGTAATAAAAAGGAATTATTTTATCACTTTTTTTCATTGGATTCTCTACGGATATACCAAGTATTCCTTTGCCCAAGTAATTGATAAATCTGCATCTGGAATGACTGAAGAACAGATTCAAATATTTCTGCTCATTTCTCATGTCTAACTTTGATATGTTTTTCAGAAGCTTTAATTTCTTAAATTCTCTATTATAAAAAGATGCTAACTCTTTGCCATCCGGATCAAAAACCGTATATCCGAACCGCTGAGGATCCAATGCAAAAATATAACCATTATTGCTAACTTCAAGACCATGAATAACAAAAGTTCTTGACACAACACTAACATCTTCCATTTTGCCATAATTCCCAATCATCAGCATACTTTTATTTAATCTATCCATCCTTAACAGTCTAATCATGTGGGGACTTAAGTTTTGAAATACATTATATAAAATCATTTTATTATTTATTGGAGATACTTTAAAGTATGAACAAAAATTTGCCGAGCATCTGTATCTATATTCATCAATAAATCCGTGTTCTGGCGAATAACGAATAATTTTTTTACCAGAATCCATGCAATAAATTGTATCATTTTTAATATCGACAAATTCTGGATTAGTATATTCACCAGGTCCATTTCCTGTAGCGCCTAATTTTTTTATGAACTTTCCTTTATTTGAAAATATCGCTACAAATTTTGAAGGGTAGCCTTCACATATTACATAATTACCATTACTTAATCTATTGACTGTTTTATTAATAGGTGAAAAATAGCAGTCTTCCTTTGCCTCAAATAATATAGTATCACCCATACTGGTATCCAGCTGGCTCATTGAGTCTAAATACTTTTGAAATTTTTTATAAAACACTTTATAACTATCAACCTTAAACTCCCGGCGCAGTAACATCACATTCGTATTAAGCTTCCCGGCAACACTCTGACCTTTTTCATAATTACCTTTATTTAATTTATATCTGTTTACATTTAACAGAATTAAGAGCGTAATAATAAATAATACCAATCCCCATACAACATAAGTTGATCTTTTCATTGCACATTCCTCCTGACTGTATAAAAATCAACACAATTTAATTAATTCCAATCGTAACTGTCATAATTATTTCTAACTTCAATACAATCTTCTGGTAATATTCCAATTATCAATTAACTTTCCTCTTGTTAAAAACAATCTTAAAATTATATTTTACTGCTGTTGACATGATTATTAATCAAAGTCAACAGCAGTAAATAACAACAAATCCCAGAATAATTTTAATAAATCTCACTGGTTTCACAAATTCCCCCTTAAATTTCGGAATTTGGTTTTATCTTTTTCAGACTTACCGATAACAATATCACACTCCATGACAATAGTTACCTATACAATTTTTTTGCAGTAATAAATGTTTAATTTAGCTTAATATCTTAAATATAATAACAATTACTTTGATTGTAAAAAAAATAACGCGATTTGTCAAGTATTTTTTTTTAATTATTTATATCTTGACAATGTCAATAAATTCTGTCGAAATTTGCGTCAGTTATAGAAATGGGCGTCTCCTCTTTTTTATGATTAATTAGTCCACACTGAAAAAATGCCTAATGTATTGTAAAATAGTTTGTTGTAAAGTCAAATAATTTGTGTAAATTACCAGAAAATGTTAAAATAGTCAAAAAAGGTGGTAATTTTCAGCAGCCCAAGAAACAGTTTGAGACACCAGATTTGTTCAGGTCGAGACTTTACCAGATATTGAATCGCAAGCCCTGCTCTTTTTGTTTTAACTAATAAGATGGACTGGAAATTTTTTTAGGAAGAATTTTGTAAGACCTATGTTGAAGACAGAGGGCGGCCAGGCAAGCCTATTCGTTTAATGGTAGGATTACATTATTTGAAGTACAGTTTCAATGAGAGTGATGAGTCAGTACTTGCCCGATTTTTGGAGAATCCCTACTGGCATTACTTTTGTGGATTTGAATATTTTCAACATGAACTGCCGATAGACTCAAGCAGTTTAACCAGATTCAGGAAACGTCTTGGGGAGTCGGGTTCAGAGAAGCTATTAGAGGAGCTGCTTCAGGCGGCAAAGCGTGAGGGTCATTTAAGATGCTGGCGGCGACAGGATCAATACTGTTCTTTGTGGTTGTGGTTTTAATATGAGGAAACTGTTATCAGTTTTCTTATTGCCTTATTTTGTTTTAAGAAAATTGGCCAGATTATTGGGAAATTCTGGACTGCGAACTCCAAATTTGCGGTATTCATACTCATAAACATGATTTTTTCAGTGAAGACTAGTTAAATTTTCCTTATTCACTTTCGGACTGCCATGCCACGGCGTCGCTTTTAGAAGCGGCAACATGCCAGCGCAATCCAAAGGCAGCAATTTGCGAAATACTACCATTCCCAAACAGAAAAGTAAGTACAGCATGTAGAATCAAATACTATGGGAAGAATACGAAAAAAATATTGACCTAACTGGGAATAGATAGTATTTTTTAAAAAAATAAGGTTCCTAATCCTTATGATCCTTCCACTGTCTTCAACATCGTTCCGAAACTGGAGTTCGGGAACGAGTAGGTAAGTAGAGCAGTTTCATTCGAGCGAAATGGCGAATCAATCCCTTTCTACACGAACATGCCTTAATTTGAAGCAAGAGTACAATCGTTTTCGGTTTAGCATTAGGTGTTCTGAAAATGGCTTGACAATCATATAGTATTGTATTATTTTGATAATATAAATTCTATCTTAACAATTTGAGTAACATCATAATGTAGAGGAGAGAGTAAATGGAAAAACACATCCAGCTCTTAGGAAGCCTTTATATTGCATTTAGCATAATAGGTATATTGATTGCATTGATTGTGTTTGTATTTGTCGTTGGGGGCGGACTCCTATCAGGAGAAGAAGAGGCAATTGCAGTCACATCTATTGTAGGAACAGTACTGGCATTCTTCTTCATACTTTTTTCCATTCCCGGTCTTATAGGCGGAATCGGATTGTTGAAAATGAAGCCGTGGTCAAGAATGCTTGTTCTTGTGCTTGGATTTCTAAATTTGATGAATATTCCTTTTGGTACCGCACTTGGAATTTATACAATCTGGGCACTGCTGCAGGATGAGAGTGAAAAGCTATTCAAGCATCAATCGAAATAGTAATCGTTATTGCCAATTTTATATTTATTAAATTTGCTGCAAATTAGGGGTCTAGTATGAAAGGACCTGAGATTCGCAGGTTATATTACTCGACAAAAGAGATCAGCCGTATGGCTGGAATATCTCCTCAGATGCTGAGGATGTGGGAGAGCAGATTCTCAGAATTGAAACCATTGATTGTAAAGGGAGGCAGGAGACTCTACAGGCCGGATGATCTCGAGATTGTCATGCAGATAAAGCAGCTATATGAAAGAGGGCTATCTCAGGATGAAATCTCTATGACGCTGAAGAGAAAGGATAAGATGGCCATCGAACCAGAAGAGACTATCGATGTATCTGATGAAAAGATCGCCTATTCAGAGAAGTCCTTGTTATCTGAAATATACCATGAATTAGAAGAGATACTGAAGATTTTAAATGAATAGCCGGTTAATTTACTACTATATTGTCTCACAGAGTCTGATATATCCATGCAAATAAAGATCATTTATGTAGGAAAGACAAAACAATCTTACATCAGGGAAGGGGAGAATCTCTATCTCAAAAGGATAAAGCGCTACTGTTCTCTGTCGATAGACTGGGTAAGGGATGAGAAGATTAACTCCAGCCGTATGCCTGAACAGATAAAGGAAATCGAAGCAGAAAGGCTTATGAAGAGCTTTTCAAAGAGTAGCTATAAGATTGCACTCGATAAGGACGGCGAGATGCTGACCACTGAGCAGTTGACGGAAAGGATTACTGAATTGCAGAAGAGAGGAATAAAGGAGATCGTCTTTATAATAGGTGGGGCACTCGGTCTGAGCAGCCATCTTGTGGATAGGGCAGATATGGTTCTTTCTCTTTCAAAAATGACCTTTACACATCAAATGACGCGGATAATTCTCTTAGAGCAGCTTTACCGCTCGTTTACAATAATGAGGGGTGAAAAGTATCACAAATAGGAGGAGTGAGATTGTCACAGGGGGCAAAATGGATATGTCCATTCTGTAAAAGAGAGCTTGAGCGATACAAGAATCCGATTCCCACTGTCGATATAATCATAGAAGTCGATGAAGGGATTGTGCTGATAGAGAGAAAGAATCCACCTTATGGGTGGGCGATTCCAGGAGGTTTTGTTGATTATGGGGAGAGTGTGGAGAATGCGGCCATGCGTGAAGCTAAGGAGGAGACATCACTCGATGTTAAACTTATTCATCTGCTCGGTGTTTATTCCAGATCTGATCGAGATCCCCGTTTTCATACAATATCTACAGTTTTTATAGCATCTGCTGATGGTGTACCTGTTGCAAGAGACGATGCAAAATCGGTTGGAGTATTTAATAAAGATTCACTGCCCGATAGATTGGCGTTTGACCACAAAACAATCTTGAAGGATTATTTTGAGTGGAAGGGAGATCATCC
>Ga0190359_1001413_pt1 | contig 15097 bp, 15 predicted proteins | sample 48721823_MG_FD_161269 | JGI IMG/M metagenome (GOLD analysis project Ga0190359, IMG submission 161269) | Hydrothermal vent microbial mat bacterial communities from Southern Trench, Guaymas Basin, Mexico - 4872-18-2-3_MG | ecosystem: Environmental > Aquatic > Marine > Hydrothermal vents >... | reverse complement strand
CGAACACGGGATAGGCGTTCAAAGGTTCAGAAGTTCACCGTTCAAGGTTGCTTTTCTTTTGTTAACCTTAACTAACCTCGCACCTCAAACGTAACCGGTCACAGGGTGGGATCTTCTTTCAACATGCTCTCGCCCCTTGTTTTATAAGGCTTTTGCAGCGGGGGAGTCCTGCCCCCTCCCCGTTCTCCTCCGCTTCGCTCCGGAGCCGGGGTTTCCCCCGCTGCAAAAGCCGATAAAACTGCAGGGCTAACGCAAATCGTTTCCAGAAGATCCCACCCTGTGACCGGTTACGTTTAAACCCTTAAACCCCTGTGAACCCCTGAACCTGTCAACTATGGTTACCCGCCATGTCTTGATTTGGCAGATGCAACCGTTCGATATACAAGCTCGAAGACCTCTTCAAAGGAAGTGGGTGTGAGCTTCCCCATTTCTATAAATTTTACCACTATCTCCTTTGTGACCTTGAGTATCAGCTCCTCTTCACGGAGCTTGAAATCACGGTCCCGGTCTTTATCCCTGTTTTTGAAATCAGGCATTTCCCGCCGGTCTCCGGACCATAAACAATAAGGTCCCTGCTTCAGAAGAAGGCCGATTTCTCATTAGCAGGGACCTCCGCTTACTAAGAAAAACCCGGAAAGGGCCCTCCTTACAGTAATCTCTGAGCGTTCAAAGGTTCATAAGGTTCACTGTTCAAGGTTATCTTTCTTAAAATTCAACCTCCATTCAGAACTTATGAATCAACGGCTTAAATTTTCAGTGAACCCTGAACCTTTCAACCGTGAACGGCCATAGTAATTTTTCAAATTGGTGGAGCTGAGCGGGATCGAACCGCTGACCTCTTGAATGCCATTCAAGCGCTCTCCCAGCTGAGCTACAGCCCCACTGGCGAAAAACTATTAACATACTGGCCTGTTAGCGTCAAGAAAGGTAAGATAGGAAGGATTTAACTTAACACGTCCAACAATTTCATGTATATATTCCCCCAACCGGCCCCTTTGATCGGATTAAATTTAGGGATTGAGGAACTTAAACCATGGCATATTGCGATCTTCAGGATTTTATCAGGAAGCTTGAAAAACATGGAGAACTTGTCAGGATCAAAGAGCCTGTGAGTCCGGTCCTTGAGATAACAGAGATCACTGACAGGGTCTGCAAACTGCTCGGCCCGGCGCTCCTCTTTGAAAATGTCCAGGGATTCGATATGCCTGTACTTATGAATACATTTGGATCCTATAAACGAATGTCCATGGCCCTGGAAGTTCCCAACCTCGATTCCCTTGGCGATGAAATCCTGGACTTTTTCGAAGCAGAGGCACCTGACACCCTTTTAAAAAAACTGAAGGTAATACCCAAGCTCAAACGCCTGAAAAACGCCTTTCCCAAAACTGTCCATAAGGCCCCCTGTCAAAAAATAGTCTTCAAAGGTGAGGAAGTTGACCTGACTCGCCTTCCGGTGCTTCACTGCTGGCCGGAGGACGGAGGCCCTTTCATAACCCTGCCCCTGGTCTTTACCCGCCATCCGGAGACCGGGATCAGAAACGTCGGCATGTACCGCATGCAGGTCTTTGACAAAAAAACAACGGGCATGCACTGGCACACCCACAAAGGCGGGGCCCACCATTACAGGGTCGCCGAACGCATGGGACAGCGCCTGGAAGTCGCCGTCGCCATAGGGCCTGACCCGGCCATGACCTATGCGGCGACCGCTCCGCTTCCCGACGACATGGACGAATGCGTTTTCGCAGGATTTCTGAGAGAAGAGCCGGTCGAACTCGTAAAATGCCTGACAGTGGACCTGGAGATCCCTGCCTCATCCCAGATAGTTCTTGAGGGATATGTCGAACCTGAAGAACGGCGGACTGAAGGCCCTTTTGGTGACCATACCGGATATTACTCCCTGGCTGACCAATACCCGGTCTTTCATGTAACCTGCATGACCCTGAGAAAAGACGCCGTCTATCCGGCCACCATTGTCGGTCAACCTCCGCAGGAAGACTGCTACATGGCAAAGGCCACGGAACGCCTCTTTCTTCCTATGATTAAAAGGACATTGCCTGAAATTGTGGACATGAATCTCCCTCTTGAGGGCGTATTCCACAACCTGGCCTTTGTATCCATTGATAAGCGCTATCCCGGCCATGCCCGCAAGGTAATGCATGCCCTCTGGGGTTTAGGCCAGATGATGTTCTGCAAGATAATCTTTATCTTTGACAGCGAGGTGGACATACAGGACCTCTCCCAGGTACTATGGCGCCTGGGCAACAACATAGACCCCAGAAGGGACATAGTCTTTGCGGACGGGCCTGTAGATGCACTTGATCATGCAGCACCACTTCCTCTTTATGGAAGCAAGATGGGTATAGACTGCACCAGAAAGTGGGCGGAAGAGGGATTTACAAGACAGTGGCCGGATGTGATAGAAATGGATACTGAAATCAAAAAAAAGGTCGACAAGCTGTGGTCAAAGCTGGGGCTGGAGATATGACAAAGGATGAAAACCGGGATCCTATTCTTTTTGCAATCACCGGGGCCAGCGGGTCTATCTACAGCCTTAAATTCATTGAAATCTTAAGAGACCTGGGCCAGGAGGTCCATCTCATCGTATCCAGGACAGGGGAACAGGTGTCCAAAATTGAGATCAAGGAAGACGGCTTTCAGGCCCTGATCCGGATGGCTCATATAGTTTACAGCTCTGACAACCTGGCTGCTGCCCCTGCCAGTGGTTCGGGCAGATGGAAAGCTATGGTAATCCTGCCCTGTACTATGGGGACCATGGCTTCCATAGCTCACGGATTCAGCCGAAACCTGATCCACAGGGCGGCTGACTGTTTTCTAAAGGAACGAAGACCCCTTATCCTGGTCCCCAGAGAGACCCCTCTGAATAGAATCCACCTGCAAAATATGCTGCTTGCAGAAATGGCCGGGGCTGTAATATATCCTGCAATGCCCAGTTTCTATCACCAGCCCGGGAATATAGACGAAATGGCATCATTCTTTGCCGGCAGGTTGGCAGAATTCATAGGACTCAGGGTGGACGGCCTGAAGAGATGGCAAGGTAAATTTTGAATGTTGAATTATTCATGTTTGATAACAGGATAGTTGCGTGCAATCACCAAATTATCAAATCACCAAATCACCAATTTCATTATCATCAATTTCAAAGGTCAGGATACTGCTTGAAATGATAAAATTCGAGCACACTATCTTTGCCCTGCCCTTTGCATACCTTGGGGCCTTTTTGGCTGCTGAAGGACCACCTGATCTGTGTACATCTCTGTGGATTCTTGCGGCTATGGTTGGGGCCAGGACGGCTGCGATGGGCTTCAACCGTATAGTTGACATCCCCTTTGATTCAAAAAATCCCCGTACAAAGGAGAGGGCCCTTCCCAGAGGGACTGTCAAGGCAAGGGATGCCTGGATCATGGTAATAGTTGCTTCGGGGATTTACTTCCTGTCAGCCTATGAACTGAATCGACTGGCATTCCTCCTCTCCCCGGCTTTCCTGGCTGTAGTGCTCAGCTACTCATATACAAAGAGATTCACCTCGCTGTGCCACCTCTTTCTGGGCCTGGCCCTGAGCCTGGCGCCTACGGCCGGATGGATCGCAGTAAAAGGAAGCATAGAACTACTTCCTTTGATCCTCAGCACAGGCGTACTTTTCTGGGTAGCGGGATTCGACGTGCTATACGGCTGCCTGGACTATGATTTTGACCGGAAACAAGGCCTGCATTCAATACCGGCAAAGTGGGGAATAAAGAAGGCCTTCCGGATTTCATGCCTCTTCCACCTGGTGGCCTTTATCGCCTTTATTTCAGTGGGCTTTCAGGCGCATCTCAACTGGATATATTATTCCGGCCTGCTGGCCACCTTTGCGCTCCTGGTAATGCAAAGACTGGTAGTGAACCCCAGTGACCTTTCCAGGATGAATATGGCCTTTTTCACCTTTAACGGGGCCATAAGCATAATTCTGTTTACTGCAACGGCCATTTCTCTTATCTGGTAAAGTCTGATGCCCAGGTTCGACATACCTGCCAGGATAATAGAACAGATACAGCTCGTTCACGGCATTTTCCTGCTTACGGTCAAGGCCCCTGCAATTCTGGAGTCAGCCGGCCCGGGACAGTTCTGCATGCTCGAGGTGAAATATCACAATAGCAGGGATCCTCTGCTTCGCCGTCCCCTTTCCATTTACAAAACCCTGGCAAACGGACGGATAAGCTTTCTTTACAAAGAAGTCGGCAAGGGTACCCGCCTGCTCTCAAAACGGTGCCCCGGAGAGATCGTCAGGATACTGGGGCCACTGGGACAGGGCTTCAGGCTGATCCGTGACCGTCCATGCATACTGGTAGGCGGAGGGCTCGGTATTGCCTCTCTGCTTCTTCTGGCAGAGAAGATTAAGCAATCCGGTAAACTCATCATCTTGCTCGGGGCCGGAAATGCTTCGGAAATCCCGACCATTGAAGACTTCTCAAGACTTACCCGAGATTTTCACATCGCAACCGAGGATGGAAGCCTTGGGCAAAAGGGAATGGTAACGGACCTGTTGGCTCAAACGCTCCAAAAAATCAAAGGAATGGCGCAGATCTATACCTGCGGCCCCTGGCCTATGATGAAGGCGGTCTATTATATGGCCCGCAATAAAAATATCCCCTGCCAGGTCTCACTGGAGGCCACTATGGCGTGCGGCATAGGGCTGTGCCTGGGCTGTGCCGTTCCGCGGTCCGATAGCCAGGGCTTTCTGCACGTATGCAGGGAAGGACCGGTATTTGATGCAGATCAAGTCAATTGGGAGTACAGCCAGTGATCAACAAATCACCGAATCTCTCAATCAAAATCGGTTCCCTGATACTCAAAAATCCGGTCTTACTCGCCTCAGGTACCTGTGGTTATGGAGCGGAATTAAGTGACCTTCTTGATTTGGACCGGTTAGGTGGAATTATAGTAAAAGGCATTTCCATCAGACCCCGTGCAGGGAACCCCCCTCCCCGCCTGATGGAGACGCCGTGCGGCCTTCTGAATTCCATAGGACTTGAAAACGTGGGAATAGACATCTTTCTCAGGGACAAGCTTCCATGGCTGAGGAATGTAAAGACCTCCCTGGTTGTCAATATCCTTGGAAACTCAGTTGAAGAATATGCTGAAATAGCAAAAAAGCTCGACGGAGCAGAAGGCGTCAATGCCATTGAAGTAAACATCTCATGTCCAAACGTAAAGACAGGAGGTATTGCATTCGGTACAGACCCTGAAGCAGCGGCAAATGTCACTCACGCAGTCAAGAAGACCACAGGCCTTCCTGTTATAATAAAGCTCTCACCAAATGTAACTGATATCACCGAAGTTGCCCGTAAGGTGGCCTCCGCAGGAGCAGACGCCATTTCTCTCATAAATACGCTGCTGGGTATGGCCATAGATATAAAGTCCAGACGTCCTGCCCTGGCAAACGTGTTTGGAGGACTCTCAGGCCCGGCGATCAAACCCATTGCCCTGCGCATGGTCTGGCAGGTAGTCCGGGCTGTGGACATCCCTGTAATAGGTATCGGTGGTATCAGCACCCCGGATGACGCACTTGAATTCCTGATGGCCGGCGCAAAGGCGGTTGAAATCGGAACGGCCACACTCATACGGCCAGACACCGCAGAGGACGTGCTGGCCGGCATCAGGGACTACATGAAGGCCAACAGCATACAGAATGTGGAGGATATGCGGCTGTCAGCATGAGAATTATTGTGATCGGCGTTGGGCTTTTACTATTTCTTGCAACGGCATTAAATTCCTTTTCAGAGAATTATGGCGGACGGCGAAAAACACCAACTTAAAAGAGAGGAAAATCTTATGGGGAAAAAAGAGCGACGCTCCGGAAAAGAACGAAGATCGGGGGTAGACCGCAGGAAGTTTAATGATCCGAATTACAAAGGACCTGAACGCAGAAGTGGTCGAGACAGGAGATCCGGAAAGGACAGAAGAAAATCTGCATAAAAGCCATGAGAACTATAGTAAATATTCTTATGAACCCGTGGTCCCAGTGAACGGTTGCCATCCGCGCCCTGCCGCAGGAGCGGTTTGCCTTTTGCAGGGTTTCGATCGCGGGCCGGATTGCACTGCCTCTCCGGTCCGCGATGAGTGAGCTTTGAAACCCGGAAAAAGGTAACCGCTTCAAGGCAGGATATAACGGGTTCATAAGAATATTTACGAACTATAAGGAGCGCCGGTAAAGGGTTGACGTGCTCCTGGGAAGGCCTGGCAGACTGTGCATATTATATTTTTTCGGCTCCTCAACATTTCCCTAAGTCGAGCAGGCATAGGCCGAGTGATTGTGGATGGATTCGAAATTTTCCGCTTCGACCGCAAACCATGTAACTCCGGGCAACACCTTAAGGCCCTGGCATACCGTCCTTACCACATCCTCAACAAACATCGGCCTGTCATAGGCCTTCTCCGTAACAAATTTCTCGTCAGGTCTCTTGAGTACTGAATAGACCTCTGAAGAAGACGCCTTTTCCACTTCTGCAATCAAGTCCTCAAGCCATAAAAAACGGTTGAACCTGACCCGCACTCTCACCTCTCCCCTCTGGTTGTGGGCGCCGTAGTCGGATATCTCTTTCGAGCACGGACATACGGTGGTAATAGGCACCCTGGCTGCCAGCACCATATCAAGTCGATCGGTCATGGTCCCATGGAGGCCGCAGCCATATTCCACGAGTCCAGGGGTCCCGGTCACCGGCGCCTGCTTTTCTATGAAATAAGGAAAATCCACTTCAAGGTGGGCCTCCTGCGAGTCCAGACGGTTCTTCATCTCAGTGAGAATCTTGGCAAAGGTCTTTACATTAATTTCCCTTCGATATTCATTCAGGATCTCAACAAAACGACTCATGTGTGTCCCCTTGAACTGGTGGGGCAAATTCACATACATATTTATACTGGCTACTGTCTGTTGGGCACCTTTTACCTTGTCAAGGACAGTTATTGGGTACCGGATATTCTTTATGCCCACCCTGCGCAAAGGGATTTGCCGGTTGTCATGCATGTTCTGCACATCCGCAATGAGAGGAAACTTATTGATCATTTCATCCGCTCCAGAATGTTCAGGAGATCCCGGGCCGATTTACCAAACGCGGAATCGGCATTATAGATTGGCGCTCCTGTTCTTTCAGCCTCCCTGACCTCGTCTGAATCAGGAAAGACCCCTATGGGCTTAACTCCTGAGTGATCCTGTATGTAGTTCAGGTCTTCCAGGCCATGCACCTGATTGGCCACTATTCCAAGATGATTGATCTTCAAATCCTTTCCCAGGGCCAGTATTTTGCTCGCGGTCTCAAGGCTTCCTCTATATGGCTGAATTACTATCAAAAGATGATCTACGCTGGCAATAGTACCACGGCCCAGATGTTCAACCCCTGCTTCCATATCAATTACTATGTCCTCATTCGGGGAAAGCAGCAAGATGTTCAAGAGGGTCCTGAGCACTGCATTGTCAGCACATGCGCATCCCGCCCCTCCCTGTTGAATGGCCCCGAGCACCATGAGTTTGATGTTTCCTTTCTGTCTCATGAACCGCTCCGGGAGGTCGCTTACCTTTGGATTCAGGCGATAAAAAGGACCGTCTCTCTCGGATCTTTCCTGAATGAGATCCCGCATCTCAGCTATAGGACGGATTTCCTCTGCCTGCGGAAAGTCGAGAGCCCTCGCAAGATGTGGGCTCGGGTCTGCATCAATGGCGAGCACTTGCCTGTCTCTGTCTGCCAGGGCCTGAATGAGAAAGGCGGCGATGGTGGTTTTACCCGCGCCGCCTTTGCCGCTTACCGCTATTTTCACAGGATATTCTCCTATCGTAACCGTTCAAAGGTTCACAGTTCACCGTTCAGGGTTATCTTTCGGATACCACAAATCAATGGTCTGAGTTTTTGCTCAACACCGAACTTCTGAACCTTGAACCAGTGAATGGTTACAGATCTCTTTTTATGCTGCAACCAGAATATCACATTACTAAATGTCGGAAAAATCACCAAGTATATCGGTTAAATTATTCACTCTCCGGGCGGCACGGACTGCTTCCTGATAACCATAAGGACCGTAGGCCTTTCCGGCAAAATGTTATTATAGTATTATATATCCGAAAGTATTGAAACATCTATCCAATGTGGTGCGTATTCAATGAAACGCCCTTAGATTAAGACTTAAACAAGACCAATAAAAGTGTCCGGCAAAACCAAACCAAGGGTCAAAAATGATAATTCAGGCCAGAAAGGGGCCTTATTTCAAGAAATACTCGGGCTTTTTCTCCTGGCAGGTGCAATATTCGCCTGCGCTTCTTTATTGAGCTATTCCCCCGAGGACCCTTCTCTCAACCATTATGCACTCAGGGGTTCCGGCAACTGGATGGGGCCTGTGGGAGCCAATTTTGCAGCCTTTCTCATGGAAACGCTGGGGCTTGCTTCATGGTGGATACCGGTAATCCTTACAGCTATGGCATGGTCCCTGATCCGTTCAAAGAAAGATCGACTCCCTTCGTTTCCGTTGTTGATCTCCGGCTATACGGCCATGCTCCTGGCCACAAGTATGGCCTTTGCCCTGTGGTCTACGGCTGGTGAAGGCCCGGCTGTCATGTCCACTGCTGCAAGCGGGGGAATTGTAGGTCTCGGTCTTACCGGTTTTCTTATCAACTGGATTGGAAAATGGGGAACCATGTTGTCCGGAGCGGTCTTATTCATCACGGGCCTATTGGCTGCAACCCCCTTTTCCCTGGCAGGTATCTGGCCGGCTATCTCTTCAATCAGAATGCACGGTCTTTTTAAGCAGACCAAGGTTCGAAAGTCCGTCGGGCAAAATATGACACAGGCCTCAGCAAAAGACGCCGATCTTGAAAGCCCTGTACTGGATATCCCCAGAATTACCAATTCCCGTAGAAATTCAGACAAAAAGGAACAGGATATCAAGGGACAGGAACAATCAAGGTTTCAGATAACCCCTGTTACAGGAGAATTTTCTCTGCCACCCCTGACCTTACTGAACGACCCGCCGGAGGTAAATGAGGAAATAGACAGGAAGGCGTATCTCTCCAATGCACGGCTACTTGAGAAGAAGCTCCTGGACTTTGGGGTTGCCGGTAACGTTGTAGAGATATGCCCCGGACCGGTTATCACAATGTACGAATTTTCTCCTGCACCAGGTGTCAAGATCAACAAGGTGGCCTCCCTTGCCGATGACTTATCCCTGGCCCTCAGGACACACAGCGTCCGAATAGTTGCCCCCATTCCCGGCAAGGCAGTTATCGGTATCGAGATGGCAAATACAACCAGGCAGATAGTCTACTTAAAAGAGATCCTTGCGAGCGATGCCTTTCAAAAAAACAGAGGAAAACTCCTTCTGACTCTTGGGCAGGATATTGTGGGGCAGCCTGTGGTTACAGACCTTACCAAAATGCCGCATCTGCTGATTGCAGGTGCTACAGGTACCGGAAAGAGTGTGGGGCTTAACGCCATGATCTGCTCTCTTCTCTATGGCCATCACGCCGACATGCTGAGGTTCCTTATGATAGATCCCAAGAGGATAGAGCTTTCCCTCTACGACGGGATTCCTCATCTTTTGCATCCGGTTGTCAGCGAGCCCAAGGAGGCCACAAGGGCCCTAAGGTGGGCGGTGATAGAGATGGAATGCCGCTATCAGATCCTTGAAGAGGCCCAGGCAAGAAATCTCCAGGGATACAACAAAGCCGCCGAAGAACCTCTTCCCTATCTGGTAATCATCATAGACGAGCTGGCAGACCTGATGATAGTCTCTTCCAAGGAAGTGGAGTCGGCAATCACACGTCTTGCCCAGATGGCAAGGGCTGCGGGAATTCATCTCATCGTGGCCACCCAAAGGCCGTCAGTTGATGTACTTACAGGCCTTATAAAGGCAAATTTCCCTGCCAGGATCTCTTTCAAAGTCTCATCCAAGGTGGATTCCCGTACCATACTGGACATAATGGGAGCGGAAAGGCTCCTTGGAATGGGGGATATGCTTTTCCTGCCTCCCGGATCTTCCACATTGGAGCGCATCCACGGGGCCTATGTATCTGAAAAAGAAATAGTCCGGATAGTGGAATTCCTTAAGGCCCAGGGCGAGCCTGATTATGATCAGACAGTGATCGAGCCCATACCCGGAGAAGAGGATTCTGAAGCATCGGGCCCTGGCGGGGAATCGGTTGACGATAAGTATGACGAGGCAGTCGATATCGTCACACGGACCGGCCAGGCATCCATATCCATGCTCCAGCGCAGGCTGCGTGTGGGTTACAACCGGGCGGCCAGAATGATAGAGCAGATGGAGCATAACGGGGTGGTAAGCCCCACGGACAACATGGGACGCAGGCACGTCCTTGTCCGCAAGTATGAGTAGTTTCATGAATGCTGAACTCATCATCAACGTCGCCCCCTGGGAAACAAGAGTCGCCTTATTGGAGAACGGCTCTGTTGTGGAATTCTACATAGAACGGGTTGCCGAGCGGGGATATGTGGGAAATATCTACAAAGGACGTGTTGCAAGAGTCCTTCCCGGTATGCAGGCCGCCTTTGTAGACATTGGGCTTGAACGTACCGCTTTTTTATATGTGACGGATGTCTACGATCACCTTTCAGAGTTTGAATTGATGCTCGGGATGACAGAGTATGAAGAGAATTATATGGCACATTTAGACACTGAGGAAGAGCACTCACTGCATTACACCCCGCCTCCCTTCAGGATAGAGGACCTGCTTCACGAAGGTCAGGAAATCCTGGTCCAGGTAGCCAAGGACCCCATAGGTAGCAAGGGTGCCAGGGTCACTTCCCACATCTCGCTCCCCGGAAGACTCCTGGTGCTCATGCCGACCATGAACCACATGGGGATCTCTAGAAGGATCGAAGACGAGTCTGAGCGTAAACGTCTGAAAGAGATAATAAATTCACTGCGTCCGAATGGTTTCGGATTTATAGCGAGAACAGCATGTGAAGGCGCTACTGCGGAAAACATCCAGGCCGAGATGGAGTTCCTTCTTCACCTCTGGGCGGATATTCAAAAGAGGGCTGAATGCCTTCATGTCCCGAGCCTTGTTTATGAAGACCTGGATATCACCCTCAGGGCGGTACGGGACCTGTTCACCTGTGATGTGAAACGCCTTGTGGTTGACTCAAGTCCAGCCTATGAGCGTATTCTGGCCTTTATTGAGACCTTTGCTCTTCACCTCCGGCCAAGTGTTGAACTCTATAAGCAGTCCATGCCTATCTTCGATGCCTTCGGCATTGAAGTGGAATTGTCAAAAGCCCTTCGTAAAAAGGTCTGGCTGAAATCCGGCGGATACATACTCATAGAATCCACCGAGGCGCTCATAGCCATAGATGTCAACACCGGAAAATACGTGGGGAAACGCCACCTGGAAGACACTATTCTTAAGACAAACCTTGAGGCCGCCAAGGAAATAGCCTACCAGCTTCGCCTCAGAAACATGGGCGGTCTGATTATAATCGACTTTATAGACATGGAGAATGCCTCAAACAGGGAAGATGTGTTTAAAACCCTCAAAGAGGCTATTAAAAGGGACAGGACCAAGACCAACATCCTGCGCATGTCAGAGATCGGCCTTATCCAGATGACCAGAAAACGAAACAGGGAAAACCTGCACCATATACTTTGTGAGCCATGTTTTTACTGTGACGGGGCCGGCGAACTCAAATCCAAAAGGACCCTGTGCTACGAAATCTTCCGCCGGATACAGCGAGAGACAATACATAATGAAGGCACTGGCATACATGTCCTTGTCCATCCCAAGATAGGAGAGATGCTCTTCAAGGAAGAGGCGCACAATGTGGAACTATTGGAAAAGTCCCTTGAGAGGGAAATCACCATTATATCGAAACCTGAGCTCCACTTGGAGCAATATGAAATAAAATACCTGTGACAGACCTCGTTAAGTGGTTCAGTAGTTGATTAGTTAAATGGTTATTATTATATAACTTCTCAATAAGTTCGGGCAAATCATATTTTCCGATTCAACGACTCAACGACTCAACTATTTGACGATCTCTGTATGAGGAACAACATGGCCTTTGAACCTAATGCATTGCCGACACTGATCGGAAGTCTGCCCCTCTCCGACCACCAGGAGGCCACCAGGCTTATCCTGGAGTACATGCCTGAAATTCCGCTCTGGGCACAGCTTCCCGTGTACCCGGAGGAAAGGCTCCTTTCCCAGTTTACAGAGGGTCTTCCCGGAATACGGGGAGAGGGGGATTCGCTCTACTTTGACACAGAAGATCCGGCCTTTGAGCAGGAGTTTCTTTCCTTCTACGAGCAGTACCTGGAGGTCACTGAGGCGGGGCTCCCTCTGAAGCAATCCGTCTTTGCCTTTTCCGGCAAGACCGGACGCGGATTCAAGGCATTTCTTGAAGCGATCCCACGGGCCGGCTCCAAGCCCTTGGCCCTCAAAGGCCAGATCACCGGTCCGTTTACCATGCTGAGCGGTCTCAAGGACAAGTCCGGTCGCCTGGCCTTCTTCAATCCTCAACTCCGCGAAGTGGTAGTCAAGGCCATTGCCCTCAGGGCCAAGTACCAGGTAGAAGAGATGAAGGCCCTGGGCCATGAGGTAATCCTGTTCCTGGATGAGCCGGCGCTTGCCGGATTCGGGTCCTCCGCCATGGTCGGCGTCACAAAGGAAGATGTAATTTCCGACCTGACCGAGGTAATTGATACTGTGCAACAGGCAGGCGGTATCCCGGGTATCCACGTATGCGCAAACACGGACTGGTCCGTGATCCTGGAAACTCCGGTGGATATCCTGAGTTTCGATGCCTATGGCTTTTTCGACCGCATAGTCCTGTACAAAGAGCAACTGTCGGATTTCCTGAAAAAGGGAAAGACAATCGCCTGGGGCCTGGTCCCGACATTAAACGAAGAAGACCTTAAGAGCGAGGATGTCTCAAGTCTAAAGACCCTGTGGGACGGGCAGGTAAAACAGTTAGGCGCAGATCCCGATATGATAAAGAGGCAGGCGCTCATCACTCCAAGCTGCGGCACTGGGCTCCTGTCTCGTGAGCTTTCTCTCCGCGTCCTGATGCTTACAAGGGATCTTTCAAGGGCTATAAGGGGAACTACGACGTACAAATAAATGTCTATAAAGAGGTAATCTCGGGCTTTTTGAACGGAATCAGAAGATTTTTCACTTGACTTGGCAGGAGATAGCAAATAGTCTGTATGCAATCAATGCAATTGCATACAGACTATAGGGATGAGGTGAAGAGCATGGCTAAGACTGTAACTACACGTTTAGGCGACGAGTATGTCAGACAACTTGATGAAATGGCTGCGCGAAAAGGTGTTGACCGCTCAGCACTGTTGAGATCCTTTTTTCTCTGTGCCTTAAAAGAACATACTATACGTGATTCTCTGGAAGACTATAAGGCGGGCATAGTAACGCTTTGGGAGGCGGCTCAGCGCTGCAACCTGTCGCTCTGGGAAATGGTTCAAGAAGTAAAACGTGCCCACATCCATACTTCCTATGACTTAAAAGAATTCAAAAAGGATTTGAGGGCACTCAATGGATAAGGTCGTTTCCAACGCCACGCCACTTATTTACTTAGCTAAGGCAAATCAACTGAGCCTTCTCCAAAGCATGGTCAAGCAGGTATTTATTCCCGAAGCTGTTTACCGGGAAGTAGTTATTGAGGGTAAACGTCTGGGAGAAAAAGATGCCTATTGTGTAGAAAGAGCTATCACTCAGGGTTGGATGATAGTTCAAGATGTCAATATTATCTATCCTCTTGAGATCACAATCCATTCTGGTGAGATAGAGGTTATCTCTCTGGCTAGGGAAAAGGGTATTGAAACAGTGCTCATGGATGATGCCAAGGTCAGGGCCGCCTCTGAAATGGCAGGTCTCAGACCTATCGGTACTTTGTGGTTGATCTTGAAGGCTGTAAAAAATCAATTACTTAACTTTGATCAATTTCTGTCTACCCTTGAGGATATTATTCATTCTGGATTCTATCTCAAAGAAGAAGTTTATCTAAAAGCTGTTCGCAGGGCCAGAAAGTTAACCGGCGATTGAATTCAACCTATCCGAAAGTGAAAAGGTATGTCTTCTATTTGATATAATATATAATGGGAACTCTACATCATGTCATTGTTCGAGTTAGACGCCATCGCTTTTATATAGCAGAATGATTCATAATATAAAGGGAGATGAAAATGGTGCAAAACCAACTACTTGAACGTATTACGTTAAACCCCAAAATTATGGTAGGAAAACCGATTATTAGAGGCACAAGGTTAACAGTGCAGTACATTTTGAATCTATTAGCACATGGTGCATCCATTGATGAAATTCTCCAGTAATACAAGGGATTGACAAAAGAAGACATTTTAGCCTGCTTGTTGTACGCTTCTGAAACACTCAAAAATACAACGTTTATGCCTTTGATAGAGGCGGAATAGAGCAGTGTATTAGGGTCTCATTCTGAAAAGCTTGCCAATAATTTTATAATTGTGACTGAGAAAACCGTGCGTATTTTTGAGGAAAGGAGGGATAAATTTGGAGGCAACAGCATATAACAGAGCATATCTGGCTCCGCTTCGCCCAAACCCAGCTTCGGCGAGCTTCAGCAGATACGCCCGGAACCCTTAACCCGTGAACTTGTGAACCTCTGAACCTCTGAACACCTTTGTATTCAAGAAAGGGCAATAAACAGTGAAGGTCCTTGCCGGAGACATCGGGGGCACCAATGCCCGCTTTGCCATTATAGAAGGAGACAAAATCCTTTTTGAGAAACACTATCCATCAAAGGATTTTAATAAATTCGAAGACGTCTTTGCGGTTTTTGTAGAGGACGCGCCCGAACCGGTCCCTTCCCGTGCATGCATGGCTGTTGCCGGGGTAGTGGAGGGGAACCGGGTTGAGGCCACGAATATTCCATGGACTATCGACGGTAATGACCTGAAAAAGCGCTTCGGCCTGGAAACCATTCACCTTGTAAATGATTTTGAGGCGGCTGCATGGGGCATTACTGTCTTACATAGAGAACATCTGGTACAAATCGGTGAGGGAAAGCCGGTATCAGACGGCCCCAAAGCTTTGCTGGGCGCCCGC
>Ga0190359_1001411_pt1 | contig 15120 bp, 17 predicted proteins | sample 48721823_MG_FD_161269 | JGI IMG/M metagenome (GOLD analysis project Ga0190359, IMG submission 161269) | Hydrothermal vent microbial mat bacterial communities from Southern Trench, Guaymas Basin, Mexico - 4872-18-2-3_MG | ecosystem: Environmental > Aquatic > Marine > Hydrothermal vents >... | reverse complement strand
GTATGTCTGCCATTATTTCCTCTTTTTTCACCTCCACCAAGGGCAACTGGTTCACTTACTAAACCAGTCAGGGTAAAGTTATATATACTTTGCTTGCTGGTTTACCCTGAGGAAACGCAGCCATGTTATCTGACAGTGACCGCTATCGTGAAAACCGGGCATCAATCTACCTAGATTTATTCGGGCGGTCTCCCCAGACACGTATCATGGACTTATTCTTGGATAACCCTCTTTTTGAGTTCTCCCGACCAGAGGTAATCCAATCCCTAGGGATGGCAAAAGTCACGCTATACAATGTCTTTCCCTCCATCGTGAACAGCGGAATGGTAATCAACACTAGAAAGGTTGGAAACGCTGAGTTATTCAAGCTAAACACAGACTCAGAGGATGTCAGATCATTATACTCGATTATCCGTAACTTCTCAACAAGAATAGCTGAACTGGAGCAAGATGAAACAACCGAAGAAAAAGAAGAATTACCATTGGTCTCAGGCTAGGCTTCTCAAATACAAAAACACAGCCAAGTTGATCAATACTCCAATTAGTCCTTTTTCCTTCAGCATGCTTAGTTTTCCATCCCAGAATACTAGTACAGTAACTGTGCTAAGTATCGCTGAGGCTAAAGCCGTGGTTCTCCACCTATCGTCAAGCTACAATTTCTTATAAAAACACAGGGAATACTTCCTAGAACACGACATCTGGACGATACCGGAACCTTTCATCAACAGACTAGGAGAACTCAGAGAAACCCGGCTCTTGACTACTGTTGAGAGCTTCAACAAGAGCATCAATATCTTCTTGGATGCCGAGAAATATGCTTGGGGGTTATCTGAGAGGGGTGAAGGAACCGATTCCATTGATCCACTTGTGGATAAACAGATCGAGGAAGGACTGCCATTCAAGTTAATGGTCCCCGAGAGTATCCTATCCGATGCAGTATCCCAGAGCACAAGCAAGAAAATCGAGATAAGAGGCTTCAAAGAACGCCCAGCAGTCATCGTATTAAACGAGAAAGAAGCCATGATATTCTTCAAATTCAAAACCGGACGCATAGACTACACAGGCTTCTACGGCGATGATCCAATGTTTATGAACTGGGCACAGGAGCTTTTCAACTATTACTGGGACAGAGGAACCCTGCCATAGTGATTGGGAAAGAATTTTAACTTACACGATTTCCTATGTTGTGGATTGGGCCGGTGGTCTAGTCTGGCTAGGACACCGCGTTCACATCGCGGTAGTCGTTGGTTCGAATCCGACCCGGCCCACCAATCAATTTCACCGGGTTATGTGTCACTTATTTCCCGTTACTGATACACTTTTTTACACTTATCAAGAGGTAATCTAGGTGGTTCTGGGGCTGGTTTCGCCTGTATCAGCCCTATTATGACTGGGATTGGGGTACCCCCCTCCCCCCCCTAGTATCTGAGTTGTTTATCCACTAGGTTGATGGGTGTTTCTCCGTCTCTTATGCGTTTGATGTTCTCCACCATTATCTTCAGTGAAGCATCGCTCTGATGATCCGTTGACCCAATGTTATGAGGTATACATATCACATTATCAAGCTCCCAGAAAGGATACGCCGAGGCAGGCTTGTTCTCTGTGTTCCACAGTGGGTCCCAGAAGTGGGGCTGCCACCAGACATCAATGGCTGCACCAGCCAGATGACCATCAACAAGGGCATCATAGAGGGGCTTCTCCTGTATTATTGCTGCTCTTGCCACGTTCACGATATAGCTGCCTTGTTTCATCTGTCTGATCTCATGTTCACCGACCAATCCAACTGTGTCCGGCGTCAATGGGATTGTTACTATGAGGAAATCAGACTCCCTCATCAAACGATCCAAGTCATCCTTATCACCTAGCCACTCCAGACCAAGCTCCTTTCTGAGTGTTTCATCCTTGCTTCGTCGCGTGGCTATTACTTTCATGCCGAGACCCTTGAGCATCTTAGCAGTCTCCACACCGATAGCTCCCATGCCCAGTATCCCTGCGGTCTTATCGTGGAAAAATACGCCTCGTTTGCCGCGTCGTCCCTTGTTGAATTCTTTGTTACGTGGCACTATGCGTTTCGCCAACGCTAGTACTAGTGCTACTGCGCCTTCTGCTAGTGGTAATGGGTTGCTTCCACTTGTGTTAGCCATATAGGTCTCAGGCTTCAATGCCTCAAAGGGCATATCATCCACCCCAGCTCCTGTCTTCTGTAGTAGTTTGAGCTTGGGGGCGTTCTCAGCCACTACTGGGGATAATCTTGTTGATACTATTACCTCTACGTCTCTTGCTAGTTCTACTAGTTCCTCGTCTGTGCCTGTCTCAGGGTAGACTATCTCAACGTCTGGTATTCGTTCCTTGATTCGCTGTGCGAGCCCCTTGTAGATCACTAAAACCTTCATAATATCATATGGAAACCGTTGATTATAGATGGTAGGGTCATAGCTTACATTTTTATAGATTCCATCACCCTATGCCGTGAATAAACAAATGGTCAGCAAGGCAACCCAGAAGATGCACGAGATAGGCTACGTGCCCCCAAGGGAAACATGGACCCCAGTAGACGAAGCCCTCTACGGCGTAGACACACTATTCAGGCTACCAAAAGAGAAAACAGATGAACTCAGATTTAACGCCATCAAACACGCCTTCAACTACTGGTACGAGGAATCCAAATGGTACCACATCTACTGCAACGAGTTCGACTTCAAACCAATAGACCTCAAAGCCTATCCTGACCTAGACAAGGTTCCGCTCATCAGCCACAGGTTCTTCAAAGCCTATCTTGAAGGACAAGAGTTCATCAACTGGCTCCTAAGCATTAGCATAAACAAGGTCGAGAAACCAAAAATCACTAAAAAGAACCCAAACATGGACGAATTAATAGACGTATTCAGCCAAAAAGGCTTGAGCCCAGTCTACAGCAGCGGAACAAGTGGAAGATTCAGCTTCATACCAAAAGACCAGAAGACCTACATGCGCAGCCAATACGCCCTCGGAAAGATGGGTATCAGCGAGATGCTGGAACACTGGTACGATGACTCAGCCTACGCTTATCTTTGTGGACCAAACCCCTCGAAGACCAATATGTGGGTGGGTAAGGTCGTTAAGCTCATGGATGACGTCTACACTGATGTCCAGTACGCCATCGACAGGGAGATCACAACCCAGCTAATGCGCATCAGCAACGGCGACATACGTGGACTCAGCGACGCCGTAATGGCTGGAGCCATGCAGCTCATGGGAACCACACGCAAGATCACAAGCAACGTAATCAAGTGGCTTGAGGAACGAGAAAAAGCAGATGACAGAGTCTTCATCGCTGAAGCACCCTTCATCATGCAACGCGTCTTCGACAAGCTAGAGGAAGAGGGAAGAAGCTTTGACTTCGGTGAGAAGGGAGCCATAATCACAGGTGGGGGCTGGAAGCTACACGACACAGAGGAGATACCCCTCAAGGAGTTCAGAGACAAAGCTGAACGTGTACTGGGAATCCCCCACATGAATAACATCGACCTCTACACCATGGTAGAAAGCAACTGGCACGCCATCCAGTGCCCAGAAGGACACTACCTGCACCTACCACCAACCCTAGTCTACCCCATGGTACTCGACGAAAACAACCAACCCTTGGACTACGGTGAGACAGGAAGATTCGCGTTCATAGACCACATGGCAAACAGCTACCCGGGAGCCATCATCACAGGCGACATGGTCACACTACTTGAAGAATGCCCAGTTTGCGGAAGAACAGGACCAGTACTAGAACCCAATGTACGCCGGATGACTGGTGAAGAAGTACGAGGCTGCGCCGAGGAAATGAGGCGCCTCATGGATGACCAGACACCTGAGCTATTGCATGACCTAGTATGTACACCTGATCGTGCAAGAATGCCCATGATGATACTAGACAGGGAAGAAAACTAGGCTAAGCCCTGTTCCCGTAACCACTTATCCTTATTTCTAATACATCCGCTGTCTGCAGCCATAGGCTCACCAATATAATTGATTGCACGAGCCCTGCATCCTCCACAGAGGTACCTGAACTGGCATGAGCCACAGTTATCCTCCAAGGCGTCGCGGTCAGTGAAACAAGCATAAGTCGCGAAACGCTCCCAGATATCCCAGAAAGGCTCCTTCCTGATGTTTCCCTCAACCCAGCTTTTTATGAACATACATGGACTGATATCACCGTTAGGCTGGATACAGACAAACTGGCGACCAGCACCACATCCTTGCAGCGACTCCAAGGGCACCTTCGCGTTTTTGCCACTCACGGCATCATAGTGGGTGGGGCTCTGAACATAGAACTGCTCACTCTTCTGCGCCTTAGTCTCAACATAAAGTCTATCAGGGTCAAGATATCTGCCGAGACTTCCCTCAAGACAAGCACGCCCATACTGAGGGGCAGTGCTCAATACTTCTAACCCGATGGTTCGACGACGCTTGAACAGTTTACTGAGTACAAGCTCTCTGTCTTCAGGGCTAAGATCGTTCTCGGCGTACTCTTTTCCCCTACCAGTAGGCACAAAGTTGAAATGAATGAACCGCTGTGCTCCGAGCTCAGCAGCCAAATCAAGCATTGGATCAACCTCGTCAATGGTCTCTTTTGTAAAAACAGTGGCTATTGCTGTGAATATTCCGGCTTCGACAGCGTTTTTGATGCCTTGAACGGTTTTCTCCCAGCAGCCTTTGGCTCCCCTGAACTCGTCATGTTTCTTAGGGTTCACGCTGTCAAGACTAATCTCGATATACGCTAAGCCATGGTCTTTGAGTTTCTTGACGAACTCCTTGGTGAGCATGGTGCCGTTTGTAGCGGTTGCTACGTGCATTCCCTTGGACACCATATAATCAAGCACAGTGAAATAATCGGGGTGAATCAACGGCTCACCGCCACTGATCATAGGTACCTTAACGCCCGCTGCATCCATGGTATCAACGAATTTGAGTTTCTCTTCTAGCGTCAGCTCGTCTGGTGTGCCAGTAGCCTTAGCGTCCTGATAACAGTGTTTGCAGTTAAGATTGCACATGTTGGTAAAGTTCCAGACCACCATGTATGGAATCCTATTTGGCTTGCCCTCTGATTTCCCCATTTGTTTAAGCTGTTTTCCCAGTTGATCCACTATTGTCCTAATCGCCAAGATATCTCGCCTAGATTACATGGCAATACATGGGTGGTCCAGTAAAAAGTAATCGAATTAAATTAGGTTCTCAATAAGATTCCATGTTTTTTCTGTTGTGATGAACCCCCAATATGAGACTTGATGATTTTTTCGTGAATATTCTTTGAGCTGAATCAGATCCTCTTTTATTTCATCATATTTGGCCTTAGGCTCCACGATGATGATACGTTCAAGTTTACCATCACTTGCATAGATAGTGGGCTGAATCCCATTGATCTCTGGTACCTGTTCAAGGTCCTCTATTATGTTATAGACCGTGAATCCGTCAAGGCGTAAACGCTCAGAGTAGTTCTTAATAAAATATTCATTGTATTCCGTACTAAATTACCTTCGAGAATAAACCCATGTATCAAGGATATGAAGAACGCCGTAGAACAAAATGGAACAAGTGTTCAAGGTCACTCTGTAACCTTTTCGCCGTCCTCAAAATAGACAATATCCGGTTCAGTAGGCGCCCAGACCTCAAGCATAACAAGTCCATCAGGTCCAGCCCCAACTATACTGTGAGTATCACCGGGTGATAGATAGACCGCGGTACCGGGTTCAATCCATTTCTCTTCACCGTTGATATGCAGCTTTGCTTTACCTTCCAGAACATAGTATGCGCTTTCCCTTGCGTTATGCAGGTGAGTCTTTTTACTGCTCCAGTTAGGCTCATATGTATAGTGTACAAACCTGAAGTTTTTCGCGCCTACATTGCTTGACGCGATCCAACGCATATCGCAGACGCCTTCCCACGGCTCTGAGGGCGCCTCATCAATCTTGATTATCTTGGACAATGTTATCCACCAGACATGCCTGTGGAGATGTATAAGCCTTGAGCCCCAAGTTAACATTAAATCCAGCCAAGACCCCCAAAAGGGTATGAAGCCAGTAATAGGCATAACCTCAAGATACAGCAGCAAGGAAAACAAGTACAACCTACCTGACGCCTACACAAAAGCCATCCAACGAAACGGAGGCACACCAGTCGTATTACCGCCCCTATACAATGCCCAGTGCCAACAACTCTACGACTTGGTTGATGGTGTACTCTTCACAGGTGGACCAGATGTAGACCCGATCCTCTACGGTGAACAGCCATTACCCGGTCAGGGATGGATCGAGCCCATGAGGGACGAGTTCGAGTTTGAATTAGCAAAGATCGCACTAGCCGGACCCAAACCAGTTCTGGGCATCTGCAGGGGTCTCCAGACCCTGAACGCAGCAGCCGGAGGCACACTGATACAGGATATTAAATCTCAGGTTGAGAAACCAATCAAGCACAGGCAGGAAGCCAAGGCATGGCACGGCACACACCACGCCTTCCTAGATAAGGGCTCAAAGATACACGAGATCTTCGGGGAAGACAAGGTACTCTGTAACAGCTTCCACCATCAAGCCTGTAAGGACCCCGGTAAGGGCTTCAAGGTAACAGGCAAAGCATCTGATGGTGTAATCGAGGTTATCGAGTATGATTCAAGTGTCTGGAAGCTCTGCGTCCAATGGCACCCCGAACACCAAGATAACCCTGTCATGAACAAGCTTTTCAAGGCGTTTGTAGACGCCTGCAAAAAGTAAATACAGGTACCATCCTTTCTTTTCATGTGAATCTCTGGAAATGGATCAAACGGCTCATAATCTTAGCTGTTGTCCTTGTGGTAGGCTACTATGTCTTGCTTTTCGCTCTTGGATTATTCATAATCCTATTGCCGTTCCTGCCTAGAGCTTGGCAAGCGCTTTTTTAATCCTGCCAAGCCCCTCGCTGAGATCATCCATGCTCTGAGCGAAGCTGTTCCTGACATGCCCCTCTCCCTGTTCACCGAATAGGTGACCCGGTGTGATGGCTACCTTTGCTTCCTCTCTGATGTACTGTGCCATCTTGGCTGAGCTCATCCCATAGGCGGATAGGTCTGGGAACGCGTAGAATGCTCCCTTGGGCTTGGAAATAGATACCTTGGGTATATCGTTCCATGTATCAACCACGTACTCGCGTTTCTCCCGGTATCCCTTCACCATCTCACGGACACTATCCTGTGGTCCATTGAGTGCCTCTAGGCTAGCGTATTGAAGTGCTTGGTTCAGCACCAGATATGTGCTCATCTGGATCGAGAACAGCTTGTCATAGGTCTCCTTGTTTGGTGGTATGATGTAGCCTACTCTCCACCCTGTCATGGCGTAGGTCTTGCTGAGTCCATTGAGTATCAGCGTGTTCTCTTTCATATCTGGGAGAGCTGCGATGCTCTTGAACTCTGCTCCGTCATATCTGATCTCATCATAGATGTCGTCGCTGATGATCTTGACGCCTTTCTCCTTGCTGTATTCGGCTAGCTCTTTTAGCTCCGTGTCACTGAGTATGGCACCAGTGGGGTTATCAGGGCTACACATCAACAAAGCCTTGGTCTTGTCCGTGGTAGCAGCATAAACATCCTCTATACTAAAGCTCCAGTCCTCCTTGCTTCGTTTCACTGGAATAGTCTTGAAGCCCTGTTCTTCTACCGCCATGAAGTAGCCGAAAAAGCAGGGGTCCATCACAATGAGCTCGTCACCGCGCTCAAGAAACGCCTTGTAAGCCATGTAGATGCCCATGGTACTGCCGGGTGTGATGATGACCTGCTCTGGGTCAACCTCCACGCCGTATCGCTTGTATTTGTCTGATACTGCTTTTCGTAGCTCAGGTATGTGCCTGAAATCACCGTAATGTGTGTATCCGTCATCCATCGCCTGCTTCATGGCGTCGATGATATTGCTCGGTGTATCATACTCGGGTTCTCCACCTCCGATGCTGATTAAACGCATAAAATTCCTCAAACTATCCGTGGAGATGGAGGTCTATAACATGTTTCATTCACGGGTGACTTATTATTGCCCTAGAGTAATCACATACTATGTCAGAACCACTTGATTTCGCAAAGAAACGGTATAATCACCTTAAACAGTTGATGCAGGAACGTGAGCTGGACATGGTGCTCCTCATGGGTGGAGCAGGCATGGGTCCACGTTTCCAGCGAATAACAGGCTCAACCTCGGGTACCGCATTAGCTATACCTATTGATGGTAACACTGTGCATTTCGTCTACAGCGTTGACTATAACAGTACACTGGATGAGAGCTGGCTGCAGGTCAAGTTACTGGAGAGCAGAAGTGTAGCCACTGAAACCATTGCAGATTATGCTAACAAGCATCTGAGGGCTTCATCAAAGATCGGTGTCAACCTGGGGCAACTAAACTACAGTAGCTACGAGTATTACAGGGACCACCTACAGGGAGAGCTAGTGGATATAGGTTCAACTCTTCTCCCCGAGGTCTGGTATGGTCTCTACCCAGAGGAGATCAAGCTCCAAAGAGTCGCCTCCAAGCTAGCTGATATCGGTTGTAGCGCTGCAAGAGAAGCCATGAAACCCGGCGTCAAGGAAACCGAGATGGCGGCAGAAGCCAACTATGCCATGCAGCGCAACGGAGCCGAGACCCTTAGCTTCCAGACAATAGTCAGCACAGGACCAAGATCAGCCTATAGCCACGGGTGGCCAACCCCAAGAAAACTCAGGAAAGGTGAGTTCATGCTTGTGGACCTTGGACCAACTGTGAGTGGTTACGCTGCTGATGAGACACGTACTTATCTGCTGGGTGAGGACCCGAAGAAGGAGAAGATGTTGGTGGCTATGGATAAGGCGGTTCAGGCGGTCATTGACCATGTGAAGCCCGGTGTGAAATGTGTAGAGCTTGATGCTATCAGTAGAAGAGTGTTGAAGGAGCATGGGTTCCCTGATTACCCCCATAGTCTGGGGCATCCCTTGAGCGGGTTCCCGACTCCGAGCCTGAGCAAGACCAGCATAGATATTTTGAAACCCGGTATGCTGTTCACTGTTGAGCCCGGTATCTATCTACCGGGTTTTGGCGGTGTCCGTATGGAGGAGAACGTTGTGGTTACTGAGGATGGCTGTGAGCAGCTGACTCGTAGCCCAAGGCTCCTCTAAACATGGAGAATGAGTCCGAGGACCATCGCGAAAAGCATTCCTATCAATAACCCGCTTGAGACCATGTGTTTATGGTCCAGAGTACAGTACTGGTGGGCTACTGGGATCAACTCATCAATCGTAACATAAGTCATGACGCCTGCCGCAAAACCGAGACCCCACCCAACAATATCTACCCCGAAGGTCGAGATAACCACCGCACCCATAAGAGCTCCTATTGGTTCCACGAGTCCACTTGCTGTTGCGAGGCCTACTGCTCTCCACTTATCAACCCCTGCTTGGATCAATGGGCTTACTGTTGCGATTCCCTCTGGTATATTGTGCATGCAGATCATGATAGCTACGAGAATACCTAGCTCTGGTACATGCCCATAGCCTGCGCTGACCACTATTCCTTCAGGTAGGTTGTGTACTGACATGCCTATGGCTATAATCAAGCCACTGTTGAAGAGGTGACGGTCCTTGACCCCGTCCTCCCAGAGCCCAAACTCAATATGAGGAAGTGTAAGGTCAACCCCCATCATGAAAATGGTGCCAATGGCGAAAGCCAATGTGACTTGCCAAGGACTGAGCTCAGTTAATGCTTCTGCGTAGAGTTCAACGAAGCTAACCACCAGCATGACCCCTCCTGCGAATCCCATGAGGAGACCCATTTTTTGGTCACTTATGTCTCCGAATCTGAGTACAATGTATCCGCCGATTCCTGTGGCGCTTCCTGCGAGTACGCTTAGTAGTATTGGTGCCAGTATGTTCATTGCGTTTCGCCTAACGGACATATCCCGTCTACCGGATATTTTAGGCTTGTCTAAAATAATCAGGGTTTATGCACCGAATGATTCAAGCGCCACCAATTGATACAATCCAGAGATGAGCTTCAACTGTAGACAATGCGGTCTCTGCTGCCGAGAACTACTCCAAAAAGACATGGGCATACGGAGAGGATTAACCCTGCTACCAGAGGAAGCCAAATTATTCCATGAGACTCAGGTTAAACCCTATCTCGGGTACGGGAAACGCCCATACGAGAAAGGCTTCAAGATACATGCCTACCAACTAACACTACCAAGCTGCCCACACCTGACAGACAACAAATGCACAATCTACGAGAAGCGTCCTGCAACCTGCAGACAGTTTCCATTCAGCCTCGACCCAGACAAAGAACAAGTTATTCTACTGGGTGTCGATATGAATTGTCCCGCTGCCGTTGAGCTTGTGAATAATTCCAGTGGTTTGATTGATTTTCCTGACCGGGACTCCGCTATGCGAATTTATGAGTTAAAGAAGCTGGTGACTGTGAATCCTAGGCGTGTCTGGTTGTATGACTTGGATTCAGATAAGTGGGTTCGTTATGATAAGCTGGGTTAGAAGCCCATCACTATGTTAGCTACCTGTGGGATAACCCGTTCAACAGATAACTTTGCTCCAGCGCTCGGCTGTATCTCGATCCTTAGCTCCTCATAGGGATGCGTATAGACATTGTTCATATCCCCCTGAGCCGGGTCTACTGCCGCTTTATCGATCTGTGTAAAGTCGATGACTATCTTGAACTTCTCTCCTGCTTCTAGCATGGAGTCACCGTCTCCGGCTACTGGAGTGATTGTTGTGATTGTGCCATTACTATCATAGATGTCTGTGTGGCATCTTGGGTTGGTGTAGGTGATTACTACCTTGCTGTCATCCATGTCTATGGGTGAGTCGCCTTGGCTGAGCCGTACGTAGAATGTTGCTTTTTCTAGACAGATGGCGCTCTGGGTTCCAGTTGTGTTTGAGAATGTGCCTATGATGTCAGTGTCCATCATTAAAGCTGCGCTGGATTCCTCCACGCTGCTGCTGATAACTGATTGCGCTTGATCCGCTGAAAGCATACCCATGTTCAATACAACAAAGGCAAATGCTGATGCGGTAATCACAAATGCTACTAGTATAATCGCTGTCTCAAGTCCTGTTAATCCACGTCGGTTCATCGTTCACACCCGATACGAGTGTTTTTCGTGGAAATCTGTTAAAAGAAAATGTATGTTGGAGCTACTACATTCAACGATGGTCCTTTGCCATATCAGGTGTCTTAAACGGCTTCAAGACCAGATTCCAGTTATCCAGACTCCATGTCCTGAGCCCAGCGTACTCGATCCCATTCTCCTCAAGCAGTCGTAACGCCTCCTCCTCGCTGCCCTCAGGCACATAGAGGAAGAATTTCTTGTATTTCTCACCCATCCCAGTAAGTCTGCTCATGGTACGCCACTTCTCAACATGGGTATCTGTGAACTCTGTATCTAGCTCGACCTCTCCGCATTCCCGTACAGAACCATCAGCATTGAGCACCACGACACTAGGAGCCAAGGAACCATCTAGTGTATCAAAGCTCCACTCAGGTGATGCTGGATCATTGGCGATGGTGGAGCGGCTCTCATCCCAGTCAATCTGTCCCACGAAAGGGAAACGAGTAGCAGCGATAACCCTGCTGATACGCGCCTTCAATACAGATGGCTTTACCATACTCCACCTTGCTCCTTGATGAGTTTCACGGCTTCCTCATAGCGTGGAATAGGCGCAACGGCTCCCAGCCCAGTAGCGGTTATTGCCCCTACGGCGTTACTGTAGCTGGCTATTTTCTCCAGTTCCCAGCCCATGTCTACACCTTTTATCCATGCTCCGTCGAAGGCATCGCCTGAGCCTGTGGTGTCAACTGGTGTGATCTTGTATCCGGGCATGGTGAAGCTCTTCTCATTAGTGGACACAAAACATCCTTTGCCTCCATGCTTCACAACAACGGTCTCAACACCCATTTCTCTGAGGTGTTTGGCTGCTTTCTCGGGATCAGTGATGCCGTAGAGGGTGTTCATATCCTCCATGCTGGCGAAAACCACGTCACAGACCTCAAATGCTTCTGCTAGGCTTTTTCTAGCTGTCTCTGTGGTCCAGAGCTTGGCTCTCATATTGATGTCAAAGCTGTTGAATCCACCGTTTTCCTTTACATGGTGAAGTGCCTTGATGGCTGCCTCTCGTACTGTTTTGCTTATCGCTAGACTGATGCCGCTACTGTGGAAGTACTTGGATTGGTCCAGATAATCCCAGTCAATATCCTCGACACTGTACCTGCTTGCAGCCGAGTTTGCCCTGTAATATGTGAAGTCGTGTCCGCCACCCTCCATGAGGCTGATGATGTAGATGGCTGTGAATGCCCCATCCTCAACGATAACCCGACTATTATCCATACCCTCCTTTTCCCAGAGATCAAGGAAACTCTTACCAAACTCGTCACTCCCCAGTCTACAAATATGAGCTACCTTCAAGTCTTGTCTTGCTACTGCCACCGCGAAGTTGCTGGTGTCCCCGCCCCATCCTCGCTTGAATAAGGGTACCACGCTTAGTCGCCCTACATCGGTGGCGCAGAACTCCACCATAGGCTCTCCCAGGCTTACCACGTCTGGATTCATAATATTATCACAGAAGATGCACATCTTTGCCGTGATAAGATTTGGCACAAAGAATAACAACGCTGAGTAACTCTTTGATGGTATGGAGCCATTATCAGGTATTATTACAGCCCTCGTTACGCCATTCACGGAAGCGGGGGAACTCAAAACAGAGTCAATCAAACCATTAATCGATTTTCAGGTAAAAGGCGGAGTAAACGGATTATTCCTCTGCGGCACCGCTGGACTAGGAACAGTAATGCGCACCGACCAACGCATAGAAATGTTCAAACACTCAGCCAAAGCCGCAAAAGGTAGAGTAAAACTACTAGCCCACGTAGGAGCCACAAGCACAGAAGAAGCAGTAACCCTCGCAAAAGAGGCTGAGAAAGCAGGCGTAGACGCTGTTGGAGCAGTGCCCCCTTATTTCATGAAGCCCGATGAGGCAAGCATCATCAACCACTTTAAGGCGATTGCAGACTCCACAAAGCTCCCAGTTTACATCTATAACATTCCACGTCAGGCACTGAACGCGGTTACCCCAGATATGATGTTGAAGCTCATTGAGGAGTGCCAAAACATAGCGGGAGTCAAGGATAGCAGCCGAGACTTTATCAATGTACTAAATTATCTACGGCTTCTACTTGAGGATTTCACGGTTATCTGTGGAACAGACAGCTACATCTACCCGGCTATGGTTATGGGTGCAAAAGGAGCTATCACAGGGTATGCAAACGGGTTCCCAGACGTGTACGCAGACTTCCTAGAGACCATCAAATCAGGCAACTCTAAGGAAGCCAAACGGAAACAATTCGAGATCAATGTATTAAGAAGCAAGCTCCAGAAACCACCGTTAGCTCCCCACTATGAGGCTTTACGGCTTCGTGGTGTTGATGCTGGCGTGCCACGTGCCCCCCTCAGAGGCATGACTGACGCAGAAAAGACTAACCTGAAAACAGAGCTTGATAAACTAGGAGTCCTCTAGGGCTTCTATCTCATCGTCAATTACTTTCTCTATGTCCTCCAGTTTGGTTTTTATCCAAACTTGGAGTTCCTCGATTTTTCTAACTCGAGCATTCCATTTGCGGACACTGATGTTATCGAGGATCGCCTTCTCTACTGTATCCTGTAATAGATTCGGGTCCAAAGCGTCAAGCTCAACACTCTTATCACCATGCTCAGCCATGAAACCCTCGGCACGTGCGTCACTACGCTTCACAGGCATAGGCGGAAGATTATACTGCTTGATCTGATCCGCTGTGAGGGCTATACGTTTAACCTTGTACTCTGTCGCCCCATATCTTCCCAGACGGTCTTCTAGATCACGTTCAATATCTACTCCGCTAGGGTCAAAGTCACCGAAATATAGCACAATTGTGGGTTTTCCCCCGAGCCGTGTCTGCATATAGTTCGCCATAGTCTGTACGTAGCTATAGCTAGGGTAGCCTCTTGTGGGGAAAGTACGTACACTGTAACGGTTACCTACCCTACTAACAAGCCTACTCAAAGCATCTTTCTCCAAGCTAATCAACAAATAAACAGGCTGTTCCTCCCACATAGGCATCGTGAAACCCTTCCAGCTATCCTGCAGCCCGCTTAGCTTATTCTTCAGATACTCTTCAGCCGAGTCATAACCCGTATCTCCACGCCCCAGTATCCGTCTACTACGATCCTCCAGACAGTTACTGGGTACATCACCCTGCTCCCTTGCCTTGACCATTATCCTGCTGAGCCGCTTGTAGCTGTTGATGGTGTTTGGGATAAGCAGTCGTGCTACTAACCGGTAATACAGCTGACGCAACGTAATGGCTGTATCATATTGCTCAAAGACCTCTAGGGCTGCCTCTACGACCTGCTCGTAGCTTGGGCTCCGGCTCATCAGAAAAGAATTGTATCGAATAGGTATAAAACCAGTCCCAGAATTAACCAGTTTCTAGAGCTTTCCTCGCAAAATCTAGCTTGGTTTTCCCCTGATTCATGCGGGTTTCATCTTGAGTCCCTTTTAGCCTTCGCCAAAATGGTGATTTTATTGAACACTCCAAGGTTATTTGTTTAAAACCGCTACCTATCTTTTTTTGGTAGTTTAAGGTGAAACTGATATGTAATTATTCTCTTGATCATAAAAAGTAAGGTTTAAAATCGATTCCCCGGGAAAAACGGGGACCAATAATGTCACTAAAAAGAGCAACACCAGTCGAGATCATCGACGGAAACAGCTTCCGTCTCAGAACCGACGCAATAATCGTACTCAATGGCGTAGAAGTACCAGACAAAACTACATCCGAGGGTCAGAAAGCAATGGAAAAACTGGCCGAGCTCGTTCTTAAGAAGAAGGTCGAGTACGAGACAACCGAATGGACCCCTATGGGTCAGACCAAGGCTAATGTCACCCTTGATGGGGTTGACATTAACGCAGAGATGAAGAGTTTCGTCGAGTCTCTGTAACTCTCCTTTTTTACTACTTTTTGTTTAGCGGAGACGTTAAAGAGTACAACGCCTGTCTATTCGTTGATTAAGTTTGAGTAATTTCAATGAGACTAGATGCAGACAAGTTCTGGATATATTAAAACAGAA
>Ga0190359_1001410_pt1 | contig 15124 bp, 8 predicted proteins | sample 48721823_MG_FD_161269 | JGI IMG/M metagenome (GOLD analysis project Ga0190359, IMG submission 161269) | Hydrothermal vent microbial mat bacterial communities from Southern Trench, Guaymas Basin, Mexico - 4872-18-2-3_MG | ecosystem: Environmental > Aquatic > Marine > Hydrothermal vents > Microbial... | reverse complement strand
ACGTATGAGGGATACCCAATGTATTTTCGTGAGATCGGTACAACCGGTATAGAAATTTCTGAAATCGGCCTCGGCTGCTGGACCCTTGGCGGACTGAACTGGGAAGAGGGGCGAATCGCCAACGGATGGTCACCGGTTGATCCTGCAGAGGCACGGGAGGCTGTTGCATTCGCGCTGGACAACGGAGTAAACCATTTCGATACGGCTGATGTATACGGGAACGGCCTGTCCGAACGTATGCTCGCAGAATCACTCGGCATGAAAAATAACAACGTTATTATTGCAAGTAAAGTAGGCTGGTTCAGGGGAACGGCAGCACATGCCTATGAACCGCAGCATATCAGACACCAATGCGAGCAGTCACTGAGAAACCTGAAACGGGAGTATATCGATATTTACTATTTCCATCACGGTAATTTCGGTGAAAAGGACTGCTACCTTGATGATGCCTGTGAGACAATGGGGCGTCTGAAAGCAGAGGGTAAGATTCGATGCATTGGACTGTCCGCATACTCTGAAAAGGATTTTAAACGGCTGGTCCCGAAAATGAAGCCGTCGGTAATTCAGTCCTGGGCGCATGCCATGGACTACCATTTTATAGCGCCGGGCTCAGCGTGTATGAATCTCTGTAAAGAGTATGCTATGTCATTTGTCGCGTTCAGCCCGCTGAATCAGGGCATTTTGCTCGGCAAGTATTCAAGTGACGATCCGCCGCACTTTCCCGACGGGGATCACCGGAGTAATTCTGAAAAGTTTAAACCGGCGTATCTGGCCGGAGCGGAGAACGGTATCAGGGCCGTGTCGGAGGAACTCGGCGGCAGTCGTGAAGAGCTGGTGAGAATGGCTCTGCAGTATGTTCTCTATCATGACTACGTGGCCGGGGTTATTCCGGGATTCAGAAATCGGGAACAGGTGATTATGAATTTGTCGGCATGCGATAAACCGCTAAACGGCCGGGAGGTGGCTTGTGTTCGGAAAGCATTCAGATCACAGTAAGTTGAAAAGGAAAAGGGGTGAGTTATGAATCAGTTGGATCCTATGTCCGTTATGCAGAAAGCCATGAAACGAATCGAAAAGGGAGCGTTCCTGACGGTCAGTTTTCTGGATGAGATAAATATCATGACTATCGGCTGGGCCATGTTCGGTATTGTCTGGCAGAAACCCATCCTGATGGTCGCGATTCGTTCGACAAGGTACACCTATACGTTAATTGAAAAGATAAACAATTTTACTGTTTCTGTCCCTGCCGGAGGTATGGAAAAAGAGCTCACGTTCTGTGGTACCCGGTCCGGCCGGAATTGCGATAAATTACAAAAGTGCAATCTGGAGGCCATTGACGGTCGGGTAGTTGAATCGCCGATATTAAAACTGGATGGCATACATTTTGAGTGCAGGATTGTGTTTAAAACAGCCATGGAGCCGGTTAATCTGGTGTTTACCTATGAAAAGCACTATCCCAAAAAAGATTATCATACGCTCTATTTCGGTGAAATACTGGATTGTTACGACATGCCGTAACACAGCGAATGCAGATATGGGGAGGTCTGCTCTTTATGCTATATTACCGGAAGTACCGGGGGTGTCATTTCAACCATGCCTTGCAGGTTTAAAATGACCATACTCCTTCATAATATGGATTCCCGTGGCCCCCGCAGGTACAGATTACGATTCTTCTCTGTGCAGTTCTCGGTACTGCTTAATATAATAAAGACTCTTTTCTATGATGCAATATTGTATCAAGCTGATGTTGGAGTGATTTAACTTATTATTTAATAGTGTCTTATAATAATTATGAATAATGTATGAGATATGGTAATCGCTCAATATATTAAGCGGCATTTTAAGATTTTTAATAAAATTTATGCAAATTTTCGGTAGAATATGTGTATATTGTTTTTATGAAAGAGATTGTTTCTGAGGAGTGAATCATATGAAATCTGTTTTTGAATATACCGATTATCGATTATTTCTGCAGGATTATTATAACGATAAAAAAGCGGCTAATAAAGCTTTTTCACATCGTTTTATTGCCGACCGTGTCGGATTTAAATCAGGGGGGTCATTTTTCACAGATCATCAGCGGCAAGGCCAATATCTCCATCACGTTTATTGAAAAGTTTGCGGAATTTCTCAAACTGAACAAACGGGAAACGAGTTATTTCCAGAATATGGTTCTGTTTAACCAGGCGAAGAATCATCAGGATAAAAAACGCTATTTTGAAAAAATGATGGCCTTTAAAGAGGCAAAAGTAAAGACTGTCAGTGCCGCGCAGTATGAGTTTTATGACAAATGGTATTATACGGCTGTCCGTGAAGTGCTTAATTTCTATCCGTTCAAGGGCGACTATCCCGAGCTGGCAAAACTGGTAACTCCGGTAATTACCCCGTCGGAGGCGCGACAGGCCATTGAATTGCTCGAACGGCTTAATCTTATTGCCCGTAACGATGACGGCATTTATACGCTTACTGATACGCTGATCACCACGGGATACGGTGTACAGGCGGTTTGTATCAATAACCATATCTTAAATTCTCTTACACTTGCTGAAACTGCAATTGATCGTTTTAAACGTGAGGAACGAAATTTTTCCTGGGTTGCATTGAGTATATCACAAGACGGGTATAAGAAAATTGTTGAAGAGCTTCGTGCTTCCCGGAGGAAAATGATGTCTATCGTTGATCAGGATCAGAATCCGGACAGGGCCTATCTTTTCAATTTTCAGGTATTTCCGCTTTCCAGGCCCTATAAGAAGGGAGATTCGAGGGGGAGTAAATGATTCGAACAATATGGTGGGGATCGTTGCTTCTTGTCGTAATGTGCCATTCCTGCAGTATGGAGCCTGTTGCCGGAGGCAGTGCTTCAGAGGGTGAAGCAAAAGTAATGGGTGCTGTGGTAACCGAATCCATTGCACCTGCCGAATCTGTAGCAGTAACCATTCGCACCGTTACACTAACCGCTGCAGGTGAAAAGGTCATTTTTGAGAAGTCCGTGTATACCGATGCAAACGGCAATTTTCTTGTTGAGCGTGTCCCGGAAGGTACCGGGGTTGTCTATTGCCGTGACAGTCATACCACCACCGCTGCAATTGAGGCGGAGCTTACCATTGATGAAGATTCTTTAGTGACGATTAACCGGATGCAGCTCAGATCGGCAACGACTATACGGGGTCGTGTTCTTATCAAGTCAACAAGTGCCGTCGGTTTCGGAAACGTCAAGGTTTTTATCCCCGGTATTCAAAGAGGTACCACGGTTGACGGTGACGGCTTTTATACGCTTACGGATGTGCCGCAGGGACAGTATGCCCTTACTTTTCTCTGTGACAGTATAGTTAATTATCTTCCGATAACCATTGAGAATGCATCCCGCAATGATACCGCCTATATCAGGGATGTCCGGTTCGCCTTTGATATAAAAGATGCCGATAATGTATACAGTGTATACCCTCACGAGCTGAACTATAGCTTTTCAATCATTCCTAAAAAGTATAATGCCGACCAGATTCCGGACTGGTATACCGGCAAGGATTTCTCTTCCGTCAGATACTATGAAGTCGTTGATAACGGGTTAAAGCCGATATGGCGTTTTTCAGTAATTGTGGGTGTTTCCGATTCGATTGTGCGGTTCTATGGCGGAATGGAAGCGGTAAAAATTCTGCTGACCAATCAGATGGATTCGGTGAATAACGTCTATAATGAGCTTGGCGTGTTTAACGGCACCTTTGAATTTGCCATAGATTCCTTCTATGAGTTTACCGGCGATGGCAGTGATCAAATCGCCTTGCCGCCCCCAGGATACGATTACCGGGTTATCCATGATGAAGCGCCGCCGCCGGACCAGAACTACTGGTACAACACGGCACGCTCGATTTACCACTACTATCGCCCCGATGTGGACAGTGGCCTAACAGGTACCTACTCCATGGAAAATCTCGCCTGGGAATTCGGCCTTGCCCGGGGAGCGATAATTCTCCAGCACCTGGATGTCCTTGCCGGCAACAATCCCATAAACGGTGAAAGCTACACCACGGATCCCGGTTTCATGTATAAGTGCCATGAAAGCAGGATATGGGACAGGTACAGTATTCATCTGATAAATTATTATACCGATGAAGTCTTTTCGGAAAATGTGCTTCTTCCGCAGGCAATCCCGGCATCTCTCGGGGTGATAGCCAGGTCCGCAACCGGTACACCCCTGTCCGGCTCAGTAATACACTGCTACCCGGTCAGATGGGATTCGTGGGCTGTCACTGATACTGCTATCCTCACCGGTACAACCGATGCTGACGGGGTGTTTCAATTCCCGGGGAATCCGTATTCAGCGACCGGTAAAGATACTGTTATATATACTAATTTCCTCATACAAGCTGTAAATGGGCAGGATACCGCCTATTCCTGGATGCCTCTGAATAAAGTCGGTGAAGCGTGGTTTGCGAATCAGGATACTTTGTATCGCGTGGGTATGGATTTTTAAGTAATGTGTGATTGTGCGAATGTGACAGTATTTGGCTGAGAATAAACTTTTTATTTGTATCCAAATAAATAATAGTGAAAAGATTTGGCTGGATATGACGTGACAGAACAGGCAGGAGAAGCATATTTAGTGAATCCTGATACTGTATATCGGGTATATATAAATTTTTGAAAATATCTGGATATTTTTAATATATTTTTGTAAATTGACTAAAGGTGTGGGGGTGGTTTAAGGTGTATGCCTTCCTCCCCTTTTTTTTCTGTTTATTTGGTAAATTATGCACTATAATTATGCATTATTTGTATTCGATAAAAAGCATGAATTTGTGACAGTGATCACAGACAAAGTAACCATTACCTTATTATATTGTATAACATGATGATTATCTATTTGTAAAATAAAGAAGTTGTATGGAAAAATGTAACTGATAATTTTACTTATAAAGGAAATTACAATGTCTTTAAAAAAATGCATCTTCATAATACCCTTAATAACCGGTATACTTCATCTTATGTTGTTTTTTTGCGGTGATCCGACAAAACCCGATTTTGATCGGCCACCGGAAATAGAAAATGGGAAAGCGATAGTAACCTCCGGGGCTCTTGAGCTTGATTCCGCTTATCTTATGTATATAGAGGCAACCGGTTTGGGCACCTTGACCTATCAATGGTACAAAAATAGTGATGCCATAACCGGCGCAACACACGACACTCTTGTATTTCCGGCACTGTCCTTCTCAGATACAGGAATGTATTATTGTATTGTCTCAAACGAATATGGTTCCGATACCAGTTTAACCGATACGTTACGGATCACAATACCGGATAATAGTCCACCGCTGATTCTTAATAAAAAAGCTGTGTTGCATTCCGGATCTCAACAGTTTGATTCATTATATACCATTTATATCCAGGCTGTTGGAGGTGGAACCTTAACCTATCAGTGGTATAAGAATAATTCAGCTGTTACAAATGCAAAAGATGATTCTCTTGAATTCTCACCGCTGCTGGTATCGGATACGGGTGTCTACCACTGTATAGTGACTAACGCCTTTGGCTCGGATACGAGCTTGACCGATACTATTACATACACCATATCAGACAATACCCCACCAAGCATTCTTAATGGGCAAGCGATCCAGACGTCAGGAATACCAGAATTTGATTCTGCCTATTTTATGTATATTCAGGCTATAGGGAGTGACACGTTAAAATATCAGTGGTACAAGAATGGTGCTGCTGTTTCAAATGAGACAGATGATACGCTGTTGTTTACCGGTTTAACTTTCTCAGATACCGGTACTTATCAATGTATTGTTACCAATCCCTATGGTTCAGATACCAGTCTCACGAATAAACTACAGATAACAGTTACTGATAGTGTTCCAACCATATTACATGGAAAAGTAATACAAACATCAGGTGTACCAAAACTGGATTCATTTTTTGTATTGTATGTGGATGCTGTTGGCAGAGATACTCTGAACTTTCTGTGGTATAAGAATGATACTATTATCAGCAGATTTGAAAGTGACTCAATGAAATTCTCTGCTCTGGAATATGCAGATTCTGGTGTATATCATTGCATTGTCTCCAATAAATTAGGTTCCGATACTAGCTTGGCCTATACCCTGCATGTTGTATCAGACAGTACTCCTCCAGTGATTCTTAATAATAAAGCAATTCTTACTTCGGGGACACCTAAGCTTGACTCATCTTTTGTAATGTATATACAGGCGATAGGCAGTGATACGCTGAAATACCAATGGTATAAGAATAATTCGCCTATGGCTGGCAATACTGACGATTCCCTAAAGTTTTCTACTTTGGGATTATCTGATTCTGGTGTTTACCAATGCTTTGTTATGAATGTTTTTGGATCAGATACCAGCAACAAGCATAATCTTCGATTGAACAATACCAATCCTAAGTATACAGTAACATTTGACTCAAAGGGCGGTAGTGCTGTTGTTTCACAGACAGTGGACTCTGGGGGATTGGTAGCTGAACCTGTAGCTCCAACGTATACAGGTTACAATTTCGTAGGTTGGTTCAAAGAATCTACTTGTATTAACGCCTGGTTATTTTCAAGTGAAAGGGTTACTTCAGACATAACCTTATACGCAAAGTGGTCAAAATACCCTGTGTTTACAGTAAAATTTAATTCACAAGGCGGTAGTCTTGTAGATTCCCAAAGTGTTGATTCAGGCGGGGTTGCCACAAAACCCATAGACCCCACCTATACAGGATATACATTCGGCGGATGGTTTAAAGAACCAGCGTGTTCCAACTCATGGTTATTCAACAGTGATAAAATAATTTCTAATGTAGTCTTATTTGCTAAGTGGACAGCTGTCATTTATTCAATAACATATCACCTTGATGGTGGTAACAATCCTTCCGGCAATCCAGATTCATACACTATTGAGTCACATCTGATAACCTTTCAGAATCCATCAAAATCCGGTTTTATATTTGAAGGATGGTATTCTGATCCAGGATTCAATAACCAGGTAACAGGAATTCCGGCTGGCAGTACAGGCGATATTGAGCTGTATGCCAAATGGGGTTGGAGCTACACGGTAACTTTTGACGGGCAAGGTGCCACAACAGATCCTGATCCTGCAAGTATAACCGTTACCTCACCAGCTACAACAATCGGTAGTTTACCGTCCAATCCAATAAAGACCGGGTATACATTCGGCGGATGGTTTACAGCAATCAATGGAGGCGGAACGGCATTTACTGCTTACACAATTGTAACTGGTAATATAACTGTTTTTGCTAAGTGGACAATAAACACATTTACTGTTAATTTTAATTCTCACGGAGGCACCTATGTTGATTCTTATAATAATGTACCATATAACAGTACAATAAAAGAACCAACACCTCCAACTCTTTCACAATATACCTTTATGGGATGGTATAAAGATCAAGCGTATACAGACGATTGGGATTTTGATAATGATCGTGTAACCAGTACTATTACACTTCATGCAAAGTGGGAAAAGACTACCTACGTATTAACAATTTATGTTTCCCCGACAGGTTATGGAACAGTTACACCTGCAAGTGGTACTGCTTTTGACGCAGGGACAGTTGTAAGATTAAAGGCAACTTCAGCAAATGTAAATCACTATGCTTTTAATAATTGGACAGGTGATGCATCTGGAAACAATTCATCTACTACGGTTACAATGGACAGGGACAAGATAGTGACTGCCAACTTTATTGAATTGACAAACAATGCTCCAATAGTTGAAGAATTAGTGATGAATTTTACTTATGTTACACTTAGCACGGAAAGTCAATTTACATTTAAAATAAGAGACAATGATGGAGATGTAATGCATTGGCAAATGCTATATGAAAGTTCGGACGGAGGCGTAGTAAAATACACGCCTTCATCGGGTGATATAACTGGTAGTGGGGAACAGTATCTCACGGTTATAGGTGTTGCGACCGGAACTTTTACTCCTAAATTAGTTGTAAGCGATGACTATGGAGGCTCAACAATTGAGACTTCTGACACAAGAGCAATACTTGATATGAAGAAATAGCAAGGTGAAGCAGTTTGCGTATTTGATTTTCCTATTAAATTATGCTAGGTGGAAATAGATGATTCATTATCATCCTGGCTTTTTAATATTTTCTAAATTAAATGGTGGAATACTTTTGATTACGTGTATGTTTTTAACATGGGCGTTAATTGGAGAATAATAAGTAGATAAAAAATAGCTGCCACACATGAGATTTCTGTGAACCTCACAATAATAAATGTTTAGAGACACACAAAAAAGTTGGATTTGGATAAATATTTTTTTCTTCTCAATTCTGCTCAATTAAAATTTGTAAAATTATTATATTATTGCTTTGTATAATTATTTTGCTGGTTTCATAACTGTATAAAAAACAATATGTTAAAATATATAAGATATTTTAAATTGCCTTTCTAATTGCTCAATATATTAAGCGAAAAATATCTTTATCATCCGATTTTTCATGCTTAGACACCTTGCTTCTTCTATATTAGATAATAAAGCAGGTAATGCTACTATGAGGGTGTTTGAACGGTTCAATTGCTGCGAAAATTACAAAAGTAAAATTTAACCTAAAAGTAAAGGGAGGGGTTTATGAGAAAACCTAAATTTTTTATGGGAAAATATTGGGTGTGGAGATTACCTATAATAATGTGGAGATTACCTATAATAAATTTAATCTTACTATTAGCGTTTAATAGTTCTTTTGCAGTACCTCTTGGCGATATTCAGAGTTTTGAGTGGAACGATGCAGAAAAGAGGGTGGATATCTCTTGCGGAACACCAAAAGTACGGATTATCTTTTATAAAGATGATATTTTCAGGATTTGGACCTCGTCTTCCTCGGGCTCATGGAGTGAAGAACCACCCAAAGAACTTGTAATTTATAAAGGGGAACCGATAAAACCGACTATCGAATCATCCAACACTTCATATTATCTAATTAAAACATCTGATTGCGCATTAAGGGTTTATAAAACTCCTTGCAAATTCGGTTTATTTGATGCTAATAATAGTAATCCGGTTTTTGAGGAAGCGTCCCCTATTAACCTCGGTTCCTCAACAGTTCAAACTCTCACCCGTAAAACGGATGAACATTTTTATGGATGTGGAGCATATAATGGTCACTATTGCCTAACGGATTTGACTGTTCCGGCCAGATATGTACAGAAATATGAAATAAACGGAAGTCCGAATCCTGCCCCGTTTTATGTGTCGCGTCTAGGGTATGGGGCTTTCAGAAACACCTGGAATAATACCGGAAGCTATGTGTTTAAATCAACGGTTACAACGTCCCATGGCGAAAACCGCTTTGACTGCTACTATTTTTATGGCCCTTCCCTGAAAAAAGTGCTTCGTGGTTATACGGATATTACAGGGAAGCCCTATATGACTCCTATATGGGGTCTTGAAATTGGTATTGCGGGTTATTATACCAATGCGAGTTCCGAATTCGGTCTCGCCATTGATTGTGCCAAGAGATGGGCGGAAAGTGGTATCCCTATTGGCTGGTGGTTCCCCAATGACAGCTACTATGCTCAGCTTAACGATGTTGAGCCGGCCGTTCCTAAATTAAAAGCACTTAATATGTGGACGGGAGCATGGTGCGGAAAAGTATTTGAGGATATTAACAATGCTACAAAGTGTGTAAGGGATTGGGGGATACGAGGTTTTAAACTGGATTGTTCCTGGATTGGTTCCGGTGGGAAATTTTGCTTTAACACTCTTCAATCAACCGGGCCCGGTGGCCTTGAAGCTCTTTCTTCTGATTCAGCACGTAGTTTTCAGTGGACCACTGCCGGGTGGGCAGGTTCACAACGGTTTTCACATGCATGGACCGGGGACCAGTACGGTACGATGGAGTGGCTCAGGTGGCATATTCCAACCATCACTGGAGCCTGCATGTCCGCAATGAATGGGACAACAGTGGACCTGGCTGCTATTTTTGATGGCAATGAACCGGAAGCAAAAGGAGCCACGCTCTATATCCGCTGCTGGCAATGGCAAATGTGGATGCCATATTTGTATCTTATGGACGGTTGGTCCCCACCGCTTCACAGAATGCCTTGGGATCGTTGCCCGTCATATATCGATCCGGTTCTTAAACCAAGTATGAAATTAAAAACACGTCTTACTCCCTATATGTATACATTGTGCGCCGATGCTTATCAAACGGGTGTCCCGGCCCAGCGCCCGCCGATGCTTGAATTCCCTGATGATCGTACAACTTGGGATGAAGGGACATCATCAGATACGAAATGCAAACAGGAATATATGCTTGGTCCATGGTTTTTGATCCGACCTGTATATGAAAAAGTTTCAAACTCAACCCAGATTACGATGTGGCTGCCAGGAACTTCAGATGAGAACTGGATACAGTATTATACCGGACAGGTCGCTGCCGGAGCTCAGAATGTTCAATGCGAAGTTGGGTTAGCGCCCAATACCTATGACGCAAATAAACCACCGGCTATCCCTGTATGGGTGCGCGAAGGCGCCATTGTACCTATGTGGCCGGCCCAATATTACAATTCCAGCAATGTGCTGATAAAGCCTAATAACTTAGGTAATACATTAAAAAATTCCACCACGGCTGTTACCGGCCCGTGGACCTTTGATATTTATCCAAGTCGTAAAAAAGCTACCAATTTCTCCATGTACGAAGATGATGGTTTAACAAGAGATTATAAGAATAACAAATTTGCTCGAACTCTGATTACCAGCGACGCAACTCAGGCTAGCGGACGCTTTATTGTAAATATTGGTGCTACTATTGGTGATTATACAGGCAAGCCAGTGAAAAAAACTTATATAGCTACTATACATACAGGAATAATATCCCCCAAGAAAAAACCACTCTCAAATGGTGTGAAAATAAATGGTGTTGTTGTCTCTGAAAAAGCGGATTCCGCAAGTTTGGTATCTTCATCTGAAGGCTGGTGGTGGAATAGGATAAAGAACGGAGTTGTTTACGTTAAAACACAGGAAGTGTCAACAAGCTCTTCAGTTGAGATGGTTGTTGATTTAGACATGACTGGTGTTAATTCTGATGTTGATATAACAAAAAAAGAATTACTTAATAAATTTTCACTTTTTTGTAATGCGGGTAAATTAAGGCTTTCTTTTGAAAATATGTTTACAGGCGAAATGAAAGCGTCTATTTACAACCTGAATGGTAGGTTAATAACACAGAAAATGATACATGTTGAGCAAAGTAAAGCTGAAGTGTGGGACACAGAAGTGAGTGGAATCTATATATTGAAGCTCGAGTACAAAGGAAGAATGGTTTTCAGGAAATTTACTGCCCGCAATTAATTTTAAATTGATTTGTGAATTTGTTCTATACTTTTCAAAAAAGGAAGGAAGAAATGGCTAAAAGGAGAAAAATGCTTAAATTCGTGTACTCACTGGTTTGTATTTCAGGAATTTTTATTTCCATAAATGCTGCAACAAATGCGAGGATATATGCTCTGGGATCAGCATATTTTTTAGGTGATATTCTTAATTCCGTCGGACAAGGGTGGCAAATGCTTGGTTATCCTGATCAAATACAAGGTTCTGCTGATTTTACCGGACCAAGGGGAAAACCTGGTCCTGTGGTTATAGTTAAATCCTTAGGTGAAAATGTTGCTATCGGCACAACTCTAAACACTTTTGATCGCAGGACCGGAGGAAGTGTACTTGCTAGTACCGGTTTCTTGAAGGAAGCAATTTTAATAACGCCGGAACCTGATACAAAGCAGGATAAATTTCCTAACTGGCCACAGCTCCATTTAGGGTTTAAAATTGGGGAGCAGAAGATAGGTATTGATGCTTTTTATGAAACACAGAATTATGGAAAGAGAAGAAGTGGAACGAGTATTGACACCTTGGCAAATATGACCAGCAATAGTGAATATAAACTGAATACATCAGTTCACAATGTCGGCGGGAAAATAAGTGCCCGTTTTGCTTTTGGAAATTTTGCCTGGAACCCATGGTTTTCTTATGGAGTGCCTTTTCTAGCCGGATCCGCACGAGATGAGTTGTTGTCCAGTAAAATTACCGGAACTGATACGGTTACACTCTCAGTTATTGATGCTAAGTATACAATGGAGGGTGCAGATAGGATGTTAACCTTCGGTTCTTGTTTGGATTATACATTCGGTGACTGGGGATGGGCAATTATTGGTGGATGGTATAGAAATGAAACCTTCCAGTTCAAATCAGATGTACACGAATACTCAACAGTAAATGGTACTTCCGTTTACGATGATAGAAAAATTGATTTATCTGCACGTTGGGATAATAAATATTACGATTATTTTGCATCGATTACTCCTAATATTTTCGATGATTTTCTTATTGGATTTGAATATCAGGGTGGATTTAATATTATTGATCGATATTATGATGATAAATCTGAGAATGATACTGCGGTAACAACCTTTTATAATGATATCATTGTTGCGATGGAGAAACCTCTTGAAGTGAATAGATCGTGGTGTGATAAATTCACACCTCGAGGTTCTCTACGTTATAGTTTTGGGCGAGTAACTGAAACTGTTGAAATGGTAAACGGGAGTGTTGAAGAAACTATAGAATCTATTTCCACTATGAATGGAGACTTGGAGGGAATGGCGATATTCTTCGGTTTTGGCTATGTAAAAAAACGCATGACAATAGATTTCGCTATGCGACTGCTCAATTGGAACTCGTTGGGATTAATACAGGGAGCTCCTCCCGCGTCAGTGACAATGACTGTAGATTTACATAAGTAAACTGATCTCAGGTCGTTTTTTTAAGATGAATATTGGTTGATATGTCATCAAGGTTTGGTGTAAGTCGATCACCATCATTCGATATATGAAAAAAAAAATATTCTTACAGGCCATTTTACTGTTATTCTTTATTTCCGGAATGTGTGGATTGGTATATCAAGTCATCTGGGTACGGATGTTTGGATTGGTTTTCGGTAATACCTTGTTCGCATCAAGTACCGTATTAAGTTCATTTATGGCTGGATTGGCAGCCGGGAGTTTTTTTTCCGGAAAATACCTGACGCATCGGAATGATGGACTTCGACTGTATGCGTTTGTTGAAGTCTTAATCGGAATCTACGCAATTATGATACCTGTTGCATTAAAAGTAGTATCGGGCCTGTATGGGTGGACCTATCAGACTTTTCATGCATCATTTGAAGTGCTGACGATTTTTCGATTTTGTCTGGCATTCATCATTTTGTTTATTCCCTGCATGTGTATGGGCGCGACCCTTCCGATTGTGACAAAATATATCTCAAACAGTCATGTTAGCACGAACATTATTCCTGGGAAATTGTATGGAGTAAATACTATTGGAGCGGTCATCGGCTGTTTTGCGGCGGGATTTGTGCTTATTAAAGCAGTTGGTATTTGGCAAACAAATATGATTGCAGCTATTGGAAATTGTATCGTTGCAGCTGGAGCGTTTATACTATTTAAAAAAGGGACAGCACAGGGACTAAATAAAAAAGAGATACCTTCAGGTGCAGAAAAGGAGCAACAAAGAGCTGTGTCTCAAACTAAAATATTACCGGAGGGTTTGCATTCGTACGTGTTAGTATCAGCCTGCGGTCTTTCGGGTTTTGCCGCTCTGTCCCTTGAAATCGTCTGGATTAAAGCATTGGCCAGGACCTTTCAAATGGCTTGGACGTATACTATGGATGCGTATGCGTATGTGGTTATGCTTGGCACATTGCTTTCCGGAATCGGCGTTGGCAGTTATCTGGTTTCTGTGTTTGTTCTCAGAATACAAAATTGCCGACGGTGGTTATGCGGAACACAGGTATTCCTGGGTGTGTCGGTTATTGCGTCGATTTTTATACTCCAAAACCCACTCGGTTTCCAGAAAGCACTTATTTCTTTTGTAAATATGCCGTTACTCTCTGGTGTGACTTCTCTTTTTATTCAACTGCTGGGCGTACAAGCAATGATGCAATTGTTGTTTGCCTTGATTGTCATCTTTGTCCCTGCGGTGCTGATGGGAGTTGCCTTCCCCCTGTTCGCAATTGCTTTTTACGATGTGGCGGGTAGTATGGGGAAATGTGTTGGTGTGATCTATTCGGCTAATACTGTGGGCGGAATTTGTGGATCACTTCTTTCCGGTTTTGTGTTAATTCCTTTTATTGGCCTGTTTCCAGCTATAGCATTAGCAGCCTGTATATACTTTATTATTTCACTTGCTATTTTATTTATCACCGAAGAGAAAGGAACAATCAAATGGGTGACCGCAGGATTGATTGGTAGCATAGCGGTAGTATCACTAGTGATGGCAGAATTGGATTATTCTCATTTTTTAAAATCTACCTTGTCGTCATCAGGTGGCCGTGAAAAAATAGTCTATAGTAAAGAACATGCGGACGGAGAGATTCTGGTTACCGAGAGTCCTGTTGCGGGAAAGGCCATGTTTAACGATGGCGTTATTGTTGCGGCATCTGCCGGACAGAACCTCTTTTCCCATATATTCCCCGCTCATTTGATCTCGTTACTTTTAAAAGGTCCGCGAGAGATTTGTGTGATAGGCTTCGGATGCGGTATTACCAGCGGTTCAATGCTGCTCTATGATGAGGTGACCAGTCTTACCGGTGTTGAAATTAACAGGGGTATACTGGAACCGGCAAAGAAATATTTTTCAGAAGCGAATAATAACGTCTTTGCGAATAACAAGCTTAATCTGATTATTCAAGACGGGAAAAATTTTATTACCATGACCGATACTTACTTCGATGTGATTTACTCCTGTCCGAGTTTACCACAGGCAAATCAGGGAAGCGCAGGCCTTTTTACAAAGGAATTTTTTACCGATTGCAAAAAAAAGCTTAACAAAGGCGGATTCCAGTGCCTCTGGATACCCCTGCACATGTATAGCCCTGAAGAATTCCTTACCATAGTTAAAACATTCATAGAAGTATATCCACATGTTTCACTGTGGCATCCCCCGCAAACCGAAGTGTCCATAGGATTGGCTTATCTGATTGGATCGGACGAGGCAGTTCGTCCTGATTATCAGAGAATTGCCAATCAACTGAATCGATCGGGCATCAGGCAGGATATTAATCGTCTCGAAGAATCGGGATTTCGGACACCTGAAGA
>Ga0190359_1001409_pt1 | contig 15126 bp, 15 predicted proteins | sample 48721823_MG_FD_161269 | JGI IMG/M metagenome (GOLD analysis project Ga0190359, IMG submission 161269) | Hydrothermal vent microbial mat bacterial communities from Southern Trench, Guaymas Basin, Mexico - 4872-18-2-3_MG | ecosystem: Environmental > Aquatic > Marine > Hydrothermal vents >... | reverse complement strand
ATAGAGGGTTTGCAATGGATAATTCAAACTATTCTTTTCGTTATGCCAGGGGCTTTATCAACCTCTTCCATCTCTTTTATTCTTTGGCAGCCGTGGCTGGCATCTCGCCGGGTGAGTTTGCAGCTGTTCCTCCAGAAGTGGCTGTTACCACATGTTTTTTGCCTCCTCTCTTTAGTCCGTGGAGCGTACCCCCGTCCTTATTATTTCATCATCTGCGTGCCCCCCAAACGATAAACTGTTTCTATTTCATCAAAATTTATAATTCTGGTCTCAAACGGTTAATTGATTAGCTCCTTACCACCGGTCAGAGACCGGGAATTCTTATTTAAACATTTAGATTTTTTCAAAAACAACGTCCCTTGTTTTGAGGTTTATTTTTGCCGCATGGTTTGGGCCGCAGGAAAGTATGGTTACTCCCTTGTAAGTTATTATCCATCTTTTGTCAGAGACTATCCACACAATGTCTGGTATTGGTTCAATCATAAAGTAATCCTCTGGGTTATTAATTTTTTTCTTGTCCGGGGAGAGGTGCCTTTTCTTTAGATACTCTGTGGCCTCTTGGGCAGTGATGTTTTTGGACGGGTTGTATATTAACATAATAAGTTTTCTGTTGTCCCTGGATACAGTTATCCACCCCGGGTTTGGGTAATCGGCGTCATTTAATATCATATCTGTTTCTTTAATTTTATCTGTTTTTTTGGATGACAGCGCAACAACAGCATCAATTCTGCCTATTGGATGAATAAGAGGGATGTCTGGGTACACTATCTCATTTTCAAACATTCTGTTTTCCCTTACAAACCCGGTCACACCTATAACATCGTCAACAGAAACACTCCTCTTGCTTGTCACATCCATACTGCCTGTTGGATCTTCTATTACAAACCCCCGCGGGGTTGTTTCTTTCACCATTCCTATAACAGAAAGGGTGGATGTTGATGTTTTGGCATTGTTTATTGAAACAGCCCTTAGTTTTTTTGATAATATGTTTTTCAGTCCATTGTATTTGTTGTTGTAGTAATCAACAAAATCCTTGGGTGAAAGTTTTTTCTTTTTTTCTATTTTTCTTACACCCACCAGTATCTTGGTTTCTTTTGGTGCTTCCTTATCCGGAGGTTGGTTTTTTTCTTTTTGTTGATTTAAACTGGTATTGTCTTTTATTTTTTGTTTTTCCTTTTCCAGGGTTTTTTTTGCAGAAGATATTCCCTTTAATAAAATTTCAACATCAGAAACGTCTATGGTTGTCTTTCTTATTTTTTTCAGATCCCTCATTAGATCGTCTATGTTTTTGTCTCTTAGTTTTTCTATGGCCTCTGGTGTTAAGAGGTATCCCTGTTCCATAAACCTTTTGATTATATCCCTTTTTTCCATGTTAACCCTTCCCCAACAGTTGATTTTCCTCAAGTGTTTTTTTGATTTTTTTGAGGACTGTTTTTCCGAGCAGGAGCCTTATCTCCTTTGTTCTCCCGTATCTTCCCTTTGACACAACCCTTGCATTTATAATCCCAAGCATGTCAAGTTCTGCTATAAGATCAGAAACCCTTCTCTGTGTAAGTATTTTCAGGCCCCGGTTTGAACATATTTTTTCATAAACAGAAAACACGTCCCCTGTTTCTATGTTTTTTTGCCCGTCGTCCATAAGCCTTATTACAGCAGCAAGAACTGCCTGTGATTGTTTTGGTTGTGTTCTAACAACACTGAACACCCTATCTGTGTCCAATTTGTCCTCTGCCTTATCAATATGGTCTATTGTCACCTTTTCCTTGTTTTCCCTTTCTGCAAGCTCTCCTGCTATTCTTAAAAGGTCCAATGCCTTTCTTGCATCCCCATGTTCCTGAGCAGCAAGTGCAGCACATTTTGCTATAACACCATCTTCCAGTGTGTTGCTGTTGAATGCTATGTTTGCTCTTTGAATAAGGATGTCCTTTAACTGGGTTGCGTTGTATGGTGGAAATATAACCTCTTCTTCAGACAGGCTTGATTTCACTCTTGGGTCAAGGTTTTCTGTAAAGGACACGTCATTTGATATTCCTATAATAGATAACTTTGTTTTTTTAAGGTCCTGGTTTATTCTTGTCATGTTATAGAGTATTTCATCACCTGTTTTCTTAACAAGCGCATCTATCTCATCCAGTATCAATATAACGTTCTGCTCTTTTGAATCAAGTACATCAAAAAACATCTTATATATCTGATCTGTTGGCAGACCAGTTGCAGGCACCCTTAGGCCAAGGTTTCTGGCAAGCTCTGCCAATAACCTGTACTCTGTATCTGATATTTTTTTCATCTTGCAGTTTATGTAAAGTGTTTTTATATTTTCTGATCTTTTTTCGAGTTCTGATGTAACATGCCTTACAGAAACAGACTTCCCTGTCCCAACCGTCCCAAAAAGAAACATGTTTGAAACCCTTTCCCCCCTCAAAGCAGGAGCCAGTGTCTTGGCAATCTGGTTTATTTGATCCTCTCTGTGGGGTATTTTATCTGGTATGTACTGATCTGTTAGTGTTTCTTTTTTCTTAAAAACAGACCTGCTTCCCACATAATCACTAAATATCTTTTCGAGTGTTGTTTGTGTCATTTATTCACCAAAAAACCCCATGGTTTCTATTAGAAATGTGGATTTAAATAAATTTCTAGTGGAAAATATAACACTGTTATATCTGTTTTTCACCCACACACCTTCATTACTCATGGAAAAAATAATAATAAATATAAACATAAATATTTCTATTGGAAGTATAACACTGTTATATTAATTACTTTTTTGTTATAAAAATATAATATGTATTTCCACACGAAACCATGGTGTGTGTGAAAACGTTTTTGTTTGGGTATATTATTTATATAAAAATCCCCCCAAATAAATAACATGACAATAGAAACCATGGAAAACGAAATAAAAATAACAACCTGTTTTAGGCTTTTCCTTTTAATAATCCTTTTTAATATCACCATTTTATACACAGGGGCTGTGTTGCATGAATGGGGGCATTATCTCGCGGGAACTGTTTTTTCAAACTGTGGGGGGGAAATCATCCTATTTGATACAACATTTTTTGGCCCATATACAAAACTGAACTGCCCAACCACACCCAACACCCTGTTTTTGGATTTATCTTCATTTATGCTAATAATACCTTTTGCCTTGTGTTTCCTGCTACTAAACGGGTTTCCTGAAAAAAACTACTTTTTTATAATTCTGGGAGTGGCAATTATGTCTGCATCATTAGATATACAACATTTAACAGGATTGGAAATCGCCCACATTACAAGCCTTTTTATTGGTGTTGGTGTGTACCTGTCAGGGCAATATTTGCTAACCGACAGTGTCTTTAAAAGGTTTAGGGAGAATATATAATTAATGCTGGAGTGTTAATATGGTGATGTTGTTTACAGAACCCATACCTATATTATCAATATTGGTTTTCTCGATTTCGGTAGTTGCGGTGTTGTTTTTGGTAAGGGTGTTTATATCAAACCGCTTACTAAGTAGAACCTTAAAAGAAAAACCACTTATCCTTTTAATGGGACCGCCAAAATCAGGAAAGAAAAAAATTCTAAAAAAACTTACAAACGCAAAGGTGAAAACAAAAATATACCCGTTTATAGGAAGATTCAGGGTTGCTGATGTTTTCTTAAAAAATAAAGACCACCGGCTTCTCTGTTTTCATTGCGTTACTGATCATAAAACATTAAAAAAAGAAAATATAAAACTGCTTGATAAAAAACCCAACTTTATAATTTTTGTCGTTGATGTTTCTTCAGATTTTAATAGAATAAAAAATCAAAAAGACATATTTGAAAAAAGCAAAAAAATCTATTCAGGGATACCATCAATTGCCGCAATGAATAAATACGATACAGCTGTAAAAACAAAAGAAATCAGAAAACTATTTGGAAAGGGCATGATCACAACCCCATTGACCGAGGAAACAGGAATAGTGCAGCTAAGGGAGAAAATGGAAAAACTAATAACCTAAACACAAAGCAAACCAATTTCACTGCTAGATTTCGTTTTTAAACAAATTTAAATAAAACATGATAAAAGTATATGGTAATAACATGAGATTGTTAGTGATAGCAGATATCCATGGAAACCTTGAAAAACTAAAGGAAGTCTTGGAAAAGACCAGAAAAGAAGCATTTGATGTGGTAATATGCCCGGGGGATTTTACAGACATGTATACTATCCCCACAGAGTTTTCTCAGCTTGATGTGGGCACACTTATTCTGCAAAAAATACTAACCTTGAAAAAACCAACCCTGTGTGTTCCTGGAAACCACGACCCATATGAGATATTGGATGTGTTTAATGATTATAACGTAAATCTACACAGTAAAATAAAAAAAATAAAAAACACAACATTTGTTGGGTGGGGGGGCGCACCAACACCATTTGACACCATATTTGAGCCGTCTGACGAAGAAACAAAAGAAAATCTAACAAAACTCGGAAAAAAACTAACCCCCCAAAACTTTGTACTTGTTGTTCATGAACCCCCAAAAAACACAAAACTGGATATAATTCGTTCAGGAAAACATGTTGGATCTCCTGTTATAAAGGAGTTTATCATAGAAAAACAACCCACAATTACAATAACAGCACACATACATGAATCACCAGGATTAGACAATATAAACAAATCACCTGTTTTTTATCCAGGCCCTGTATTCGAGGGTTGCTACGGAATTGTTGAAATAAAAGGCAAAAAAACAACCTGCGAAACAAAGAAAATCTAATTAATACCCTTTAATACATCCATTATATCCTCAACACTTTCCAATCTGCAAACAGCCAGTGGTATATTTTCAACCTCTGCTATCCTTTTTGCCACATCATCCACAACAGTTAATCCATGAAGAACAACCAGGGCCGGATGTAAATTAGTTAGTTTGATAGCAACCATGGGGGTTCTGCCAGTGGAGACCCCTGTAAAAACAAGAACCCTTTGTGTTGTTATGCCATACAACTTAATCAACTCACTAAAACACAGCTCTGTGATGGCTTTTAATGAATCAATAACAGTGTACCCGTAAATATCCTGGTTGAATACCCTTCCCTTTACCAAAAAACTAGCATTTATTTTTTTGCAAAAATCATATGCAGTGATGCCGCTGGAAAACTCCCTTATATCAATAATGGCATTGGAAAGAGGCTGTGACTGTATGTTTTTTGCAAAGCTTCTTATAACATGACCACCCCTTTTTGCATCTATGAGAAGCAGAGACATGATATATTTCTGTATAACCTTCACGCCAGGGCTCTTTCTCCTTCCAGATTCATAATCAGAAACAACAGAGCTTGTTATACCCAACTCATTTGCAAGCTCTTTTTGTGATATCTTGAATATGTTTCTCCACTTCTTAATGACCCTTTCAGGCTGTTCAGACAACACAATCTCCCCAACAATGTCTTTTGCCAACCGTTCTTTTGCAAGAGAAAATTCATTAATTGATTCGTCAACCACTTGACCCATATTCGATAATTGGTATAAATGTATTTAAAACTTTATGTTTGCCAAAAACAAAATAAAAACATGAAAACCTATGCAAAAGGGTCGCGCGCAGAGAGAGAAATTTTGCATTACCTTAACCACAAAGGATTCAGCTGTGTGAGGGTTCCCTCATCCGGGGGTTTCATTTCCCCATTAGATGTTCTGGCAATAAAAAAAGGCCTTATCCTTGCCTTTGAAATAAAAAACCACAAAACAAAACCAAGGTTAAATAAAAAACAGCTGTCCTCCTTTTCTGAATGGTGCAGAAGAGCAGGTGCTTTGGGTTTTGTTGCGTGGAGAAGAACAACACCCCCCAATCTAACAGCTTCTGAAAGATGGCTGTTTTTAAGAATCAATGACGCTGAACAAGGCAATTACGAGGATGACAACTGGATAGAAAGAAACATGCTGCTCAATGCTCTGGATATATAATTATGAAAAAGATTTATACACCCATCTTAATATAATTGTCATAACCGTTATACTTATCCTGATATTACTATCAACCCATGACCCAGAACTGCAAAGATGTGTCGAAGAAAAAAAGACTTCTTTGCCACCACCCTTCCGTGGCTATATCAGTGTAAGATTTAAATCAGAATTCCACTGGTCTCTGACCGGTGGTTCCAAACAAGGCAATCGCTAACATTCACCAGTCATTATGCGGAATGCTCTCAAACAATTAACCAAGATCCACACCCCACCAGTCTTATTAACCAATTGTGTGTGACCGGTGGTAAGGAGCTAATCAATTAACCGTTTGAGACCAAATGTAACAGAAAAGCAGGCCAATGACCTTGTCAGACACAAAGGAATGAAAACAACAGAAACCCGTTATGTGGAGGAGGACAGCTCATATTACCTTATAATAAAAGTCCCGGAAGAAAAGGAATTTGAATGGATGTGTTTGTTTGAAAAAAGCAACATAGTTAATTACGCCATTCACATGGTTCCAGTGCCAGCATAGACTACTTTTTCTTGAACTTCTTGACGCTTCTCTCAATCCTATCCAAGGCCTTTTCTATTAATTCATATGATGTGGCATAAGAACAGCGAATAAACCACTCTCCCCGCTTTCCAAATTCTGTTCCAGGAACAACAGCAACCTTTGCATTCTCAAGCAACCATCTTGCAAAATCAAGGGATTTCATGCCAAATTCGGATATGTTGGGAAATACATAGAAAGCCCCCTTTGGCTCCAAACACCTGAACCCCCCTATCTCATTAAGCCTGCTTAATATCAGTTTTCTCCTTCGGTCATACTCCTTTAACATCTTCTCAACAGAGTTTTGTGGGCCGTTTAATGCATCTATCGCTGTTAGCTGTGAGATTGTTGGTGCGCATAGCGTGGTGAATGTGTGAACCTTTGATATAGCCTGAATAAGATTCTTAGGCCCAACAGCATACCCCAACCTGAAACCAGGCATCGCATATGTTTTAGAAAAGGAGTGCAGTGTAACAGCATGTTTGTTCATGCCATTCAGCGATCCAATGGATATGTGCTTTGCATCACCATAGACAAACTTCTCATACGCTTCATCAGATATAACAATTATATTGTATTCAACAACAAAATCAGCTATCTCTTCTAACGTTTTCTTGCTGAGCACGGTTCCTGTGGGATTGCATGGTGTATTTATAATCAAAACATTGGTTTTTTCAGGTATTATCAATTCCTTCATCCTGTCAACATTGAGCTGGAAACCCTCACTCTCATATAGCGGAACAGATATTGGCACACCATTCAGAATCTCCACAGTGGGTTTGTAAGCCAGAAAACCAGGATCAGTTATAATAGCACCCTCCCCAGGATCCAATGTGCACATAAGTGTTAAAAGAATAGCCTCTGTTGAACCGGTTGTGATAACAATGTTTTCAGGCTTTGCGATTATTTTGTTGTCCCTTTTCAGTTTCTTGATAATGGCCTCTTTTAAATCAGATCTTCCAGTAGGGGGTGAATAATGTGTGTATCCCCTGTCAAGATACTTCTTGGCTGCTCTTATTATATGTTTAGGCGAATCAAAATCAGGCTCACCAGGACCAAGAGAGATTACATCCTTTTTTTCCGTGACCATTTCCAATAATTTACCAATTGTAGAAACAGGCAATTCCACCTGCCTCTCTGAAATAAGATTTCTTATCGGCATATAATATTATATTGCAAGAGTATAATTAAATTATATGGATCAGTTAGATTATTTTTTTAACCCAAAAAGGGTTGCGATTATTGGTGCATCAAGACACCCAAGAAAGGTTGGACATGTGATATTCAGAAATTTCCTTGAGGGAAAATTTAAGGGTGAGGTGTTCCCGGTAAACCCAAATGCTGATGATATCCTTGGCCACAGGTGTTATGATTCTGTTTCCCAGATAAAGGAAAAGATAGACCTGGCTGTTATAACCATACCTGCTCAGATAGTTCCAAGGGCAATAGAGGAGTGTGGAAGAAAGAAGATAAAATCTGTTATAATAGTTACTGGTGGTTTTAAAGAGATAGGAAACATTGAACTGGAAAGGGATGTTGAAAAAAAACTAAAAAAGCACGGGATAAGGGGAATTGGTGTTAACTGCCTCGGCGTGTTCGATCCATATTCAGGTGTGGACACAATATTTCTTCCAAGCTATAAACTAGAAAGGCCGGGGAAGGGGGGGATATCCTTCATTACACAATCAGGGGCAATTGGTTCAGTGATCCTGGACTGGATGGCCATGAAAGGATACAGCATATCCAAGTTTATTTCTTACGGAAACGCAACAGACATAGACGAGGCAGAACTCATAGAATACCTTGTTAGAGACAAAAAAACAAAGGTTATATGCATCTATCTTGAAGGTGTCAGGAGAGGAAGAACATTTTATGAGCTCATCAAGAAAAACTCAAAGAAAAAACCAATAATAATCCTAAAGGCAGGACTGACAGCAGAGGGGAGCAAGGCCGTTTCTTCGCACACAGGAAGCCTTGCGGGAGCAAAGGAAATCTACGGTGCTGTTTTCAAACAATCAGGAGCAATTCAGGCCCATGATCTAGAACAATTATTTGACTTTGCCCGTGTCCTGTCCACCCAACCAAAACCAAATGGAAACAGGGTCCAGGTGATAACAGATGGCGGTGGTTTTGGAATACTAACAGTAGACGCCCTTATAAATAATGGCATGGTTCTTGCGGACATGAGACCACAAACACACAAGCTCCTTGAAAAGCACGTCCCAAGGCATGTTGTGATAAAGAACCCAATAGACCTGACAGGAGACACGGATTCAGAAAGATACCGAATAGCAATAGAGGCCAGCCTCAATGACCCCAATGTAGACATGATAGCTGTAATAACCCTTTTCCAGGTCCCTTCCCTGACTCCGGACATAGTAGAGGTTGTAGCCGAGGCCAATGCAAAAAACAAAAAACCCATAATAGCCATAGCAGCCGGAGGCCGATACACAGAGGTGCTGAAGAAAAGCCTTGAATCCTATGGCGTCCCAACATTCTCCTACCCAGACAGGGCCGCAGAGGCCTTAAGGGCATTATGCGAATACGGGAAGAAATGAACTTAACACATGCGAGCGGGAAATCCCACATCCTTTAGGAGTGGGATGAAAGCGAGCAGTAAAGCAAAAGCTTATATATAAGCAATACATATAATAATATATGCCAAAAGGATATATAGCTTCACAGACAAGCGTTCACTTCATAGGATACCACTTTGTGTGGTGTCCTAAATATCGCAGAAAGGTATTGGTCGGTGATATAAAGAAGCGTATGAGTGAACTGATTAGAAAGAAGGCAAAGGATTTGGGATGCAAGGTCTTGGCATTGGAAATAATGCCAGACCATACGCACCTGTTCATTCAGGGCTACCCAAAATTATCGCCAAACACGATAATAGGTCAAATCAAGGGATACACATCAAGGATACTACGTAAGGAGTTCAAGGAACTTAGAACAAAGATTCCAACGCTATGGACTCGCAGTTACTTTGTATCTACGCATGGTCATGTATCGGACAAGTTGATACAAAAATATATAGAGGAGCAGAAGGGGATATAATGCAAATAACCCATAAATTTAGATTGTATCCGAGCAGAAAAACAGAGCAGAAACTGCTCTGGACTCTGGAGAAGTGCAGGCTGGTCTATAACGATATGCTTGAAGCCCTGAATAATCAAAACAAGCCAAATAGATTGGAGCTTCAGGCTATGTTACCAAAACTCAAAGAGCAGTATCCAGAGCTAAAGGATGTCTATTCAAAAATCCTGCAATATGAGCCATACAGATTGTTTTCTAATCTGAGGGCTTTGGCACAGCTAAAGAAAAAAGGCAAGAAGGTGGGCAGGCTTAGGTTCAAAGGCAGGGCTTGGTTCAAGACCTTCACCTATAACCAGTCTGGGTTCAGGATTGAAATAACAGGGAAACGCTGTCAAACCCTGTGCTTATCCAAGATTGGTGATATACCGATAAGGATGCACAGGTCATTCAGAGGGCTAATAAAACAGATAACCATAAAGCGGTATAAATCAGGCAAATGGTATGCTATGTTATCAGTTGAACAGAAAAGGGTTGTCAAAATACACAAAATAAAGAGGGCAGTAGGCATAGATTTGGGATTGACAAATATAGTTACTGACAGCGACAACCGATACACATGTAGTCCCCAGTATTTGAGGAAATCCCTGAAGAAACTGCGAAGGGAACAGCAAAGGTTCTCAAGAACCGAGAAGAAATCCAATAATAGAGAAAAACACAGAATTAGGATAGCAAGGGTATATGAGAGAATAACCAATCAGAGGGATGACTTTCTGCATAAATTATCCTGTGCCTATGTCAGAGCCTATGATTTCATAGCTGTTGAGGATTTGAGGATATCCAATATGGTCAGAAACCATTATTTGGCACAGTCAATTATGGATGCTTCTTGGCAGAAATTCATACAATTCCTGTCTTACAAAGCTGGGAACGCTGGTAAGATAGTGGTGAAGGTCAAGCCAAGAAACACCTCCCAAAAATGTTCGCAGTGCGGGGGGATTGTCAGGAAAAGTCTTGCTGTTAGAATACACAGATGTCCCTACTGCAAGGTTGTTCTTGGCAGGGATTATAACGCAAGCCTGAATATACTTGCTTCGGGCTTGGAGAACTACCGCAGGGATTGCGGGAAGTCAAGCCTGTCTGAGATTGAGCCAATACCGAGGAGGCAAGCTCTGGTCTGTGATGCAGGAAGCCCACACCCTTTAGGGGTTGGGTAGTTCACACATGACCACCCACAAAATACTAATAAACGGCAAATGGATAAATTCAGAGTCAGGCCAGACCTTTACTTCTGCAAACCCGGCAACAGAAGCCCCCATAGGAAAATTCCAAGCCGGAAACAAAGAGGACGTTAAAAAGGCCGTGGACGCGGCTGAGAAGGCCTATGAAAAATGGCGGGAAGTCCCTCCCCCAAAAAGAGGCCGCATACTCTACAACATAGCACAGCTTTTGCGGAAAAACAAGGAAAGACTGGCCAGGCTGGTCACCAAGGAGATGGGGAAGGTTATTTCCGAGGCCAGGGGAGATGTCCAAGAGGCCATAGACATAACAGAGTACATGGCCGGTGAAGGCCGCAGGTTATTCGGCCACACAACACCGTCAGAGTTGCAGGACAAATTCGCCATGACAATAAGAATACCTGTTGGTGTTTTTGGTTTGATAACACCATGGAACTTCCCCACAGCAATACCTGCTTGGAAGATCATGCCATGTTTGATGTGCGGCAACACAATAGTTTTCAAGCCAGCATCAGATACGCCACTTTGTGCCACAGAGCTGGTCAGGATCATAGAAAAGGCAGGTATCCCCAAAGGAGTCATAAACATGGTAACAGGATCAGGCCGGGATGTAGGGATGCCAATAGTCACAAACAAAAAAATCAGGGGGGTGTCCTTTACCGGCTCAAAGGAGACAGGAGAAACAATAATCAGAGACGCGGGCCTGAAAAAGCTAGGCCTTGAGCTGGGAGGAAAAAACGGAATAATAGTTATGGACGATGCCAAGCTAGACCTGGCAGTGGACGGTATTATATGGGGAGGCTACGGAACAACAGGCCAGAGATGCACAGCAACATCCAGAGTGATTGTCCACGAAAAAATAAAAACCAGGGTTGAAACCCTTCTTGTAAACAGGATAAAGAAACTAAGGCTTGGTTACGGACTTGACCCAAAAGTGGATGTAGGCCCTTTAATCAACAAAGCAGCTGTTGATAAAACCCACAAATACACCCAACTGGGTCTTAAGGAAGGAGCTAAACTCCTCGTAGGAGGCCACCCCACAAACGTGGATGGCAAAGGCTTTTTTTATAAACCAACCCTTTTCACCAATGTAACAAAAGACATGAGAATCGCACAGGAAGAGATCTTCGGACCAAGCATATCCATAATATCAGTCAAGAACCTGAACCAGGCCATAGACGTGATGAATTCCATAGAATATGGCCTCAGCTCAGCTATATACACAGAAAACATGAGATCAGCTTTCCTTGCCATAGAGCAGATAGAAGCAGGCCTTACCTACATAAACTCAAGCACCATAGGTTCTGAAGCCCATCTCCCCTTTGGCGGTGTTAAGGGCACAGGCCATACGCGTGAAGCAGGAATAGAAGGAATTAATGAGTTTTCTCACACAAAAACAGTCTATGTTGACTATTCAGGCAGGCTGCAAAAAGCCCAGATAGATGTAAGGGATTAATATGATAAATAAAAAAATTATAAAAAAACTTTTTCCAAAAAGGCAGGCATGGGGGCATAAGGGAGATTTCGGCAAACTCCTTGTTATAGGGGGAAATAAAAGATATTCTGGCTCCCCAGCCTTCTCAGCCATTGCTGCCCTGAAATCAGGCAGTGATCTGGTGACAATAGCTGCGCCAGAAAGGCCCGCAAACATCATGGCCTCTTTTTCTCCCGACATAATAACAGAGCCTCTTAAAGGGGATTTTGTAAAAACATGCCATCTTAAGACACTCCTGGAGCTGTCAGAGTGGTCTGATGCTGTGGTTGTTGGCGGGGGTCTTGGAAGGAACCCAGGCACATTCAAGCTTGTTGCGATGTTCCTGGAAAAGCTAAATAAACCATGTGTGGTGGATGCGGACGCAATACACGCTGTTGCAAAAAAACCCGGTGTTTTGAAAAAACAATTTATTCTGACACCCCACTCACAGGAATTCTTTATATTAACCAACAAAAAACCAGCCCACAATATAGAAGAAAGAAAGCAGCAGGTAAAAACCACCGCAAGCGAACTAAAAGCAACCATACTCCTCAAAGGCCATATAGATATAATATCCGATGGTGTTGTTGTGGAAACAAATGAAACAGGCAACCCGTATATGACAGTAGGTGGAACCGGAGATACCATAACAGGCATATGCGGTGCAATGCTTGCAAAAGGCGCAGATACTTTAAATGCTGCGTGCATAGCAGCGTGTGTAAATGGGTTGTCAGGTGACCTTGCAGCAAAAAAACTCGGCATGTCCATGACAGCATCAGACCTCTTAAATGAAATACCAAACGCATGGAAAAAACTATGTTGAACAAGGAAACATTCGCTTTCAAGTAACAGAGAACCACACCTACATGATTAAATGAAGCAGAGAAAGATTATAATTTTAGGAGCAGCGGGCAGGGATTTTCATAATTTTAACACATTTTTCCGCAACAGCCCGTACTACAGGATTGTTTGTTTCACAGCTGCACAGATACCAGGAATAGCAGGAAGGAAATACCCAAAAGAGCTTGCTGGCGTATTCTATCCAAAGGGAATACCTGTTTATCCGGAATCAAAACTACCAGAGCTGATAAAGAAACACAATGTGGACGAGGTTGTTTTTGCGTATTCAGATGTTAACAACCAATACATAATGGAAAGAGCTGCACTGGTAAGCTCCTGCGGAGCAGATTTCACGCTCCTGGGACCTGAATCAACCATGCTGAAATCCACTAAGCCTGTTATCTCAGTGTGTGCTGTGCGCACAGGGTCAGGAAAGAGCCCAACAACAAGAAAGATATCCGGGATCCTGAAAGAGTCAGGAAAAAAAGTTGTTGTCATACGCCATCCAATGCCATACGGCAATCTTAAAAAGCAGGCATCCCAGAGATTTGCAAGCCATGAGGATTTAGACAGGCATAAATGCACTATAGAGGAGAGGGAAGAATACGAGGGCAACATAGAGAATGGGATTGTGGTCTACGCTGGGGTTGATTATGAAAAAATTCTGCATGAAGCAGAAAAGGAGGCAGATATAATATTGTGGGATGGGGGCAACAACGACTTCCCTTTTTACAAACCGGATCTTCACATAACAATTGCGGATGCCAGAAGGCCAGGACACGAAGCATCCTACTACCATGGTTCTGTAAACATAAGAATGGCAGACGTTGTAATAATAAACAAAACAAAAACCGCAAACAGGCAAGATATAAAGACAGTGGAGAGAAACGTGAAAAAACTAAACCCAAAGGCCCTTTTAGTAAAAGCAAACATGACAAAAACAGCAGACAACCCGGGGCTTATAAAAAACAAAAATGTCCTTGTTATTGAAGATGGACCAACCCTGACACACGGAGGACTGAGCATAGGCGCTGGTTATCTGGCTGCAATGAAGTATGGTGCAAAGAAGATTGTGGACCCCAGACGCTATGCAGTGGGCACAATAAAGGAAACATTCAGGAAATACAAACATCTTGAAAAGGTTCTGCCCGCAATGGGTTATGGAAAAAAACAGAGAAAGGAATTAGAAAAGACCATAAACAAAACACCATGCGATTCTGTTATAATAGGAACACCAGTCGATTTAGGGCGATATCTCAAAATAAACAAACCATTCACAAATGTAACCTATGATATTCACACGACAGGCAAACCAACAATAAAAGAGATAATAGAGAAATTTCTGAAAAAGCTCTAAAATAGTTTTTCAACACCCTTAACATCCTCAACAGGCACGCAAATAGTAAGTATATCCCCTTCCCTTATCTGGGTGTTGTTTTTTGGTCTCATAAACTCCCCGTTTCTGTAAATAGCCGCTACGATAAATTTATTAGAAATATCCTCTACCTTTTTTCCTGTAATAACAGATTTCTTTGAAACGACTTTATCCAATATCTCTGCCTTTTCGCCGGCAACCAAACTTATTATCTTTTCACCCGGCTTTTCCAATGCCTTCTTGAATGCAAATATAACAGACGTTGTTGTGTTTATAGCAGCTGTTATCCCAAGCTTCATGAAAACAGATTCACTCTCTGTGTCATTCACCCTTGCCACAACTATAGGAATATTATATGATTTAGCAACCTCGCAAACCATAAGATTGGTTTTATCATCCCCAGTCATTGCAACAATGGCATCAGAGTGTTCAATATCAGCATCTTTCAAGATCTTTCTATCAGACGCATCGCCGCAAAGAACAAGCGCGTCAATGCTTTCACTTAACTTCTCAGCGATCTTCTCCTCTTTTTCTATCACAACAACATCATGCTTTTCTTTTGAACAAAGCTCTGCTAACTTTTCTCCTATGTTTCCACCCCCGGCAATTATTATCCTCATTAAAACACCAACAATATTATTTTTATCTATTGTTTTATATAATATTTATTATGAAATATGAATTGG